>CABDXY010000099.1_pt1 | contig 23845 bp, 13 predicted proteins | sample 3131871 | NCBI WGS metagenome assembly CABDXY01 (sample SAMEA5534336, study PRJEB31848) | metagenome | biome: tundra; feature: field; material: soil | place: USA | collected 2013-05 | depth 0.15 m
CCCATGTGGTGATCGCGTTCAGTACACGGCCGCCGTTGGCCATCTGCCAAAGCAGGAAGATGCCGCCCGCGCTGAAGAGCAGGTTGGCCATCCAGACCGCGAGGAACGCGGGAATCCAGTTTTGACGGCCCAGGGCGGTGCCGATCAGGGAAACCGAGTAATAGACGATGACCAGCGCAATGGCAGCAACCACGGCGGAGCTCTTGCCGCCTCGCCGAGAGGCCACACCCAACGGAACGCCCACCAGCATCAGCACCAGGCAGGCCACAGGGTAGGCGAAGCGGTTGTGCAACTCGATCAGGAATCGCCTGGCGTCGGGACCATGGGTGCGCTCCAGCAACGCGCCCATGGGGAGGGCGAAGATGGCCGTGTCCAGGCGCCCCAGGTGCATGTCGCTTTGCTGGCTCAGTTGGAGTGGACGATCGGTGGTATCGAAGGTGGAGATGTTGTACTGGAGCGGCTGACCGGCCACGGTTTCGTGCCGCGACCCGTTGCGCAACCGCATGAGCAGTTCCAGCGTCGAGTCGTTGACCACAGTGGCGGAGGCCGCGGTGGTGATGAGCGGGGTGGTGGGATCGGTGACGTCTGCCATGAAGACCTGGCGCCAGTTGGACGCGCCCGCGCCTGCGCGCACGTCTTGCACGTAGAGGACGGTGTTTTTAAAGTCCTCATAAAACACGCGGGGCTGGATCTCGTAGGAGGCCTGCGAGGTTTCCAGAGCCTGCTGCATATCCAGGATGGCCTGATTGGCGCGCGGGGCCACAAAAATGGAGTTGGCCAGCCCCAGCAGCGTGCCGCCAATGGCCACGATGGAGGCGACGCGCACAAAGTAGCCGATGCCCATGCCGGAGGCGCGCATGGCGATGATCTCGCTGTCGGCTGCCAGCCGGCTGAGCCCCAGCAAAATGCCCACCAGAACCGCCATGGGAATGGTGACTTTGAAGGTGTTGGGCAAGGTGAAGAGCAGAATCTCCATCACATTCGAGAAGGTGGAGCTGTTGCGTACCACCATCTCCAGAATGTGGGGAAGGTCGCGCATGAAGAGAATGAAGGTGAAGAGCGCGCAACCGATGAGCGTGTGGGAAAGAATCTCGCCGAGGATGTAACGGGTCAGGATGCGCACAGACAGGCTCTGGGGTTAGTCTACCGTGTCGGAGCGTCTTGTGCCGCAAGAGCTCCGTGCCGCAAGAGCTCCGTGCCCCATCCTTTCGCCTTCTTTCTGGCGAAAGGGTGGGATACCGCAATTCTCAGCCGGAACTCGGTTCATCAGGCCGGCCGCCAGCCTCTTAGTCGCAGGCTGTTGGCCAGCACGCAGACAGAGCTGAGGGCCATGGCGGCAGCGGCAAGCCAGGGAGTGAGCAGAATGTGGAAGCTCGGGTAGAACGCGCCGGCCGCCAGGGGAATGCCGAGCAGGTTATAGGCCGCGGCCCAGGCCAGGTTCTGGCGCATCACGCGCACGGTGGAGCGGGCCAGATCGAGCGCCGCGGGTACGGCTGAGGGTTGCGCGCGCAGGAGCAGCACGTCGCCGGCCTCCTGCGCCAGGTCGGCGCCCGTGCCCATGGCGATGCCGGCGTCAGCCTGGGCCAGGGCGGCTGCGTCGTTGATGCCGTCGCCCACCATGGCCACGCGCAGGCCGGTCGCTTGCAGGGCGCGAATGTGGGCCAGCTTGCCTGCCGGATCGAGGCCGGCTTCGATCTCGGTGATTCCGGCTTGCTCAGCGATGGGCGCGGCGGCGGCGGCTGAATCGCCGGTCAGCATCAGCACCCGTAGCCCGGCGTGGCGCAATGCTGCGATGGCGTCGGCTGCATCGGGACGCAATGCGTCGCGGGCATCGAAGTAGCCGGCGGGCACATTGTCGAGAGCCATCCACAGCCGCGTGACGCCGGGCTCCGCTGGTGGAATCTGGCCAGGGAGCGCGATTAGATACTCCACAAACAGCGCTTCATTGCCAAGCAGGCAGTTGTGGCCTTCGACCTTGGCGATGAGGCCGCGGCCGGGGAGAATCTGCACGTCTTCCGCGGGCAGCCAAACGAGATCCCGCGCTCGCGCAGCATCCACCACGGCGTGGGCCAGTGGATGGTTCGATCGCTCCTCGGCTGCCGAGGCCATGCGCAGCAGATCGTTTTCCGCATGGCCCGGCAGCGGATGAACGCCGGCCAGCACGGGGCGGCCCATGGTGAGAGTTCCGGTCTTGTCCAGAACGACTGCGTCCAGGTGCGCCAGCCGTTCCAGCGCTTCTCCGCCTTTGTAGAGGATACCGAGTTGCGCGCCGCGTCCCACGGCCACGGTGAGCGCGGCGGGAACTGCCAGCCCCATGGCGCAGGGGCAGGCAATCACGAGTACGGCGACCGTGTTGGCCAGGGCCAGGGTGAGCGAGTGCGCGGCGATGAGCCAGGCGACAAATGTGGCCACCGCCAGAGCCAGCACCACGGGGACAAAGATTGCGCTGGCGCGGTCGGCCAGCCGCTCCATGGGCGCGCGCGAGGATTGCGCCTGCGTAACCATGCGGGTGATCTGGGCCAGCACCGTGGCCTCGCCGAGCGACTCAGCCCGGCAAGTGACGGCGCCGTCGTAGTTGAGTGAGCCGGCCAAAACGCGGCCGCCGGGTTCGCGCGGCAGCGGGGTGGGTTCGCCGGTGAGCATCGACTCGTCCACGGTGGTGCGGCCCGACAGGATCGTTGCGTCCACCGGGAACCGTTCCCCAGGCAGGACCAGAACGCTGTCGCCCGGCTCAATTTCCGCGAGGGGCACAACGGTTTCCACACCGTCGCGGATGCGGCGGGCAGTCGCGGGGCGCAGGCGGGAGAGCGAATCGAGCGCGGCCAGGGCGCGGCGTTTCGCACGAGCCTCCAGAGCTTTGCCCAGCAGCAGAAAGCCGATGATGAGCAGCACCGCATCGAAATAGACCTGGCGACCGGGCGCGGGCCAGACTGTGGCAAAGGCGGAGTAGGCAAAGGCCACGCCCGTTCCCAGGCCAACCAGCGTGTTCATGTTGGTGGTTCCGTGGCGTGCTGCGCTGATCGCGTTGATATAGATGCCGCGCCCGGCCCAGGCCATGATCGCCGCCGTGAGAACAAGCAGGAACCAGCGCAGCAGACCCGTTGGCAGCGCGTAAAGCCAGGGGAACAGGCGCATCAGGGCGTGGTCCAGCGAACCCATTTCGGTTCCGAGCGGCATGGCCAGCAGCATGGCCGCGGCGCCTGCGATGAGCGTTACGCTCGCTTTGCGCGCGGACTCAGCCGTATCGTCGTGAGCGTGTGGCCCTGAAGCGGAATCATTGGGGCGGGGAAGCACGGCGTCGTAGCCGGCTCCGCGAATGGCCTCGACCAGCGCCGCGGGAACGGCGACAGCCGGATCGAAGACCACGGTGGCGCGATTGGCAATCAGATCGACGTGCGCGGATTCGACTCCGGCGGTCGAGTGCAGCGCTTCTTCCACATGATGCTGGCAGGATGCGCAGGTCATGCCCAGCACCGGGAGCGTGAGCGTTTCTGTGGTAGGCGCAGCCACCTATGGTTCCAGTCGCGCGGTGTAGCCGGCCTTGGCGACGGCGGCAATCGCAAGATCGACGGGTGCGGGGTCAACTGTGGATGTGAACCGCGCCGCGCCTACGCGGACCTCATTGACGATGACCCCTTCGGTCGAGCCAAGGGCCTGGCTGACGCGGCGGACGCAGGAGCCGCAGTGCATTCCATCGATACGCAATGTGAATTCCGCCATTCTGTTCCCCGTCTTCTTCGATGATACCGCGGAGCAAAAGTTGCGCGTGCGGAGCGGCTAGTACCGAGGCCGCGTGATTGTGTAATGCCAGGAATGTAGCGCCGGTCTCCAGACCGGCTGTCGTGCGGGCGTCCACGCCCGCACTTGTCCAGGAGCAATTACCAAATTACACAGCCAAAGCACTAGTTGCTTGCACAAGAGCATCCGCTTGCGCGGAAGGGCGGTGAAAGCACTATCGTAAAGAGGTTTACAGCATGAGGAGGATCATGCAGAGAGAGTTTCCCGAGGCGCCGCTCGTCGGGGTGGGCGCGGTGGTTGTGGATGAGGGGCGGGTGCTGCTGGTGCGGCGCGGAACCGAGCCGCTCCGGGGTCAATGGTCGCTGCCGGGCGGGCTGCTCGAGCTGGGTGAACCGCTCAGCGCAGGCGTGGTCCGCGAGGTGAGGGAAGAGACCGGGCTAATCATTGAACCTATGGAACTGATCGAGCTGCTGGATCGCATTCATCGCGAGGGCGAGCGCGTCCGCTACCATTACGTGATCGCGGATTATCTGTGCCGCGTGGTGGGCGGCGCGTTGAAGGCTGCTTCGGATGCAGACGCGGTGCGATGGGTGGAACGGGCGGAGTGGAACAGCCATCCGCCGCGCCTGCCCGCCGTGGCGGGGCGGACGTTCCAGCTTGACCCGGTGACCGTGCGGGTGATCGAGATCGGGTGGCAGAGGGCGCAGGTACTACAAGCGGAAAGGCGGGAGGGCCGATGAAGCTGGTTCGAAGGCTGTTGTGGTTTGCGAGCGCGCTGGCATGGCTGGCGGTGATTGCCGGGATCGGGTTCTGGGCGCGGCCGGTCAGCTACTTCAACGAAACGATGTATTTGCGGGAGTGCCTATCAGGCGCGGAGAGCCGCACGGTTCAGGTTGCCGGCCATCGCGTGCATTATGTGGCGGAAGGACCGGCAGATGGTCCGCCGGTGGTGCTGGTGCATGGGTTGGGCGGGAACGCAGAGGAGTGGCACAACCTGGCGCCCTATCTGGTCAAGGCCGGTTTCCGCGTCTATCTGCCCGATTTGATAGGGTTCGGACGCAGCGAAAAGCCGGCTGATTTCTCCTATGCGATGCACGACGAGGCGGAGGTTGTGACAGGCTTTCTGGATGCGCTGAGGTTGAAGCAGGTGGACCTGGGAGGCAGCTCGATGGGCGGCTGGATCGTGCAGCTTGTGGCCGCAAGGCATCCGGAGCGGGTGCGCCGGCTGTTGCTCTTTGACGCGGCAGGCATCTACGAGGCGCCGGCTTGGGATACGCGGCTGTTCACGCCCACCACGCCCGCCGCGCTCGATCAACTGGACGCGCTGCTGATGCCTCATCCGCCCAGAGTGCCGGCGTTTGTTGCGCGGGACATTCTGCGGGTTTCCAAAGAGAGAGCGTGGATCGTTCAACGGGCAGTGGCGACGATGCTGACCGGCCAGGACGCCACCGATAGCCTGCTGCCTGGACTCAAGATGCCGGTGCTGATTGTGTGGGGTGCTGAGGACCACATCACGCCGCTCGTCCAAGGCGAAAAAATCCATCGACTGGTCCCGCAGTCCGAACTGGAGGTCTTCCCCGGCTGCGGCCATCTGGCCCAAATGCAGTGCGCCGCGCAGATCGGACCGAAGGTGGTGGAGTTTGTGAAGCAGTAGAGCGGAGATTTCGTTTCGTATATTTGAAGCCGGTTTGAAAATTAAAAAGGGACGAGTTGAAGCTCGTCCCCTCTCGCACATTGCATTCTGATGCGCTCTTAAAAGCTCAATCGCGCGCTCAATTGGATCTCGCGTCCTGGCGTAGCAACTTCGGTAATACTGCCAAAGCTGGACGTGTTGACGAAGCGGTTGGGTGTTCCCAGGTTGGTCTGGTTGAGCGCGTTGAAGAATTCGGCGCGGCCCTCAAGCTGAGTCTTCTTCGCAAGACTGAAGCTGCGGACCAATGCCAGGTCCATGGTCTGCAATCCGGGGCCATAGACAGAGTTCCGGCCGACATCGCCATAGGTGTAGGCGGGCGGCGCAGTAAATGCGCCGGGATTGAACCAGGTGGTCGAGTTCCGCGTGCCCGACGGAAAGACACTTTGGCCGGTGGAGTTGGCGCGGATGGGGTTCTCGCCCACCACGGTACCGGCGTTGGCGGTATCGCCAAAGACCGACATCGTCATGGGGAAGCCGGTCTGGGCCTGGTATTCGACGGAGCCGCGCCAGTCGCGGGTCAAGGCCCGAGTCAGGCCGTTCCGGGCGTAGGCCGGCGGATTGTAAACCGCGCTCAGGGCAAAACGCTGGCGAATGTCGCAGCCCGGGCCTTTCTCGGCGTTGAGGTCGTCGTTGTTCTGCGGAGTGGCGGCCTCGAACATCGGCGAACGGAAGTCCGGTGCGTTCTCCAGCGCCTTGGCGAAGGTGTAGTTAGCCAGGAAGCTGAGGCCGCGGGCGTAGCGGCGGCGCACATTCACGTAGCCCGCGTCATACCAGCTCTGCGATGTGTTCTCCAGCATATTGACGGTGGTGACGGGAAACGTGGAACTGGTCATGGTTGCAGCGACTGCGGCTGGGAAGACCGTGTTGGGCACAAAGCTGATTTTGGGGTGCGGGCGGCGGGGCTGAATCAGGCCCGGTCCGGGCTGCGCGTTATTGATGAGGTGGGAGCGCTGAAGATGGAAGCCGCCCGCGCCCAGGTAGCCGACTTCGACCGTGGTTTCCTTGCCGATCTGTTTTTCAAGAGAGGCGCTCCACTGCTGGACGTATTGCGCCGGGGCGTGCAACTGGAGTGCGGTGAAGCTGACCGCCGTTGTGCCGAGCACAGGAGTGGGAAAGTTCAGCGTGGTGATGCTGTCAATATAGGGATCGCTCTGCGCGGTCTCCGGGAAGACATAGGGCATGTTGTGGCGCTGATTGCACCAGGTATTCATGTCCACCGGGGTATAGAAGATTCCGTAGGCGATGTGCGCCACCACGCCCAGCCGGGGAAAGTTCTGCGCCAGGCCCAGCCGGGGCGCGAAGTTGGTGTGATTCGCATACATTAGCCCGCGCGGATAGCCGTTCTGGCCGCCGATGAAGACCTGGGGAACGCCGCTGGAGAGGTCGAGGTTGCTGTTGGTGTAATCGACATCGATGAGCGGGCTCATGAACTCATACCTGAGGCCATAGGTGAGCGTGGTCGTCGCGGTCATTCGCCACGCATCCTGTCCGTAGCCGTTGGCGTACCACTGATGGAGATTCATCTGGGGAACGCCGGCTTGGCCTTGCCGCGCCGCCGGGAGCGCCAGAAGGAAGCTAGCCAGGGCCGATCCGGTCTTGCCGTCGTTCAGCGCATACTGGGTCGTGTAGCCGTTGGTGTATTGGTAGTAACCGCGATTTTGGAAGAAGCCCCACATGGGCCAGATGAACTTCTGGTAGGCGCCGCCGAACTTGGCGCTGTGGCGGCCGATCTGCCAGTTCAGCGAGTCCCGGCCTTCGATCACGGTGTCCCAGGCATTCATCGGCGTTGCCAGGTAATTGTCGCCCAGCGGTGAATAACCCTGCACGTTGAAGTAGGGCGCGCCCCATGCCTTGGGTCCGCCGAAACCGGTTCCGGTAATGCCCAATTGGTCCACGATGTCATTCTTGTTGGCGCTCTCGGTGGTGTGGGACATGGCCAGACGCGAGACGGCCACGGTTGCCATATTGACCATCTGGGTTGAGATAACGCGGGTCCAGGAGCCCGTCCCCTGCTGCGACAGATTTTGGTGATAGAAGCCGAAGCCCGGCAAGCCCTCGGGCATGAAGCCGTATTCGTTTGCGGCCGAATAGCGGATGAAGGCGGTGTCCCCGTTTTTGAAGCTGTGATCCACCCGGACCATACCCTGGTCGTCGGTCATGTGCTCCTTGCGCGTGTCGAGATAGTTGTTGGCGTCGTTGCCCGCACCGATTACGGTCGGCTGGCCCATCATGGTCGAGCCGCCCATGTTCATGGTGTTGGGCCGTGGCGTGTATTGATTCAGCATGATAGAGGCGGCCTGCGTGAGCCGGCCCGCCGGAATCACATTATTCTCAGAGATGCCGTCTGTCACGCTGAAGCCGTAGAACTGCTGGCGGATGTACTGGGGATTCGTCTTGCTAATAGGCAGGCTAGGGTTGTAGCCGGGATTTGCGGCTGTGGTAGTCGGGTCGTAGATGTTTACGCCGCTCTGGCTGAAGTCGCCGGAGACCTCGCGCGCGGTGGGCACTGTGTCCACCATGGCGTCGGTCTCGACGTGCCGCAGGGCTTCATAGTTCAAGAAGAAGAAGGTCTTTCCGGCGTGCTTTACGGGACCGCCGAATGACGCGCCAAAGTTGTTCTGCACCAGAAAATTCGATGTGCCCATCTGGTTGAAGGAGTGAGCGTCCATGTTGCCGTTGCGCAGGAACTCGTAGGCCGTGCCGTGGAAGTGGCTTGATCCGGAGCGGGTGACGATGTTGATCTGGCCGCCTCCGGCTCCGCCCATCTCAGCCGAGTAACTGCCGGTTTGCACCTCGAACTCCTGTACCGCATCGGGTGAGGGGCTGAGATTCTGGGTGCTGAAGGTGGGGTCGGTGTTGGTGGCGCCGTCGAGGAGGAAGTAATTTGCGTTGGGGCGGCTTCCGCCGATGCTCACCGCCGACCGCTGGCCCGGCCTCCAATAAAGGGAACTCATGTCTCCGACCGCCGCGCCGTGACTGATGTGCGCTCCCGGAACGGTCAGCACCAAGTCTATCAACATGCGCCCATTCAGCGGCAGCGAATCCACCGACCGCTGATCCACTACTTCGCCCACGCTCGCATCCTGAGTCTTGAGCAACTCGTTCGATGCCGGGACCGTGACAGTCTGGTTATCGCCCGCAAGGCGCAACTGCAAGTCCAGAGTGGCCTGCTGGCCTACCTCCAGGTCGATGGACTGCGTGGCATGCGTGAACCCAGGACTATCGACAGCCAGCGTGTACGCGCCCGGCTGCAAGCCCGCGATCTCATAGAGTCCGGTGGCGTTGGAAACCACCTCGCGCTCGGCGCCCGTGCCTTTGGCGGTGATGTGAACGCGCGCGCCGGCGATGGGGCGATGCTGCGGGTCCAGAATCGATCCGCGCACCACGGCGTAATTGCTTTGCGCATGGGCTGTGACCAGGGCGATGGCAAGACAAAAAACAACGGGCACGATCTTTCGAATCATGGCTCTCCTTCAAAGAAAGACTGTATGGTGTGCCCCGCGGATGAAAGCGGGAGTCCTTGGCCGGGAACATACTCTGTGTACACAGCCGTGCATTGAGTGCGCGCTGCCGTAAGCTTGTAGAGCCGCGGAAGCGCGCGGTTTTTTACGCGATCGAATACAAGCAGTCTAAGTGCAGGGTGCGCTAGCGCCATCGCCCAATCGATGGATCGCCCCCTCATCAGTTAGGTGGAGGCAGAAAGGCAGGGAACCGCCATCTCGGGGCGGATGATCGTGGAAAGCGCAGAGACCTAGCGGAAGCGGCGGGTGGCTTTGAGGACCATGGAGAAGACGCCGGACTCGTCACGGGCCACGACCAGAGAGACGTGGCGGTTAATGGCGACTTCAGCCTGGAGCAACTGCTGCCCCGTGGTATCCACATCGGTGGCGTAAGTGAGGGTGACGTAGCGGCTTAACTGCTCTTCGACGATGATGCGGGAGGTGGAGTTGCCCAGGGCGCCGAGGTAGTTGGGGTCGACTTTCACGGAACCAGCCCCGAAGAGCTTTTGCACGCGGCTGCTGACGGAGGCGTTGAGGGCGCCGCCGAGCAGGGCGTCGGTGGTGGGATTGGCGAGAGACTGTTCCTGCTGCTGGGTGTAGAGGCGCTGCTGATTCCCAGTGCGGCCGAGGGCCAGCAGGGCGACCACATCGGCCTCGGGCAGCGGCGGATCGCTGCGGTAGGTGACGGCCAGCTTCTCGGGGGTTCCGTGCAGGCCCAGGGTGATGTCGTAGTCCTCGACGCGAGCGGTGGCGTTGAGATCGATGGAGGGTTCAATGCGGACTGGGTTGGTAAAGAAGATGTCGCCGCGCTGGAGCTCGTAGCGGGTTCCGGCTATGGTGGCAGAGCCTTCGGTGATGGAGACGCGGCCCAGCAGCGACGGCGAGGCGACGGTGCCGCGCAGGCGCAGGTCCACGTCGCCGGCCAGCTTGGCGTAGGCGTTCTGGAAGTTCAACTGCGGCGAGGAGACGACGTGTACGTCAAGGCGGATGTGGTTGGAGGGTGCGTCTGGAGGCGCGAAGGTCTGGATGGCGCCGGCCTGTGCGGCCAGGGCGGCTATGTCCAGTTCGGGGCTGACCGAGAAGCGGGTGATGAGCACGTCGCCTGAGAGCAGCAGGTTGGTCTGCGAGCCTTGCAGGCGCAGCGTAGCATCGGCCAGGGAGCTGACACCTTGTGGATAGCGAATACGGATCCCCTTGCCGTTGACCGACAGGTCGGCGTAGATGCCGTGCTGGTAGGCCAGATAGCCGGTCACGCTCAACAGGCCGCCGCCGCTCATGGCGGTCAGCGACTTGACCTCCAGCCGGTTCTGGTTGAATTCGAGGGCGCCATGCAACTGGCTGAGGCCGTTGGGGATGTCTTCAAGAGAGAGCGAGCCGTTCAGGAAGTCGATGCGGCCCTGCAAACCTGGATTCTTCAACGGGCCGTGCGCTTCGACCTGGAAGGTAGTGGTTCCGCTCGCGGTCAGGTCGGGATCGAGGGTCTCGGCCAGCTTCAGGTTGATGGATCCGCTGGCGGCAAAGTCCAGTTGCTGCTTGTCTTTGAGCGCGAGGCTGCCTTGCGCGCGCAAATCGGTGTTCTCGCCGGTCACGTGCAGGGGGTCAAGATTGATGCGGGCATTGGCCAGGGTAGCGTGGGCGCCGCCCTGGCTCTCAAGGCGGACGCCGGCGACTGTGACCGCCAACTGCTGAAGGCTGGCTTCGCCACGGAGCTGCTCCGGCCGCGCCAAGGGTCCCTCCACGGTGACCGTGCCGGCCAGCGAAGACTCGCCGCTGATGCTCTCGACGTGGGCCATTTTGAGCAGGGCGCCGATGTTGAATCGCGAAAACTCGAGTCTGGACTGGGTCGCGTAGTCGCCGTACAGAGCGGTTTGGCCGTGAAGGTTGAGTTCTGCGCCCTCCAGCCGGGTGGTTGCGTCGTAGGTGACGGAGCGGTTGGCGGTGTGCGCGGCAACTTCCAGGTCGCCCAGCGGTTCGCCGCTCAGAACCAGCGTGCTCAGCGTGGCACGGCTCTCCAGGCGCGGGTCGTCGAGCGTGCCCGAGCCGGTCACTGAGAACCCCAGCTTGCCGGTCGCCTCCAGCCCCTGGTGGCGGAGCCACTCGATCCTGGCCACATCGATGCCCGAGCCGTGCGCATCCAACTGGAAGCGGCGGGACTTGAGATCGAAGCTGCCCGTAGCTGCGATTTTTCCGGCCGCATCGCTCACGGAAATCGAAGTCAGCTTGACCACCTGGTTGGCCACGGTCCCCTGGGCCCGGAAGCGGGCAATCGGTTCTCCGTAGACGCTGCCTCCGTCCAGCTCAACCCAACCGCTGCCGCCGAGCGTATTGACGGGCCCGTCGAGCTGAAGCTGCGCATCGAACATGCCGGTCAGGGGCAGGTTCTGGCCGGTGAGCGGCAGCAGATCATCGAGACCGACTTTGCCGGCGCGAAGGTGCATGTGCAGGATTGAGTTGGTGTCGAATGCCGGAGCCAGTCCCCGGCCGGGGGCTGCGTCGAGCGAGCCATCGAGAGCGATTTCGGCCTTTCCCTTGCGCAGCACGCCGTGTTCAATGACGATTCGCTCAGCCGCGTAGCTGCCGGTGGCTTCGACCGTATCCCAGCGGACGAATCTTGGCTGGACGGTTTGCGGATGAGTTTCTTTGACATTCTGGGTGGGCTGGAAGGGCAGCAATTCAATGGACAGTTGCGTCGCCTTGAGGTTGCCGGCGATGCGGGGGTCGATGAGTGAGCCGGTCCACACCCCACGGAGAAAATCAAGCTGCCCGGCCAGGGCGACCGGCAACGCGGCGGCTCCGGTCTTTCCGTAGCGGCTCAACCCCAGGTCGCGGAGCACGGTGTCGAACTCATCGAGGTTTCGCGAATGGAAGTCGACGGCAAATGCCGAGGGGCTGGTGAGCGGGTAAGCGCCCAGATGGCCGTGCGCCTCCAACTCGCTGGCGGGCGTGTGCAGTTCGAGTCTGCGCAGATCGACGGCGCCATCGCGTTGGGTATAGGTAGCGTCGATCAGTCCGCTGGCAGCAACTTTATTTGCGGCAATCTGTTCCGGCGCAGCCAGGTTCAGGTGGGCATCGACGGCGACCGTGCGGTTATCGCCGTCGATCCAGGTAGCAATGGCGGGACCGTTGATGCGGGCATCCAGGCCCAGATGCTGGAAGGGCGGATCGCAGACCATCTCCAGAATCGTGTCCAGAGCAACGTCATTGAACTTTGCCACGACCCTGCCGTTGACGGGAATGGTGATATCGGCAGGCGGCTGGGGCGAAGCTGCGCGGATTGCGGGCTGATTGCGGGCGCTGTGGGCCTTGCCGGGGCTGGCGCTGGCGGGCTGCATTGTGGGGGCGCCGGGAAGGATGGGCAGCCAGCGTTTCAGATCGACTTCGCCCTCGATCTGGCCGCCCTGGCGCAGGCGCGCAACGATCGAGGAGATAAGCAACTGTCCGGGGTCGGCATGGACATGCGCATCCAGACGGACGCCGGTGGCGACGACGCCGGTTCCAATGTAAGAGCCGCCGTCGACGTGAACGCTGCCGTCGGCGCGAAATTCCCCGGCCTCTCCGGCGCCGGTCAGGTCAAGCCGCGCAATGCCCGCCGGCGCAAACGGATAACCGAAGACCGGGTCCAGCAACTCCATATCCAGATCGCCCGCGGCCTTGGCTTGCCAGCGGGGATGGGCAAAGTTCTCGAGTATGCCGGAAATCTCCAAAGTATGGTCGTTGGCCTTATGGCCCTTTGCGGCATGGGCCTTGGAGGTGATCCGCATGGAACGCAGATAGGCTGCTGAGCGCGTCAGGTCAAGCGTGGCCTGCATATGGCCGTGCGCCGTCTGCGACTTTCTTCGCGACAGGTTCAGATCGGCGGCTCCGGCCTCGATACGGTAGCTCTCGGGGTTTCCGGCAATAGCAGGAACGTAGCTGATGAGCAGGGAAACATCGCTGGCGTCGAAGTCGAGCGGGATGAACCGGTCCTGGAAATCGAAGGAGGCGGCGCGGCTGTCGTAGTCCAGGACGCCCTGCTCGACGGAAATGTGGCCGGCCTTGAAATCGAAGAAGGTGTCGAGCGCGGATTTGCCCGGTTTCCTGGGTTTGCGCGGATGGGGCTGGTTGGTGGAGCCGTCGGGGTAGACGATGAGGTGGAATCCGGGATGAGAGACGTCGAGATCGCGCAGCAGAATGCGCGGGCTCCAGAAGCCCAGCACGCTGAACCGAACCCGCAGGTGTCCGATGCGGGCGTAAGGCGCCTCGCCGGGTGCTTCGAGCCCGTGTATCACCAAGCCGTCCGCATCGGCCTCGAGATCGAGCAGATGCCAGTGAAAGGAGGCGATCTCGACGCGCCCGCCGGTTGCAGCTTCCAGCCTGGCTATCAACTGCTTGCGCACGAGCCCCTCGAATTCGGCGGAACTGGCCCAAAAGTAGAGGCCTATAGCAGCTATGGCCAGCAGAACTGCCGCACAGACCACCGTAAGAGGAAGATGGCGCAGGAAGAAACGCCGCAGGCGGGTCGGCGCGGGGGGCAAAAGCGGCTCCGTTGGGACAGGTAACTTCGATTCAGGCTCGCTCATTGGCTTCCTTCCCCTCCCGCTCCCTGCGTTTCAGGGGTTTCGAGCGCCGGGTCCAGCACCTCGACCTCGCCCTGTTTGCGCAGGTTCTGGAGCCAGCCGTCGAAGAGGACATTCACCTGCTGCTGGAGCAGGATCTCCTCAATGCGCGGGGCAACCTTGTCCAGCGCCGGGATCGCTTCGCCCGCGGCGTACTGGGGCAGCAGCGTGTTGTGGTAGTAAGTCTCGATCTCCTGCGGGGAGATTTGAATGCCTTGCCTGAAGCGCTGTTCGATGAAGCGCAGAATCTCAACGCGGTAGCGCAGATAGGTATTCACCCGCTCCGGCGTCAAGCCGTGCGCGGCCAGGAATGCCTTCCATCCAGCCTCCGAGGCGCAGTTCTGGCGGATACAAGCAGGGAGTTCCTTGCGGATATCCGCCAGACGAGCATCGACCTCGGACTGGGAGGGATCGGCGGCCTGCGCGTCCTCCTGGCGGATCTGCTGCTGGATGAGGGCGCGGGCGACCAACTGCTCAAGGGCCCGCTTCCGTGTAAGAACACCCAGGCCGACGCCGGCTGGGTCAAGAACCGAGAGCCGAATCTCGTCGTCGAGGTCGCTGGACAGGATGGCTTGGTTGTTGACTACTGCGACCACGCGGTCGAGGACCACGGGGGCAGCGGGCTGAGGCGCCTGGGCCAGTGCCTGAGCTGGCCCGGCCAGGGCCAGGCACACGGCTAGACAAGCCACGAGGCTATCCAGGCAGGCGAGGCCGGGCGCGATTGCGAGCGTGCTCTTGAGCCGAATTGGGGGCCGGTAGCTCATCAGAAGGTCTGTCCCAGGCTGAAGAAGAAGTTGAAGTGGCTGGCTTCGCCTACGTGAGGGTTTATATCAATCGGTTTCAGCGAGTAGTCGATATTGATGGGGTAGATGGGCGGATTCAGGTTATAGCTGAAATCAAACCGGATGGGTCCGACCGGTGTATGGTAGCGCAGCCCAACTCCCGGTGTGTGCGAGAAGTAATTAAAGCTGCATTGGCCCTGCACTCCGGTTGAGGTCTTGGGGCCGTTGGGAACCGGGTCGGTGCTGCCGTAGGTCGGAACCTTGCACGTGTCCCGGTCCGGCTGGCGAGTGCGCAGGGCGCTGGCCCAGGCGTCGGAAGCGTTGGTGAAGACGTTGCCCATGTCGTGGAAGAGCACGAAGCTGACCGTGTTGCCGAGCCAGGGAAGCGTGGGCGGCGGCAGACGTAATTCGGTGCTGTTGATCAGTGCCCCCGCTCCGCCGATAGGGTAGCCCGTCTCAGGATCGCGCGGCCCGGCCGTGTTCTGGCCGAAGCCCCGCAACGAGGTAGCGCCGCCGGCGTAGAGCCGCTCGGGGAGGGGAATCAGTTCTTCGCTGGGAGTGCCGAAGGCCCGTTCCTGGCCGTAGCGGGTGTTGCGGGCCAGCACAAACCGGCCTTTGTTGAAGCTGTAGTAGCTGGAGTTCGACAGGTCGAGGCGGTTGAACTCCGCCTGGGCGCCGAATGCCTTATCGGAGAGGAACTCCTGGAAGCTGGTGTAGGTGCCACGACGGGCATCGAGAGGCGAGTCGCGGGTATCGCGAATCCAGGTGAGCGACGGACCCGCCACGCGCACCGCCGTGGATAACTCCGCGATCTCGTCTGGGAAGACCTGGAGGCTGTTAGCCTGCACCTTGACCCGGCGAAAGTTGAATTCATACACAAGGGTGTTGGCTTTGGAGATGGCGGATCCCGGTGAATTGAAGTGTTCGGTCCAGCGCATTCCTGTTTCCAGCTTGGAAGCCACGTAGGTGGTCACATCCAGGCTGTTGGCGTAGCCGCCGGAGACTGCCAGCCCGAAGTTCCGGTTGCCTTCAAAGTGCGGATTCTGGAAGAGCAAGTCGATCTTCTGTTCGAGCAACCCGTAGTTGCCGCGCAGCGAGATCGATTGCTCCCGCCCGAAGAGGTTGTTGCGGGTAATGTCTGCGAGTACACGGGGGCTCACGCCGGTCTTGCCTTCTGGATTGCAACTGGCGCCGCTGGCGATGATGCCGCCGCAGTTATAGTGCGGCGTTCCGGTCTGGACCTCAAAGCCGCCGCCATAGGTCAGGACCCAGCGCCGCGCCTCCACCGCCTGCAGCAGAACCGTCTTGTAGGTCTCGCCGCCGGTGGGATTCTCGACCGCCGTGTCGACCTCGTTGAAGAGAGCGAATTCGTAGAGGTTGCGCTGCGTCTCAGTCAGCGCCGTCTCGCTGAGCGGGTCGCCGGGATGCAGAGTGATGGCTCGGGCCACCGTGTCTGGACGTGTGTAATGCAGCCCGGTGAGCAGCACCTCGCGCACAAAGATCTGCGGTCCTTCGGTGATGTGGAAGACCACGTCCACCTTGCTTGCGTCGGCCGGCTCAATCTGCTGGGCGACCTCCACCCGCACGTGGTCGAAGCCACGGCTCATATAGTCGGTCAACAGCGCGTCCCGGTCTCCGGCCAGGTTCTGGGGCGAAAGCAACTGACCCGCTGTGGTGTTCAATAAGGGGGTAAGTTTCTTCACATCCATGTTTTCCGCACCTTCCAGCCGCACCGTGCCCACCCGCAGTTGCTCTCCCTCTTCGATCCGGTAGATCACGGTGAGTGGGCGTGTGCTGTTGGCTGCGCTGGCTTTCCCGGCGACTGAGTTGGTCTCAGGGGCGCCGGCGTCTGCCGCACTGGTTTCAGGGGTACTGGTCTCGGGAACAATCTTCACCTTGGAAAAGCCGTTGTTCTGGTAGACGGCCTGCAAGGCGCTGATGTCGGCGGAGACGAGAGCCTGACTGTAGACGCCATGGCGGTCGAGGGCATCGGCGGCATGCACGCTCAGCAGCTTCATGAGCGTCGCGGAATCGAAATAGCGGTTTCCCGTTAGCGATACGCGTTCCACCCGCCGCCGCGGCCCCAACCGCACCTTGTAAAGAATCACCACCTGCTGGGCGTTTGAAGATTGCCGCTCGTGATCCACCTTCACGTCGAAGTAACCCAGGCGCTGGTAGTAGTTCCGCAGCCGGCGGTTGCCTTCGTTCAGCAGGTCCTCGTCGACGGTTCCCTCCTCAAAAATGGGAATCACGTGCTTGACGCGCTCAGGGCCAATGCTGGCGCCCTCCACCCGCACTTTCACTTGAGGTCCCTGGCTGGCGGAAAAGTGGAAGTTGGATGTTTTCGTGTCGGCTGCGTACTGTTCGGACTCGAGCTTGATTTCGGCCTCCAACCGCTCTTCGCGCCGGTACTGCTTGAGTACGCCGGCCAGTGCGCGGTTGACGGTGTCGTGGTCCACATGGGCGCCGGTTTTGAGGTGGGCGTGGCGGCGAAACTCCTCCGCGCTCATCCCAGGATCGCCCGTAACCTGGACCGCGCCTACCCGCGCCTGGGGGCCGGAGACTACGTGAAACGCGATATCCACAAGCTGTTCTTCAGGGTGCGGCGTCAAGGTTTGGGTAATCGCCGGTTCGTGGAACCCGTTCCGGGCCAGCGTTTGGCGCATCTGTTCGAGCGCCTGGCTCAGCTTGGCCGGGGTAAAGCGCGCGCCGGGCGCAAGCTGGCTGGCGCGCTGAAGCTGCGTATTCACGGTGGCGCCCTTGGCTCCATCCACGCTGACCGTCCCGATAAACGTGCGCGGCGCTCCACGAAAGACAAGAGCCACGCCGTCCTGGTCGCGCGATCCCTCCACCTCAATGGTTTCAAAGAGGCCGGTGGAAAAAAGCTGGCGCAGGCTCTTTTTCAGGTCTTCCCGGCTGAGCGGCGTTCCCTTGGCCTGGGCAAGATCGCTGGGCAGCGGGGCAAGCCGGGCGGCCGCAACCCCCTCGAACGAGATGCGCCGCACCGGCAGGCCTTCCCATTGGGCGAGGGAATCCACGCCGGCCTCTGAGGGCGCTGGCGTTCCCTGCACGGCTGCGGGGCTCAGGAAGGCTGCGGAAGTGGGTGCCGAGTGATCGACGGTGGCGCGCCCGGCCGCATTCTGGCTCCAGCCGTGGATTTCCCCGCTGAGACCGAAGACAAGAACGCATGCCAGCAATACGCCGTGCCCGTACCGATTGCCACATTGCCCCGCCGGCTTTCCACCCCAGCGGCGAAGTGGGCGCCCTCTGGGCATCGCTGTGGACCCCGTCTTTGCCTTCAAGACCTTATCTCCCAAAAATCACGGGGAAAAACACCCCGCCGCGTACCAGAGCAGCCTCACCGCGAGAGCCTGCAAAGCGCCGGCTCTGGTCATCTTCCGCCGAAGCTCCGCAAACTTACTGCCCCCCTTTATACTAACGAGGAAAGAAGACCGGCGCAGCAGCACGAGGCTCACGCAGCAATCTTCCAAGGAAACGCATGCCCCATTCGAGGTTTCCGACGCAGCCGCCCGATCCAGTTCCCAACCCGCCTGCCGCGGAACCGGCCCCGCAGGCTCCGGCCTCCCACCCCGTCGACAAAGACCAGTCCCCTCACCCCAGCGAGCCGCCCAGAGGGCACCCGCCCGTGTCGCCGGGGACCCCGGTCTCTCCCGCCGTGCCGTTTGCACGCGCGGCCGCACCCAATCCCGCCGAGGCCGATGCTCTGGCCCGTGCCCAGAGCGGCGACCATCAGGCCTTCGCCCAACTCTACTCTCTCCACAAAAGGCGCATCTATTCTTTATGCCTGCGCATGGTGGGCAATATTGCGGAAGCGGAAGACCTGACCCAGGAAGCCTTCCTCCAGTTGCACCGCAAGATTGCCACCTTTCGCGGCGACTCGGCCTTTTCCACCTGGTTGCACCGGCTGGCTATCAATGTCGTGCTGATGCACCTGCGCCGGAAGGGCTTGTCTCTGATTTCACTGGATGAAGCCATGGAACCCGCTCCTGATGAAGGCCCCGGAAGAAGCTTCGGCACCCTTGATCCCACCCTGGCTGGCGCCATCGACCGGCTGGCCCTTGAGCGCGCCGTCGCCGATTTGCCGGCTGGTTATCGCCTCATCTTTGTACTTCACGACATCGAGGGTTATGAGCATAATGAGATTGCCTCCATGCTCGACTGCTCGATCGGCAACAGCAAGTCCCAGTTGCACAAGGCGCGGCTGAAGCTCCGCGATGCCCTGCGCACCGATACCCGGCAGGAGGCACGGCGATGACGGAAGAACGCAATCCTTTGAGCTGTGCCGCATTCCAGGCCCAGTTGCCGGAGCTGATCGGCTCCGGCGAGGCTATAGTCTCCCATCCCCATATCCGAAGCTGCGAGCTGTGCCGCGCCCTGCTGGCCGACCTGGAGACCATCGCCGAGGCTGCCCGCCAGTTGTTGCCCATCGTGGAACCGCCGGACGCTCTGTGGGAACAGATCGAATCGGCGATCAAAGAAGAAGAAGGCAACCCCGGCAAGAACTGAACAGGCCATAGGCACAATCCTCCCTTGGCCGGGGTATCTTTCTCAGCTTCCTCCGGCTTTGGCCGATACACTCTTCGAGCAAAGGTGCATCCAAACAGGTAATGGGCTGCTGCTCCCTTGGCCGTTCATACGGTTTTAGGTGGAACTGGAATCGGCGGCACAGGCAATGGAACGGGAACTCTGCCCGATCCTTGGCCGTACAGAAGGAGACGCGCGTGATTTGAGCAAGGGAGGGAAGATCGTCTGGAAGGAGAGATTCCTGAAACTTTTCAAAATCTAGGCTGTCTAAAGAAGGAAAGTTGATACGAGGACACTCAATGCCAAGCCAGCCTTCCATCCCGCCAGCACCCAGAAATCCATCCGGAAAGGATTCCCCCGGAGTGCGCAGAATCCCTGTTCTGCCGGTGCGGGACACCGTTCTGTTTCCCCATGCCGTGCTGCCGTTGACGGTAGGCCGGGAGAGCTCCATCCAGTTGATCGAGTCGCTGGGCGAAGAGCGGGCGATTGTTGTAACCGCACAGCTGGACCCTAGGCTGGACTCGCCCAGGCCCGCCGATCTGCACGCGGTGGGAACGCTGGCTACCGTGCACAAAGTTGTACGCATGCCCAACCAGAGCCGGTTCGTCTTCACCGAGGGGGTGGAGCGGGTGCGGCTGGTGCGCTACAGCCAAAGTGAGCCGTTCATGGTGGCCGAAGTGGAGACGCTGGAGGACACCGAGCCTGCGGCCACATCGGGCGTCGAGGCGCTGGTGCGCAATGTGATCGGGCAGTTCCAGCAGATTGTGTCCGAGTCGCAGACGCTGTCCGACGAGTTGCGGACGATTGCCGCGAATATCGAGGAGCCGAGCCGGCTGGTGGACTTTGTGGCCTCTTCGCTGCCCTTCCTGACCACCGACGACAAACAGTTGCTGCTGGAAACGGCGAGCATCCTGGCGCGTCTGGAACTCTTGAACAGCCATCTTGCTAAGGAGATCGAGGTGCAGCAGTTGCGCGCCAAGATCCAGACCGAGGTGCAGGACCAGGTGCAGCAGTCGCAGCGCGACTACTATCTGCGCGAGCAGCTCAAGGCCATCCAGAAGGAACTGGGCGAGCAGGACGATGGCCAGCGCGAGACGGACGAACTGCGCCAGAAGATCGATGCCGCCGGGATGCCGGAGGAGGTGAAGAAGGAGGCGCTGAAGGAGCTGACGCGGCTGTCGCGGATGTCTCCCATGGCCGCCGACTACTCGCTGACCCGCAACTACATCGAGTGGCTGGCCATCCTGCCGTGGGCCAAAAGCTCAGGCTCCAAGATCGATATTGGCAAGGCCAAGGAGATTCTGGACGAGGATCACTATGAGCTGAAGAAGGTGAAGGACCGCATCCTGGACTATCTGAGCGTGCTGGAGCTGAAGCCGGACATGAAAGGGCCGATCCTGTGCTTTGTGGGGCCGCCGGGGGTGGGTAAGACCAGCCTGGGACGGTCGATCGCCCGCGCCCTGGGCCGCAAGTTCCAGCGCATCTCGCTGGGCGGCATGCACGACGAGGCGGAGATTCGCGGCCACCGCCGCACCTACATCGGCGCGCTGCCGGGCCAGATCATCCAGTGCATCCGCCGCGCCGAGACCAACGATCCGGTAATCATGCTGGACGAGGTGGACAAGCTGGGCCGCGACTTCCGCGGCGATCCGGCCTCGGCGCTGCTCGAGACGCTGGACCCGGAGCAGAACAATACCTTTCGCGACAACTACCTCGACGTGCCCTTCGACCTGTCGAAGACCTTGTTCATCTGCACGGCCAACATGCTGGACACGGTTCCGCCGCCGCTGCTGGACCGCATGGAGCTGATCTTCCTGCAGGGCTACAGCGAGGACGAGAAGAAGCACATCGCCTTCCGCTACCTGATTCCGCGCCAGATCAAGGAGAACGGCATTACCCCAGAACAGATCGAATTCCCCGAGGATGCGGTGCTCCACATCGTGCGCCACTACACGCGCGAGGCCGGCGTGCGCAAGCTGGAGCAGACGCTGGGCACGGTTTGCCGCAAGCAGGCGCGGCGCGTGGTCGAGGGCAAGACGCAAAAGCTGGTGGTGACGCGCGAGGTGCTCAAGGAGTTCCTGGGCGGCATTCAGGTGCGCGTGGACACCGAGGTCGCCGAGCGCGTCAAGCGGCCCGGCGTAGCCGTGGGGCTGGCGTGGACGCCGGCCGGCGGCGACATTCTCTTCATCGAGGCCAACAAGATGAAGGGCAAGGGCGCCTTTACCATGACCGGCCAGATCGGCGAGGTCATGCAGGAGTCCATGCAGGCGGCGCTGACCTGGGTGCGGTCGAATGCTGCCTCCCTGGGGCTGGCCGAGGACTTTACCAAGGAGATCGACCTGCACATTCACGTGCCCGCCGGGGCGATTCCCAAGGACGGACCGTCGGCTGGCGTCACCATGGCCACGGTGCTGGCCTCGCTGCTGACCGATACGCCGGTGCGCCCGCTGACGGCCATGACTGGCGAGATTACGCTCAGCGGCAACGTGCTGCCGGTGGGCGGCATCAAGGAGAAGTTCCTGGCCGCGCGCCGGGCCGGGGTGGAAACCATCATCCTGCCCGCCGACAACCGCCAGGACGTGGAAGAGGACCTGACGCCGGAGCTGATGGAGGGCGTCCAGGTGCACTACGCCAAGCGCATCGAGGATGTGCTTGCCGTGGCCCTGCCGCTGCTGAAGGCCAGGCCCGATTCGCATCCCGATACGCAGCCGGTGGCGGAAGCCGAAGTTGCGGTGGGCGCCGTGGCATAGGCGCTGGTGCGATTGATCGCATGAGGGCCGGCGGATCTGCCGGCCCTTTTCGCGCTATGCCCTGCATGACTGACCGCTTGGGCGTAACTCCCCTTCACATCCTGTTGGAGGAGAAGCGTTAGCGAAGCGCATGTGCGTCGTCCAGCTTTGGCTCAGGCCGCCGCCGACTGGAGCGGCTCAACTTTCTTGCGTCCAGTCTTTGTGTTGGACACCTGCCAGAAGTCAAAATCGTTCTGGATGTTGAACCAGATGTCCGGGGAGTCCTGGCCAAACGCTTCGCTGATCTTGATGGACATCTCCGGCATCGAGTTCAGCATCTTCTATGAGGACCGGTCGCGGAACCTGTGGGGCACGCCCTCGGCGTTCTTGTACAAGTTTTCCTGATCAGCGCTGTGCCGACTGATTGCCGTCTGCCGCGTCTAACCGGCAGGCGGTATTCTTTTGGGGTGGTTCCAACTCTGTTGATGAGTTCGGAACGATAGGAACTCCGAGTTGGATCATCCGAAATCTTCCGTGCCCCATCCTTTCGTCTTGCCGGGGTCCCCACGGACAGGTCTTCGTCCGTGGGGTGGTCGGGCGAAAGGGTGGGAAACCACGAACCCTAACCTGCCCTGTTCAAGAGGAACAATGCCACTGCGCGTTCTATCCATTGCCGGGTCGAAGGTTGGCCGGCGGGCCGGCTGCTGGGCGTTGCTGGCTCTGGCGCCCCTGGCTTTGGCCGCGCAGGAGATCACCCTGCACATGAACGTGAAGTTGGTGAGCGTCTTTGTAAATGTGACCGACCGGAACGGGGCCATTGTGGGCGGGCTTGCGCGCGAGGACTTTGCCCTCACCGAAGACGGACGGCCGCAGCAGATTGCGGTCTTCGAGCGCCAGTCGGAGCTGCCGCTGAACCTGACCCTGGCCATCGACACCAGCGGCAGCGTGCGCAAGGACATGGCCGAGGAGGCGGACGCGGCCAGGCGGTTTGTCCATGCGATCCTGCGCCCGCAGGACCAGATGAGCCTGCTCCAGTTTGCCACCGACGTGCGCGAACTGACGCCCTTCACCAACAAGGTGGCTCAGATCGATCGCGGGCTGAGCCAGTTGCGCGGCGACTGGGCTACGGCGGTCTACGACGCGATCGTCCTGGGTTCCGACCGGCTGGGCCGAAAAGAGGGACGCTCGCCGCGGCGAGTGCTGATCGTGGTCTCCGACGGCGACGATACCGCCAAGAGCAGCACCTATGCCCAGGCGTTGGAGGCGGCTCTGCGCAACGAGGTGATGATCTACAGCCTTATCGACGTGCCCATCGAGGCCAGCGCCGGACGCGACCTGGGCGGCGAGCACGCGCTCATCACCCTGGCCGAGCAGACCGGCGGCAAGAGCTACTACGTGAGCGACGGCGGCCCAGGCGGTTTAGATAAGGCCTTTGCGCGGGTCCGTGACGACCTGCGCACCCAATACTTGCTGGGATACTATCCAAAAAATCAAGAGCCCGGAAGGCCCTTCCACCGGGTGCAGGTGACCATCCCCAGGGCCGCTGCGGAGGCTTTCAATATCCGCCACAAGACGGGCTATTACCTGGATTCGCCGGCCAAGGGAAATTGATTGCGGGGTCCCGGTCCGATCTCCAGGAAACGCCGGCGCCAGAAAACGCCGGAGTCGGATCAGCTTCCGGTTTGCCCGTCACCCACCCGGAACTCAAAAGTTCAATCGTCACGCCGTCCCCCGGTATTTCGCTGAGCGCATCGGCGATTTTGCAACAACTGAGATACTTGGCTCAATGTCCAGATTGCCGAACACACATCCAGAAACCTATCAATTGCTTTCCCGAGCCCGGTCCTTCGTGTAAAGGATAGGTTTCTTTAGACAGTAGATCGGCGATTTTTGTTACGCTGCAATCTATTCTGCAAATACTGAGAGAGGCATCTTGAGGGCGGAATGGATCCTCGTATGGTTGTTCTCCCAAAGCGTCTGGTAGATCTCAGCCACGAGCTCCCCGGCGTTCGATGCCGGAATTCACCTGTACGAGGCATTTACCCACATGTGACGGGAGAGCAACGATGGACATGCAAGCAAATACTCCTCCTGATTTCACGCTGAAGACGGACAGGGACGACCTTGACCTTCCTGCTGAGCAAGTCGTGGTAGCTTACCACGAGAGAACGAAGCACCACTACCACCGTTATGCCGCCTCGCTTGGATACCTGGATTGGGCTAAACAGCCAGATCCGTTCCGCCGTTACGACGGAGCGCCGCT
>CABDXY010000100.1_pt1 | contig 23800 bp, 18 predicted proteins | sample 3131871 | NCBI WGS metagenome assembly CABDXY01 (sample SAMEA5534336, study PRJEB31848) | metagenome | biome: tundra; feature: field; material: soil | place: USA | collected 2013-05 | depth 0.15 m
GATCGAGATGCCGCTGGCCGGCATCGGCAGCCGTTTTATCGCGCTGCTGGTGGATTACCTGATCTGGGGCGCCGGGTTTTTGGTGCTTTCGGTGCTTCTCGCCATCTTCCTTAAGCCGGGCAGCCTCGCCTTCACCGGAGTCCCCGAGCAATGGGCCATCGCGGCCGTCATCTTTATCATTTTTTTGCTCAACTGGGGCTACTTCACGCTGTTTGAGGCGTTCTGGAACGGACAGACTCCGGGCAAACGGGTGGCCAGGATTCGCGTCATCCAGCGCTCGGGGCGCGCCATCGGGCTGTTCGAGTCCATGGCGCGCAATCTTGTCCGCTATGTAGATCAGATTCCTTTCTTTTATGCGGTCGGGGTGATCGCCATGTTCGTCACTCGCCAGCACCAGCGGCTGGGCGACCTGGCTGCCGGAACCCTGGTGGTCAGGGATCGCGAGGTGGAGAGTCCACTGTGGGGCGATTCGGGCGCGCGCACCTTCACCTCACAGATTTTTGCCCCCAGTACACCGATCCCCGAGCCGCATACCGCCCTCACACTGCCCGCCACCGGCATCGCCAAACTCTCGGCGGCCGACCTGGGGGTGCTGGAAGGGTTCTTCTCGCGGCGGCTGGATATGAGCCTGCCCACCCGTCAGGCCCTGGCGTTGCGGATCGCTTCCGCCGTCCAGGCAAAGTCGGGCCTGGAACCACCCCCCGGCGCCAGCATCGAGACGTTTCTTGAGGCCACGGCGCGGCAATTGCGGGATATAGCGCGGCTGCAATAGGGAATTTTATTCAATAGGGAATTTTCAGGCGCCTTTACAAGCCAGCTCTCGCCGGCGAGTTGTTCCGGTGTGAGGAAAACGCATGAGTTTTGCGATTTTTGCCGGGAACCCGTCTGGCGGCGCAACTTTGCCTCAGCAAGCGACGCCATGCGGGACTGGAATCTGTCTCGGGAATTCCGTTGTAATTCGATTATTTACATATATTTACAGGCGATGACGCGAGGAGCTGCCCGGATTTGGAAGGGGGCGGCTTAAATCCATCGAAAGTTGTACTTGACAACTGCCTCTCTCTGAGCATTAAATGTTTCGCGGCTCAGTGATAGGGATTTTGCGCGCAACGAACTTAAACGTTTGAGTGCAAGGATTCCAAAAAATGGAGAAGTCGGAATTTCTTCTTCCATTACACGGAGAAATCGGGCCGTTTCGAAGCCTGCGCGGGAGTCTTCATAGCCTGGGCAGACGGGCCTGAGGGAACGGATTGGCGGGATTCCGGTTTTATCCTGCCGGCTTCATACCTGATCGAAGGGGAAGCGATCGCAGTACGAAACACAAACAGAAACAAACTTGAAAAGGAAGGTCACATGAGACAAGCGAGATACAGGTTTTTCCTGTTGCCGTTGTTCTTCGTGCTGGCATGCGCGGGAGTCTATGCGCAGGCCAATTCCGAGCTTGACGGCATCATCACAGATCAGACCGGAGCGGTGGTCTCGGGAGCGAAGGTTACGCTCGTCGATCCGGCTACCGCTTATACGCGCACCACGGTCAGCGGAGCGACCGGATTGTATGATATCAACGGTCTGAACCCCGGCAACTATAACCTGAGAGTCACGGCCAAGGGCTTCGAGTCGTTCGCGCAGAACGGCATCGTAATCAACGTGTCCTTGACGTTCCGCGTCGACGTTAAGCTCACAGTCGGCGCCGAAAACCAGACGGTTACCGTCACGGCCGACGCCCTGGCGGTGCAGACTGACTCCAACGTGCTGAGCACGCTGATCAGTTCCGAGCAGCTCACCGAAATCGCGGTAGAGAACAACAACATTGCCTCCATCGTGGCCCTGGGCCTGGGCGTAAGCAACAATATGCCCGACAGCAACCAGCCGATCGCCTTGAACGCCAGCTACGGCATCAGCGTGAACGGGCTAAAACCACAACACAACGTATATCTGATCGACGGCGGCGAGGCGTATGACCGCGGTTCCGGCGGCCAGATGAGCATCATGCCCTCAATGGAAGGCATCGCCGAGTTCGAGACGCTGGCCAGCAACTATCCTCCGGATTACGGCATCTCCTCCGGCGCCACCATCTCGCTGTCGCTGAAGAGCGGCACGCAGAGGTTCCACGGCTCGCTGTGGGAATTGAACCGCAACACGGATTACGACGCCAACTACTTCTTCGCCAAGAACTGCTCAACCGCAAACTGCGCCACACCGCGGCCGGCGACCCACTACAACATCTTCGGCGGCAACGTGGGCGGCCCGCTGTACATCCCTCACGCGTACAACAACGACAAGAAGAAGACCTTCTTCTTCTGGAACGAAGAGTGGCGCAAGATCATCACCGGAGCCGGCACCAACAAAACGCCGGCGATAAACCCGGGCGACATTCCGACGCTGGGCACGGATCTGCACTATGTTGCGCCGGCGTTTGCGGCCGGGAATAAAATTAACGTTCCCGGCGTGGGGGCTTCCTCGGCTTACCAAACGAACGTGCTGACGCCGCTGGGCTTGGTCCAAGGCGCCGCATCGGGAACGCCTGGCGGATTTGCGCTGGACGGCAGCGGAAACTCCATCATTCCGCATCAGTTGTTCGATGCGAATGGCGTGCTGTATCTCCGGTCAGGCATTGTGCCCTCGGCAAGTGCTGGCCAGGGCGGCTATAACGTATCCAATAACTCGGTTGCCGTCAATGTGCGCGACGATATTGTCCGCATCGACCACAAGGTCAACGACAAGTGGCAGATTCTGGGCCACTACATGCACGATACGGCGTCGGGCACCAACAACCTGCCTCTCCTGGGCTGGCTGTGGGCAAGCTACAACACCATCGGCAGCTCCTACCAAAACCCGGCCAACAGCGCGGCCATCAAGTTGAGCGGCGCCATCACGCCCAACCTGCTGATGGAAGCCGTTATCAACTACGACGGCAACAAGATCAACATTCACAACGTCCCTAACCCCACAGCCAACCCCGAAAAGCCGGCCGGCTGGAACACATTGCCCCTGATTAACAGCTTCGCCTTTACCAGAACGGCGATGCCGGGCATCACGGGCTTCGGCGGACCGTACTGGACCGCGGAAGACACCAGCACCGACCCCTATAGCAACGCGACCGCGGACTACGAGCCCAAGGTGGACATCTCGTACACCCAGGGCACGCACGCCATGAAGTTCGGGTTCAGCTACAACCGCTTCACCAAGAGACAGAACATCGGCGGCGATGAGCAGGGCGACTACGGCATGGGCCAGTACTCGAACGACGGCTTGATGGACATGCTGATGGGCATTCCGAACAGCTACAGCCAGGAGCAGGCCGCGCCTCAGCGCTACTACGTCAACCAGACGCCGTCGGCTTACATCATGGACAACTGGCACGTAACCTCGCGGATGACCTTGCAGTTGGGCATCCGCTACGACGCTTATCCGCATGCCTGGGAGCGCAAAAATCAGCTTGGCAACTTCAATCCTGACCTCTTCATTCCGAGTGCGGCCCCTGGTCTTGCTAACTGGACGGCTACCGGCACGATTTGCGACGCTCTTGATGCCACAACTCCGGGATCAGGTTGCACCCAAGCGTCGGGCGGCATCTTCACGACCCCCGGGGTAAACAATTCACCTGGAGTTCCCAGCCTGTTCTACCTGAACGGCATGGGCCTGGCGGGCGTGAACGGCTTCCCGAGAGGCCTGGTCAAGAACGACTACAAGACCTGGCAGCCTCGCCTCGGATTCTCCGAGGATATGTTCGGCAACGGCAAGACCGTTCTCCGCGGCGGCTTTGGCATCTTCTACGAGCGCGAGCAGGGCAACGACATTTACGACACGTCCGGCAACGCGCCCTTCTCCAACAACCCATCGGTCAATCAACCCAACTTCACCACGCCTGGATATAACTGGAATACCGGAACCACGATTGCGCCCAACTCTATTCCGGTCTTCGAGACCAGCGTCACCAGCATGGCGCATATCTACAAGGCGCCGGGCGATGCGCAGTACAGCCTGGGTGTGCAGCGCGAGCTGCTTCCCTCGCTCATCTGGATCGTCCAGTATGTGGGTAACTTCCAATGGCACCAGAGCGTCGATCGCGCGATCAACACTCTCCCGCTCTCCACGCCTATGGCCCTACGCGCCAAGGCGGGCACGGGCAGTGACGGCGGTAAACCAGGTGATGGCGGCTGGAACAGCTACGGCGGCGTCAACGCATGGCTTACCTATCCTGGCTATCAGAACATTCAGCAGGAGGAAACCACCACCAACGGCAACTACAACGGCTTCCAGACCAGTCTGCGCGCGCAGAACAAGTATGGCCTGAGCGGCGAAGTCGATTACACGTATTCGCACGCGATCGACATTCGCACCTCGGAACTCAATAACGGTCTGATCAGCGACCCCTTCAACATCAAGTATGACAAGGGTTCGGGCGATCTCGACCGGCGCCAGATTCTCAGCATCAACTACATCTACAAGCTGCCCCTCTTCGCCAAGAGCACGGGCCTTATCCACACGATCGCGGGCGGATGGGAAATTGCCGGCACCATTATGGACGAGTCGGGCACTACCAACATGCCTGGCCTTTCCAACGGCAGCGCCCACGACTACACGGGCCTTGTGCCAAACCTGAACAGCCTTCCCATCGCCAACCGTCCGAACACCACCGGAAAGACGAAGTACATCAAGAAGCTGAGTCCAACGACGAATTCGTGGTTCGACACGACCCAATTCTCCGCCCCGATCGATGCATGGGCAGGCGGAGCCAACCAGGGCTGGGGCAACACCAGCAAGGATGCGATTGTCGGCCCCAGGCGCGTGAACTTCACCACTTCACTGTACAAGTCGTTCGCGTTCGGCGAACGGGCTCACTTCGACCTCAAGTTCGAGTCGTTCAACACCTTCAACCACACCCAGCCGACCGGCGTAAACGCGTCGTTTGGATCTAGCAACTTCGGCCAGATCACCGGCACCGCTGATCCCCGCATACTCCAACTGGCCGGCAAGTTCGTCTTCTAAACTCAACCCTCAACCGGGGCGCGGCAGGCAATCCCTGCCGCGCCCCTTTTCTTTTGCTCCTGGAATTGCTCACAAGCCCCGCCCGGCGAGAGAATCAAGCAGAAATCGTTTAGCATGACAGTAGGGAGCGAGAAGGGACGCGCGTGAAACGGCTTCTTCAACTCGGCATCGGCCTGGGCCTGGCGCTGGCGGCCGCCCACTGCGTGGGGCAGACGGCAACGGCCCCGGACAGTCAGCGGCAAACGGCGCTTGCGTTGGAGCAGGAGGGCAGGAATCCCGAGGCTGAGGCCGCATGGCGCGCGGTTCTGAAGGCTCACCCATCGAGCCCGGAGGCGTATGCCCACCTTGGGCTGCTGGAAGCGCGCCAGGAGCACTATACAGAGGCCGTGCCGCTGTATCGCAAGGCCCTGGCGCTGGGCCCACAGATTCCCGGCGTGCGGTTCAATTTGGGCCTCGCGCTGTTCAAAGGCGGCGAACCGAAGAAGGCGATTCAGGAATTCAGTCTGCTGCTCAAGAACGCGCCACCCTCTTCACCCGAGGCCCAGCATCTGACGATCCTGATCGGGATGGCCCATTACGGGCTGGCGGAGTACGCGGAAGCCGTTCCTTACCTGAAGGAGGCAGCGGCCCATGATACGCAGAATCCGCCCTTGCTCCTGTCCCTGGCGCACAGTTGCCTGTGGTCCAAACAGTACCAATGCGTTCTGGATACCTATCACCAGATACTGATGCTGAATGCGGACTCTGCCGAGGCCGACATACTGGCCGGCGAGGCGCTGGACGAGCTGAAGGACAACGCCGGCGCCACGGAGCAGTTCCGCGCCGCGGTCAAGGCCGATCCCAAGTTGCCGAACGTGCACTTCGGCTTGGCATACCTGTTGTGGACCCAGAAACGGTACCCGGAGGCGGCCAGCGAATTCAAGGCCGAGCTGGCCAACGACCCGGATCACATCCAGTCGATGCTCTACCTGGCCGACACGAATATGCAGTTGAACCAGATGGAAGACGCCAGGCCGTTATTGGAAAAGGTGGTGCGGCTTGCGCCTTCTTATGCTCTGGCTCATCTCGACCTGGGGATCCTGTACGCCGAGGACGACCGCAAGGACGATGCGCTGCGAGAACTGACTGCGGCAGAGAAGCTCAACCCGAGCGACGTAAGCGTCCATTGGCGGCTGGGGCGGCTTTACCGGGCGATGGGAAAGAAGGATGAGGCGAAGGCCGAGTTCGATAAAGCCAGCACCCTGAACAAGGCGGCCGACGAAGACCTCTACAAAAAGATCGCCAACGGCAACGCCCGGCCGGCACAGGCACAGGAGCCGGCAGCGGCGCCGGCGGACAAATAATCGATCCTAGTTTTGCCGGGCGTGGGATTCGATGAGTTTTTCTTGCGCGAGCAGTTCTGCCAGAGCCCTTTCCGGGCAGATGTGCCGGGCCTCCAGCCGGTCCAGCTCCTGCTCGCTCTCGACGGCAGAGGCGATGGTCATGAAGCAGTAGAGGCAGCGGGTGTTGTACGTCCCGTTCTCGTTTTGGGTGCGGCTATACATCGCTCCTCGAAAGTGCGCGAGATTTTACGATGCTAGCTGCTCTTGCGTTTCCTCGGCGTGATTCGCATCACCCGACTTGTGATGTGCCGACTGGCGCTGCGCTGCTCCTGTCCGTCGAAATATGTCCTCCCATGGAAATATTTAGAGAGTTGTTCTCTGATTCGGGTTTCGCCGCAGTTGCCAGCAGGGGTTCTGGCCCGCCTGCGGGAAAAGGGACACCGAGCAGGACACATCCTCGGAGCCGAGATAGTCGTACTCCAGCTTATTGTCCTTGAGCGGGACCGTCTGGAAGCGGTTGACGGTAACCGTGGACTTAGGCGAGCCATGCAGCCTGAAAATGGCCCAATCGCCTCCATAGGCAGCCACAAAACCCGCCACCAGCACCACCATCCCGCGCAGCAACCAACGCTTCATCCGGTTCCAGCCTTCCTTGAGCAAGCGGGATTCATCCTTGAGGGCCACGCCGGTCAGGTGCAGGCGGCGCGCCTCTGGCAGGCTCATTCGCATCATCGATTCATTAGAACTTTACCGATGCCGCGCGCGGCGAAATCCCGCTCAGTTCGGCGGCGCGGGCTTCAGCGTAGGCGGCGGCGCCCAGCAGGGCGGCGCGGCTTTCGAGGATGACGCGAACCGGCATGTTCACGAGCAACCGGCTGAGCCGGCCCTTGTCGGTGAAGGCTTTCATGAATGTGCCGTCCTTGAGCTTCTCCAGGATGCGGGGCGCGATGCCGCCGCCTACGTAGAGACCGCCCACCGACAGCACCTTGAGCGCCAGATTGCCCGCCTCGGCGCCATAGGCGGAGACGAACATATCCAGCGCCTTCTCGCAGATCTCGCTTTTTGCGGTCAGGGCCAGTTCAGTGATCACGGAGTTGGGGTCCGGGACGGCGGCGATGCGCTCGGCCAGCCAGGCCGGCTCTTCCATGCCGCGGACCTCGCGCAGGAACTCGTAGATGTTGGTCAGTCCCATGCCGCTGACGACGCGCTCATAGCTGACGCGCCCGTTGTACTTCTGCTTGAGGAAACGCAGCAGATCGATCTCGTCTTCGTTGCGCGGCGCATAGTCCACATGGCCGCCCTCGGAGGGATAGGGAACATGACTGCGGCCGTTCCAGACCAGGAAGCCCTCGCCCATGCCAGTTCCAGCGGCGACCAGCGCGCGGTTGCCAATCTGGCTGGCGTCGCCCTCCGAGAGGGTGAAGATCTGGCCGTCGGAGAGTTCGGCAATGCCGTAGCCGTTGGCTTCGAGGTCGTTGATCAGGAAGACGTGGTCGATCACCAGCCCCGCGGCCAGCTCGCGGCTGTCCAGCGTCCAGGGCAGGTTGGTGAGCCGCAGACGGCCGTCGCGCACCGGTCCCGGAACGCCAAAACAGGCCGCGGTCACCTTGTCCGCGCCCAGAAACTCTTTTACGATCACTTCGAGTCCGGAATATTCTTTTGCCGGAAACTGTTTATCGCGGGTGTGCCTGAGTTTGCCATCGATAAAGTCATACAGCGCCAAATGGACCTTGGTGCCGCCTACATCCCCCGCCAGAATCATCGTTCCCTCTCCAAAAACCCACAGCCTTCCCCGTCTGTCGCGGGCAGAAGCGCGGCTGCGGCCTTATCCAGAATCAGTGTAAGTATACCGCTGCAAGGCCATATGAGTTGACTGGGCAACCGCTCCGGGTCGCGCGGCCCGGTTAGAACTTCCTTTAAAATCGCGGCCTTATCCGCCCCGGCGATGAGGAAGAAGACGGAACTTGCGTGGTTGATGACCGGCCAGGTGAGGGTGATGCGCCAGGTGTCTTTCCGCGGCACCTGGTTGGCCGTCACCAGCCGGCTCATTTCATGGATGGCCTGGGTGTGTGGAAAGAGCGAGGCGGTGTGGCCGTCCTCGCCCATGCCCAGCGCAACCAGGTCGAAGCGCGGACTCTCGGCGCCCTCCAGGTGGAAGCTGTTGCGCAGTTCCGACTCGTAGCGGGCGGCGGCGATTTCCGGCGCGAGCTCGCCCTCCATGCGGTGAATCTGCTCGGGCTTGAGCGGAACCTGGTCCAGCAAGGCCTCACGAGTCATGCGATAGTTGCTTTCGGGGTGATCGGGAGGAACGATTCGTTCGTCGACCCAATAGAGGTCGAGCTGCTCCCAGGGCATGCGCCACCGCCAGGGCTGGTCGGGGTCGGCGAGCAACTCGAAGGCCGCCTTGGGGGTGGAGCCGCCGCTGATGGCGATCCGCACCCGTCCCCGGCCCGCGACGGCCTCTCCAGCCATCTCGACAAAATACTGCGCCGCCCGGCGCGCAAGGGCTGCCGGGTCCGGCTCCACGTAGTATTTGATCTTCAACTGCCTGCCGGCGCGCATGGGTGCCTCTTATCTAAGGTACACGGGTGCAGACGGCGCCTCACGAATTTTGATATGACGTTTGCGAGACGGATGAAAAACATCGATCCTGCACCATAACTGCCTTATCGCCCCAGGTAGACCCGGTACTGCTGCTCGATGATGCCGGCGGCGCGGGCCAGGGCCAGCTTGGACAGGTTGTACTGGAAGAGGCTTTCGACCAGGTTGCTCTGCGCCGAGGCCAGCGTTGCCTGCGCGGTGACCAGGGGCAGGTTGTCGTCCACGCCGGCGTTGACGCGGTCGGTTTCGTCGGAGAGGGCGCGAGTGGCCAGCTCGACGTTGGAGCGGGCGACCTCAACCAATTTGGCGGTGGCGTCCACGTCCAGCAGGGCGGAGCGCACCTGCTGGTCGATGTGGCCGCGGAGGTCGGCGAGTTGGGCGTCTACGGCGGACAACTGGGCCTGGGCCGATTCCGCATCGCCGCGCAGCTTGCCCTCGCGGAAGAGCGGCACGCTCAGAGTGCCAACGGCGGCAAAGTTTCCGTGTGAGCCGGCGCCGCCGACCTGGCTCACGCCGTAGTAGCCGCCGAAGCTGAGGCTGGGCAGCCGCTGGCTGCGAGAGGCGGAGTGGATGGTCTTGTATTCGACTTCCTGATTTTGCAGATTGAGGTAGTCCTGGCGATTTTGGTAGGCGACGGCGCGCACCTCTTCAGGGGTTTGCGCGGCCAGATCGTTGTAGGGGGCCGAGTCAGTGAGCGCGATCTTCTGGCCGGGGTCGATGCCGATCTCGCGCTTGAGCAGGATCAGGTCCTTCTGGAGGCTGTTTTCGGCGGCGATCAGGGCCTGTTGCTGGGCCTGGAGCTCGACGCGCGCCCGCAGCTCATCCAGATTGGACGCGGTTCCGGCCTCATGCGCGGCGTGGGCCTGATTAAGCAGCACCTGGCCGGTCGCCTCCAGCGCTTTGGCGTTGTCCACCTCGCTGGCGGCGGCAATGGCATGCAGATAGGCTGCGGCCACCTGCTGGACGACCTCGCCGCGCGCCGACATTTTGGCGAACCAGGCCGCTTTCTCCGCCGCGCTGACCGCCTTGAAGCCTGCGATCACAGGGCCGGAGAAGAGCATCTGGCTGTAATGAATCTGCCCCTCGGTCAGGTCGTCGCGAGTGATTTCTGAGAAACCTGCGGGTATCTTGCCGCCGGGAAAGAGCGACGCGAACTCGGCGATTACGCCAGGCCCAAAGCCCATCGCGGCAAGGTTTTGCTGGTGGACGCCGCGGTCGCCGGTGAGAGTGATGATGGGCAGAAATTCCTGGAGTGCTTCGTTCTTTTGCCCCTGAAGCGACTTTTCGCCGTTCTCGGCTTCCTTCAGGCCAAGGTTGTTCTTGAGGCCGAGGCTGACGGCCTCGTCCAGAGATAGCTTGAGGGTCTCATCGCTGGCCGGACGGGCGGTCACGCTGCCGAAGAACGGGTTGGCGGCGGAGGTCGGGTTGGGCACCTGGGCGTAAAGAGCCGTTCTCGCGCCGGCCAAAGACAGCATCGAAAGAAGCGCCGGCGCGGCTGCCCGCCGGAAGACAAAATGTTGCGCTCGATTCACTGCCATTATTCTCTCAGATGAAGCAACGGGCGGGAGGGATTCCGGTCGAGGGCGAAGAACCTGCGGGACGCGGGGGATCCTATATTCTTCCAGGCTCCCCTACACCATCGCGCGCTCCTTCACCGTCAGATACTGGTTGAGCACCGATGAGGTGAGCGCCTCGGGGTTGAGGTCGAGGGTGAGCGCACCGTGCTCGTGGAGGCGGACGAGCAGCAGCTCGCGGCGGGTGGCCATCTCCTGGGCGGCGGCGGCGCGGAACATCTGCTCAACGTTTTTGGGCCGGGCCTGGGCGATGGACTCGACCTCCGGCTGGGCCATGGCCACAAACAAGAGCACGTGGCGGCGCAGCAGTTGCACAGCGCCGTCGATCACTTCAGGCCGCATGGCAGTTTCGGCCAGGTCGGTGACCCACAGGATCAAGGAGCGGCGGGGCTGCAGGCGATTGAGCGTGGCCGTGGCCCTCAGATGGTCGGCCTCGCCGGCCTCGGCATGAACCTGGGCGAGGGACTCGATCAATTGCCGCAGGTGAGCCGCGCCGCGTCCGGGCAGCAGGCGCTGCTGGATGCCCTGGCCATACGCCAGCAGGCCCACACGGTCGCCAGAGAAGAGCGCCAGTTGGGCCAGAGCCACGGCCGTGGTGCAGGCGTAGTCGAGCTTGGAGGGGCTTGGCGCCCAGCCGGACTTTTGGGGAGACAGTTTGCCGGGTGCAACTCGCGCGCGCATCAGACGGCCGCAGTCGAGCACGATCCACACCGGCTGGCTGCGCTCGGTCTGGTACTGGCGGGTGACGAGGCTGCCGCGCCGCGCCGTGGCCGTCCAGCAGATGTCGCGCAGGTCGTCGCCCTCGCGGTACTCGCGCAGGCTCTCGAAGTCGCGGCCCAGGCCCCGCAGTTGCGACCGGCGCAGTTGGAGGTCGATCTGGCGGCTGCGGGCCAGAAATATCTGCTGCTCCTCTCCGGCGCGCAGGGCGGGGTAGACGCGGACCGTCTGAGTGAGTGGAGCACGTGCCCAGCGCTCGGCCAGTCCCAGCGGCGATCGGTAACGCAAGTAGAGCCAGCCGGTCTCCCAGTCGCCTCGCTCCTGGGGTTCCACGCGGTAGCGCAGGCTGGCAGGCACGCGCGGAAATGCGGTTAGCCGGTGCGTAACCGGTTGGACCACTAGAGCCGGCGGCAGATCGTCCACCAGGCGGCACTCCACGATCACCCGGCCCCGGTTTTCGACGGTCAACTCGATCTCCGTCTCGCTGTCGAGGGCCGGAGCGTTCGACCAGGAGCGGCTGGCCGTCAGTTCGAAGGCATGGGGCAGGCGCAGGCCGTCGAGCAGCGCCGCCAGCAGCACCAACCCATCCCAGGCCAGCATCGCATAGGCCAGCCGCCCGTCCCAAAAGCCCGGAACAAGCCACAGGAAGCCCACCGCGAGCAGTCCAATGGCCCGCGGCGTGAGGCCGAAGCTCCAGCGGCGGCGCCGCTCACAGACGGCGCTGACGGGACCGGGATGGAGGGAGGGCGAGATCATTGCCGGGGCACCGGAACCGCCGCGATCACGTCGGCCAGCACGCGATCGGCGTCAAAGCCCTCCAACTCGGCCTCGGGCTTGAGCATCACGCGATGGCGCAGGACGGGCTGGACGGCGCGCTTTACGTCGTCGGGAACCAGGTAATCGCGGCCGTCGAAGGCAGCCGAGGCCTGGGCCACGAGCATCAGGCTCAGGGCGGCGCGGGGGCTGGCGCCCAGCAGCAGCGTGGGCCACTCGCGGGTGCGCCGCGCCAACGACAGGATGTAGGTGTACAACTCCGGCTCGATGCGGATGGAGCGCACCTCGGCGCAGGCGGCGGCCAGCAGGCCCTCGGGGATGGGCGCGATGGAGGCATCTTCGAGGAGCCCCGCGCCCGAGCCGGCGTGGTGCATCTCCAGAATCTGCAGCTCCTCGGCCTCCGAGGGGTAAGCCACGCGAATCTTCAAGAGAAACCGGTCCAACTGGGCTTCGGGCAAAGGATAGGTGCCCTCGAAGTCCACCGGATTCTGCGTGGCGAAGACCGTAAACCAGGCGGGCAGCGGGCGGCGCGTGCCATCCGAGGTCACCTGCCGCTCTTCCATACATTCGAGGAGCGCGGCCTGGGTACGCGGCGGCATACGGTTGATCTCGTCCACCAGCAGCAGGTCGGTGAAGACGGGTCCGGCGTGGAAGGCGAAGGTTTCGGAACCGGGGCGCAGGATGGTGGTGCCGAGAATGTCGGCCGGCATCAGGTCGGGAGTGGCCTGGACGCGCTGGAAGCCGAGGCCGAGCAGCCGGCCCAGGGCTTTGACGATCAGCGTCTTGGCAATGCCGGGCACGCCTTCGAGCAGAGCATGGCCCTGGCAGAGAACGGCGATCAGCACTTCTTCGATCACCTCGCCCTGGCCGGCGATCACCCGGCCCAATTCCCGGCGGGCGTGGGCGATCAGTTGGCTGGTTGCGTAGAGCCGCTCCGCGGTTTTGGCGTTTTGGTTTAATGCTTGCGTCGGTTCTTGTTGCATTTCCTGGCTCATGAAGCCCTTTCCTGCTGATTGGAATGAATGTCTTCGGATTTCGGGGTCTGGCTGCCGGGTTTGGCTGCGGCGAGGAGCTTTTCCCGATGCCCATAGAGCGTCTGGATCAGCTTGAGAGCCTCGCGGGGGGTGATCGTCTCGCCCCACGCGGCCTCTTCGCAGGCGGCCAGGTCGGTTTCCAGGCTGGCGTCTGCCCCAGGAAAGCGGCGGCGAATGACCGCAGCCAGCTCAGCCGCGCCCATCTGGGCGCCTCGCCGGCCGCCCGCCGCGGCGGACTGCAACGTATGGCGGCGAAAGCGCTCCCAGGCAATCGACACCGCCGTGGATGCGGCTCCGGCGTTGCGATAAAGCGAGCCCAGCGCTTCAAGGAATTCGATGGGCGTGGCCCGGGCCGGGGCGGGGAGATCGCGGACCGGACCGCTGCGCCGGCTGAAGCTGAACACCACCATCAGCCCCAAAACCGGCAGACCGATCCAAAGCAGGGTCAGCGACGGCCCGGCGGCGTAGCTCCAAATGGAGCGGACTTCGCCGTGGAGCGACTCGTCCCAGTAGAAGCGATGGTCCTCGCGCGGCCCGAGCGAGTTGAGAAAGAGGTCGAGATTGTGGGCGCGGGCGAGCGAACCGTTTTCAAGCGGCGTCGAGCTGGCCCACCACACCGCGTGGCCCTTGCCCCAGTCGAACTCGACGACCGCCGGCTGCCCGGCGCAACTATAGTCGACGCGATGCGCGGGGTTGCCCACTTGCCAGGTGGCTCGGGGAACCATCCACACCTCGCCCGAGCCGGCGAGCGAATCCAGTCCCTCGGGCTCCAGCTTGCAGGCGGCAAAATTGAACTCCCTGGGCGTGTCGCCGGCCTCGCCGGGCAGAATGTACCCACCCCAGAAGCCGGTGGACAACACACGGCCCCCGCGCTCCAGAATCGCGCGCACCGCCTTGATGTCGTCTCCTTCGCGGGTATACGGCTCGGCAAAGATCACCACCGTATCGGGACCCGCCGCTGGGGCCAGTTCGCTCAGAGGCCGTTCCCAGCGTTCCAGAGAGTAGCCGGAGCGGAGCAGCGTCTCATAGGCGGCGCGAGCGCCGTGCTGGCCAGACAGGTAGGTCGAGGGCACGGGACTTTCTTCCCTGGGCGTCAGGAAACCGGTCAGCGCCGCCAACGTCAATCCGATGCCCACGCACCAGAGCAGGAGCCGGCGGTCCTTGGCGTCGAGCGAGGAGAGGAACTTCATTGCGCGCCGCCTCTCCCAATACCAATAACTGGCGCCCCACTTCCTGAGATCAGCGCAGTGGCGAGTTGCTCAGCCTTGTGATAGTCACTCTCTGCTGCCGCACGGCCGCCGTACCAGACGCGCTCAAAGCTGCCGGTCAGCGTAGCCAGGCCGGCCTTGCGCGGGTCCTCCGGGGCCACCAGCGCAAGATACTCGCGGGGCGTGCGGGCGCGGTCGGCGGGCCACAGCCGCTGGGATTCGAGCCTTGAAATCGCCGCCCAGTAGAGGAAATGAATTGCTTCGCGCCACAGGCCGGCGGCGGCGGCCTTGCGCGCGTCCTCCAGCCAACGTTGCCAGTCGCGGGCCGAGGCGGCTCCGGCGGCAGGGCCACCGCTCTCCGGCACCAGCCGGATGCGCCAGCGGCGCTCGAGTTGCAACAGCCCCCACGCCAGCCCCACGCAGACGGCCAGAATGAATCCCCACACGATCACGCGGCCGATCCACGCCGAGCGGGAGCCGAACTGTGCGACGCTTTCGAAGAGCAGGTTGAGCCAGTTGCCGAACTTTTCCAGGGCTGAATCGCGCGCCGAAGGCTCCTCCAGGTTGCGGAATTCGCGGCCGGCAAGCACCTGTGTCATTGCGTCGCGCTCCTGGTTGTGGACAGGCGAGGCCGCAGCGGCAGCACCGGCCTGGGCCAGGTCGTGGGCCAGGCGCGTCCCGGCGTCCTGCAACAGCTCAGAGGTGGTGCGCTGGAGCGGCAGAACGCTCTCCTCGGCCGGAGCGCCTTTCGCGCCGGGGACGGGCTTCGTCGCGGGCTCGTCTTTGTCCCGGGCTTTGGAAAGCAATACGCGCAGCCATCCGTAGCGCACCAGCCGCCGCTCGGCATGGGCGTCCTCGCCGAGGGGAACGCGATCGTCAGGCCCAACCAGCGTGGTGTCGCAGGTTTTGGTGTCGCGGGCTTTGGCGCAGGCATCGACGATCGCTGCGAGCGCCAGCAGGTGGCTGCGGTACTCCTCCAGCGAGGCCTCATGCCAGCGGCTTGCAGGCTGAGTGGGCGGGGCGGCAACGGGAGTGTCGGCGCGGGCCTGCGCCGCGGCCAGGACGGCGGCCAGAGCGGCGCCAGCGAAGACAGACCGGACGGTCACGCCTGAGCCTCCTCCGAGCCGGACGCGGTTAAGCCGTCTCCGGCAAGCGGAGCCCCAGGCGCAATCAGTCCAGCGTCGTCCATCATCCTCTCGATGTCGTACCCCTCGTGCCGTATGCGCTGATCATAGTAGAAGAGAGTGAGGGCTATGGGGTAAAGAGTTGGGCTCACACTGGCTTTCCGGACTGCGGAGGCGCGGGCTCTGTGGAAGCAACTTCCGGCACGGCCTTGGCCAGGAGGGTCGAATCGGCTTCCGATGCCGCAGCCTGAGTTGGCTCGGCGGCGACGGCGGCCGGCTCTGCCACGGGCGCGGGCACGGTCAACCCGGCGGCCTGCATCATCCACTCGATATCGAAGCCTTCCTTGCGGATGCGCTGGTCGTAGTAGAAGAGCGTGATGCCAGTGGCCCAGATCGGCCCCAGGAAGGTGTTGGTGAAAAACGCGATAATCTGCGAAAGCGCTGAAAGGCCCGGCCCCGGCAGTTGGCCGGGGTGCTTGAAGGCCGCCACGAATACAAAGATCTGGGTGATGCCGACCAGCCCCAGCTTGATGACGCCGATCAGCAACCACAAGAGAAAAATGCGTCCCCACGACCCATTGGCCAGTTCAATGCTGCGGCGGATGGCTTTGCGGGCCTTCAGGTTCTCCACCACGCAGGCCGGGATCGCCAGTGCATAACGCAGGCCCATCAGAATGGTGTAAACGGCGACGGGAATCAGCAGCAGAACGAAGGCCGCTGTCGCCACGCCAAAGATGATCATCGTCTGCGGATTGGACATTGCGGCCTGCTGTGCGGCTGGGTCTGTTCCGAAGCCTTTCACTTTGTAGGCCATTGTTCCGAAATAGCCCCCGTAGAGCACCACAATCGGCGAAAAGACGATCAGCGCGGTGATGGTCATCAGCCACAGATAGCGGCTCAGGCGGGGCAGGATGCTCGAATAAGCGCCGCGGATGGTCGCGGGTTCGCCCAGGTGAACCCACGCCACGGCTCGGCTGATGGCGGCCATGGCCGCTCCAAAAAAGAGAAGCAGAACCAGCATGTTAATGCCGGTTGTGATCACGGTCATCCATACCAAGGCCCCGGCCATGTGCTGAGCTTTCAGCAACGCGCCCAGGCCGGTCTGCAGCAGGCCCAGCACCAGCGCCACGCCGGAATACACGGAAAAGATGCCGGCAAAGAGCAGAAAATTCGTCCGGTAGAGCTGGGCGGTGCGGTCCAGAATCTCACCGAGAGTGAGCGGACGGAGGTTGGTTTCCATGCTGGGTTCCTCTGAAAATGGATTGAAGGCTTGCGGGGATACTAGCACAGGCTGCAAACTGGCCGCAGTGTGGAGGTTACCCGCAGCGCAATTTGAATTTATAAAGAAGTAACTATTGCCGCGCCCTTGCGGTAAACTGGTGTCCCACGCGATGGACGGATTTCGCACCTCGGTCAACGATCTCGCCAAGGCCTGTGCCCACTCCGCGGATGCGGCGGAATGGGAGGAGTTTCTGCGCCGCTGCACGCCTCTTGCCTCGCTTGTCGCGCTGCGCGTCTCCCGGATGCGGGTGAGCGTCTCATCGCCGGCAACGGTGGAGGATATCGTGCAGGAGATCTTCCTCAAACTGTGCGAGCAGGAGCGCCGCATCCTGCGGGATTTCGAGCCGCGCGGAGAGGATTCCTTCCTGGGCCTGCTGCGGATGGTTTCCGCCTCGGTGGCCAACGACTACTTCCGGCGCCAGTACTCGGCGAAGAGGGGTGGCAAAGTGGTAACGATGGCGCTTGTGGAGGATGCGGCGCCCTTGCCCGCGGCGAGCGCCAACGAGCCGGCGGAGATGCAGCGATCGGTGCTTCATGCCCAACTTGACCGGAAACTGCGTTCGGCGCCGGAGGTGATCGGGGAACGCGACCGCGCCTTGTTCTGGCTCTACTACCTGCAAGGGCTCACGGCGGAGGAGATAGCCCGCGTATCAGGCGCCGGACTGACGGCCAAGGGCGTGGAGAGCGCGTTGCGGCGCGTGACCAAGTGGCTGCGCGGTGAGGTCGAAAGACGAAAGCCGGGAGAACAGGCTGAATCCGGCTAGCGCGGTGAAGGTCTCGTGAAAGGAATGTTACGCGGAATCCCGTTAGATAGAGTGCCGACATGAATAATAACCTGAATTCGGAACACCCATCGGACCTTCCTGAAGATGCCTTAGCCAAGGCATTTGAGAAGTTGATGGAAGGGCGATCGTCGTTGGCTGAGGCTCCGCATGAGGACCCGGCGAGCCTGCGGATGCCGGGCGCGGAGGGCTGTTGTCCTGAGCTGGACGAGTGGCCCCGGCTGCTCGGCGAGGAAGCACGCCCGGCGGAAGTGAATGCGTTACTGGCGCATGCGGCCCTTTGCCGCACCTGCGCGGCGCGCCTGCGCATGCTGGCCGCGGACGCTTCGCCGGAAGAGGCCGCCGAGGTTGGCAGACTGGCTTCGGCATCCCGCGATTGGCAACACAACCTGGCCGCCGAGCTTGCCCGCACCCCGCGCCACGCCCAGCACCGCCCGGCACGCCAGTGGGCGCCGCGGTTTTACCTGTGGGCGGGGGCCGGCCTGGCGGCATCCCTGGTCATCGGCGTCGCGCTCACCGGGTGGTGGCAGCACGCAAATACCCCTGAGCGGCTGCTGGCCGAGGCCTACACTCATTCCCGCACCTTCGAGTTGCGCATCCCCGGTGCGGGCTTCGCTGAAGTGACCCCGGAGACGCATCTCCGCGGCAGCGCAACGGACCGGGAATCGGCCAAGCTGCTGGATGCGCGCGCCCGCATTGAACGCCAGTTGGAGAACGCGCCCGAGAACGCGCACTGGCTCCAACTCGAAGCCCGGGCCGACGTGCTGGAAGAGAAATTCGATCCGGCCATCAATATTCTCGACCGCCTGTTGGCCGCCGGACCGGCCACTTCCAGCCTGCTGGTGGACGATGCGGCCGCTTACTTCCAGCGCGGAGCCGCGACGGGCAGCGAAAACGATCGCTCGACGGCTCTCGAATACCTGCGCCACGCCGACGAGCTGGCCCCCGGCGACCCGGTGGTGTTGTTCAACGAGGCCCTGGCCATGGAGGATCGCGGACAGGTGATGAACGCCGTGGAGACCTGGAACCGGTACCTGCGCTTCGAGCGCGACCCGCGCTGGCTGGCCGACGGCCGCCGCCGTTTGCAGGCTCTGGAACAAAAGCTGAACCAGTTGAAGACCCATCAAAGCCGGATGGAGTAGCACCTGGGAACTCCGCAGGCGATGCGCGCCCTGGCGGTTTCCGGCATCGCAACGAACGGCGAGACTATTAAAATTGATCGTCGCGCCTTCATCTCCGCTACAATGATTGAGCATTTGAACATGCCGGATTCCGGTTCCGGAAAATTGCTAGAGGAGCGGCCAATTCCCCCTGCGGCTGGGTCCTGAGTCACTGTCTCAAACAACCCAGAAATACGCGAAGGAGAGTAGGTACAGCGATGTCCGAAGCAATCCAAAGAACACACACATTCAATGCCGTGGCAAGGGTACTGGAAGGCGACCTGCGCCTGCCCCTGGTTCAGAAGATTCCAACCCAGGCGCACGCGCTGCTGGACGCGGGGGGCGGATACTGGGCTGAGCACACGACTGGCTACCGGCTGGAAGGGGTCCTCTCCTTCAGCGCGGGGCATAGCCAGGTGGCTGGCAACCGCAGCACCAAGCCGGGACAGGGCTGGAGCACCCTCACCACCACCGTCATCAAAGACCTCAACGTACTGGAGGTGCTGACGGCCGACCGCATCGTGGGCCAGATCATCACCGAGCATCCGCTGGTGGGCTACGTGCCCTCGATCTCCTTCCTGGGCACCCGCTTTGAAAATCTGCGCATTGCCGGGCACCGGGTCGAACTGGACCTGGACCTGAATATCCTGGGCGAGAAGCCGGCAAACGATGCGCCCTATGCCAAGGACACCGGCGTTGCGAGCCGCGTCTCCAGCCAGTACGATCGCATCCGCGGGCACCAGGATCTGCCGGCAGAGCTGCTGGAACGGTACAATCGACTTTCCTCGACTCTTGGCGGTTCGGAGGCGGTCGAATGTTCACTGGTCAACCAGGCGGCTGGCCGCTACCCTGGGAAAAGCTTTGGGCACGTGATCACGATTCCGGGCTTTGGCGCCATCACCCTGGCCAAGCTGACCGTGACGCACGAGGATTACCATCCGGAGACGGGCGTCCCCAAGAAGACCACCGTGAACCTGACGATGGTCGATCTCAAACTGGGCTGCGTCATCGATGGGACGGTGGCGCTCGGATTCAGCGGACCCAACGGAACAACCTTCCCATAGCGCAAACGATTCCCCGGAATGTCCGCTGGACAATGGAGATTGCAACGAGTCCGGAGGCCATTCGGGGACGGTTTGGCAGTGTGTGGCGCAGTTTCCGGCTCCGGTTTTTCCCCTGTGCATGGGCGCTCGTGCTGTTGCTGCTGGTTCCTCTCAAAGACGCACGCCCCGGAGGCGCGCAGGCTGAGTATGACCATGCCTGGATACTCTTCCAGCACGGCGACCTGGCAAGGAGTCAGCAGGAAGCCGAACAGGGAGCGAGACGATTCCAGATTGCCGATCCCGCAGTGGCCTCGAAATTTCAACTTCTGGAAGCTGAGGCCATGGTTTGGCGCGGAATGTATGAAAATGCTCTTCGCGTTCTTGCAGCGTACCCCGCTTCCAACAATCCAGAAGGCGCTGTCCGGAAGTTGGCGCTTGAAGGCGTGATCTTTACCCATCAGCAACAGTTTTCCGCTGCGGATCAGAGGCTTACGCAGGCAGAGGACCTCTGCAAAAGGACAGCCTATGCGACCTGCGGCGATGTGCTCAGGGCGCGTGGCATCCTGGTCAGTAAGCAAGGACAACTCGCCGAGGCGCGGCAGCTTTTCCATGAAAGTCTTTCTTTTGCTCGGACCCATCACGACCGGTTGTTGGAGACAACCGCACTTACGAATTTGGGATGGGCCGCACTTCAGGTTGACCACTTTGACGAAGCCGTGGACTGGTCGAGGTCCGCATATCGGGCTGCCAAGGAGTTGGGCGCAGAAGACCTGGCTCAGGGTATCCTGGGCAATCTTGGATGGGCATATTACGAGCTCGGAGATAGAGAACGGGCGCTGGATCTATTTCTTGAGGCGGAAGAGAGCGCTAAACAACTCGGCGATGTCCGTAATGAACTCAAATGGCTGGAAAACGTAGGATACGTCTATCAGAATGAAGGCGATGTCGTACGCGCGGCGCTGAGTTACCGCCAGGCTCTCGATCTAGCCAAGCGGATCGATAGCAAAGAAGAAATCTCCATCTGTCTGGAGGAGCTTGCTTTTGCCGCAATTGATGCCGGAAATCTGGAGGAAGCAAGCGCCTATATCGATGAGGCAGCTTCGATCGAGCGCGTAGGCGGCAATCGCCTGAGTGCGTTTTTGATGCTGGCACAGGGAAAGCTCGCCGCGGCGCGTCGTCAGTATCCGCAGGCCGAAGACCTCCTCCGCGCCGTCGAGAAGGACCCTGCAAGTCAAACCTCTATTCGCCTGGGCGCCGAACATGAACTGGCCAGATTGTTTGAGAGTGAAGGGAACACCCAGGCCGCGGAGCGGATGTACAAAACCACTTTGACCACCTTCGAGTCGGCGCGGGCGGAGCTCAAACACGAAGACTCGAGACTTCCGTTCGCCGCCAATGCCGCACCGATCTACGACGACTACATCCACTTCCTGGTCGAACAAGGCAGGAGCGATGAGGCCCTGGCCGCGGCCGACCGGAGCCGCGCCCGGACGCTGGCGCAAGGCCTGGGCGTGGCCGAGAGCAAAACCTCTCTCCATCCCGCGGCTCTGAACCCCCGCCAGATCGCTCAAGAGTCCGGCGCAACGCTGCTCTTCTACTGGCTCGGCGAGAAGCAGTCCTACCTGTGGGCCATCACGCCGGCGAAGGTTGCGCTGATTCCGCTTCCCGCGGAGGGAGAGATTGTTGCCCGCGTCCAGCGCTACCGCAAGGCCCTTCTGGACTTGCAGAACCCTATGGAAGCCGGCAATGAGGATGGGCAGGCGCTCTATAAGTTGCTTGTGGCTCCGGCCGCGAAGCTCATCCGCCCCAACACCCCGGTCATGATCCTGGCCGATGGAGCGCTTAGCGAATTGAACTTTGAAACACTGCTGGCTCCCGGCCCGAGTCCGGAACCTGGCCAGAATTCAGATCGCAGTCCAGACACGCATTACTGGATCGACGACGCAACCCTGCTCTCGGCCCCGTCGTTGGACCTGCTCGCCGCGGCTAAACCTGCTCGGGCTGTCGACCGAAATCTGCTCCTGCTCGGCGACCCGGTTTCGCCCAGCCAGGACTATCCCAGCCTCCCCTTGTTCGGGTTCGAGATGACCCGGATTGAAAGGCACTTCGGCGCTCGCCATGTGGCCGTGTTCGCGGGGCAACAAGCCAGTCCAGCAGCCTATCTCACCAGCAATCCGGCACAGTATTCCTATATTCATTTTGTCTCTCATGCCGTTGCCAGCCGCACCGACCCCCTGGATTCGGCCATCATCCTCTCCAGCTCCACGGCCGGCGAGGACTCCTTCAAGCTCTACGCCCGCGACATCATGCAGCACCCCATCGATGCCCAACTCGTCACCATCTCTGCCTGCTATGGCAGCGGCACGCGCTCCTATGCGGGAGAAGGATTGGTGGGCCTCTCCTGGGCATTTCTGCGCGCCGGCGCGCACAGCGTCATCGGCGCATTGTGGGAGGTGAGCGACGACTCGACGCCGCGCCTGATGGACACACTCTACCAGGGCCTTGAAGACGGCCAGACTCCCGCAGTCGCGCTCCGCCGCGCCAAACTCACCTTACTGCATTCGCAGAGCAGATTTCGCATGCCATTTTATTGGGCTCCGTTTCAGATCTACACCAGGCGATAAGTCCCGATATCCACGCTGGGCTGCCGGCTCCGCTATTCCAACTGCTGTATCTCGGTCCCTTCGGGAAGCTTCACCACGAACTGGTCGTCCGTAAGCGTCTGGTTCTCCTTCACATCCTCGACTGAGAGAATGCTTTCCAGCTCCTCAAGCGGGCGCTTGATGGTGACCTTGGAAGGATACTTGCTGGAACCGAAGTCCTGATACGCGGAATAGAAAACCTGGGTCTCCAGGTTGCCGTCGCTGTCGTATAAATCCTGTTGGTAAGGCTGGAGGTCGTCGCGATGGAAGGTCACCACGCGCACCGGCGCCAGCTCCTGGCTGCCGGGTTTGCGGCGCGAGATGTTCAGGATGTATTCCGGCACAGAATAGAAGTGCTTCCTGGCCGCATCCTCCTCGGTGACGGTATCCGCGGTGACTGAATACAGATCGTCCGGCTCCAGCCCTCGCACGGCCAGGGCATCGAAAAAGAATCCGGGCCGCAGGTTCTCGAACGGATTGACCGACTTCTTCTTCAGCGCGTTGGATCCCTTGACTGCCTTGTTCTTGGTTGGCATATACAGCGTGAAGTTCTTGCCGTCGCTGGCCGTGTCGAAGGCTTTCACGCCGAGATAAAATCCCAGCACCCGCAGCATCCCGGGCTTGCGCATCAGGATATGACCGCGAAAAGTGGGCGACCCCTTGGCTATGCCTTCCTTGCTCTTGATTTCGCTGGCCTGAATCTCGACGGTGGCTGTCAGGCTTTCGAGCGCGGCCCAACGCTGATTGAGGCGAGCAACCAGCTCCTCCGGCGCGACCGTCTGGGTAATCGACGGCGCCTTGGGCACGGGCAACTTGCGAGTCGTAGGCAAAAGGGAACAACCGGAAAGCAGGAGCGGAAGAAGCAGGGCTCCGGCTGCAATGGGTCGAAGGCGAGCGTTCACCGGCTACCTGCCTTCTTCACGGCGTGACGGTAGCCGGTGACGTTGCGATCATGCTCGTCCATGGTGCGAGCAAAGAGCGACCGCCCCTGGGGATTGGCCCCGGCGGCCACGAAATAGAGATAATCCGTTTTCGCAGGTTCCATGGCCGCGCGCAGCGACCTTGCGCCGGGGTTCGCCACCGGGCCCGGCGGCAGACCGGTGTGCAGATAGGTGTTGTAAGAGGTATCGTGGCTCAAATCGCTCTGGTAGATCGCGCCCCGCCAGCGGCCCTCGAGCTCCAGCCCGTAGATGACGGCGGGGTCGGTCATCAGCGGCATTTTTTTGGCCAGCCGGTTTTGAAAGACGCCGGCCACCAGCGGCCGCTCCGCATCCACCGCCGTCTCCCGCTCCACCAGCGAAGCCATGGTCACCACTGCGTGCATGTTCTCCTTCAATCCCAGTTGGCTGGCCACCGCGCGGAAGCGCCGGACCATGGTTGCACATATCTGCGCCGGGCTCGCCTTGCGGGCAAAATGATAGGTGTCCGGAAACAGGTAGCCCTCCAGGCTCTTGGCGCCGGGGTCCATATCGGCCACCAGCTTTACCTGCTTCATCGCCGCATCCAGAAAACCCTGCCGGACGCCAAGCCCCGCCTGTTCCAGACG
>CABDXY010000105.1_pt1 | contig 22905 bp, 24 predicted proteins | sample 3131871 | NCBI WGS metagenome assembly CABDXY01 (sample SAMEA5534336, study PRJEB31848) | metagenome | biome: tundra; feature: field; material: soil | place: USA | collected 2013-05 | depth 0.15 m
GACAAAGCGGGGAGCTAGACGGCGAGTGCGGCACAATGGGCGTCGGCAGCGGCATCGTCATCGACTCCAACCCGGCTGAGGAATTCCGCGAATGCCTCTTGAAGGCGGAATTTCTCACCCGCAGCCCGAATAGCTTCCCAAACAGCTTCTCCCTCATCGAAACCTTGCTCTGGCACTGCGGATATCCCCTCATCGAGCTGCACCTCGACCGGCTCGAAGATTCGGCGCACTACTTCGGATTCCTCTGCGACCGCGCCGAGGCGAAGGCAGCGCTGCTGGCTTACGCGGCAACATTCGGGGATCAGCAGCCTCGCAAGGTCCGCTTCCTACTCAACCGCGAGGGCAACTTGCAAATTGCGGACGAACCCCTGTCCGCGAGCACGATCCCCACCGGCGTCCAGCCTGTGCGCGTATGCATCGCCTTCCAGCGCACCGATCCCCGGGACCCCATGCTCTTTCACAAGACCACACACAGACCCCTCTACGCGAAGGCCCTCCAAGCCGCAACCCAGGCGGGTTTTGACGATGTGCTGTTTCTCAATAGCCGCGGCGAGGTCACCGAAGGCGCCATCCACAACATCTTCGTGGAAAGAGACGGCTGCTGGTTCACGCCGCCCATCGAGTGTGGGTTGCTGGCAGGTGTCCATCGCCGCCATATTTTGGAAACGCAACCTAACGCGGAAGAACGCGTGCTCTATTTCGAGGATCTGCGTCAGGCTGACGCTGTCTATCTATCGAACGCCGTCCGCGGCCTGCGCACCGTAGCCATCGACTGGAAAGACTAGCCTTACTCCGGCCGCATGACTACCTTGATGGCCTCGCCCGTCCGCAGCAGTTCCATGGCCTGCGGAAACTCGCTGAGCTTCAGGCGGTGGGTAATCGCCGGCTCCAGATTCAGCTTGCCCGTAGCCAGCAGCGCCTCCATCTGGAACCACGTCTCGAACATCTTGCGCCCGTTGATGCCCTGCACAATGGCGCCCTTGAAGATAATGTCGCGCGCAAAGTCCAGCTCGAAGGGCCTAGACGGAATGCCCAGCAGCGATGCGCGCCCGCCGGTCCTCAACAGCGCAAAGCCCAGCCGTATGGCCTCCGGACTGCCCGACATCTCCAGCAGAACATCCACGCCGGTGCCTCCCGTAGCCTCCAGAATTTGCTTCTCCACGTTGTCCACCGCGGGGTCCAGCACAAGGTCCGCGCCCATGGCAGCGGCCGCGGACCTCCGGCGCGCATTCACCTCGATTGCAAACACCCGTGCCGCTCCGCAAGCCTTGGCCACGGCAATCGAGAACAGTCCGATCGCCCCGCAGCCGGTCACGGCCACAGTCTGCGCCGCAATCGCCCCGGCCAGCACCGTATGCACTGCATTCCCCAGCGGATCCAGCAGCGAGGCGTACTCGGGCGGAATCGACGGCGACAGCTTCCAGATGTTGCTCTCGGGAATGATGGCGTAGCTCGCGAACGCCCCGTCCGCATCCACGCCCAGAATCCGCACGTGCTGGCAGATGTGCGCCTCGCCGATGCGGCACTGCATGCACTTGCCGCAGGCCACGTGCATCTCCGCCGAAACCAGGTCGCCCTCTTTCACCGTCGTCACGCCGCGGCCCACTCCGGCCACAGCGCCCGAGAACTCGTGGCCCGGAATCAGCGGCGGATGGATGCGCCCCTGCGCCCAGGGATCCCAGTTGAAGATGTGCAGGTCGGTCCCGCAAACGCTGGCAGCCTGCACCCGCACCAGCACCTCGCCGGGGCCGGGCGCAGGAACCGGAACCTCGCGCAACTCGATGCCGGGCGCAGCGTAAGCCTTGACTACCGCTTGCATGGTGGCAGGCATACCGGGCAATCCTCCTCGAAGAAGAGACACCCCAGTTTATCAACCGGCGCACTCACGCCGTAGCGGCAACGCGGTTCCGCTTCGTCCACGGTGTAACTTACCCCACCGCGGGCAAGCCAGCCAGCGCCATCGCAATCTCTTCCGCCGGATAGTCGTAGTTCTCCAGCTTCCCCGCCTGGTAGGCAATGTACGACTGCATGTCGAAGTGCCCATGGCCGCTGAGATTGAAGAGAATCGTCCGCTGCTTTCCTTCTTCTTTGGCGCGCAGGGCTTCGGCGATGGCCTCGGCGACGGCATGGTTGGCTTCCGGCGCCGGAACGATACCTTCCGCGCGGGCAAACTGAATCCCGGCGGCAAAGGCGTCCAACTGCTGCACGGTGGTGGCTTCGGCCAATCCCAGGTCCATCACGTGCGACACCAGCGGCGCCATGCCGTGGTAGCGCAACCCGCCGGCATGAATTCCCGGAGGAATAAACGTGCTGCCCAAGGTGTGCATCTTCACCAGCGGCGTCAGATGGCTGGTATCGCCAAAGTCGTAGGTGAATCTGCCCTTGGTCAGGCTGGGGCAGGCGGCGGGTTCCACGGCAACAATGCGCGCCTTGCTTTGGCCCTTGATCTTGCGGCCCACATAGGGCATCACCAGGCCGGCAAAGTTCGATCCGCCGCCCGTGCAACCGATAATCACGTCGGGGTCATCACCGGCCAAGGCCATCTGCTCGATCGCCTCGAGGCCAATCACGGTCTGGTGCAGCAGCACGTGATTCAACACGCTGCCCAGCGCGTACTTGGTGTTGGGGTCCTTGGCGGCCACTTCCACGGCCTCTGAAATCGCAATGCCCAGCGAACCGTTCGTCCCCGGATGCTCGGCCAGAATGGCGCGGCCCGACTCCGTCTCCGTGCTCGGGCTGGCGGTGACGGAGGCTCCAAAGGCTTCCATCAGGGCGCGGCGGTAAGGCTTCTGGTCATAACTCACCCGCACCATGAAGACCTTGCAATCCAAGCCGAAGAAGGCGCAGGCCATGGCCAAAGCCGATCCCCACTGGCCGGCCCCCGTCTCCGTTGACAGGTGCTTTGTGCCTTCCTTCTTGTTGTAGTAAGCCTGCGCCACGGCGGTGTTGAGCTTGTGCGAGCCGGCCGGGCTCACGCCCTCGTATTTGTAGTAAATGTGCGCCGGCGTATCCAGAGCCTTCTCCAGACGCCGCGCCCGGTAGAGAGGCGAGGGACGCCACTGCGCGTACAACTGCCGTACTTCGCCGGGAATCTCGATCTCCCGCTCCGTGCTCACCTCTTGCATGATGAGGCTCATCGGAAACAGCGGCGCCAGGTCGTCCGGTCCGATCGGTTTCAGCGTCCCAGGGTGCAGCGGCGGCGCCATCGGCTTGGGCAGATCGGCGGCAATGTTGTACCAGGCAAGGGGGATGCGGTTTTGCGGCAGGTTGTACTGGATTGTTTCCATGCGCAACATTCTAGCAGCAGGGACGGCACACTCACCTTCAGCAATCTCGAAGTCCGCCTGCTGCCCGCCTCCTGCGGCAAGGTCGAGTTTGCCTTAGACACCGGCGCCTTTCACCTCGAACGCGCCGCGAAAGGCGAGGCCAAGAAGGACGACGGCATCTTTCCCTGGTCTGGCGCGAGGGGCCGCAAGGCTGGAAGATTATCCTCGACCACACCAATTTGGAACGGCGTGGCCCGAAATGAAACCCGCAAATCGGCGTACCACAGACGTTACGATCCAAATGTTCCCCGATGCAAAAATGCCCTTGTACACTGGTCACATTATGAGCTGCCAATGCTGCAAGATCATTGAAGCAAGCATTCCCTCCACAGCCATCTACTCGGACGGGCCTGGCTACGCCTTTGCGGACATCAACCCCCAGGCGCCGGTGCACGTGCTGATTGTGCCTCGCGAACACATCCCCCGGCTCATCGATTCCGATAAGAAGAATTTCCCGATGCTCGGTCCCCTGCTGTCGGCGGCGGCAGAGATCGCCCGGGCCAAAAAAATAACCGACGGCTACCGCATCGTTGTCAATGCCGGCGAGCAAGGCGGTCAAACCGCGGATACACTCCACCTGCACCTGCTCGGTGGCCGCCAGATAGAGGACAGCTTCCCCGCGTCGGCGCCGGCACAATTGACGATAGACATCGCTCAAGAGAGCAAGGCGGCGGAGAGCCGCGCACTTGTGGCATGAGAGAGACGCGTTGCCGGCCGCTCGACAGTATCCGCCGGTGGAACGCACGGTTTGAACTGTCGCGAGTCGAACTGGTTGCTTCCATGAGGCGACACGTTCCTGTACACTGTTTCCGCTATGAGTTGCCTCTTTTGCAAGATCGTTGATGGAAGCATTCCCTCCACCGCCGTCTACCAGGACGACCAGTGCTACGCCTTTGCGGACATTCATCCGCAGGCGCCGGTGCACGTGTTAATCGCGCCGCGCGAGCACATCGTCTCGCTGGCCGATACCAACCCCGACGATTGCGCGCTGCTCGGTCACCTCTTGTGGGCCGCGGCGGAGATTGCCCGCGCCAAGGGCTTGCCCAAGGGCTATCGCGTGGTGGTCAACACCGGCCCGGACGGCGGCCAGACCGTCGATCATCTCCATGTCCACCTGCTCGGCGGCCGCCCGCTCACCTGGCCACCGGGATAGCGTTGACAGTAGCAAGAAAAGAGGGCGTCCGCCGCGGCGGACGCCCTCTTCCGATCATCCTCATCCCGCCCGGCTCACATCGGCTGCTGGGCGTACTCTTCTTCCTCATCCAGCCCATAGCGGCGCAGCAGGTTTGGCAGACTCTGTGAAAAAGCCGACCGAGGCATCACCGTGTCGCACCCAGCCTCGATCGCCTTCATCTTCAGGTCGCCCTGCAGATGATTCAGAAAGCCGATGATCGAGGTTGCCTTCTTCAGCTTGGCCTTGAACTTGGGGATCAGCGTCATCGGCTTGGCATTCAGGTTGTTCAGGTCGAACACCAGCAGCGTAGGCCGTTCGGCGTCCGGCACATCGGTGAGCCTTGCCACGGACTCCTTGTCGCCCTTGACGAACTCCACCTTCACGCCCAGCTTCCGCGATGTCTCCTGGATCTTGGCCTGGAAAAACAGATCCTCGATGAAGCAGAAGATGCGTGTGGGGGCGTCTTCCCGCACCGGAACCGCCGGCTCCGGCACATAGGCCTCCTGGTAATGGCTGCCGCGGCCGTTGCTCGTAATTTGAATGGTGGAAGGCGGACCGTCGGATATGTTGCCATTGACGGCGCGGTAGCTGTGGTCCATCGGACCGACAAACTCCCTGGGCCCCTTTTGCCGGCCCTTGCGCTTGCCCTGCGGCGGGCCTGAAATGCTGTTGCCGGGCTGCGCCGCCGTGGCCGCACCCTTCTGGAAGAATTTCTTCTTCTTCCGCGGCTGCCCCTGGCCCTGCTGCGCCTGGTGGCTGTGGTGCGCCTGGCGCGCGGGCGCCGCCTTGGGCTGAGCCGGTTCTGCCGGGCGTTGCGCCTGAGGTTGCGCCTGCTGCGCCTGGGGCGCGCCCGCCTGGCTGGTCTTATTCTTACGCCGGCGCCGCCGGCGCCGATGCCCTTGCGACTGCCCCTGGCCATTGGCCGGAGCCGGCCCCAGTTCAGTCTGGGGCTGCGTCGATTCTGTCGTCATGAGTGTACTTCCTGGCACTTTGCAATCCGGTGCATTGCGTTTCCTGGTGTATTGCGCTTCTGCATCGCGCTTTCAGGCTCAGCCTTTTTCTGCCCAGCCGCAAGCTGGCGCCGAGCTTCCCGTTTGCCTGCCGCCTGTCCAGGTTTGGACGGGGGGAATACGACGGCTGGCGGTCTAATCGTTTGAGAGCTTCGGGCAAACTGCCGCGGAGCGGAACTCCGCGCGCAACTTACCATGATTCCCAGAAGATCTACCGCCATATACACAGGAGCCTTGCTGGAGCTCCATCCGCCGATCCATCCCATCTGCCAGGCCCATTGCCGAGCCCTTTGCCGGGATTGAAACAGCGCGGCCGGCGCTTTCCTCCGGTGATGCCCTTCCTATGGGAGCTTTCGCCGTGTGCAGCCTGGTAAGGATTGATCCGGTCGGCGAAGTTTCCTTGCTTGGCGGCGAGCTTGCTCTGCCCGCATTCGGGTGGCCCGCGTCAGCCGCTTGATAGGCAATTCCGATACTACAGCGAAGCATCCCGGCTGGCAAGTCCACTTTCGGTCAGATTGCCCGCGGAATCTTCGATCGGCTCCCGTAAATTCCCCAAAAGCAGAAAACGCCACTCCAAATGGAGTGGCGTTTCGCTGTTCTGCGCTGGTCACTGGCCTCCCAAATAGCGTGTGGACGGTGGTTGTCTCCACCGTACCTACTGCAGACTCCCCGACCGGTCCATCCCTTTTTATGAGGGCCGCTTCGTTGGCGGTTGCTCTTGCCGGGTGTCTGCTGTTCTTTGGGCTGACCGGATTTCTCTCCAGCAGCCGGAACATCACTGGCGCTTATTTAACAGCAATTGCTGTACCATTTTATACATTCTTTATTTTTCAAGGACTTGTGGATTTCGCAAGGCGGGAAATATCTGGATTATGGAACTTCTAATGCAAGAAAACTTCTAAAAACCATAGAAGTGTGCCTCACCGCTGGCATTGCGGACAGTAATGCGTCCCCCGTCCGGCCAGCACGATGCGCCGAATCGGAGTCTGGCAACGGCGGCAGGGCAGCCCGGTGCGCAGGTAGACGCGGTGTTCGAGCTGAAAGAACCCTCGCACCCCGTCGGCGTCCACATAATCGGAGACCGAGGAGCCGCCCAGCCGGATGGCGTGCTCCAGAACCTCGCGCAGCGCCAGCCGCAGCCGCTCAAGCTCCGCCCTGGTCAGCCGTCCTGCCCTCCTGCGCGGACGGATGCCGGCCCGAAACAGGCTCTCGTCGGCGTAGATGTTGCCCACCCCGGAGAGCAGCTTCTGGTTGAGCAGGGCAGCCTTGATGGCCAGCCGCCGGCCGCGGAAGAGCTCGGCAAACGCCTGCGCCGTCACGGCCAGGGGGTCGGCTCCCGCCGCGCTGAAGCCGGGGCTGCGGCGCAGATCGCGGAACTCCAGCCGCCCAAACCGCCGCGGGTCCACAAAGCGAAGCTCCCGGCCGCTGGCAAGGCTCAGGCGGGCGTGCGTATGGGGGGCAATGGGACCATCGGGAGTAGTAACGAGCAGCCGCCCGGTCATCCCGAGATGCACGATCCATTGGGCTTGTGGCGCGCCGTCCGGCCCGCCTGCACCGAGCCCGCTCACCGCAAGCCCCAACTCGCAGACGATGTGCTTTCCCGCGCGATGAACGGCCAGAATCGCGCGCCCCTCAAGCCCCTTAGCCTGTCGCGCCGGCGGCGTCTTGAAGGGTTGCCGATGGGAACCAAACCAAGCCTGAACGATGCGGTCGCCGCGCACCCGCTCGTGGACGCCGCGGGCAATGGTTTCGACCTCAGGAAGTTCAGGCATCAATCCATTGTAGAAGACTACTTATGTTCGCCGGGTTCCCGAATCTTGCTAGCTTCAAAGCTCACAATCTTCCACGTACCCTGCGCATTGCGCGCATAGACGTGGGTAAAGCGATAGCTGCCGGAGATGTTTCCCTCGGGTGTCGTGCCCTGCACTTCGGCCAGCGAAGTCACCAGCGCCGTTGTCCCGTAAAATCGCACCTTGCGGTCCGAAATATCGAGAGCCGTTAAGCGCACGTTGCCGCTGCGCAGGTTGGCCAGGGTCTGCTCCTTGGTTTGCAGGATCCCGGAGTCGGTAATAGCCATGTAGTCGTCCGCCAGCAGGGCATCCATCGCGGCGGTGTTTCCCTTCAGAAGGGCGCTCCGCCACGCCTTCTCAAGCTGGTCGATCTCATGCCGGCTCTCGTGCTTCTGTCCGCGCGGCATTCCGGGATGCTGGGGATTGGCAAGTGCCGCCAGCGTGAGCACCGCGGCGAGCATCGCGGCGAACGTCGCAATGAGCGCCAGCCGGCGGCGGAGGGGCTTGGAGGGGTTGATCATGGCTGCGTGCATAATCGTTACGGATGGTAGCCCCGCAAGGCCGCGCCGGTCAATCGATTTCAGAAAGGCACGCATCACCGCTCAATCAACTTTCCGCGAATGTCGCCGCCACTGCCCATGCCGGGCTCCCCGCCGGTTGGACTCGGGCAGGGTTCAAACGAGAGCGACCAGGTCCTCCCGGCTCCGCTCCCGCATCTTCTGGTAGAGTCCCCCCACGGCGTACTGCTTGAAGTGCGCCGACTTCGCGTGCGCATCCAGCGCGCTCTGGTCCTGGTATTGCTCATAAATAAGCACGGTGTCCGGATCGCCGTGTACCTGGTGGGCGATGTAGCTCACGCATCCCGGCTCCCGGCGCGAGGCCAAGGTCAACTGGCGCAGGATTTCGGCCACATCGGCGCGATCTTCAGAAGCAAACTTCAGACGAACCATAAAGCTGACCATAGAATCGGCTTCTCTCCTGCCTGGGCAGCAAAGCCCCAGACCATTCTCAAGACGTTCTCAAGTTTATGCGTGAATCCGATCCAGCGCCGCCGCAAACTCCGGCAGCACCATGGTCTGGTCCCGATCCGGGCCGGTCGAGACCATTCCGATCCGCGCCCCGCTCTCCCGCTCCTGAAACCGCAAGTATTGTTGCGCGGCCTGCGGCAGCTTGGCGAACTCCGTAATCCCCTCGGTGGGCTCCCGCCACCCCTTCAGCGTCGTAAACCGCGGCTTGATCTGCTCCAGCCCCTGCACGTCCGCCGGAATCTCGTCCGTCACCTTCCCGCCGATCTCGTACCCGATGCAGATGGGGATCTCGGCCAACTCGTCCAGAACGTCCAGCTTGGTGACCACCAGCCACTCGGCGCCATTGACTTGATTGGAGTAGCGCAGCAGTGGAATATCCAGCCAGCCGCAGCGCCGAGGCCGCCCCGTCACCGCCCCATACTCGTTCCCCCTCGCCCGCAGCTCTTCGCCCGCCGCGTCGTGAATCTCGGTCGGAAACGGCCCCTCACCTACCCGCGTCACATAGGCCTTGGTCACTGAAATCACAGTGCCGATGGCCGTCGGCCCCACCCCGGTTCCCGTAGCCGCCCCGCCCGCCGTCGCCGACGAAGAAGTCACAAACGGATACGTCCCGTGGTCAATGTCCAGCATCGTCCCCTGCGCGCCCTCGAACATCACGCTCCCGCCCTCCGCCAGGATCGTGTTCAGCAGCCGTCCCGTGTCGGCCACAAACGGCCTCACCTGCTCCGCGGCGGCAGCATACTCGTCGTACATCTTCGCCGGGTCCAGCGGATCGGTCCCGAACAGCGCCCGCGCAATGGCGTTCTTCTCCCCGCAGGCAGCCTCGATGTGCGTCTTCAGCAGATCCGGCCTGAGCAGGTCCACCACCCGCAGCCCGCTGCGCGCCATCTTGTCCTCATACGCCGGCCCAATCCCCCGGCTCGTCGTGCCGATCTTCTTCCGCCCCGGCGCGCTTTCCTCCGCCAGCTCGATCATCCGGTGGTACGGCAAAATCACCTGCGCCCGGTTCGACACAAAAAGCTGTTCATCCACGCCCACGCCCAGCGCCCGCAGCTTGGCCACTTCTTTGAGGAAAGCGATCGGGTCCAGCACCACCCCGTTGCCGATGATGCCCTTGCACCCCGGCCGGAGCACCCCGCAGGGAATCAACTGCAGCACGAACCGCTGCCCGCCGAAGATGACCGTGTGTCCTGCGTTATGTCCGCCGGCGTACCGCGCCACGGCGCTGAACCGCTCGCTCAGCACGTCCACTATCTTCCCTTTGCCCTCGTCGCCCCACTGGGCGCCCAGCACTACCGCCGTCTTTGCTCGCATGTCGATCCGATTCCCCGAAGCCCGTTTTTAGAGAGAGAGAGACAGCCCGGCGCGCCGACGGCTTTTGATGAAGCGCACGCAACACCTGGGCAGCAAAACTAAGGCGCGGCCAACCGGCCTACGCCATTTTTGATGATAAACCCTGGGTGCATTCGCCGCTCTGACAAGCGGCGTCCGCGGCCCGGGACTGGCGCCGTTCAATCAAGGCGGACGAGGGACATCCCGTGAGCTTGCGGCGGAACTCCCGGGGTCGCCGCCGTCGCGCCCACGGACCAATGAGATAGGTCTTCTTTACCGTTCCTCAATACCTGCGCTCTCGCCGCGTAATGAAGAAGCTCGGCATGGTTCACGATCCCGGCGCAGACTTCGACGATCCGCGCCTCCCTGAAGGCCACGCCTCGCGGCGCTATGTGCTCTACCGGCTCCATCGTGGAGACTGGCGCAAGTCCCTATGAATCGAAAATATGGGCTGGGGGAAATATCTGTAGGGGTAGGTTCGAGATGCCGTCTTCTGGCGCTTTGAATACGGAAGGTAGCGCCGCTTGACCCTTAACATCTCACTTCGACCTGCCAACTCGCGCGTTCGTAGATTCCCATCCACATCGCTTACTGCATGCGACTGGGGCGGTGATGCCGGTAATGGTGATGGTGGTGGTGGCCTACTTCGACGACCACCTGCGCCTGCGCCGCATAAGGTATTGCGAAGCAGAAGATGAGAACCAGTCCAAGCAAAATCTTTTTCATGCCTTAGTGTGACGCGCCGCATGGTTATTTACAGAGCTACTTTGACCTGTCCGCGCAAACTCCACGTTATTTGCGGATCTGCGCATAGCCTATGGTTCTTTCGATACATATCCGCGAGTTAAGTTACTGCCATTTTATGTCAACCGTCAACAGATTTATGGCCTTTGCACTAACCCCAAACCGGGAAAGAAGCGCTCGCCCTCGATTGAGGCCGGCTGCCCCAGAGCCTGCCCCTGAGCTTGCCGAAGGGCCTCGATTTCCGGAACTGGAGAACTTTCGCCCTTCACCAGACGCAACCGGGATCCCCGCCCCGCCGCGGCGAGGCCTTCGCCGCTGGGATGGCAACCGGGGTGGAAATCAGTTGATTGCCGGATCGAACCCTGGGGCCGGCCGCAGCTTCAGCGCCACCACCACCTCCAGCAGCGTGGCGGAGTTGCGAACGCTTCCCGAGAGAATCGAGAGCGCTTCCGAGATGGGCGCATGTTGTTGCGCCAGCATGTCGAGACTGTCGCTCACTTTGTGGAGCTTCGTGGCTTCTTGCAGAATCTCATTCGCGGGCATGGATTACGCAGCCTTCTGGGAGCTTTGCTGGAAGCTGGACCGGCCTTTATAACCACCGTCTCGCACCTTCACTACGCATCATTTTAGAAGCGGCTAAGGCCAACGTCTGCTCACATTGGACCACCGCGCGCGGCAGCCAGGACCGCGTCCGCGATGAGGGCGGCCTCGACTGCGGGGCGGACGGCGTGGACGCGGACGATGGAGGCTCCGTGGAGGATGGCCGCGGCCAGGGCCGCCAGGCTGGCCGTCTCGCGGGCCTCGACCGGGGCATCGTTCCCCCCAAAGAGCGGGGCCAGCGCGCGGCCCAGAAAAGACTTGCGGCTGACGCCGGCGAGAAGCGGCCGGCCGAGGGAGAGCAGTTCCGCCTGGCGGGCCAGCAGGGCGTAGTTCTCGGCGAAACGCTTGCCGAAGCCGTAGCCGGGATCAAGCACGATGGACTCGGGCGGAATGTCCGCCTGGGCAGCCGCGGCCAGGCTCGCCGTCAAGCCGGCACGCACCGTGGCCAGCAGTTCATCGAGGGGCAACTGCGGCTGGGCGCGCCACTCCCCGGGCCGGCCGCGCGTGTGCATCAGCACCACGCCCGCCTTGAACTCGGCGCAGACGGCTGCGATCCCGGGGTCCCACTGGAAGCCGCTCACGTCGTTGACGATCTCAGCGCCCGCCGCGAGGGCCGCGCGCGCCGTCGCGGCTTTATAGGTATCTACGGAGACGATCGCCTCGGGCCGCGCGGCGAGAATGCCTTCCAGCACCGGCAGCAGACGGGCCTGCTCTTCCTCAGCGCTCACAGCCGGGGCCAGCGCGGTCCCGGCAGCCCCGCCCGCGCACGAACCGGGCCGTGTGCTCTCCGCGCCCAGGTCGAGGAGGTCCGCGCCTTCGTCGAGCAGGGCGAGGCCGTGGGCTATTGCCGTCTGGGGATCGAAAAACTGGCCGCCGTCGCTGAAGGAGTCGGGCGTGATGTTAACCACGCCCATGATGAGCGTCCGCCGGCCGAGTTCGAGCGTGCGGGTGCGCAGTTGCCAATCTGACTTCATGCGGGAATTCACCTTCAAGTTTCCTCGTCCAGTTGGCGGCCCGGTGGAAAGTCGTACAACCGCTTCGCGCTGCTTTTTCCGGTAATGCTTTGTGCTCTTGTTGGTCGAATACTGAAGCGCCCGCTTCGGCGTGCAAGAAGCTCACTACCCCGGCTCTATCGCATCAAAAATACGCAAGACTTCCAAGCATGATCTTCGTATCTTTTCGTTAGTGTCACGAATTCTTGTGATGGAAGTTAGATGCCTGTTGACGGCATCGTTCATATCTCGTGATACTCCACGAATGGCGTCCAACGTCGCTAAATAGGCATTAGTAGAATCGAGAGTTCCTTCCATGATTTTTGCCATAGGTCTCAACGAACCCTCCAACTCCTGTTTTGCGGCCCAGCCATTCGGTTGCTTGCTTACCCATGTCAGCCATATTTTGATCCCCTCCGCTAGAGGTTCTCCAATTTCCTCTAAATCGCCACATTTTCTGTCTAGTTGCCTGGAATAACCGTCTAACATATTTGCCGTTTTACGAACTATTTTCAACTGTATGCGTGCTGAGGACCCCGATGCACCTTGAACTCTTTTTGTATGCTTCGCTATAGAGCAACCTACGTTACCTATGATCTTCGATATTTCATCCAACTTTGGGGAAAGCATTTGTATCCCATTCTCAGCCTGCATCTTATAATCGAGAAAGCCCTTAACTCCGGTGCGGCTGCGGATATTCCTCTTTCGTATAATTGCGATCCGGTGTGCGACGTGCTGGAAGAATGCCAAGAGAAGAATCCCAAATACAATGCATAAACCATATTGCACCTTCGGCTCCCTTAGTAACCTCAAGAATATGTTCGCTAATGCCACCGCAGCAGAAGCTGCGTATGCCGCACCTGTTGCGCTCTTATCCGCCTTAGGCCAGACCGCGAATCCGAAGCAAGCGACAAGAAATACCATGAATCCCAGGGCCGCAACTTGACGCTTGATGTGTATCTTAATCCACGGCATCTGCGTTACCGGATGGGAAAGTAGTGCTACAAGAGCGGCTAAAAGCAACCCCGTCCAAAGCGGCGTCTTTTCGACAAGAGAAAGAACTATGGCCAAAGCTGCCGCCAATAGCCATAAGATAAGGTCTGATTTAACCTTGTTGGATTTGGTGTCTTGTTCCATGCTTGCAACCCTCTCACTGTGCATTGGCTTGCGTCGATCCCCTTATTGTGTATCCAGGCGAAGACAGAGGAGAATCGTCTCCAGCGCACCTTTTCAGGCATCGCCCTTCTTCTTGTCTCTGCTCAAGGGCGCTCACATCAATTCGTCGCATCCAATTCGCTTTCATCTTACTCCTCTCATGCTCGGCCAGTGCAATGTGCATCCGCGTTCGGTTTGCTGAGAAGATACTATCGCCGAAGGCTGCTAAACTCCGGGCATGATGGTTTTTCGGCGAATTCTGTTGCTTGTGTTGGCTGTGGTTCTGGTTGCTTCCACCGGGCTGGTTGCGCAAGCCCCGGCAGGGCGCAGCGCCAAGCCCGTGGCGCATTCCACGGCGCGCCCCGCACCGGCCAAGGGACCGCTTGGCAACCGCATCCAGGCCATTCTGGCCGAGCCGGCGCTGGGTCATGCGGAGTTTGGCATCAGCGTGGCCGCGCTGGACGGGCGGCCGGGCCGGTCGATCTATGGGTTGAACGAAGGGCGGCTGTTTACTCCGGCCTCGAACGCCAAGCTGCTGACCACGGCCGCGGCCTTCGCTCTGCTGCCCGTCGACACGCTGACCTGGACCACGAACGTGGTGGCCGAGGGCGAGATCGACAGCGAGGGTGTGCTGCACGGCGACCTGATCCTGCTGGGCGCGGGCGACCCCACGCTGAGCGCGCGGCGTTATCCGTACCGGGCGCCGGAGGCGCCGAACCCGGCTGCCGCAAGCCCGGCCGCCGCAGACACGGCTTCGGCAAGCCCGGCTGCTACCGCTTCCGCCGCGGACGAGGCGGAGAGGCCGCCGCGCGCCATGGAAGTGCTGGAGTTGCTGGCCGAGCAGGTGGAGCAGGCAGGCGTGCGAACGGTGGACGGCAGCGTGGTGGGCGACGACAGCTTCTTTCTCGACGAGCCTTACGGCCAGGCCTGGGGATGGGACGATCTGCAATGGAGCGGCGGGGCGCCGGTCTCCGCGCTGAGCTTCAACGAGAACACGGCGGAGTTGACCGTAACGGCTGACCCGGCCACGCCCGGAACGACAGCCGCCGAGTGGACGCCGAAGGTGGACTACTACACGTTGGACAACAGCATGACGCCGGCGGCCGCGGGTGAAACGCCCCATCCCGGCCTGGACCGGCGGCCAGGCTCCATGCAGGTGCGGGCCTGGGGCACGGCGCGGGCCGAAGGCTTTCATGCCAGCCTGGCCGTGGAGGACCCGGCGGAGTTTACGGCGGCGGCCTTCAAGGAGGCGCTCAGGAGCCGCGGCGTTGCCGTCACCGGCGAGGCTGCGTCCCGGCACATGGATCCGAATGGAACGGGGGATTTTGCCGGCGAGCGCGCCCAGCCGATCAAGCTGGCCCGATCCGAGTTGGCGACGATCGCCGCGCCGCTGGAGGGCCGCAGGGTGCTGGCCACGCATACCTCCGTGCCGGTGGCCGAGGACATTGCAGTCATCAACAAGGTGAGCCAGAATCTGCACGCCGAGCTGCTCTTGCGTCTGCTGGGCAAGGTCCAGGGGACGGAGGGCAGCTTTGCGCAGGGGACCCGGGTGGTGCGGCAGTTTCTCGTCGGCGCGGGCGTGCAGGACGGGGACTTTTTCCTCTATGACGGCTCGGGCCTGAGTCCGGACGACCGCATTGCCCCGCGCGCCTGCACGCAACTGCTGGCGTACGCCGCGCGGCAGCCGTGGGGAGCGGCCTGGCGCGAGACGCTTCCCACGGCCGGGGTAGACGGCACCCTGGCTCTCCGGTTCAGGAACTCGCCGCTCAGGGGCCGGCTGTGGGCCAAGACCGGCACGCTGAACGAGGTGAACGCCCTCTCGGGCTACCTGACCGCGGCCAGCGGCAAGACGCTGGCGTTTTCGATCCTGGTGAATGGCCACAGGCCGGGGAGCGAAGCCGAAGTGAAGGCCATCGACCGCATCGCGGAAGCGATAGCGGCGGCGGAATAATTCTGTATCATCAGAGGCAGATGCGCACCCGTTCTCTTGCTGCTTCCCTTGGATTGTGGACCTTTGCGATCGGCCTTGCCGGAGCGCTGGCGGGGGCACTGGCCGGCTGCCGCTCGCTGCCGCCCTCCAAGCCGGAGTCTCAGTGGACCATCGAAGAGGCGCGCGGGGCAGAGGTCTATCGCCAGAAGTGCGCCAATTGTCACTACCCGACCACCACGCGCGGGCTGCATGGGCCGGGACTGCAGGCGCTCACCAAGTTGAAGGCCATGCCTTCGGGCGCGCCGCCCACCGACGAGCGGCTCACGCAGGTCATCCTGCACGGACGGCAGATGATGCCCGCCACGCAACTGACCGGCGACCAGCTCGACGACCTGCTGGCCTATCTGCATTCGCTATGAGGAACGAATCCGGACCCGACGAAGACAGGAAGGACGAAGCCCAACCGCCGCGGCGGGAGTTGCTGCCGCTGCCGGGTCTGGCGGCCATCAGCCTTTACCTGCTCGTTCTGTCCGGGGTGATCATTCTGGGCGTGGCCGCGGGCGGGCACTATCCGCCGCTGTTTCTCATCTTTGCGGCCGCCCTCATCGCCGCCGGCGCGGGGCTGCTGTTGCTGTTGCGCTGGGCCTGGGCGCTGGCCCTGGCCGCGGTCTTCCTGCTGGCGGCCTACGACCTGTGGATCTTCAGCAGCCGGCATCAGGGGCCGGCCCTGGTGCAGGGACTGCTGAACCTGGTGTTCTTTCTCTACCTGGCGCGGACCGAGGTGCGCGGCCGGCTGCGGTAGGGGGGGGTGCCGGATTCCAGGGCAGACGCTTGCGCCGAGGATTCTTTTGTATGCGGGACCAACGTGCGCGGTTCAAACCTTAGCAATGAGCCGTAAGACAGCGTAAGACGTTGTGCGGGGAGGGTTTTCGGGGCAAGACCGCCTTGTCTTACCTTGTCTTACGTTGTCTTACGGGCGTCTTACGGACGTAAGACAAATGTGAGACCTGCGTCTTGCCGCTCCCGGGCGCATGGCTTGCGCCTGACATGCGTTGGAATCGTTTTCGAGCCTGTGGGTGTTCACAAATCCGTAAGCGCCCTCCACTCCATGTGGTTGGCCTTGAGCGCGGCGGCGAGGGCAGTGGCGATTTTGGCGCGGTTCTGGCCGGGCGGCAGGCAGATCGTCAAAGGTGAGCGCGACGATGGAACCGCGGGTCGAGAGTGCCTGTGAATGGTTGGCCGGTTGGCGGCCTGATCGGAGCATTGGAGGGCTGCGGCCGTGCGAGGCGCGATCAGCCCAACGCGGCGCACTGGGTGATGATCGGAGCAATTTGCGGAACAATCGATCGCGAATACTTCGCTTCCCCGGCCCGCGGTTCCACTACGAACCGGAGATTATCGGCGACGATCGCAACCGCTGCCTTGAGTTCCTTCTCGAATGTGGCAACGGACTTTTCCAGCCGCTCGAGATAGTCGTCGTGTATCCGGTCTGCGTTGCGGCTCAGTTCCGCGTCGATGCGGGCCATCATTCGGCCAAAGACAATCCTGTGCAATAGAGACTTCGGCAGGGCAAAGATCAGCTTGTCATACCGGTGTTGAAATAAGGGGTCCGTGCTATAGCGCAACCGGCTCTCCACAGTCAGGGATGAAGAGAAAGCCACAGGCGCGACCGGAACATCGAACAAGCCTCCAGCGGCGTTTTGCAAGCGTTCCAGCACAATGTTCGTTCTTTCCACAAACCGGCGCGACAACGCCGCCAGTTCCATGTGGATGCGCTCGTCTTCCTGCGCCCGCCAGTCCTCAAAGACGGCTTCGACCTCGTCGAGCATGAACCGGTCGAGCAGCGCGCCAAGCTGTTGGCGGTTCTTGCTCGGCTGCTGGTTCCTGAGCTTGTTCAACCGGCTGCGCACCCGCGGCGCAGTCGAGGCAATGTGCTCCTTCAGATCGTTCTCGATGCGGGCAATGAGGGTGGCGGTATCCTGCCGCAGCAGATGGCGCACGTCCTTCAATTCCTGATCCGCTCGAGCCAGTGCCTCTTCGAGGGCGCTCTTCCTCGATGCCATCTCCTCGCCGCGCATGAATCGGGCGCGCTCCCCAACCATGGCTACAAACCGCAGTGTGCCTGCAATGCGCAACAAGTCGATGGCCACTGATTGAAACAGCGCCTGTTCCTTTTCCTCGACGGCAAAGTGGCGAAGACGGGCCATGAGCCGATCCATGCCATTGGACTCCGGGGGCATCTCTTCCAGCAGCTCTTTGATTACCAGCCGTGCGGAGAGCGGAAACACCTCTGGTTTTTTGATGCCGACATGGTTTCGCAGCTCATTTTCAAGAAACCAGACGACTGCTTCGACTTCATCGGGCGTGGCGATGTCCGTTTTGTTGACGACGAACAGAAGCTTGGGCACATCCTGGCGAAGGCGCCGGAAAAAGTCGGACTCGACGGCGGTTATCGCCGGGTCGACGGAGAGAACCGCAATGCCGGCATCCACCTCCGCAAGATAATTCTCCGTCGTCGAGGTGTTATGCCGGCGAGTGGAACCGATTCCGGGCGTGTCGATGAGGTCCACGCCCATGCTCAGGAACTGCGAAGGGTACGCGACCTCGGCGGAAGCGACCTGCTTTCTGTTCTCCGGGTTGCCGGCTTCAGTGATGTACTCATAGAGGCATTCGACTGCAATCTGCTCGGATTCACCCGTCCGGTAGAAGATCTTCGCCGAGGGAGTTTCTCCGTACGTGACCCTGGTAATGACGGAAGTGAGTGGCAGGACTCCCGTCGGCAGAACCCTCGCGCCCAGCAGCGCATTGATAAAGGAGCTCTTGCCCCGCTTTGTCTGTCCCAACACAGCCAGATTGAAGCGATTCTTCTTCAACTTCTCGGAGAGCGCTTCGAGTGACGCGCGCAAGTCTTCGGACTGGTTGTCTTCAGCAAGAACGGATAGTTCATCGATGGAGCGCAGGAGAGCCTTGCGAACCAACTGCAGGATGCCAGACTCGCCGGCCGGGGGATATGCCATGCATCACCTCTTATGACCGATTCAGAATTCCCTGGGGTCTCGTGGAGGTCCGGAAATACCGTACACATCCACATATATTATTGTGATCAGTACCTCTTCCCAGGGCATTTGCAGGAATGAGATGTACCAAGAGAGGAACGTGACCAGGCGGCTTCCCAATGCGAGCCTGGAAGGGGTTGTCGAGTGGATCGGAGAGATTTACTCCATTTCCTGGCTCAGGCCGGCTGGATTCAGATCGTTTGGCGATCCATCGAGGGCAAGAACCGCCTCTGGCTGTGCCAAACCCTGTTTCTCCCGTCGAATTGACGTGCATGCGATTGTCCCGCGCCGCATGAGTCCGGCGCAGCCGGCGGATTCCGCTGCCGGTACAATGAAAGCGTGATGGAACTGGTGCAGATCGAATCGGCGCGGCGAACTCCGGCGCCCAAGCCCGAGTGGCTGAAGGCGCGCGCCCCGGTGGGCGAAAACTACCACGGCCTGAAGCGGCTGGCGCGGTCGCTGGGGCTCAACACGGTGTGCGAGAGTGCGCAGTGCCCCAACATCGGCGAGTGCTGGCACCACAAGACCGCGACCTTCATGATGCTGGGCAACCTGTGTACGCGGCGCTGCGGATTCTGCGCGGTGCCCAAGGGACGGCCCGCGCCTATCGACTTCGACGAACCGCGCCGGGTGGCTGAGGCTGTAGCTACGCTGGGCTTACAGCATGCCGTGATCACCAGCGTAAATCGCGACGACGACCTGGTGGGCGGGGCGCGCGCCTTCGCGCTGGTCATCGAGGAGATTCGCCGCCAGGCTCCCGGCTGCCGGGTGGAGGTGCTGATCCCCGACTTTCAGGGCAACGAGGAGGCGATCCGCACGGTTGTCGAAGCCCGGCCCGAAGTGCTGAACCATAACGTTGAGTCGGTGCCGCGGCTCTACCGGGTGGTGCGGTCCGGGGCGCGGTATGAACGGACTCTGCGGCTGCTGGAGTTTTCAAAAGAGATTGCTCCGGGGGGAATGACTAAATCCGGCGTGATGGTGGGCCTGGGCGAGGAGACGGCCGAACTGCTGGAGGTCTTCCGCGACCTGGCGGCGGTCGATTGCGACATTCTGACCATCGGGCAGTATCTGCGCCCCTCGCGCGACCACCTGCCGATGGCCCGGCTTTACACGCCGCGCGAGTTTGCCGAGTTGAAGGCCGAGGCGCTCAAGATGGGTTTCCGCCATGTGGAATCGGGGCCGCTGGTTCGGTCGAGCTACCACGCGCATGAGCAGGCGGCATCGATGGGGCTGGCGGTGATGGCGTAGAAGCTACGGGTTCTGCGCGAGAAACTCCGCCGGGGTCACGATGCGGATTCCGTTGTATGGATCGAGCGCCAGCAAGTCCTTGTCGCCAGAAACGATGAATTGCGCTCCGGCAACCACCGCACATTCGAGCACCATATCGTCGTTTGGGTCGCGGCAAACGTGGGTGGCGCCAGATAGGGTGACATGGATCGCTCTCTTGAGGTATGCGGCGATCAGCCGTTGAGCATCATAGGAAGACCACTGGAATTTCTCCACCAGGATGCGCCGAATCTCTGCATTGATCTCCAACGATGTTGCGAGCGTATGCCATCGCAGAGCCTTCTCGATCGACCGGATAGGCGCGGTGTACTTTCCACCGAACTGAAGGGCCGAGACCCACACGTTCGTATCGATAACAACAATCACGAGCGGGCCTGGGCCGCGGCGGCTTCCTCCTCCGCCCGCATCTCTGCCCGTACCTCAGCAACCAAGCGGGGGATGTCTTCTTCGGTGTATCCATGCGGATTCCGTGTTGCGGCATAGGCAGCCGTCTCGTCGAGCAGGCGACTGATCTCGTCCCTCTGGTAGACGCGGAAGGCCTCGCGCATGAGTTCGCTCATGGTACGATTCTGCTTCCGGGCAAGAGACTGGGCTCCTTCGGCCATTTCCGGCGGCATGGAGATGGTGAAAACGCGGGAGCGGCGGGCTACTGGCATGGGAGCCTCCTGTACGACATTGTAATGGATTGCCGCACAGAACGCAATCATTCGGAAGATCGCTCCTTGAACGTCAGTTCGTTCCGTGTAGAGTACCTTTGCGCGGCGGGTAATTCGCTAATATAGTGTTTTGGATGGAACGAGGAGAAAGATGGCAATCTCGACAATGGCCGGAATTCCGGCGCTCAAAGAACTCTCCGGCGACCTGAAGCGGCGCATGGACCAGGCAGTGGCTACTTTTCAGGCCAGCCTAGCCTCCACGCGGACGGGCCGGGCCAACGTGCACATGCTCGACCAGGTGAAGGTGGACTACTATGGCACGCACACGCCCATCAGCCAACTGGCGCAGGTCTCGGCGCCGGAGGCGCAGCTGATCCTGATCGCTCCCTGGGATCCCAGCGTCATCAAGGAGATCGAGAAGGCCCTGCGCACCGCCGACCTGGGCTTCAATCCCATATCGGACGGCAAGCTGCTGCGCGTGCCCGTTCCGCCCATGACCGAGGAGCGCCGCCACGAGGTCTGCAAGCACCTGAACCGCGTGCTCGAGGAGCACCGGACGGCGGTTCGGAACGTCCGCCGCGACGGCAACGAAGCCTTGAAGAAGATGGCCAAGGAGAAAAAGATCAGCGAGGACGAGGAGAAGCGCGCCCTCGAAGAAGTCCAGAAGATGACCGACGAGGAGATCCGGCGCATGGAAGAACTTTCGCGGAAGAAGGAAGCGGAAGTGATGCAGGTGTGAGAATCAGCACCGGTCCCGCCTCCATGAGTCTGTCAGGAGACTTCCCAGTTGGTGTTCAGCTCTTCGGTCGAGACGCGAGCCTAACCGTATTTCACTGCTTCGGACCGTCTTCACCCGGCTCCGCTGGACGGTTCCTTTTCGCGGGTTGCTTCGGCCGCGCTTCTGCGGCCCTATGAACAGCCTCCGCGTCCGCGATGTCCTGAGGCCTCCCAGCGGCCAGCTTCGACGCGATGAGGTCGGAAGCGGAGATGAAAAACGCCTTGAGGCCGCTTTTCGGATCGATTACGCCTTCAACGCGCCTTCCCCAGGCCGCCTCAAAATCGACACCCGGAATATCGGGAAGAATATCGAACCCGTGCGGATCGTTTCCAAAACGAAAGAAACTGCCACGCTCGGCGAAGTCCTCCGGTCGAATGCCCTGGAGCGGCGCGCCGAACGCGGCGTACGTCGCTTGCGCGTTAGCAGGGTCTGCTTTGATGAAAAGGTCGATGTCCTTCGTAAAGCGGGGCTGTGCGTGATAGATCACCGCGTATGCCCCCACAATCAGGTATCTAACGCCATGGGCATGGAATGCGGACAAATGGTCTTTGTGACCGTGGTACATCCGGTTTGATCTCCCAACCTTTAAGCGCGTAGGCGGTCTGGATCATCTCCTCAACTGCGTCCATCCGCTCATGCACGGGCCGGCTCTGCCAATAACGATACTCGTCGGCCTTCATCTCATCGAAGCTCGTGTACTTGCGCAGGATCGCATTCATACTCCCATTGTTTCACTGGAAGGCGGCGGTTTCAATGCTCCATTTCGAGACTGAATTCTGAGACGCGCAATGCTACTTCTTCGCCCGCTTGTAGAATGGCAACGGCACCTGCTTCGCGCGAACCTGATTCGCGCGGACTTGCACCAGCACATCAGCGCCGCTGGCGGCGACGGCTGCGGGCACCAGCGCAAAGGCGATGTTGGTCTTGAGGAAGGGCGCGGGCGAGCCGGACGTTACCTGGCCAATAACTTCTCCGAGAAGTGAAAGCACGGAGTGCCCGTCGCGGGCGATGCCGCGCTCGACCATTTCGAGGCCCACGATCCTGCGCTTGGGGCCGCCGGCGGCCTGCACGGCCAGCAACGCCTCGCGGCCGATGAACTCGCCCTTGTCGAGCTTGAGCCAGTGGTCCAGGCCGCCCTCGAACACATTGATGGAATCGGAGATTTCGTGGCCGTAGAGGCTCATGCCGGCTTCGAGGCGCAGGGTGTTGCGCGCGCCGAGGCCGCAGGGGCGGATGGCGAACTCCGCGCCCGCTTCCATGAGCGCGTTCCACATTTTCACAGTGGTCGGCTCGTCGGCGGGCAGGTAGACCTCGAACCCGTCCTCGCCTGTGTAACCGGTGCGGGCGATGAGCACATTGGGCACGCCGGCCACCTCGCCCCAGGTGAACCAATAGTTTTTGATCGCGGCGAGATCGACCTTGGTCAGCTTTTGCAGGGTTTCCAGCGCCCGCGGCCCTTGTACGGCCAGTTGCGAGTAGTAGTCGGAGTAGTCGCTGATGTGGATGGAGGGCCATGTGCCTACCTGCTTGCGAATCCAGGCGTAGTCCTTGTCCTTGGTGCCGGCGTTGACCACCAGGAGGTAGTCGTTCTCGCCGAGCCGGTGGACCAGAATGTCGTCTACGAATGTGCCCTCGGAGGTGAGCAGGGCGGAGTAGTGGGCCTGGCCGTCCTGGAGGCGCGAGGCGTCGTTCATGGCGATGTGCTGGACGGCGGCCAGAGCGCCGGGACCGCGGAACTGGATTTCGCCCATGTGGCTGACGTCGAACAGGCCCACGCCGGTGCGGACGGCGAGATGCTCGGCGATGACGCCGCCGCCGGGGCCGGGGTCCCCAGCGACGGGTTCCGCCGCGGCGGATCGCTGGGGTGTGAAGCCGGGGTACTCGACCGGCATATCCCAGCCGCCAAAGTCCACCATTTTGGCCTTCAGGGTACGATGGGTGGCGTTGAGAGCGGTTTTCCTGAGCAGGGGGGCGATGGGGAGGACGGGAGTGGACTGGACTGGGGAATTCATGGGCATACCTTTCAGCAACTGTTGCTCTACTCTTC
>CABDXY010000106.1_pt1 | contig 22868 bp, 18 predicted proteins | sample 3131871 | NCBI WGS metagenome assembly CABDXY01 (sample SAMEA5534336, study PRJEB31848) | metagenome | biome: tundra; feature: field; material: soil | place: USA | collected 2013-05 | depth 0.15 m
GGGGTAGGGCGGGCGGAGCTAGCCGACTCCCAGTTCTCCGCCGCGGCGACGAAACCTGGAGCGCCCGGCACAAGCCAACGTGAAATGTCCGCCGCGTAATACAACGCTCGGTCGTAGTGTATATATTTACAAATCTGTATTACAATTGAACCGTGGGCAATTTCCAGTTTGAGTGGGACCAGGCGAAAAATCTCTCCAACCAGCGCAAGCAGGCGTGAGCTTCGAGGAAGCTGCCCAGGTCTTCCGAAACACTCTCTATCTGTCATGGAAAGAACGAGTTCAGGATGGAGAAGAACGCTGGCAAGCGTGCGGCGAAGTCGAGGGCATATCCCTGCTGATCGTCGCGCACACGATCAGAGAAGAACTTGAGGACGGAAGCGGGATCGAAGTCGTTCGCATCATCTCAGCCAGACGGGCCGAGCCCAGGGAAAGGCGACGCTATGAAAAAGAAAATGGTTAGGTACACACTGGAGACTTTGCCGCCGCTGACCGATGCGCAGCGCGCAAATCTGAAAGCGCTCTCGGCGCGGCCGGATCACGAAATCGACACCAGCGATATTCCTGTCCTGACCGACGCGGAATGGGCGAAGACCAAGCGCGTGCGCGGGCATCTCTATCGCCCCATCAAACAGATCGTCACCGCTCGTCTGGACGGAGATGTTCTGGAATGGTTGAAGTCTCACGGCAGGGGTTATCAATCGCGCATGAACGCCATCCTCAGGCGGGAAATGTTGTCGTCGCTCAAGTAGGCAACGGCTAAATAAACCCGTGGACAGCGCGTCCGGCGACGCTCCCAGGTCTCGGAGACCTGGTGCATACGGCTTATCGTTGGAGGTCAATATGGAATTGGACGATGTTCCGTCACAGCAACCCGACGAATTGCTATATCACTATACGAGTGTCGAATCTTTCGTGAGCATCATCAACAGAAGCGAGTTGTGGGCAAGCCACATTCGCTATCTGAACGACACATCTGAGCAGCGTTTGATGTTGGACCATGCTCGAGCGCGAATTCAAGCCCGGCTCGATGCGGATGATGACAGTGACCATGACCGTCTCCTACTGTTTCAATCGCTCGTCAGCTCCCCACCCGAAGTAGACCTCTATGTGCTTTCCTTTTCAAAGGACGGCGGGGACCGTTTGACCCAATGGCGAGGCTATGGTGGAAGTGCGGGCGTTGCAATTGGGTTTGATAGCGTGGAGTTGCAGAAAAGATGTTCAGCTTTTACTAACGCCAATTCTCGCAATCGGCAATACCCAATGGGCTTTGCAATTCTCAACCCGGTGCACTACATAGAACCATCTGGAGATGAACGCCCCAACAAGATAATTGATATCTTCTTGGACAATCCAGATGTTACAGTGCATGAAAGCAGGTTTACTAACGAGGAAGCATTCGCCCGCAGGGTTTCTCTTTCTTCATCTAGTTTGAAGCACAAGGCGTTTTACGACGAGCGCGAGTGGAGAATCGCCATATTCGATTTGCCAGAAGGCGCTGTTCGATTCAGGACACGCAAGTCAATGATGATTCCCTATATACCATTCGAATTGGGGCGTGGCGAACAGGAGTGGCCGTTGATACCGCGAGTCATTGTTGGGCCGAGCCCACATCAGGCAGAGACCATTGCAGCGATTAAGAAAATGCTGGATGATCGGGTCGTGGTTGTGGGCAGTTCCATCCCGTACCGCGATTGGTGAGAGTCTCTGGATTCGCCCTAATGCCGGGTGCCCCATCCTTTTCGCAGCCTCACCGCGAAAAGGGTGGGAGACCATAAATCTCCATCGGCTCACGCGGGCGGCCCAGGTCAACATAATAGGCGCACATGACCCAGATTGGGCGCGCCTCTCACCCTCGGCTGGGCGGCTTCAATCCTAGTTCCCGCATGGCGATTTGCAGGTCGGCCCAGGCTTCTTTTTTCTGGCGGGGGTCGCGGAGCAGGTACGCCGGGTGGTAAGTGACGATGAGCTTGGTCCCGCGGACCGAATGAACGCGGCCACGGAGGCCGGCGAGGGGTTGGCGCGCGCCTAAGAGATACGTGACCGCTGTGGCGCCGAGAGCGACGAGAACTTCGGGGCGAATCACGTCGATCTGGCGGAAGAGAAATGGGGTGCAGGTGTTGGCTTCCTCCGGCGCAGGGGCGCGGTTGCCGGGCGGGCGGCACTTGACCACGTTGGCGATGTAGACCTCCTCGCGCCTGAGGCCCATGGCGGCGATCATGTTATTCAAGAGTTGCCCGGCGCGGCCAACGAAGGGAAGGCCCTGCGCGTCCTCGTCGGCGCCGGGGCCCTCGCCGACAAACATCAGCCGGGCGACGGGCGAGCCGTCGCCGAAGACGATCTTGTTGCGGCCCTTGTGGAGCGGGCAGCGGGTGCAGTCGCCGATGTCATCACGGATCAATTGAAGGGTGGCGGCGCGGTCTGCGGCCGGAACGGCGGCGGCGATTTGCGGGGGCTCGGGAAAACTTCTACGTGCGGGAATCGGATGCTCCTCATGGGAATTTGCGGGCTGGAAATCTGCGAAAAGCGCGGGCGGCTGCTCCAAAACAGTTTCGGTCGGCGCGTGCTGCGGCTGTTCTTCGTCCTCTGCCACGAGCGCGGGGTCCACGGGCCGGCGGTAGAACTCGGTGAGGCCCAGATCGCGGTAAAAGCGAACGCGCTCGACCAAGGCTTCTCGGGTTGCGGAATCGAGCGGTCGCGGCACGTTGCTTACTCCACAATCAGTTGCCGGCGGGCGGCGGCGGGCGAAACCGACTCGTTCCGCACCTGATCCTGACTCAGCTTCACATCCTCATGCTCATCAAATTCCAGAACCAGGCCCTTTTGCCGGCGCAGCGAGAGAATCTCGTCCAGAATGCGGTCGGCGAGGTTGCGCTTGGGCATCTCGGGCAACTCGATGGACGTGGACAGGGTGAGGAATGTGGCCGCGTTGAGGTCGGCGTCGATGCCCACACTATCGCTCACATCGTTGACCACGATGGCGTCCGCGCCCTTGGCAAGCAGCTTGGCGCGGCCGTTTTCCATGCGGTTCTCCGTCTCCGCGGCAAAGCCGACGATGAGCTGGCCGGGACGGCGGCGGCGCACCACCTCGGCCAGAATGTCTTCCGTGGGCGCGAGTTCGAGCGTGATAGGGCCGCTGCGCTTGAGCTTCTGCTCGGAGACCGTGACGGGCCGGTAGTCGGCCACGGCGGCGGCTTTGATGATGAGCGTGGATTCCTCCATGCGCTCGAGCACAGCCTGCCGCATCTGGTCTGCCGTGGTGACCCTGACCAGCTCGCAGTGTGCGGGCGGATGCAGGGCCGACGGCCCGCTGATAAGAATGACTTTGGCTCCGCGGCTGTGCGCGGCCTCGGCCAGGGCGTAGCCCATCTTACCGCTGGAGCGGTTGCCGAGAAAGCGGACGGGGTCCAGCGGCTCGCGCGTGCCGCCGGCGGTGACCAGCACGATTTCTCCGGCCAGGTCGTGGCGTCGGCCCAGAGCGCCGAGGACGGCGTCGGCAATGGCCTCGGGCTCGGCCATGCGGCCCGCGCCCACCATGCCGCAGGCCAGCGAGCCCGTGCCCGGTTCGACGACGCGGACGCCGCGCTGGCGCAGGATTTCAAGGTTGGCTTGCGTGGCCGGATGCTCCCACATATTCACGTTCATGGCGGGCGCGACGAGAACCGGCGCGGTAGTGGCCAGGTACATGGTGGTGAGGAAATCGTCGGCGATGCCGTGGGCAAATTTGGCCAGGATGTTGGCCGTGGCAGGGGCGACGACCAGCGCGTCGGCCCACTGCGCCTCGCCGATGTGCTCGATGCCGTTCTGTTCGCCTGAGGCTTCGTAGGAGCCGTCGCCGGCGCCCGTGTCGTCCCACAGGCTGGTGATGACCTTGTGGCCGGTGAGCGCGGCAAAGGTGAGCGGCTGGACGAATTTGCCGGCCGCGGCGGTCATGACCACGTGGACTTCGATGGCCTGCCGTTGCAGGGCGCGCACCAGTTCCGCCGCTTTGTAGGCGGCGATTCCGCCGGAGACGCCGACCGTTACTCTCATGGATCGATTGTAGCCGGTTTCGAGTGGGTCAGGCGCGGGCGCGAAGAGGGATTGGGGCGCCCGGCCTTCGCCAAAAAATCAGCAGCTCTACCTGGCGGCTGGAGCAGCCGGCTCATCGTAGCTCGGCGAGGTCGGCCCGGCCGGCATCAGGTCGGGATACAACCCCTGCATCGCCAGCTTGGCCTTGCGGTCCACGGAGAACAGGCCCCAGTGGCCTTCGGTCCCGGTCCCCTTCCACGGCTCGTCAAACGCCTCAAAGTAGAAGGTGGTCACGTTGTTGGCCTTCGACCATGCGGTCAGTTCCTCGTAGTATCGCTTCTGCTTCTTCTCGTCGCCCGCCCGCGGGACGTGCTGGTTGCCGATGGAGTAGCTGGCCCAGCCGGCCTCGCCGAGCACGATCGTCTTTCCCGGATGCGCCGCGCGCACGATCTCATAGTTCCTGATCGTCGAAGCCATGGCCGTGTCGATGTCCTCGCGGCCCCACATCGGATAGGTGTGCATGACGATGAAATCCACGTGGCCGGCCAGCTTGGCCTCCGGCTGCCGCCAATAGAGGAAATCGTCGGCCACCGTGACCGGGCAGCTCACCGCCTTCCTGACCTGCTCGACGTACTCGATTGCCTTGTCTTCGGTCAGCTTGTGGTCGGACCAGGAAACCAGAATCTCGTTGCCGACGTTCACCGCCACAACCGTCTTTTTGTAGGTGTTGGCCAGGCGGATTGCGGTCGCAACCTGCTCTGCGTTCTCGCCCTCGAAGCCGGGGTGGCCGTCAAGCCAGATGCCGAGCACCACCTTGATCCCCAGCTTGTTCTGGTGGATGACTTCCAGCACGTCCTGGGAGTGCTGATCCCCGCCATACAGAAGGATCAGCTTCCAGTTCTTCTTCAGAATTGTGAGGTCTTCGAGAATCTGCGCATGGGTCGGAAAGACCTTCAACTTCGGGCTCTGGCCGGCGCGGTAACCGGAGTAGCAAATCGCGTTTCCGTACCATTTCTGCACGGTCAGATCGGGCTTCCGCGCGGTCTGATCGGCGGCCTGTGCCAAACCCGGCAAGCCGAAGATCAACACGCAAAGCAAAGCTGTCTTCATGAAGGCATTGTTCATGGCTCGATCTCTCCTCGACCTTCCTTGCAGAGGTTCCCTAACTCAGCAGGATGGGAATGGCTGGGCCTTCGATTGGCGGCTTGACGACCGGCACGTCGGCTTTGACGTAGGCGATCTTGCCGGCTTCAACCTCTTCCTGGGCGATGCGGCAGGCCTTGGTGGACTGGGTGGGGACAAGGGCGTGGGAGCCGCTCTGGATCTGGCGGGCGCGGCGGGCGGCGACCAGAACCTTGCGGTAGTTCGAATCGAATTTGGTCTCAATCGTCATCGGAATCCTCCTCATCGTCATCGGAGTCTTCCTCATCGGAGTCCTCCTCAAAGTTCAACTGCTGCTGGCCGGTAGAGCCCATGATTCGAAAAGCCTCCAGCACAGGCTTGAGCCGCTCCTGCGAGTTGGCTTGCAGACAGGCGGCCGCGACCTCCAACACCCGGCGCGAGCGGTACGCGATGGCCTCGCCATTGCGGTAATAGCGCTCGGCCAGCACAATGGCCTCCAACTGCGCTACCGCTCGGTCCAGCATGTCGTTGACAAGAATATAACCGTACTCGCGATAATTCTCAATCTCATTCCTGGCTGCGTTGAGCCGCCGGTACACTTCCTCTTCTTTCACCACACCTTCTGCGCGGCTGCGATTGCGCAATCGGGTGCGCAGGACCCTGGGGTTGGGAGGCATGACGAAGATGCTGACGGCCTCGGGCATGGAGGCGCGGACCTGCGCGGCTCCCTGGACGTCGATGTCCAGGAGCAAGTCGTGACCGGCCGAGCGCGCTTCTTCAAGCGACTGGCGGGCGGTGCCGTAGTAGCTGCCGAAGACCTCGGCGTGCTCCAGAAACACGCCGGCGGCGATCATGCGCTCGAACTCCTCGCGGGTGGTGAAGTTGTACTCGCGCCCGTTCTGCTCGGAGCCGCGCGGGGGGCGGGTGGTCCAGGAGACGGAGAACTCGATGCCGCTCAACTGCTTGCGGACCTCGCTGACCAGGGTGCTTTTGCCCGAACCCGAGGGCGCCGAAATGATGAAGAGAATTCCTGCCACGATGCGTTTGTCCTTTGGTCAGTGCGTTGTTATTCCACGTTCTGAATCTGTTCGCGGGCCTTTTCGATCTCCGACTTCATGGCCAGTCCCAGTTCGGTCATGCGAGTTCCCTTGCCGCCGACGCCGCCGGTCTTGGAGAGCAGGGTGTTGGCCTCGCGGTTCATTTCCTGGAGCAGAAAATCCAGCTTCTTGCCCACTTCGCCGCCCGCGGCCAATAGCTCGCGGAAGTGGCCGATGTGGGTGGTCATGCGGGCCAGTTCCTCGGCGATGTCGCTGCGCTCGACGAGCACGGCGACTTCTTCGAGTAGCCGCTGGCGGTTGAACTCCGGTCCGGTGGCCGCCTCGAGCCGCTGGGTGAGCCGGTCCTGGTAGCGCTGCTCGATCTCAGGACGCAGCACAGCCACTCCGTCGGTTGCCTCGGCCAGCCGGTCGAGCGTGCCGTGGAGGATGGCCTCCAGCGCCTCGCCCTCGCGCGCCCGCATAGTCTTCAACTGGTCAAGGAGCGGCGCAATCTCCTGCTGCACGCTGGCCGCGAGGGCCGTCAGATCCTCGTCGCCGTTGCCGCGATTCTCATTCTGCAAAACGCCGGGCAGACGCAGAATTGCGTTCAGGTCCGGCTCGCCTGAGAGGCCGAACTCGTCGCGGGCGGCGGTGAAGGCGGCAACGTAGCCGGCCACCAGTTCGCGATTGTAGCCGGCCATCTGCTGGCTGGTGCGATCAATAGAAAGAGTCAGATCGACGTGGCCGCGGACCAGATTGTCCTTGAGGGCCTTGCGCAGCTCCATCTCCAGCGCGTCGAGGCCCGGCGGGAGGCGCAATTGCACGTCGAGAAAGCGGTGATTGACGCTCTTGACGGTGAGCGTGTAGCTGAGCTGGTCCTGAGCGCGATCCGGGACGCGAACCTGAACCCGCGCAAACCCGGTCATCGAATAAATCGGCATTTCCTGCTACTCCTGTGGCCCGGTGATGAGCGCCAGCTCCAATTGAGACGGGTCCTTTTCCAAAGGGTCCGATCCTTGCGCCTCGGGAACGTCTATGAATTGCAATTGATAGAGCCGCTGATAGGTGGGCGATGCGGTCAGCAGCTCCTCGTGGGAGCCGATGGCGGTGATGCGCCCGTCTTCGAGCACGGCGATGCGGTTGGCGCGGCGAATGGTGGAAAGCCGGTGCGCGATCACCAGCACGGTGCGGTTCTGCATGAGGTTGGCCAGCGCTGCCTGCACCAGGGACTCGCTTTCGGCGTCGAGGGCGGAAGTGGCCTCGTCGAGAATGAGGACCGGCGCGTCCTTGAGAATGGCGCGGGCGATGGCCAGGCGCTGGCGCTCGCCGCCGGAGAGGCGGAAGCCTTTTTCGCCGATCACCGTGTCGTAGCCCTGGGGCATGCGCAGGATGAAGTCGTGGGCCAGGGCGTTCCGCGCAGCCTGTTCCACCAGTTTGTAATGCATGTCGGGCCGGCCGTAGGCGATGTTGTTGCGCACCGTGTCGTTGAAGAGGATGGTCTCCTGCGTGACCTGGGCAACCTGGCGGCGCAGCGAGGCCAGCGTTAGGTCGCGCAGGTCATGGCCGTCAATGAGGATGCGGCCCGAGGCGACATCGAAGAAGCGAGGAATCAGGTTGGCCAGGGTGGTCTTGCCGGCGCCGCTGGGGCCGACCAGCGCCAGCACCTCGCCGGCGCGCACATCGAGATCGACGTTGTGCAGGATCTGGTGCTCGCCCTCTTCCGTCGAGTATGAAAAGCCGACGTCGTCGAAGCGAATGGATTTTTGAAAGCGATGCAAGGTGGTCGCGTGAGGCCGTTCCTTCACGTCGTCCTCGGCGTCGAAGAAGCTGAAGATGGACATCGAAGCGCCCATGGCCTGCTGGAAACTGTTGTAGAAGTAGGCGAACTTGCGCACCGGATCGTAGAGCTTGAAGAGCAGGATGATGAATGCGCCGAACATGCCCATGGTCATGTGGCCATGCATGATTTCGTTGCGGCCAATGAACAGCAGCAACGCGATGGCAATGGCGCCGATGGTGTCCATCAGCGGCGAACTGATGGACTGAATGCGCACGCTGCGCAGGTTGGCGCGGAACAGGCGCGAGGCGGCTTTCTTGAAGCGCAGAACCTCCCACAGCTCGGTGTTGAAGGCCTTGACGATGCGGTTGCCGGTAACGGTTTCATGCAGGATGTTCTGGATTTCGGCCAGCTTGTCCTGCCCGGTGCGCGTGCGCGTGCGCACCTCCCTGCCGATCTTGCGCGCGGAGGTGACCACGACGGGAATAAAGAGCACCAGCGCCCAACTGAGGTGTCCGCCCAGGCGGATCACCAGCGCCAGCCCCACCAGGAAGGTGAAGAACTGCTGCAGGAATTCGCTGATGACCGAGCTGACCGCAACCTGCACGCGGTCCACATCGTTGATGAGCGTGGAGAGGATGGTGCCGGTGGGGTGCTTGTGAAAGAAGCTGGAGGAGCGCCGCAGCGTGGCTTCATAGAGGTGGTTGCGCAGGTCGGTGATGGTGCCGAAGCCGGCGTAGTTGACCAGGTAGGTGCCCAGGTAATCGCAGGCTCCCTTGGCCAGCGTGGAGACCACCAGCGCGAAGGCCACCACGTTCCAGGCATTGTGCATGTGCATGAAATGTGGAACCAGGAGCCTCAGGTCGAAGTGCCATGCGCTGTTGGGGAGACCAAGAGTGATGGGGCCTTCGGGCGCGTCGGGCCTCAGCACCTGGTCGAAGATGGGCTGGAAGAGGAGGATGCGGAAGTTGTCCAGCAGGCCCACCATGGCCAACAGCAACACGCCGGGGAGCACCTGCAGCCAGTAGGGCAGCCCATAGCGCAGGAGGCGCAGAAAGTTCTTCATGCCGGTTGGGCCGCCTGGCGGGTGGAAATCTCCGCCACAGGCCACTGGTGTTGGGTGCGCAACTCCATCCCATTATTGTATCCGTCAGGCGCGCCGTTGACTCCGTTGGCCGCAGGACCCTGAATCAATACGCCTTCAGGTCCACGATGGCCTTGAGGATGGTCTCCGGCTGGGGCAGGATGGCGTCTTCGAGCAGCGGCTGATAGGCCACAAAGGTGTCCATGGAACCGACGCGGCGGACCGGCGCGTCGAGCGAGTCGAAGAGCTCGTCGGCAATGCGTGCGGCGATCTCCGCGCCGTAGCCCCAACTGAGCATATCTTCGTGAGCCACGATCACCCGGCTGGTCTTGCGGATGGAGGTGGCGATGGCCTCCCAGTCGTAGGGATTGAGGGTGCGCAGGTCGATGATCTCCACGTCGATGCCGTGCTGGCGCTGGGCCTGCTCGGCGGCCTGCAACGCGCGCGGCACAAGGGCGCCGTAAGTGACCAGCGTGATGTGCGCGCCGGGGCGAACGATTTTGGCGTTGCCGAAAGGAATCGCGAAATCCGGCCCCGGATAAGGCGCGCGGCCATAGGTTTCGCGGTAGAGCCGCTTGTGCTCGAGAAACAGGACCGGATCGTCGCAGCGGATGGCGGTGCGGAGCAGGCCGTTGGCGTCCAGGGCGTTGGAGGGAAAGACCACGCGCAGGCCGGGAATGTGGGTGAAGATGCTCTCGCCCGATTGCGAGTGATAGATGGAGCCGCCGGTCAGGTAGCCGCCGATGGGCGCGCGAATGACGGCCGGGCAGGCCCACGCGCCATTCGAGCGCCAGCGCATCAACGCCAGCTCATTGTGGATCTGGTGCATGGCCGGCCAGATGTAGTCGAAGAACTGTATCTCGACCACCGGCTTCATGCCGCGGACGCCGTACCCGACTGCGCGGCCCACGATATTGGCCTCGGCCAGCGGCGAGTTGAAGACCCGCTCGGAACCGAACTCGGCCTGGAGGCCGGCGGTGAGCTTGAAGACGCCGCCTTTGCCCTTGACTTCGGCGAGGGCCTGCTCGCGGCTGGCGTCGGCCACGTCCTGGCCATAGACCACGATGCGGGGATCGCGGCGCATCTCGTCGTGGAGGCAGGCGTTGATGAGGTCGGCCATGGTGCGCGGATCGCTCCCCTTGGCGCCTCCAGCCTTCCCTCCGGCCGCGGAGCCGGGCGCCTGCGCCTGCTCGGTTGCAAAAGCCGAACTGGTGGGGTCCAGGTCTTCGGAGTAGACGTGCTGGGCGATTCCCGCCACCGTGGGCAGCGGAGCCTCGAGGGCGCGCTCGGCGGCCTCGGCAACCTCGTGATCCAGCGAGTGCTCCAGCGCGGCGATCTGCTCGGCAGTCAGGATGCCCTCACTGAGCAGGCGCGTCCTCATTTTGATGAGCGGATCGCGCAGGTCGTCGGCCTCGCGCTCGGCCTGAGTGCGATAGAGCCGGTCGTCGTCGGAGAGCGAGTGGGAGTACGCGCGGACGCAGTGGCCGTGGACAAAGGCAGGCCCCAGGCCGGCGCGGCAGTGCGCCACCGCTGCTTGAAAGGCCTGGAAACTGGCCTCCGGATCGGTACCGTCGATCTCGGCAAAGTGGAAGTTGGGGAAGTTGGCCACCAGCCGGGAGATGTTGCCGCCCGGCGTGTTCACCTCGACCGGGGTGCTGATGGCGTAGCCGTTGTCCTCGATGCAGAAGACCACCGGCAGCTTCCGGTTGGAGGCGGTATTCATCGCCTCCCAGAACTCGCCCTGGGAGGTGGAACCCTCGCCCAGCGACGTGAAGACCACTTCATCGCCGTGAAAGGTCACGTCGCGGAAGGCGCGATAGTCGCCCTCGGCGCGTGTGGCAGCCTCGGGATGGCGGCTGAAGTAGCGGCCAGCCTCGGCGCAGCCCACGGCGTGGAGCAGTTGGGTGGTGGTGGAGGAAGAGAAGCTGACGATATGGAGCGAACGGCTGCTCCAGTGGGTGGGCATCTGGCGGCCGCCGCTGGCCGGATCGGTAGCCGCGCCCACGGCCTGTAAGAGCATCTCATCGGGCGTGACGCCCAGCGCCAGGCACAGGGCGCGGTCGCGATAGTATGGGAAGAACCAGTCGTAGCCGGGGCGCATGGCCAGGGCCGCGCCCACCTGCAGCGCCTCGTGGCCGGCAGCCGATAATTGGAAGAATATCTTCTGCTGGCGCTTGAGAAGAATCTCGCGGTCGTCCACGCGGCGGGAAAGAACCATCAGCCGGTAGATTTCGACCATCTGCCGAGGGCTCAAGCCGCCGGAGTCTGCCGACACGGACTCACAAGCGCTGGAAGCTGCCAGTTCCATTCCCTTCACTCCTCAATAAACGAAACGCGGTTTTCTCAATTGCGGGGACGTTGAATTAACAACTCTGATTGTAGCAACCCGGATCGTAGCGAGAGTCTAGTCTAGAAGCAGGAGTTTTGGATGCATCCTTTTTTGTTTTTGCTGGCGGCAAGAACCGGCTGGTTTGCGGAAGGCCGGTTCCTGGGCAAGGTGCTGGACGAGTGGGCGGCCGATGCCCAGGAGTTCATCCGCCTCAAGCTGCCGCACCTACTGGTGGTTGCGGCTATCGCCTTTGTGCTCAGCCGGTTACTGCACCTCATCACCTTCCATATGACGCGCGTGGCCGAGAAGCACGCGGCCAGTCCGGGACACCTGTCCCAGGTGAAAACGCTGGCCGGGGTCATCCGCACCACGGGGCTGACCATCATCTGGCTGATCACCGGATTGCAGATTCTGGCCGCCCTGGGTGTGAATCTGGCCCCTCTGCTGGCCTCCGCCGGGGTGGCCGGCATCGCCATCGGCCTGGCCGCGCAAAACATCGTAAAAGACGTGCTCAACGGCGTTCTCATCCTGATCGAGGACCAGTTCGATGTGGGAGATACGGTGCGCCTGGCCGGATTGACCGGCACCGTGGAGGCGATGACCTTGCGCAAGACCAGCGTCCGCGACGCCGACGGGACGCTTTACATCGTTCCCAACTCGCAGATCACCACCGTGGCCAACCTAAGCGCCGATTACTCCGTGGCCACGGTCAACGTGAGCGTGGACTTCTCGGCGAATCCCGACGTGGTGCTGGAACTGCTGAAGAGCATTGCCATGGAGGTCCGCACCAGCGAGGAGTTTCGGGATATTTTTGTGGCCGATCCGCAGGTTCTGGGCGTGGATGCGGTCAAGGGCTCGGAGATCCTCTTTCCCGTGGTCTTCAAGACGCAGGCAACCAGGCAGTACGCGCCGGTGCGGGAGTTCCGCCGCCGGGTTCGCCTGGCCCTGGAAGAGCACCACCTGATGCCCGGCGATCCGAACCGGGTCTTCACCTTTGGTGGGGGCGGCCACAGCCGGCCAACGCCGGAGGCCGCGCCGGAACACGACCCAACCACGCTCAAGCCGCCGGACGGGAATCCGTTCACCGGCGGATAAGGCATGCTGCCTGATCCTGTTGGCGTAAGACTTCAGGCAGAAGAAGCTCTAGACCGCTGGCTCCAGGGCTTCCAGCAGGGCCTCGGCATCGGTGATGGGAGGCAGACAGGTGCGGTTGCGGCACACCAATGCCCATGCCTCCGCACCAGCAGGCGCGGGAACCCGGAGAAGCGTTTCGGCCAGCGCCTCGGGTAGGCCACCGGGAACCAGCCGCTCGGGAGCGATCCGCATGATCGTCTTGTTGATGGCGAAGCGCGCCACGGCCGTTGCCTCCAGGCGATCGGCCTCCGCGCCCGAACCCACGATGACGACTTGCACCGGATCGAGCAGAAGCCGCTCCAGCGCCAGCCCGTAGCTGCCGGCGTAGAGGCCGAAGTGCTCCACGATGCCGGCAAAGGAGCCGAGCGTGTCTTCGGCGATCTCGCGGTACTCCGCGCGGCCGCTCAGGGCCTCAAGGCGCAGCAGGGCGGAGGCGACAGTGGAATTGCCTGCCGGGGTAGGCGCGTCCTGCAGCGGCTTGCGCCGCGCGGCCAGAGCGCCCAGGGGCGTTGTCCCGTCCAGGGGCGCGGCGGCATCGTAGAACGCTCCCGCGGTGCGGTCGTAAAAGCGGGCGATCATGCCGTCGGCCAGCTTGACGGCCGCGTGGTAGAACTTCATCTCTCCGCTTGCCAGCCAGCCATCAATGCAGGCGTGAATAGTGAAGGCGTAATCGTCGAGCGTGCCAAGCACCTTTTCTGCCGGCGCAATTCCCCCAACCGATCCACTGCCATAGTCAATGACGTGATGCAGCGTTTCCGCCCCATCCCAGGCCTCGGCCAGCAGCCGGTTGAGCGTGCGCAACGCAAACTCCCGCGCCGAGCCCATGCGCAGCACCCGCGCCGTCTCCAGATAAGCCGTCACGGCCATCGCATTCCAGCCGGTATAGAGGGTTTGGTCGATAAACGGCGTGGGCCGCGCGGCGCGGGCTGCAAGCAGCTTGCGGCGGGCTGAGTCCCGCAAGGCGCGCAGGCTCTCTAGATTATTTCCTTTATCTGAACCGCTTCCTTCTCCGGCTTTTTCTTCCAGCGTTCGCTCGACATGCAAAACATTCTTGGCCGGGTTGTGGTGCATATCGCCCAGCTCGCCGATCTCCCAGTAGCTCGATGCGAATTCCAGCTCGGCGGGATCGAGCGCGGCGCGCGCCTCGGCAAGGGTCCAGGTAAAGTAGTCGCCGTCGTCGTCGAGGGTGATGTCGGCGTCCTGCGAGGCATAGAAGCCGCCGCGCTCGCGGTCGGTCATGGTGGCGTCGAGCCAGCCAACGATCTCCCGTGCAGTCTGGAGAAAATCCGGGAGGGCATAGCTCTGGAAGCCGTGCACGTAGTTGCGCAGCAGCTCGGTGTTGTCGTAGAGCATCTTCTCGAAGTGCGGAACCACCCAGCGCTCGTCCACGCTGTAGCGGTGAAAGCCTCCGGCCAACTGGTCGTAGACGCCGCCGCGGGACATCTTTTCAAGCGTGGTAATGAATGCATCACGGGCCTGCTGGTTGCCGTGATTCATGGCCACTTCCAGCAGCAGATCGAGCACCGCCGGGTGGGGAAACTTGGGCTGCGAGCCGAAGCCGCCGTTGCGGGGGTCGAACTGCGAGAGGGCTGAGCCGGCAATCTTGTCGACTAGCGCAAGCGTCAGGGCCTGCTCATGGTTTGGGCCCCGGCCTGAAAAGCTCTCGTTGTGCTCGATGGCAGTCATGACGCTGCCGGCCGATTCGAGCGCTTCCTCACGCTGGTCGCGCCAGACCTGGGCCATGGTCAGCAACACGCGCCCGAAACCGGGCCGCCCATAGCGGTCGTCGCGGGGAAAGTAGGTGCCCCCAAAGTAGGGGCGGCCGTCGGGAGTGAGAAACGCCGTCAGCGGCCAGCCGCCCTGCCCGCTAATGGCCGAGACCGCGGCCTGGTAGCGCGCGTCCACGTCGGGCCGTTCGTCGCGGTCCACCTTCACGGCCACAAAATGCTCGTTGATGATCGCGGCAATCTCAGGGTCCTCGTAGGACTCCCGGTCCATCACGTGGCACCAGTGGCACCAGACGGCGCCGATGTCCAGCAGGATGGGCTTGTCTTCCGCCTGGGCGCGGGCAAAGGCCGCCTCGCCCCACGCATGCCACCAGATGGGCTGATGCCGCGCCGAGCGCAGATAGGAGGAGGCTGCGTGTTCAAGCAGATTGGCGACGCCGGACTCGGCGGCGGACTTGGCAGCAGGCTCGGCTTCAGGGGGCGTTGGGGAAACGTCCTTGTGCATGGGCTGAGGATACATGGGTTCTGCCCAGGGCTGCCAGCGCGTCCTGGGCACAATGCGAGACAGTCTGGCCCGCGATCTGCAAGGCGCAGCTAACTCTTCGCCAGTTCCGCCTCGATGGCCGCAATTAACTCGGGCGCATCCGGCTGGGTGTCCGGCGCGAATCGCTGAATCACTTCGCCTGAACGGCTGACGAGGAATTTTTCAAAGTTCCACAGCACTTCGGGCTCCGGGTTGGCATCGATTCCGAAGCCCTTCAGCTTTTCGCGGAACGGAACCTCGCCCAGGCTGACCGCTTTGGGCTGCGCTGCGATCAAAGCGGCATAGAGCGGATGCTTCTCAGCGCCGACGACGGTGATCTTGTCGAAGAGGGGAAATTTGACGCCGAAGTTGGTGGTGCAGAAGGTGAGAATCTCCTCGTTGGTGCCCGGCTCCTGGGCCTTGAAGTCGTTGGCCGGGAAGCCGGCAACCACCAGCCCCTGGCCTTTGTATTGCTCGTAGAGCTTCTCCAGGCCCTCATATTGCGGGGTCAGCCCGCACTTTGATGCCACGTTGACGACCAGCAGAACCTTGCTCTTGAATTCCGCCAGCGATGTATCTTCGCCGGTGATTGTCTTGACCGGAATGTCGTAGATCGATGCGCTCATAATGATGTCTCCTTTGCGATGATAGAGGCTGGTCGTCCGAGCCGGCAATGAATCGTTGGCTCTGGCTGTACAGTCTCCGGTTTGGCGACAAACCACTCGGAACGTGTCGGAGCTACTGTCAACCAGGTCTTTGATGCCTGTTCTCAGGAGTACCACTCCACCTCCTTCTCAAAAACACGGAGGGGTGATCAGAGGGATGCCTATTTACGTTCAAATGGTTTCTGGAGTCTCTCTTCCAACCACGTGCGGTCAATCACAAGTGAGTATTGGCTGGACTGAAACTGAAGCGAGGGTGTGCGCTCCACTATGTCCAGGGACGCTCGATAGCGGTCCACAGCTTGGCTGCGTCGGTTCAGCATATCCATCACAATGCCTTGCCATGCGAGGAACGCAAATCTTAATTCGCCTGGACCGCCGTTAGCCGATTGTTCTCCACGCTCGAAGGCATACAGCGCCTCATCGTAGTAGTCACCGTCGTAAAGCGTGAGTCCTAGTTTAAGCCAGTTTTGTTGGTTCAGTCCGGTTATTTCCTTCGCCTTCTTGAATACCTCAAGAGCGTGTTTTCCAGCGCCCGTCCATGGCAATTGCTGAATCTCCTCCATTAGGGATGCGCGGGTTATTGGAGGTGGAGGAATGACGAATGCAAGATCGTCGTCTTCATCGAGAACGGCCTTAACTAACTGCGCCTTGCTTCGAAAGGTGACGACGATGACTTCGCCAAGCCTGTCTGTGGATTGCGTCTGTTTGCTGCCATCCTCGAAGATTGCGGTAACGGGGACCGGCATTTGCAGCGTGCCGAGCCGCTCGACTGTCACCTTACAGTTATACGTTTCAGCCTTATATTCGCAGCTATGCGCACTGATCTGATACGACAGAAACCGGTCTGAACGCACCCACTGGTCGAAAAACCATCGTAAATCCTGCCCGCTTTGTTGTTCGCAGACCCGTTCGAAATCATCGGCATCCATCGGACGGCCGGCGAACTCCTTTAAGGCTCGCAGGTAAGCGCGGTTGAATGACTCTTGCCCCATGACCGATGCCAGTGCGCTGATGATAGCCAGGCCTTTGTCGTGCATCACCTTGTTGTTATAGTCCCAATCCAACGCGTCGATCTCGTCTGGCGTGCGCCCTGCTGTGGTGTCGTAGCCCTGACGGACTGCCTCGACATATCCATTCATCATGTTCCTGTGCTGATTCGCAATGCCGTGTGTCCTCGAGTATTCGCGGTCTGCATAGAGACCCAACCCCACCACAAGCCAGCCCAGACCATCCGGATCCGCGGAGAGAACGTGCTCGAACCAGTACTCGTGTCCGATCTCGTGGGCTGTGATCCAGCGCCAGTGCGTGTTGTCAGCGTGCGGGTCGTACGTTTCCTCGCCATGAATTCCAACCAGCGCTGAAGCAATCGGAAAGCCTCCGTTGGGTCGCGTACTGCCGCCGGGAACGATAGTAAAACTGCGGTATGGGAAGAACCCAAAGCGTTTGCGGTAGAAGTTGATGGCATCGACGGCCGTTTGGCGAAGCAATAGGGCACAGTCCGCGCCCTTTGCTGTGGATACAGTGCGGACCAGCACATCGCCGGCATTTGTCTCTGCAACCTGCATATTCTTGCCGAGGAAAATGCCGAAGGTGCGCACGTTTTCCTGATGCTCCCATCCGGTCTTTGAATCGGGACGTCCGCTGGTGACGGCAACATACCCCGGTGTGACGTCGAGCTTCACGTCGTAATCATCATGCGTCGGGTATCCCCACCATAATTGGGGGTACCACCACGAAAGCCGGAGTCCTTCCGGAGCCGGTCCATCTCCGGCATGACAAGACATATGGATTGCCAGATGAAGGGAGACCCCTCGCCCAATTTCCACCGGCAGATCGAGCAGCAGCAGCGGCGGGAGCGTGGCCTGCTCAACATTGTGGATGATCGTGACCGGACGCCCGTTCGCTTTGATTTCTGGCGTAGTTTCGCAGGCAAATGGCGGTGTCTTGAGCGCTATCCGCCGAAGTCCAATTTGCGTGTCATTTGTGAAATGGATGGTCTCTTGTAAGTTGAGGTTTCCCGCGGGAATATCCATCTTCGCCTGGATGGTGTAATGCGCCCGCGGTGCCATGAGTGGCGCTCGGAACCCGACCATCTGTTGAGAGAACTGCGCGAAAGAGGAAACGCTGCAAACAAGACAAGCGCCAACAGCCAGGAACCATGGTCTTGCCTCCATCCGGGGCCTCCAAAAGATCAATTGAGCCTTCTTCGATAGACGGATACGGGATTCGGAACGCTCTGGTTCCCTTCGGATCAAAGCGTCACTCTGTGCAAGCAGCCGCCATTTGCCCTTCGCAAATACCGTATGTCGGTGATCTGGGAGCTTGCCACCTCGCGCAGATCATTGGTGCAGATCGCCAACGATCTTTCGCACGCTGCAGGCGGGGGAGTCTCCGAGTTTCCACGTTGCTGGCGGTTGACCGCCAAACCGGAAACTACACCCGTGCCTCTTCTCTTACCCAAGCAGTTGCTTCCCAACCTTGATGTATAGGTCCACCGCCTCCAGCAGTTCCGTTTTTGCCAGCTTTTCAAACGGCGTGTGGGCTACCTGGATGGAGCCTGGGCCCAGCAGCAGCGGTTCGCCCCAGTTGCTCAACTGCGGAATGTCGGTGGAGAACTTGGCGATCATGGTGGGCAGGCCTTCGACGGCGCGGAAACGGACGAAGGGAGTGTCGAGGGTGAATTCCACCTCGGCCAGGCCGGCGGCGGCTTGCTGGAGCGCGGCGCGCACCGGCGCCGAGTCGGTCACCGTGCGCACCAGCACCTGAGCCTCGGCCTTGTCGGCGATGACGTTGGGCGCGTGGCCGCCGTGAATCTGGCCGATGTTGATCGTGCTGGGGCCTATATCCTCCAGCGACGGCAGCGGAAGCGCCAGCACCCTGGCCAGCACTTCGACCATCTTATGGACGGCGCTCTCGCCCAGTTCGGGATAGGCGGAGTGGGCCATCTTGCCGGAGCACTTGAACGCCGCGCGCAGAGCGCCCTTGGAGGCCAGGGCAAGGCTGTTGCCGGTGGGCTCGCCGTTGATGAGGAAGCGGCTGCCTTTGGGCGAAAGGTTGGCAGCAATGGCGCCGGCTGAGTCGCGCTCCTCGCCTGAAACAAATAACAACCCAATGCGAAATCCCGCCGCGCGCAGGGCTTCGGAGGCCGCAACCTGGGCGGCGAGGATGCCCTTGGCGTCGCAGACGCCGCGGCCGTACATAAACTCCGCATCCTCGCTGAAAGGAATGTAGGGCGGAACGGTGTCCATGTGCGTGGTAAAGACCAGATCGGGCGTCTGGCCGGCCACGCCTGCGTAGACGTTCCAGCGCGCGCCGCCGCCGGCGCTCTCAGGCGGCTGTTCGACGGGGGTCTTTTCAACGGCCCATCCGCGCTCAGCAAGGAAATCTGCCAGAAAATCGCCCACCGCGCCCTCGTGGTAGGTGGTGGATTCGATTTCGCACAATTCGCGGGTAAGACGGATGGGGTCAATAGGATCAGCGGGCAGAGGATCGAACATGATGCTGCCAGAATACCTTACAGGGTGTTGCGTCCTCTTGACTTCAGCCGGCTCGCCTCTCTTCTGCACCAGCGCGCACTTCGGGAACACTCCACGGTAACCATGCAGGGATGAAGAAAATCTAAACATTTGCGCGTAGAATGGTGAGTGGAATGACCGCCACAATTGCCTTCGCCCAACTGAATCCAAGCCCATGGGCCGGAACGCCGCGCAGCGTGGATCTGACCGGCCTCGCCGGTTGGCTGAAGGAGCAACTGCCTTGACCCCGGTCAGCGAACTCGCTCTGGAAACTCTGCACGCCACGGCTACTGAGATCTTTACCGGCGCTGTGGAGGCCTGCAACATCGCATCGGCCTTCGACCGGCGCATTCGCTTTGAGGGCGACACACTGCATCGCCTGCTTCCCGACGGCAGCGGCCCGGCCGACATCAAACTCTCCTGTTACAAGCGCATCTTCGTCATTGCGCTGGGCAAGGCCGCCGGCCCCATGCTGGATACCCTGCTGGAGCGCATGAGCCGCCGCAAGGGCCTGCGCGGCATCTGCTGCTCGAACCAACTGCCCAGGGTCCGCAACTGGCGCTTTCGCTACTTCGAGGGCGGCCACCCGCTGCCCAACGAGGACTCGTTCGCCGCGGCCCGCGCCGCGCTGGCCATGGTCAGGAAGGCCAGGAAAGATACGCTGATCTTCTTTCTCATCTCCGGCGGGGGCTCGGCCATGTTCGACCTGCCGCTGGACCCGCACGTCAGTCTCGATGACACCATCGCCTTCCACGAGTTGCTGCTGGCCTCCGGCGCGCCCATCAGCGAGATCAACACCCTGCGCAAACATTTTTCCGCGGTGAAAGGCGGGCGGTTGGCCATGGCCGCGCCGGAAGCCGCCAAGGTGAGCCTGCTGCTGCCGGACGTGCCGCTGCGCTCGCTGGACGCGCTGTCTTCCGGCCCCACTTCGCCCGATCACTCGACGGTGGCCGACGTGCGCGAGCTTCTGGCCAAATACGATCTCGGCCCCAAATTGCCGCCCTCCATCCGCGCCTTCTTCGAGCGCGAAGACCTGCCCGAGTCGCCCGGCAACAAGGGCTGGCTTCCGCCCTTCTCGCCCTTTTTTCCCCGCCTGCCGAAGGCCGAGGCGGTTCCCTTGCGCCGCGTTACCGCGGCAGCCACCATGTCCGGCGAGAACGAGGCCTTTCGCGATTCGGTCTTCGAGATTCTGCTCTCCAGCCACGATCTGGTGGAGAATGCGCGCGCCTTGTCGCAGAAGGCCGGCTTCCACGTGGTGGTGGATAACAGTTGCGACGACTGGGACTATGCCGACGCCGCGCGCTACCTGCTGGAGCGCTTCCACGCCCTGCGCTCCACCCATCCGCGCCTGTGCCTGATCTCCGTCGGCGAGTTGACGGTCAAGCTCGACCGCATCCCCGGCGCAGGCGGCCGCAATCAACAGTTTGTGATGGAATGCGCACTGGAACTGGAGAAGTACGCGGGCGAACGGCTGACCGTGCTTAGCGCCGGCTCCGATGGCATCGACGGCAACACCCAGTCGGCCGGGGCCATCGCCGACCCCACGACCGTGACCCGCGCCCATGCCTTTGGATTCCATCTCAAGTCATCGCTGGCGGCCTTCGATGCCTGTCCGATGTTTACCGCGCTGGGCGACGCGGTTGTGACCGGCCCCACCGGCCACAACCTGCGCGACCTGCGGTTACTGATTGCCGAAAAGGCATAGACCGGTCAACTGCGTGGGGAAAACCCCTGATTTTGAAAGGGCACGGCTTACGGGCTGCGGAAATACCCGCCGTATTCCACCCCAGCGACAAAGTGGGTGCCCTCTGGGCATCGCTGGGGATCCCGGAAAGGAAAAAGCCACTTAGCGGCCGTGGTTTCGGGGTATAGCAGTTGGAGAACCGCTGTAGCCGGACACTTGTGACGTTGCACGCTTACCTGGGCGTCCCTGTTTCGGTTTGAGGTGGAGGTGAAAGCTCGAGAGGGAGCACATCCACGCCCTTATCCTTCCGTGCGCGAAGAGCGAGATAATCGCCCAACACATTGCCCAGGAAGGTGGGAAGTTTCACGTCACTGGACGACCACGTGGCAGCCCAAGCGCTATTCTGCGTGGACACCTCCCGCTGAAACAGCAGCGCGCCGCTCTTGCCGTCATAGACTTGCGCCCGGTAGGCAATGTAGGACGTTCCTGCTATCACCCCACCCCAAAAGCGGGCTGCGGTCGATACGATCCGATAATTCAAGAGCGTGCATTTGACAACCAGGTATGGATCTTCCGGCGATTGGTTCTGCTTGCCTGCAACGGTGGTGAAAGCGTTGGTGCCGATCAGGCGGCTAATGGCTCGATTCTTAGTTGCGGTCACCAGCGGTCTGGCATCTGCCTCCCATTCAGCGGGGACCGTGAAGTCCTCGAAGAGTATGACCCGATAAGCCAGATCTTCGGCTTTGACAGCCGGGGCCGTTTCATATTCGGCTGTGACATAAGGATCTCGTGAATTGGTTGGTGCTGCCTTCGCTCTTGCGTGCGCCAGCGGCGCACAGATCAGGCTGAGTGCCAGGAGTAGAAAAATCAGATGTCGCGCGGACCCATCATTGCGTTTCATTGTGCATATCCTCCGATAGTCAAAATCGGTCTCTATTATACTTGTAAATACGGCCATTCTCTTCGCAGTCCGGCAAAAAATATTTCCTCCAATCCGATCAACTCTTTTTATCTCAATTGGATAGCTTGCACTGGGCGGAAAACGACAGGGGCTAATGCCCAGGATTTTCAGCAGCCTGTCGAGCCCGTCCCCTTCAACGCTCACAGTTCTTTGACCGATTCCGAGACAAGAACCGGGCAAGGACCCGCGTCCGGCTGAAGCGTCCTCGTCCCCGGCGCAGGTTACCCGTCCGATGCGATACCATTGCTTTCACACTCGCTTCCCGGATGAGGATCGGCTCGTGGTTCGAAAAGGCAAACGCAAGGCGGCCTCCAAAACGCCCGATATACGCACCGTTGCCGCGCTGGCGAAGGTTTCCATCGCCACGGTCTCCCGAACCATCAACGGCTCTCCGGCGGTCAGCGACCGCCTGTCCAAGCGCGTCTGGCGCGCCATCGGCCAGTTGAACTACTTTCCCAATACCCATGCGCGCAGCCTGGTCTCCGGCCGCAGCCGCATTCTGGGCATCATTGTGGAAAACATTACCAACCCCTTTTTCCCGGAGCTGATTCAGAGCTTTGAAGAGATTGCCGTAGCGCACGGATACGAGATTCTGGTGAGCTCGTCGAACGGCGATGCGGCCGTTCTGACCACCTGCGTGCGCCGCATGCTGGAGCGCAAGGTGGAGGGCGTAGCCGTGCTCACCTTCGGCGGGGAGGAGCCGGTGCTGGACCGGTTGGTGCATCGCAACATCCCCATGGTGCTTGCCGAGTTCAAGCTCGATGATCCCAAGGCCAGCACCATCCTGCTCGACTACGCCACCGGGATTCGAGCGGCCGTAAACCACCTGGCGAAGCTGGGCCATCGCAAAATCGCCTTTCTGGCCGGACCGCACAAGCTGCACTCGGCCATCACCCGCGAAAACGACTTCCGCGCGGCGATGGAAGCCGCCGGGCTGGCGATCCAGAAGAAATGGGTCATCGAATGCGACCACACGCTCAAGGGCGGCGTGGCCGGCTTCGGAAAGTTGCAGGAGCTCTCCACGCGCCCCACCGCCATTCTCTGCTCCAACGACATGACCGCCATCGGCGTGTTGCGCGCGGCTTACATGGAAGGCCTGCGCGTGCCCCAGGATGTGTCGGTCATCGGCCTGGACGACATCGCCTTCGCCGAGTACACGCTGCCGCCGCTGACCACCATCCGCCTCTCCCGCACCGAACTGGCGCGCGCCGCCTTCGAGGCCCTTCGCCAGCAGGCCGAAGACCCCATCAACCCCAGGATGCAGCGCGAGTTTCTGGTCTCCACCAGCCTGGTGGTGCGTGG
>CABDXY010000119.1_pt1 | contig 22464 bp, 13 predicted proteins | sample 3131871 | NCBI WGS metagenome assembly CABDXY01 (sample SAMEA5534336, study PRJEB31848) | metagenome | biome: tundra; feature: field; material: soil | place: USA | collected 2013-05 | depth 0.15 m
ATGTGGGATCGAAGCTTGATTTCATGGGCACGGCTCTCTTCAAAGACGGCTCCACGATCTACCTGGTCATCCAGGCCGGCATCGCAGGACTGCGCAACGCAAATCGCCTGATCTCGCAGTACTTCACCACCCGGGTCCCAAAACTCGAAATCGTGATCAACCGGTTTCAGCCTCGCTCCCTGGGCGTCGCTGAAGACGAAATTACGAAGGCGCTCACCAGGCCGGTACAGTGGAAAATTCCCAACGATTATGCAGCTGTGCGGCGCATGCAGCACACCGCCATTCCGTTTGCGCTTGAAGATTCGCCCATTTCCCGGCTGATCCGGCAGATGGCCCGATCCGCTTGCGGCCTGCCCACAACCCCGGAAAAGGAAAAGGGAACAGGCTTCAGTCTTAAAAGTTTCAGCCGAAGTATTTCGGCGAGGATTTCCACCCCCGAGGAGGCGCCGGCCATCACCCAGCCAGGGTTGGCGCCCGGCCAGGATAATGCCGGTGCTGCGTCTGGCGCGACTCAGCCTGACGCCACGGCGAACATCCCGGGGAATTCCGTCTATACTCCTCCCGCGGGCGCCCTGCTTGCGACAGAAACGCAGACATCGTTCACACCAACGGAGACCGCTGACCGCACCGGCCTTGCGGACGCGAAGTGGGAGGCGTTACCAAGCGCCGGCGCCCCCGACCAGGAGGGCGAACCTGAAACGCGCGCTTACAAAGGCGCTACCTATGTGAAAGGCGCGGATGGCGAATGGCGCCTCCAGCAAATTCAGGCCACTGTCGTGAATCAGGAGACGCCGGCCATCGCATGGCCGGAGCCCGCTCCGATTGCTTATGGAGCCGCGCTTAGCGCCACTGAGCTCAATGCCGCGGCATCGATTCCGGGAACATTCGTCTACACTCCTGCCGCGGGCGAGGTGCTGGCGGCGGGAACGCATACGCTCAGGGTAACCTTCACTCCGGCGGACTCCAACCTCCCCACGGCGCAGGCTGCCGTGTCGCTCACTGTCACCAGGGCGATGCCGGCCATCGCATGGCCGATGCCCGCTCCGATTGCCTATGGCGCCGCGCTCAGCGCCACTGAGCTCAATGCCACGGCATCGGTTCCGGGAACATTCGTCTATATTCCTGCCGAAGGTGCCGTGCTCGCGGCGGGAACGCACAAGCCTTCAGTAATCTTCATTCCGGCGGACACCGCGAACTACACCCGGGCGCAGGTCGCCGTGTCGCTCACTGTCACCGAGGCAACGCCGGTTATCGCATGGCCGGAGCCCGCTCCGATTGCCTTTGGCGCCGCGCTCAGCGCCACTCAGCTCAACGCCGCGGCATCGGTTCCGGGAACATTCGCCTACACTCCTGCCGCGGGCGAGGTGCTGGCGGCGGGAACGTATATGCTCTCGGTAACCTTCACTCCAGCGGACGCCGCGGGCTACACCACGGCGCAGGCCGCCGTGTCGCTCACTGTCACCAGGACAACGCCGGCCATCGCATGGCTGGAGCCCGCTCCGATTGCCTATGGCGCCGCGCTCAGCGCCACTGAGCTCAATGCCGCGGCATCGGTTCCGGGAACATTCGTCTACACTCCTGCCACGGGCGAGGTGCTGGCGGCGGGAACGTATATGCTCTCGGTAACCTTCACTCCTGCGGACGCCGCGAACTACACCACGGCGCAGGCGGCCGTGTCGCTCGCTGTCACTGAGGCAACGCCAGCCATCGCATGGCCGGAGCCCGCTCCGATTGCCCACGGCGCCGCGCTCAGCGCCACTGATCTCGATGCCGAATCCCAGCCCGCACCGGCCAAGGCTGCACCTGCTCAAGCCGAGAAGCCGCCGGCTCCCCAGGCAAAACCCGCGCCCAGGAAGGCCCCAGCGAAGGCTCCGGCCAAGCCGCCGGTCAAGGCTGCTGCAGAGCCGCCCTTCGAGCCGCCGGCGAAGGCTCCGGTCGAGAATCCGGCTCCCGAGTCCCCGGTCGATGTTGTATCCGGACTCGATTTGATGGGTACGGCTGTCTTCAAAGACGGCACCACGATCTACCTGGTCATGCAGCCCGGCGCCGCCGGGGTGGACAACGCAAATCGCCTGGTCTCGCAGTACTTTACCGCCGGGGGCCCCAAACCCGAAGTCGTGATCAAGCGGTTTGAGTCTCGGCTTCTGGGCGGCGCTGAAGATCAAACTACGACGGCTCTCGTCAGGTCGGCTCATTCGCCCATTTCCCGGCTGATCCGGCAGATGGCCAGATCCGCTTCTGACCTGCCCGCAACCCCGGAAAAGGAAAAGATGACAGGCTTCAGTCTTAAAGGTTTCAGCCGAAGCATTCGGGCGAAGATTTCCAGCGCCGGGAAGGCGCAGGCAATCACGCGGCTAGGGTTGTGGTCGGACCAGGATAACGCCGGTGCTGCGCCTGGCGCGACTCAGCCTGACGCCACGGCAAATATCCCGGGGAATACCGTCTATACTCCTCCCGTGGGCACCGTGCTTGCGGCAGAACCGCAGACGCCGTTCACGCCAACGGACATCGAGGACCGCGCCGGCGCCCCCGACCGGCAGGGCGAACCTGAAACGCGCAATTACAAAGGCGCTACCTATGTGAAGGGCGCGGATGGCGAATGGCACCTGCAGGAAACTCAGACCAGTGAGGTGAATAAGGAGACGCCGGCCATCGCATGGCCGATGCCCGCTCCGATTGCCGATGACACCGCGCTCAGCGCCACTGAACTCAATGCCGAGTCCCAGCCCGCACCGGCCAAGGCTGCCCCTGCTCAAGCCAGGAAGCCGGCTCCCCAAGCAAAACCCGCGCCCAGGAAGGCCCCCGCGAAGGCTGCTGCAAAGCCCCAGGCAAAGGCTCCAGCCAGGCCACCGGTCAAGCCCCCGGCCAAGGCTGCTACCAAGACTCCGGCGAAGGCTCCGGCCAAGCCGCCCGTCAAGACTCCGGCGAAGGCTCCGGCTCCCAAGTCCGCGCATGCGAAGGGAAAGCCGGCTCCCGCGGCGAACTCCAAGGCTGGCAGGGTTTCGCATGCGGCAAAGCCCTCAAAGCCGGCGGCGAAAAAGCCCGCTCCCAGGCCGGCCAAGAAGCGCTAAGCATTGCGATAACCTCTTGCTGGTCAGACTGTTGCCGCGACAGTCTCCGCGCTTGCCGCCATCACCATCTCGCGGATCGAATCGATGACCAGATCGGGCTCGTCGAGATGAATCCAATGCGCGCTGGCCGGAGCGATCACCTGCTGCACGTTGTCGCCGATACGGCCAAGATGCTCGTCGGAGAGCGGCGTCGATTTTCCCGGGGTGAGCACCAGCACGGGGATGCCGCGGATGGGTTCGGCGTCCTGCATCTCCTTCACGGTGTCGGGAATCGCATCGACATGGCTGTACATGCCGGCATAGTAGGCGGGACGCGACCAGTGGGCGGCGACGATGGGCCAGACTTCCCTGGGCATCTTGCCGACCTCGTCTGTGACGCGTCCCAGCACATGGCGGCCACCCACTCCAGCGGCGCCTGCCAGCCGGCCTGAGAGGCGGCCCGAGCGGCATAGCAGCGAGGTTACAGCCAGGCGGACGAGCCCGAATCGAGCAAACGGGATGGCGTAACGGGATAACCTGCTGCCAAGATCGACGGCGCGTTGCCTGGCGGGGTTGAGTGGCGGCCATTCTTCACAGCGCATGGGGTCGACCAGCAGCACGCTGGCCACGTCGTCGGGATACAGCAGCGCATAGCGGCGCATCACCAGCCCGCCGAAGGAATGCCCGACCAGGATGTAGGGCGGCTTGATGCCCGCGCCTTGCAGCATGGCATGCAGTTCCACGGCGATGTTGCCGGGGGTCCGCGCGGTGCGGCAGGGGCTGCTCCAGCCCAGTCCGCCGCGATCGTAGGATGCGGTCCCGGTGAAGCGGGAGACCGTCTCCTGGACGTGAAACCAATTCAGATTGGTGGCAGCGATGCCGGCTTCAAAGAGCACGGTAGGGCCGCCCGTTCCTTTTTCGAGCAGGTAGAGCCTGTGCCCGCGCCCAATCGTTACCCAGCGCCCAATGCCGGCAAAGCGCCGCCGGTCGCGGTGCGCGCCGATCAACTGATAGAGAAACCCCGTGGAGATCAGGGCTGCGGCAAGACACAGAATCCAGAGAGCCAGATACATAATCGATCCTAGAAACGGGTGAGTTGCTCAGGGCTGAAGTCCCCGAGGCCGAGATTTGCTTTCGGGCTGCCGCGGTCGATGATGAGCAGTGTTGAGCCGGCGTGGCCGTGCGTTTTTACTTCCACCTGGCTGGCCGACCAGACGCCGCCGTCATGGCGCAGGCCAAAGTAGGTGAATTCTTTCACCGCCCCTGTTCCTTTCAGTGTTTTCTCCACATATACAGGAAACCCGATACCGTGATCCAGCCATGTTTCGATTCCGGCGTAGTGCGTCCTGTCCGTTGCGGCCGGCGTACTCTTCACAACGTCGCAGTCCCGCGCGCCGTACTTCGTTTCTTCAAGCGCCGATTGGTTCGCCCAGAAATACTGCGGTTCAAGAAAATCCTCATAGCTGAAACCGGCGCCGAGCGGACCATCGCTCCACTTGTCAAACGGCAGAGCAGTTGGCGCCGAGTCGCCGGGATGCGCAATTTGGATTGTAGTCTGCCCATTGGGCCGCATCTCCAGCAGGATGTGGGAGCGCGCCTTGGCAGGCGAGGAGATATCCAGGAGCACGCGCAGCACGCCGGGAAACCAGTGCGCCTTGATGGTGATGCCATCGCTGGTGCGCGTGCCGTTCGCGTCCACCCGGACAAGGTGGCCGCTGGCGCGGAAGTCAGCCGACTGCACGCGCTGGCTTGGGGCAGCAAGCACGGCGCGGGCATCCGTCGCGTTTGCGGGGATCGCCCAAAACAGCGTGGCCAGGAGCAGCGCTGCGGCCAGTGCGAAGGAGGACAATTTCATGGCTCAGTCCTTTCGTCCCGGAGGCCGTCGCGAAGGCGAATGTGCCGGGGCGCGGAGCGTGCAATCTCATTCTCGTGGGTAACGACGATCAGCGTCATGCCGCGCTCTTTCTGAATGCCGATGAGCATCTCCATGATGCGCGCGGAGTTGACGCTGTCGAGGTTGCCGGTGGGCTCGTCGGCCAGCAGGATCTCAGGAGCGTTGGCCAGGGCCCGGGCAATCGCCACGCGCTGGCGTTCACCGGCTGAAAGCTCGTTGGGATATTGGTGGATGCGGTGCTCCAGGCCCATCTCGCGCAGCAGGGATTCGGCGCGGCGGGCACGGTTGTTGGCGTCCTGGCGCACAGCAAGCATCGGCACCTGCACGTTCTCAATGGCGCGCAGGGTTGGCAGCAGATAAAACGCCTGGAAGATGAATCCCACCTGATGGACTCTGTAGTCGTCGAGGTCAATGGCGGCGCCGAGCGCCACGCCCCGGAAGAGGACTTGGCCGCTGGTCGGAGTGTCGAGCCCGCCCAGCAGTTGCAGCAAGGTGGACTTGCCGCTGCCGCTGGGCCCGCTGATGGTTACATACTCGCCGGCGTCGATGGAAAGATCGACGCCGCGCAGGGCCTCGATGCGTCCCTCATCGTAGCTCTTGCAGAGGCTGCGAACTTCAAGCAGGGGGCTAGTCATGGCGCAGCCATTCGTGCTCAAAGGAGCGCGAGAAACCCACCAGGCCCACAAAGGCGCCGATTGCCATGGCGATCCCGCCCAGTGTAAGCAGAGTCCTGAGACGCCTGCGCCAGAGATTTTTCCGCGCAAATCCGGTGAAGGATAATTGGGAGGCCATGAAGTTGGAGTGAGTCCTCACGTGTTCGGACTTGGGGAAAGGTCCGAGAGGGCCAGTTTACCGGGCGGCAAGAGATAATGTCCATCCATTCTATGAAATTCGAGAGAATTATGGATTTGTGCAACCTCTGCGCCAACTGCGGACCGGAACGGCAAAAGGGCAGCCGAGTTTGCCGCGGCTGCCTTTTTTTTGAAGCTTACCAATCGGAAGCTCCCGAAACGGAAAAAAGACAAAAATTCATCGATCAAGCCGCTTCAGAGGCGGCAGGGCCAAGTCGGCAGTCGCCTTGGAGCTTTGCTTGAATTGGCTTGCGGGAACCGGGGTCCGATGCCCGATGCGGGCATCGGACCGCTTCAAAAACTACGAATGGCCGCGGCCGCGCGAACTGCCGCCGCCACCGCCGCCGCTGCCTTTGCGCGCCTGGTAGCAATCCCGGCAGAAGACCGGGCGATCGCCACGCGGCTCAAAAGGCACTGTTGTAGGCTGTCCGCAACCCGAACAAATCACAGGAGTTCCCTGTGCCGGAGCCGAACGGTAGCCGGAGCCCCCCGAATCGTTCTTCTTTGCCTGACGGCAATTCTTGCAACGCTTTGGGGTCGAATAACCACGTTCCTGAAAGAACGTCTGATCGGCAGCGGTGAAGGTGAAGTCCTGCCCGCAATCGCTGCAAGTAAGTTGAATATCTCCGGCCATGGGTCTCCTCGTGGAGATTGTACAGCGCAATGAGACATTTGCACACAAGGAATCTTCTGAATCCGAAAAACTTGAGCCGGCAGCGGAACTTTCGGTTCGGCGGCAGGTTCCGGGCAGCGAACGGCCGCCGGTCCGCTCCGCACCGCAGGCACCCGACGTTCGCGGTATCATCGTTCCACTCGATCTCCTGACAGGGTGTGGGTGGAATGCGGATTGTCTACGTGCTCACTTCGCTCGGCATGGGCGGAGCGGAACGGCAGGTGCTGGCGCTGGCGGGGCGCATGGCCGAGCGCGGCCATGCGGTCGCTCTGCTTGTCTTGCGTCCGCGCCTGGCTGAGGAGTGGCCGACGGCGCTCCGCGTCCTCCATCTGGAAATGCGCAGGACTCCCGTCAGCGTGCTGGCCGGAATGGCGCAGGGACGGCGCTTTCTGCTGGAGTTCCGCCCGGACCTGCTGCACAGCCACAGCTTTCATGCGAACTTTGTGGCCCGGCTGCTCAAGGCCCTGGTTCCGGCGACGGCTGTTCTCTCCACCGTTCACAACGTCTATGAAGGCGGCTGGGCGAGGATGCTGGCCTACCGCCTGACCGACGGCCTGGCCCGCCGCACCACCGCGGTCAGCGATGCGGTTGCGAGCCGTTTTGTGCGCCTGAAGGCCATTCCGAAAGGGAAGTGCGTCGTGCTGCGGCAAGGAATTGACATCGTGGAGTTTTCTCCCAGTGCAGAGCGGCGCGCACACATGCGCACCGGGATGGGCGTGAGGGGAGAATTCATCTGGCTCACGGCGGGGCGCATCGTGCCGGCCAAGGACTATCCGAACCTGCTGCGGGCCTTTGCGCGGGTCCGGGCAGCCCGCTCCGATGCGCAGTTGCGGATCGCAGGCGAGGCGGCCGGCCAGGAGGCCTCAAAGGTTCGAGCATTGGCGGCTGATCTGGGTTTGGATGATTCCGTGCGTTGGTTGGGGTTGCGCCGCGACCTGCCCGCACTGCTCGACGCCGCCGACGGATTTGTGCTGGCCTCGGCCTGGGAGGGAATGCCGCTGGCCGTGGGCGAGGCGATGGCCATGGAGAAGCCGGTCGTGGCCACCGATGTGGGCGGCGTGCGCGAACTGGTCGGGGAATCCGGCGTAGTAGTGCCGCCCAAGGATTCCGATGCGCTTGCGGGGGCCATGATCGATGTCATGCGGAGAACTGCGGAAGACCGGCACACGCTTGGCCGCGCGGCGCGTGCACGCATCCAAAGTAGTTTCAGCATAGATACCAGGGCCGATGAGTGGGAGGCGCTCTATCGGACAATATTGGAGCGCAACGGATGACCGATCCAGCGTCTTCGCCAATACCATCGTGATAACCTTATCGGCGATCGATTGAGTTTCCTTTCCCGAACGCGAATGCGGTTCTGTGGGATGCCTTGGAAGGAGTGCAATGCGAGAATCAATTGCTAGGAGAGTTGCCTGCTTTGCTTTTATCGGAGCGGCAATTGGCATAGGAGCCGGAGTGGCGCAGGCGCAGGGCAAATCCGCGCAGAATGCGGTTCTGGCGCTCGATCGCGGCTGGCAATTCCGGCAGATTACCGCTGGAGCGCAGGAAGTGGAGAGCGGCTGGCTGCCGGCCACCGTGCCGGGCGACGTTCACCTGGATCTGCTGGCCAACAAGAAGATACCGGACCCGTTCTTCCGGGACAACGAATCCAGGCTGCAGTGGATCGAAAATGAGAGCTGGGAATACCGGCTGAACTTCGATGCCACTCCAGCGTTGCTGGCGCGGTCCAACGTGGACCTGGTCTTCGACGGCCTCGACGCGGCCGCGCAAGTTTATGTCAACGGCGTCCAGGTGCTCGCCGCGGACAACATGTTCCGCGTTTGGCGCGTGCCGGTGAAGGGCCGCCTTCAAGCGGGCAGGAACCTGTTGCGGGTCGTCTTTCCGCCGCCCATCAAGGCTGCGGCAGAGGCGGCGGCGAGCGACGCGTTCCGGCTGAAGTCGAAGACCGAGGACAAGACCTACGTCCGCAAGGCGGCGTATGAGTATGGGTGGGACTGGGGACCGCGGTTTGTGACCAGCGGCATCTGGCGGCCGGTGTGGCTGGAGGCCTGGGACAAGGCGCGCATTGCCGATTTCGCCATTCGCCAGCGCGACGTGAGCAGGGAAGTGGCCCACCTGGACGCGGAGGTGGAGGTCGAAGCCGCAAGAGCCGGATCGGCCAAAGTGAGCGTGCAGTACAACGATAACGGCAAGCCGGCTACGGTGGTTGAGACGGTGAGCCTTCACGCTGGGCGCAACGTGATCGATCTCCCCGTCGAGATTCGCCAGCCGAAGCTCTGGTATCCGGCCGGCTATGGCGACCAGCCGCTTTACGAGTTCACTGCGCAGGTGGGCACGGGCGGACCAGTAAGCGCCGGCGGCCAGGTGATAGCCGTGCGCAAGGCCAAGGCCGGCCTGCGTTCGATCGTGCTGCATCGTGAGCTGGACAAGTGGGGCCGGTCGTTCGAGCTGGTGGTGAACGGGATTCCGGTCTTTGCCAAGGGCGCGGACGTGATTCCCTTCGACAGCTTTCCCAATCGCGTGACCACGGCGGATTATCGCCGCATTCTCGAGTCGGCGCGCGACGCCAACATGAATATGATTCGCCACTGGGGCGGCGGCTACTACGAGACCGATGAGTTCTACTCCATCTGCGACGAGCTGGGCATCATGGTCTGGCAGGACTTCATGTTCGGCAACGACTGGCAGCCGGGCACGTATGCCTTCAAGCTCAATATCGAAGCCGAGGCCGAGGACCAGGTGCGCCGCCTGCGCAATCACCCCAGCATCGTGGTGTGGTGCGGCAACAACGAGACCGAGAGCGCGATGAGCTGGGGTCCGCGCCCAACGTTGCCGGCGGATGTAAGGTTCCTGATCTGGCAGGACTACCTGACCGAGTTCAGCGGCATCCTGCCCAGGGTGGTCGCGCGGCTTGACTCGGAGACTCCTTACTGGCCCAGCTCGCCCAGCGCCGATTATGAAGCCCTCAGCGACCACTACCAGAGCGGGGACGCCCACATCTGGGACGTATGGCACGGACGCGTGCCGTTCGCGACTTACGAAACGCATCATGCGCGCTTTGTCACGGAATATGGATTCCAATCGTTTCCGGAGATGAAGACGATCGAAGCATTCACGCAACCTGAGGATCGCACGAATATCTTCACGCCGGTGATGCTGGCCCACCAGAAGAACAACGAAGGCAATTCGATCATCCGCGACTACATCGCCAGGGACTACCCCGAGCCGAAAGACTTTGCCAGCTTTCTCTACGTGAGCCAGGTGCTCCAGGCCGAGGGGATCAAGATCGGCGCGGAGCACTTCCGGCGCAGCCGGCCTGAGACCATGGGTTCCATCTTCTGGCAGTTGAACGACTGCTGGCCGGTGGCCTCGTGGTCCTCGATCGACTACTACGGCCGCTGGAAGGCGCTGCAATACTATGCGCGTCGCTTCTATGCGCCCATCCTGGTCTCGCCGCACGTTGAAGACGGCTCGCTGAAGGTTTACATCGTCTCCGACAAGACCGTGCCGGAGCCGGTTACGCTGCGGGTAAAGCTGATGGACTTCAACGGCAAGGTCATGCTCGATGAAACGGACGGCGTGGACGTGGCGCCGCTTGCCAGCAAAGTTTACCTCGACTGGCCGCTTAAAAAACTCAAAGACGCGGGAGCGGCGGATACGTCCCGCGTGTTTGTCGTCGCCGAACTTTCTGCCAACGGAAAGCAGATCTCGCGTAACCTTACTTATCTCGCGCAGACTAAGGAGGTTCATCTCAAACCGGCGGCGCTCATGGTGGAGACCACGGGCGGAAGCGGAAGCTACAAGGTCCGCATAACTTCCCCAGTGCTCGCCCGTAGCGTCTATCTCTCCTTTGGCAATCTCGACGTGAAGCTCTCCGACAACTACTTCGACCTGCTGCCGGGAGAGACGGTGGCGATCACGGCCACCAGCGCGGCCTCACTCGATGCGCTCAAGGCGCAGTTGAAGGTTATTTCGCTTATCGATGCCTTCGGCGCCGATGGACAGCCTGCCACGGTGACGGCGGTCCGCTAGACAAAACAAGAGGGCCGGAGCATTGCGCTCCGGCCCGCTGTCTGTTTGCCTGCTTCCGCCGCGTCAGAACGAGAAGATTGCTTGCACGAAGATGCGCCGCGCTGCCGAGCCGGTGCTGAAGATGCCGCCTGCAAGGTTCGTGGACTTGCCAAAGTTCGGAGCGGTCACGTTTCCATTTGGCGTTCCATAGTCGATGTCGTTGAACAGGTTCAACGCCTGAGCACTGAAGGTCAGAGAGTATTTGCGTCCGGTATTGGTTGGCCCAAACATGCCGCCAGGTCCGCCACGGCCACCGCCGCCAAGCCCACCCGGTCCGAGGCTGCCTCCGGGAGGGCCGCCGCGCCGGCCACCGCCGCCGCCATCAGGCGGTCCACCCGAAGGCGGTCCGCCGTCAGTCTGATTGGTGGTGGAAGCGACTTTTGGACCGATGCCAAATCCGCGGCTGATGCGCAGGTTGACGGCAACTGCCGCCGGACCGTTGCCAAGGTTGGCCGGGATGGTCGTCTCGCCGGGGGCCGGCTGGCTGTCGAGGCAGCCATACGCGGTCTGCACATAACGGCTCGAAGTGGGCGTGCAGTCTGACGATGTGGCGTAGGCGGGCCGCTGATTGAACAAGTTGTTCAGCGGGTCCGTTGGCAGGGTGACGTTGAATGGCCGGCCAGACTGCGCAACCAGGAACGGATTGAAACGAATGCCCCAGGGACCGGTGTAGCTGGCCATTGCGAAGAGCGAGTTGCGGGTAACAAAGCCGGCGCGCGCGTAATCCTGGTCAAGGTTGTATGCGTTCGATGCGCTGCCATTGCCGTTGCCGTTGGCAAAGGACAGGGTGTAAAAGCCCACCAGGCTAAGGTTCTTGCTCACCTTGGCGTTCACGCTGGTGATGATCTGATTCTGCTTGAAGACCGCTTCGGGATAATACTCGTACAAGTATCCGCCCGAGTCATTCTGCGGAGTTCCGCCGGTGGCCTGATTGGCGTTGCGCGTGACTTGCTGGTGTACCCCGAAGGAGTGCAGGTAGGTGAGCGTCAGACTTGTTCCGGAAAACAGTTGCCGCTCCAGGCTGGCGCCGGCCTGGCCCGTATACGGAGAGCGATAGTGAGGCGAGACTTCGTACTCCACGGCGGGCGGAACAGCGCCCGTTGCCCCGGAGGTGCAGGTGCCCAGTTGAATCTCGTCCAACGAGGTTGCCTGCGTGCCGGCTGCGTTCAACGGACTGCAATTCGGATCATTGACCACGCTCTGCGGCTGAATCCCCGAGCTTTTGATGGTTCGCAGGTTGCCGGAGCTGAAGCGGTCGTAGAAGAGTCCGTAACCGGCGCGCAGCACGGTCTTGGCCTTCTTGTCCTTGCTCCCATCCAGCGCATAGGCCAGAGCCACGCGCGGGGCCCAGTCGCTGTGATCGGCGACATGATTCTGGGCCTCCCAGCGCAGGCCGCCAGAGAGCGTCAGTCGAGGATTCACCTTCCAGTCGTCCTGTGCAAACAGGGCGATGTCGAAGACGTTGGTCAGAGTGGATTCCTGACTGCCGGAGGGGACAAAATTCACGGTGCTCTTTGCCAGCCAGCCCTGGTTGTACAGGTCCTGGAAGCTCGCGGTCTTTGCCGCGAGCTGGTTGGCAACATATTCGTATACGTCGCTGGAAGAGTATGAAGTCGAACCGATGGTGACAGGCGCGAAGGTAAACGTGCCATTGAAGTTCGCATTGGTCAGGTTTGCATCCCGCGTGTCGCGCATGCGAGTTCCAAATTTGATGGCATGTGCGCCGTGGCTCATCGTGGTCAGGTTCTGAAACTCGAGGCGAGTGGCGTGGTCGAGGTACTTCTGCCCTGGGTAGCCGCCTCCCGTGAAATCTCCCGAGACGGTGATGGTGGGCGCAACCGAGTCGGGGTAGTGATTCTCATTCTGCCGCTCGTACTGGAAGCGGCTTTCGTTCACAGCGTGATCGTTGATCACCACCGTGTCGCTCAACTGCACCGTGTGGTCGGTGTTCGACTCGTGCGTGGAAGGATTCATCGACGGCGTGGAAGCGATGGCCAGCGAACCCTGGTTCAGATCACCGTGCTCGGACTCGGCCCAGAAACCATAGCGCGCAGTAAACGTGTTCTTGGCGCCCAGTTGCCAATCGATGCGCACCGAGGCATTGTCGCGGATGCGCCGATTCAACAGGTTGACGCCGTAGTTCTGGCAATCCACGTACGTGCCGGAGCCCTGACAGTTCGTGTACAAGCCGGAGGAGTTGTCGAGCACCGCATCCGGGATCAGCCAGGCATTCACGTTTTCCGTGTTGCGCTGTTCCGCGCTCACAAAGAACGAAGCCGTCTTTGAAATTGCGCCGCTCACCGTGCCGTTGAACTGGTAGCTGTAATAGGAAGGGATTGTCCGCGTGAACGGATTGCCGGTATTGAAAGACTTGTCGTTGCCCTGGATAAAGGCCTGTCCATGCAGCTTGTCGGTGCCGGGCTTGGTGAGGATCTCGATGCGTCCGTAACCCAGCCGGTCGAACTCGGCGGAGAAGGGATTCTGGTTGATGCGAATCTCACGAATCGCCGATTTGGGCGGAAGTTGCCCGCCGCTGAAGCCGTCGATGTAGATCTGGCCGCCGTTCGGCCCGGCAGAGGGGCCGGCCAGAGCCGTCAGTTCGCTGGACAATTCATCCGGATCGTCGGACAGCGCATCCAGGTCCTTGCCCTTGAGGACGATGGCGCTGGCGTTGCCGCCGGCTTCGATGTTAACCGCGGGCGACTCGTCGGTGACGGTCACACTCTGCTGCTCCACTTCCATGGCCATGGAAATATCCACGCGCTTTATCTGTCCGGCCGCGAGCTGGATGGCCGGCGAAGCAAATGGAGCGAAACCCGCAAAGCCGGCCTGCACAATGTAGCCGCCGGGCGCCAGGCCGTTCACCACATAGCCGCCGGCCGAGTCCGCGGTCGTGGTGCTCACGGCGGCTCCCGCCGAGGTGGCGATCGTGATCTTTGCGCCGGGGATCAGCGCGCCCGTGGGATCCGAGATGTGCCCGCGCACGGTGGCCGTTGCCGCCGGCGCCGAGGGCGCGGGAGCCTGCACGGGCGGCGTAGGCGTTTGCGCCTGTGCCGTGAGCACTCCGGAAAATCCTAGAGCCAGAAAAAATAGAAAACGATTGAAGCTATGCAATCTTGAATACACGAGTCCCCCGCTGGTTTCCGATGAATGTGTGTGCGTCTACTGCGCTGCCGTTTCCGCTGCGCCCGAGCCGGAGTTCAGGCTCCAGTTGTTGAGCAGGCTCTGGCTGGCCGCGGGAGCCTCGAGCAGCGGTTCAACGCCCGCCAGCAGCGTGATGGCGATGACCTCGGTTGCGCCGTCTGTTGAAACCAGCATCACCGCGTCGCCTTTCTTCAGATCGGACAGTTGAATCGCCGGCGCGCGGCTGAGCATCTGCTGCGGGTCGCCCCCAGCTTGGCCGCCGCCCGGAAAATCCTGTCCACTGTCGCTGCCCTGGCTACCCCAACGTCCGTTGCCGCCAGTCTGTCCGCCGCCCTGACCGCTCGATCGGCCGCTTCCACCCTGACCACTGCTCCATTGTCCCGCGCCGCCGCGTTGCGAACCGCTAGCCGCGTCATACTGCGGCTGAATGGTTCCGCTCGATCCGCTGCTGCCTTTCAGCCGCGCCGCGACAATACGGGCCATCATTTCCGGCAACCGCCGCATCTGCGCATCGGCAGCGATATGGATGGTCACCTGTTTCCTGGTGGCCAGATCTTTGACCACCAGTGTCGAACTGGCCGTATCCAGCGACGAGATGGTTCCGGAGATATTGCGGAAGGTGCCTGAAACCACCTCTTCCGCGGCGATCTGCGTGCCATCCGCATTCTTTGTGCCCCGCGCCCGCAATTGGTCGCCTGCGTGAATGGCGTCGATCGGCGCCGGCAGCGCCGCATCGAAGCGCACCGAAGCGGGCGCGTAGCGCTTGAGCATGGTTGCCTTGGTGGTGTGAACGGTGATTGTTTTGGCCGTAGCCCCGACGCCGCTGGTCAACACAATCACGCCGGCTGCGCCGTCTACGCTCTTCACCAGTCCGCCCACGCCCCGCCGCTGCCAGTCTTCGCGATCCTTCTGTTGCTTGAGGGCCAGATCCGATTGCTTGATGGCAACAATCCGAAGCGCCTGCGCCGTGGGGCTGGCCACATTAGGGTCCAGCTTCACCAGCACACGGTCCTCGGCGGCCAGATCGCTGAACGGAATCGTCACCGCGGCGCTCAAATCCTTTTCTCCGGGAGCGATGCGCAGGATTGCCGCCGTTGAAGGAACGTCAACCTGGCGAATGTCGCCCGCGTCGGGCTTCACCGTCAGCGTGCTACCGTTGATGGCCGTGATCGTGCCCCGGAAAAGGGAAGCCGCCTGCGCGCTTGCCTGCGGCGCCGCAACCAGAAGGGCGATCGACAACGCCGCGTACACCATCGAAACCGGAAACCGAGTTTGCATCTTGCTGTTCATAAGCCACTTCTCCACGGGTTAAGACCGGCCGTTGTCCCCTGGGCGGGAATATCGTCTCTATTGCGGTAGACGAACCAGCGCGGTAAAAGGTTGAGAGAGTCGTTCCATCATGTGCCGGATTAACCATGAAGGTTCTCGGAGTGAGCGCAGGAGTTGATTTCGCGCAAATTGCGAATTTTTAATCTTAAAAGAACCTGAAGGCGAAAACTGTGCATTGCAGACCGGTGCAAACTCTGGGAGCATACCGGCATGCGGCACTAAGGCAGGTTCACGCGATTCTCGATCAGGCCTCAATCCACCAGTTCGGCAGTCTCCAAAAATGTGTAACTTCCCGACGGCGTGGGAACCACGTGGGTCAGCCGCCGGTTATGCACCACGACCGTGTCCCGGTACCAGAGATTGATGGCAGGCAGATCGCGGGCCAGAATCTGTTGCGCCTCCAAGTAGTCGGCGCGCCGCCGGGCCGTGTCTTCGCTTGCGGCAGCGTCGTCGAGCAACGCGTCGAGACGCGCATTCGAGTAGTGGCCTCGATTCGCGCCCTTGGGAGAGAAGCGCGCGGTCGAGAACGCGTAGCTGAAGATATCCGGCTGCTCGTTGCCGCCGATCCAGCGCAGCGAATACATCTGGAAAGCTCCGCGGGTCACGTCGGAGTAGAACGTGGCGTACTCGTAGCTGCGCAGATCGAGCGCAATCCCTACACCGGCCAGTTGCTGCTGGATCACCGAGGCCAGCAGGCGCGCATCCTCAGCGTTGCTGGTCTTCATGGTCAGGTGCAAGCGGACGCCGTCAGCGCCGGGACGCTGCCCGGCCTCATCCAGCAGCCGTTTCGCGCGCGCAGGGTCGTAATCGTAACGCGCGACATCGCCGGCGAAGGCCCAGTGGCTGGGAGGCAGCAGGCTCAACGCGGGCTGTGCATGGCCGAGCATGAGTGTCTGGATAATGATTTCCCGGTCGATGGCGCAGGCAATGGCCTGGCGCACGCGCGCATCCTGAAGCAGCGGATCGCGGAGGTTTAAGCCGAGATATTGAATCTCCGTGCCGCCCGTTTCTTCCAGCCGCAAATTGGGGCGCGCGGCCAGCACCGGCAGGGAATCCATGGGCAGGGAGTTGACGGCCACGTCGCCCGAGCCCTTCTCCAGTTCAAGCGATTCCGTAATGGCGTCGGGCACCACGGCGAAGCGCACGCGGTCGATCTTGGGGACAATGGCCCAACTCAGTGGATTGCGCTCGATCACCACATCCTGATCGATCTGTTGGCTCACAAAACGGAATGGCCCGGTGCCCACGGGATGCTGCCAGAAGTCGCGTCCGCTGCCCTCGGGAACAATGCCGATTGCGCCCGTGGAAAGGTTGGTGAGCAGGAAATTGTCCGCGTGCTTCAAATGAAGAACCACCGTCCGCTCGTCGGGCGCTTCCACCGTGCCTACCGCTGCGTACGCCGCGGCCTTGGGCGAGATCACAGCGCCCGAGCGCATAGGGTCGATCATGGACTCGATGGTCCACACCACATCGCGGGCGGTCAGCGCGCGGCCGTCGTGGAAGCGCACGCCGCCGCGCAGATGAAAGACAAGTGTCAGCGGGTTGGGCTGCTCCCGGCGCTCGGCCAATGCCGGGGTGAATTGAAAGCTCGCATCGTGAGCCACCAGGCCGTCGAAGAGTAGCGCATCGATTCGCTGCGACTGAGCGTCGGTCCCGATGCGCGGATCGAGATTCGCCGGGCTGCTCTCGATCAGAAACACCACTGTGCGCGGGTCCCTCTGCGCCGAGTGGCAGCCGGCAAGCGCAACAAGCGCGGCCAGAGCAAGCACCCTACGCATACGTCACCTGGCCCAGAATCGCGGGCCGTGTTGCGCCCGTGGCCGCGAGTACGTTGCCGAACCGGTGATGCCAGGTTTGCCACGCCAGCAGCGCAAAGGCCGCGGCCTCCTTGGCTTCAACGGGAAGGCCGAAGTCCTCGCTCGCGGCCAGTTCGCAACCAAGCGGCTCCAGCCGCTGCGCCAGCATGGCCATCAGTGTGTGGTTGCGTGCTCCGCCGCCTGAAACGATATAGTCCACTCCGCCCTTCATCTTCGGCTTGACGAACCGCTTGTAGCTCTGCGCAATGGTCTCCGCGGTCAGCGCGGTGGCAGTGGCCAAGGCGTCCTCGGGCTTGTCGCTGTGCCGCCGGCACGCCGTAAGAAACTTTGCTGCATACTCGCGGCCAAACTGCTCGCGTCCTGCAGTGCGCGGCGGCTTGAGCCGAAAATAGGGATTGCGCAGCGCTGCCGCCAGCACCGGAGCGAGCACGGCGCCCTCCGCGGCGAAAGCTCCGTTGCGGTCGAAGGCGTTGCCGAAGAGCTGCTGGGCCAGCGCATCGATCACCATGTTGCCGGGGCCGGTGTCGAAGGCGATCGCTGCTTCGGGCGCAGCCCCGGCGGGAATCGCGGTCAGGTTGGCGATGCCGCCGATGTTCTGCAATACTCGTCCGCGCTTCGGACTCGCAAACAGCATGTAGTCCAACAGCGGAACCAGCGGCGCACCCTGGCCGCCGGCCAGCATATCCGCGGGACGGAAGTTCGAGACCACTGGAATGCCAAGCGTGGCCGCAATCACCGCCGCTTCACCCGCCTGCCAGGTGCAGGCAAAGCTGCGGCCCGCGTAGGCTGCCGCGCGCGGCTGATGATAGAGCGTCTGGCCGTGGCAGCCAATCAGGTCCAGCTTCGTTGGATGTTGCTCGAGCGTCGCGCTCACGGCCTCGGCGTAGGCCAGTCCCAAACGCCAGTTGAGCCGCGCCAGCTCCGCCGTTGAAGTCGACGTTGCGTTCATCGCCGCCAGCACCGGGCGGCGCAAAGCAGCCGGAAACGCGAAGCTCTCATGCGCCAGCAATGTGAGCCTTGGCCGCGCGAGTCCGCCCCGAGACTTGCCCGGCGCGATCCGCACCACGGCCACATCGATTCCATCGGCCGAGGTTCCGCTCATGATGCCGGCCACGGTCATGGTCTTCGCGCTCATGCGGGTTGGGCCTCCGCAGCGGGCTGGGCGTTCGCAACCGATTCCTGGAAGCGCAGGATGCGTGAGCGCAGCGCCTCGAACTGCCGCGCCGAAAGCGCCGGAGGAACCCCGACGGCAAACAGCTTCACGCGCTGCCGCGCAGTCTGTGTTGCCCGCGCCAGGAGCAGCTTGCGGAAGGCGGACGAGCGCTCTCCCTCGGCAATCAGCGCCTCATACGCCCGCAAAATCATCTCTGGACGATGGCAAATCTCCAGCAAATCCATCCCCGCGCGGATCGCCGCAACCGCAGCCTCTTCCATGGACATGAACTTAAGAATGCCGCCCATCTCCATGTCGTCGGAGAAGATGATGCCCCAATACCCAAGCCGCTTGCGCAGCACCGTCGTAATCCAATAAGGCGACGCGCTCGCGGGCCGATTCCTGCCCCGCGTATCGGGGTAGGCCGCGTGGTTCACCATGATCATCGGCAGCTCGTGGCGCAATTCACGATAGGGAGCCAGGTCTTTGCGCCACAGTTCGCGGCCGCTGCGCCGGATCGCCGGAGTTTCCAGGTGCGAATCCAGCGTGCCGCCGCCGAGCCCAGGAAAATGCTTGCCGCAGCCCACCACGCCATGCGCCGCCAGCCCGGCCAGAAAATTGCGCGCATAGTCCACCACCTCCGGCGCCGTCGGCGCCGCGGCCCGCGTGCCCATCACCTCGGCCGAATCCGGCAGCGCCAGGTCCACCACCGGCGCCAGCGTCGTGTTGAACCCGAAGGCCTTCACGCCCTGCGCCACCAGCTCCCCCTGTTCGCGAATCAGCATGGTTTTTCCCGTCCGCCTGGCTGCCAGCGTCACAGCCCGCGCAGAGGGCATGGGCGCCAGCGCGTCGCGCAGCCGGTCTACGGTCCCGCCTTCCACGTCCACGCAGCGAAAACTGTGCGCCGCGCCCAACGTCGAGCACAGCGCCGTAGCCTCATCGAGCAGCGCCCGCGTCTGTTTGGCATCTTCAATATTGCGCCGGAAGAGAACGATCCCCGCCGGCCTCACCAGCTTGAGCCACGCGCGTTCCAGATTCGTCAGCTCCGTGCCCCCGAGCCCCACTACCAGCAGGCTTCCCGCGGCCTGGCGCAAGTTCGCCGTCATCCCTTCTCCTTCAACTCGCTTTGAAGTTCCTCCAGCAGATTCAGCGCCTGCAGCGGCGTCAGCGAGTTCACGTCCGTTGCTTCAATGCGGTCCACTATACGCTGCGAGAGCGGCGTAAAGATGGTCAACTGCACGGGATCGGCTGTCTCCACTTGCACGTTCGCCGCAGCGAACCGCTCCTGCTTCTCATGCTGCTGGAGCACCCGTTTGGCCCGCTCGATCACCGCCGCCGGAAGCCCCGCCAACCGCGCCACTTCGATCCCATAACTCTTGCTGGCCGCGCCCGGCTCAATGTTATGCAGGAAAACTATCCCGCCCGCCGCCTCTTTCACGCCCACCCGCAGATTGCGCACTCTGGGCAGCTTCTCGGCCAGCATGGTCAGCTCATGGTAATGCGTGGCGAACAGCGTGCGCGCCCCGGTCTCGGCGTGCAGATACTCGACAGTCGCCCAGGCCAGCGAGAGCCCGTCGAAGGTCGCCGTGCCGCGTCCCATCTCATCCAGCAGGATCAGCGATTTGTTTGTAGCTGTATTCAAAATGGTGGCCGTCTCCGTCATCTCCACCATGAAGGTCGAGCGGCCCCGCGCCACGTTATCGCTCGCTCCGATGCGCGTATAAATCCGGTCCACGAGTCCAAAGCGCAAACTCTGGGCCGGCACAAAGCTGCCCATCTGCGCCAGCAGAACCAGCATTGCCGCCTGCCGCAGATAAGTGCTCTTTCCGCCCATGTTAGGCCCGGTGATCAGCAGCAAACTCGGCCCCTCGCCCGCCGCATTCAGATAGAGGTCGTTGGCAATGAATCGCCCCTCGCGCGTCTCCTCCATCCACTGCTCGATCACCGGATGTCGTCCCGCAACGGCTTCGATCACCGGCTCCTCGACGATCGTGGGACGCACATACCGCCGCAGCGCCGCCAGGTGCGCAAAGTTCGCCAGCAGATCCGCCTCCGCCACAGCAGCGGAACTGCGCCGTATCCGGCTAGCCGCCTCGAGGACCGTCTTGCGCAACTCGACAAAAATTCTCTTTTCAATCTCGATCGAGCGATCGTGCGCCGTGAGAATCTTGCGCTCGTATTCCTTCAACTCCGGGGTGGTGAAGCGCTCGGCGTTCACCAGCGTCTGCTTGCGCTCATAGTCGGCCGGCGCCAGCGCCATGTTAGCTTTAGTTATCTCGATGTAATACCCGAACACCGAGTTATACCGCACCTTCAGCGATCCAATCCCCGTCCGCTCCCGCTCCCGCTCTTCGATGGCCGCAATCGCCTGCCTTCCGGTCGTCGAGATGGTCCGCAACTCGTCCAGTTCTGCGTCCACGCCCGCCGCAATTGCGCCCCCGTCAACCAGGGTCAGCGGCGGCTCCGCCACCAGCGTCGTCTCAATCCGCGCCGTCACGTCTTTGAGCGTGTCCAGGCGCGCGGCCAGCTCCCGCCACTGCGCCGCCTGCATGGCATCGAGCGCAGTCTTCAGCCCCGGCAGCCTGCTTAGGCTTGCGGCCAGCGCCCGCACATCCCGCGGGCCGGCGGAATCCAGGGAAAGCCGCGCCAGCAGCCGCTCCAGGTCGAAGATGCCGTTGAACGCCCGCCGAATCTCCTCGCGCCGCACCAGGTCCCGATGCGCCTCGCCCACCGCCTCATAGCGCGCCTCAAGCGCCTCCGCATCGAACAGCGGGCGCAGGATCGTGGCCCGCAGCAGCCGTTTGCCCATCGGCGTCTGGCACGCGTCCAGCGTGTGGAAGAGCGTGGCGCGGCTGTCCTGACCCAAAAACAGCGGCTCAACCAGTTCCAGATTCCGCGCCGTCACCTGGTCCAGTTCCAGCGCCGTCGAGTACTCTTGAAATTTGAGGCTGTCGATGTGCAGCGCCTCGATCTTCTGCGTGGTCCGCACGTAGTGCAGCACCGCCCCAGCCGCAATCGCCGCCGCCGGATGCTCGGTCAGCCCAAACCCCTCCAGCGACCGCACATTCAGTTGCCGTTCCACCAGCGGCACGGCGAAGTCGCGCGTCCACACCCAGTCCTCGACCCGCGTCCGCGCCGGAATCCGTTCCAGCAACGCCGGCAACTCGGCGCTCGCGGCCAGCAGCAGCTCGCTCGGCCCGGCCTTCACAATCTCATCCACGGCCTGCTGCCGCGCCGACGGACCCTGGAACTCCGCGGTGCGAAACTCTCCCGTGGAAACGTCCAGCAGGGCCACGGCGCAAACGGGGTCTTTCTTTGGGCCGGTCTCAAACAGCGCCGCCAGAAAATTGTTCTGCTCCTGCCCCAGCGCGGCGTCGAGCGCCGTCCCCGGCGAAAGCACCCGCGTCACCTCGCGCCGGACGATCTTTTTGGTGAGCCTGGGGTCCTCCATCTGGTCGCAGATGGCGATGCGGTAGCCCTTGCGCAACAGCCGCGTCAAGTAGGTCTCCACCGCGTGATAAGGAACCCCGCACATGGGCTGGCTGCGCTCCCGGTCCCGCGCCGTCAGCGTCAACTGCAACTCCCGGCTCGCTGTCACCGCATCGTCGTAGAACAGCTCGTAGAAATCGCCCATCCTGAAAAACAGCAGCGCATCCGGATTCTCCCGCTTGGCCGCCGTCCACTGGCGCATGAACGGCGTCAGATCGGCTGGGGCCTTGTCGGTGGGACGGATGGAGGGCGTTGGTTCCGAAGAAGTCTTATCCGGAGGAGGGAACTGCGGAGCAGTTGATTCGGGTTGTTTGTCTTCCCTGATCACGTTGCCTTTAAGATTACAGCGGCGGAACGGCGGTTCGCTCCATACATGGCTGCCGCCAAGGGCAATCGGAGCTGGCATCAGGAAAAACGGCACCCAGATGTTGCACTATGCGCATTATCTGGACTGGAATCAAGCCATCGTTTTGAAAGGGCTCGGCTTTAGCCGCGCCGCAAATCGCGCAAAAGTTCGACATCCGCGCCGCCCTGTAAAACGTTGGCTTTAAGAGAACCTAAAATCCCTCGGCACTGTGCCCCTGCGGCACGTTCTGTCCCGGGCACATCAAGAATCGGGCAGCGGCGGGCGCTCGGCAGTTCGATATCCAGAGCTGTTTTTTTCTTGCCTTCGCAGATTGAACAGAGCAATAATCTGAGCATGAAAAAGAAGACAATGCTCCTGATCGCGGCATGCCTCGAACTGCTGCTTGGGACTTACTTCATGTTTGCCGTTGTAGCCTGGTTTGCCATGCTCTTTCTATTCTCGACCTCTCCGCATTACTATCGCGCCATCCTCATTGTGCCGGCTGCCCTATCAGCGGCTTGTTTTGCGCTGTATCGCATTACCATTCGCAAGGCGAGGGACATGGATTCGAAGTGACCCGCTAAGTTGCCCCTCCAGCCGGACCTGCACAGGATGGCGGCAAGGCCCTCCCACAGACCCTCCCGCGC
>CABDXY010000124.1_pt1 | contig 21871 bp, 10 predicted proteins | sample 3131871 | NCBI WGS metagenome assembly CABDXY01 (sample SAMEA5534336, study PRJEB31848) | metagenome | biome: tundra; feature: field; material: soil | place: USA | collected 2013-05 | depth 0.15 m
CCCCCGAGAGGAATCCCCTGTTCCCCGGTCGACCGGCGCCGGAGCCGGCGGCGTCGCCCCTGCACCGCCCAATGTCCTGAACAATTTCGTGAATTCGCCCGGCTTGTTCTCAATTGGCCCCGGAATCGCTCCGGCCGCTCCGCCGGCAACTGGCGCTTCACCTGGGCCCGGAGCCTGCGCCCGAGGGCCGCCAAACTCGGGGCCTTCCGCTGGCGTTGCTCGCAACAACTCTGTAAATCCACCTGGCGCCGGAGCCGCGGGGGCTCTCCTCGGCTCTTCTGGAATGGATCGGAAAGCAGGCTGCGCTGGATTCATGGGATTTTCAGCCGGAGCCGCTCCCGCCTCCGGCGCGCTCAACGTTCGCAGCAAAGACGTGAACCCCGAATCCTGTGCGGGGCGCGGCGCTTCCGGCGCGGGCGCGGCAGCCGGTGCGGGCGCATCGCTTCCCAGGGTGCGCAATAGCTCGGTGAATCCTGCGCTGCCCTTGCCGCCTGGCTCAGGGGCAGGCGGTTTCTCCGCAATGGGCGCTCTTTCCGCGGACGCCATCCGCATCCGGTCGAGCAGCTCCGGCGAGCTCTCCGCGGCGCCGCCACCGAACACCACCCTGTGTACCACCGGCTGCGCAAGGGCATTCGGCGCCGGCACTGGCTGGGGCACTGGCTGTGGTTTTGCGGCCTCTGGCGCCCAATTGCCCTGGGCGTCAGGCTCCGCTCCCGAGCCCGCCGCCAGCCCCTCCACCGGTTCGGGCGCCTTCACCGCCCCAAATACGCCCGTTGCCCCGAAATCCTGTCCAGAACCGGAATCCTCCGGCCATGGAGCGTTTGGTCCAGCAGGTGTTGTCGGTTTGTCCATACTTGTCAGGCCTCCGGGGCGATGCGGGTAGCATAAATCATTGCTTGCTCCCGATTTATCTGTCCACTCAAAAATGATTTTGCGTATAATGCGCTTGCACCCTGGCACACCGGACGAATAGACGCCTCGAAGCTTTTTTAGCGTATCGTCTGGACAGGCGGCATGGTCCTTCGATGAAGCTCAAGCCGCAATCATTGGAGATTCGCTTTGCATCGATCCGGAAGCGAATCTGATACCTAACCTTCTCCCATGGTGGTCTCCCTGCTATGAAGTTCCTGTCGCGAGTCGTCTGGTCTGAAGGAATGCATCTCGGTCCGCACCACTTCCAGACGCAGAGCCGGTATTTCGAAGACACGCTCTGGTTCCTCTGTTCCAATCTGCGCCAGGAGCCATGGGGATTCCTCCATTTTTCCCTCGATACAGAGGCCCTCCGGAACGGCCTCGCCATCCTCAGCTTCGCATCCGGCATCCTGCCCGACGGTCTCATCTTCGATCTGCCCGACTGCGACTCGGTTCCCGAGCCCGCGCAACTGAGCAGTCTGTTCGCATCCACCGACAGTGAAATCATCCTCCACCTGGCCATCCCGCCCCGTTTGGATCAGGGCCTCGACTGCGACCTGGCAGGAGGCGCCAGCGCCCGGTACGGCGCCGTTCAACGCACGCTCCGGGACGATTCTGTTGGCCAGGGAGAGAACAGCGTCTCCTTTGCCCGCAAGAATCTCGTCCTCCTGAGCCAGGCTCAGCTCTCCAGCGACACCGTCTCCTTTCCCATAGCCCGCATTTTCCGCGACGGCAAGGGGGGATTTGCCTGCGACCCCGACTTTATTCCGCCCTGCCTGCGCATCAGCGCGTGCGAAAGCCTGGTCCTGCTCCTCCACCGCCTGGCGCAGGCCATCGACGAAAAAATCGCTTCCACCCGAAATATGAGGCTCGGTTCCGGCCGCTTCGAGCTCGGCACATCTGCTCTCGACGTCGCCAACTACTGGTTCCTCCACGCGCTCTGCTCGACCCTTCCCGCATTGCGCCATCATCTCCAGGACCGCCGCAGCCACCCGGAAGAGGTCTACCGGGATCTCGCCCGCCTGGCCGGCGCCCTCAGCACTTTTTCACTCGAATCCACCCAGGATGAGATTCCGCCGTACCGGCACCTGGACCTGACATCCACTTTCAGGGAGTTGGATGTTCTGATCCGGCGTTACCTCGAGATTGTGGCCCCATCCAACACCATCACTCTCCAGTTCCGCAAGGCGGACAGTTACATCTATGCGGCTGAGGTAAAGGACGAGCGCTGCCTGCGGCATTCGCGATGGGTCCTGGGCATCCGCTCCTCGCTCACCGATTCGGTCCTCCTGCGCCAGACGCCGGCGCTGGTCAAAGTCTGCTCCGCCGAGGGGGTTGCCAAGCTTGTCCAGCGCGCCCTTCCCGGCCTGGAGCTCATGCACCTTCCGGTCCCGCCCGCCGCGCTCCACGCCCAGGCGGACATGCACTACTTCTCCATCTCCCTCAGCGGCGCCTGCTGGCAGCATATTCTCCAGACCAAACAGGTGGGAGTCTATCTGCCCGGCGACCTGGGTGACGCAACCTTCGACCTCACCATCATCATGGAGACCTCCGAATGACTTCTCCTCCTGCTTCCGCTCCTCAAGAAATGATGAAGACCAACAATCTGGCGCTGGCCTTCCAGGAAGTTTTCACCGTCATCCTGCGCACCCGGTTTTTCGTGCAGCACGTTGAAAACGCCGACTCCTTTCGCGCCACTCTGCGCAAAATGATCTCCGCGGCGGTAAAAGACGCTTCCGCCATGGGTTACAGCGATGAAGCCTCGAAAATGGCCATCTACGCCATGATCGGATTCCTCGATGAGAGCGTCCTGAATTCCAAGGACCCTACCTTCGCCGACTGGGCCCGGCGTCCGCTGCAGGAAGAGATGTTCGGAGGACACGTCGCGGGTGAATTGTTCTTTCGCAACGTCACCGAGCTGCTCAATCGCCCCGAATCCGCCGAAGTTGCCGATGTGCTCGAACTGCATGCCCTTTGCCTTCTGCTGGGCTATCGCGGCCGCTTCGCATTCGGAGACGCCTCGGAGATTCATTCCATTCTCCACCGCATCCGCGACAAGATCACCCGTATCCGCGGCGCCTTTGCGCTCTTTCGCCCCGCGGAAACTCCGGCCGCCCCGCAGGCCCCCAAGCGCGACCCCTGGGTACGCCGCCTGGCGCTCACTGCCATCCTCCTGGCTGTCTTCACCCTTCTGGCCTTCGCCGGATACATGCTGATCCTCAGCCAGTCCATGCCCACAAGCGCTCAAAACAACAGGCAAACCCCTGCAACTCTCGCATCTCACCGGGCAACCAGCCTTCCGGAGAGTTCCCTATGAAGCGCGTCCTGATTGGGATACTGATCTTTCTTATCTATCTGGCCCTGGTCATTTGGGGGGCATTTGCGCTGCACTTTGAAGGCACAAGGCTGGTGCTCTTTTGCGTCATCCTCGGTCTGCTGGGCGCTTTGGCCACCGCCTTCATCCTTTGGTATCTGCATAAGCTCGACAGCGCCTCCGCGCAAGCAGGCGGGCCCGACACGCCCGACGCGGTCAATCTGAACACCCTGCTCCGCGATGCGGATGCCAGGGTTCGCCAGGCCGGCCGCGCCGGCGCCAAATCCCTGGCGGCCATGCCGCTTATCTACGTCATTGGAGATGAAAACTCCGCCAAGACCCAAACCGTGCTCCAGTCCGGCCTCGATCCCGAGCTGCTCGCGGGAAACGTCTATCGGGACGGACTCGTCGTCCCCACCCAACTCGCCAATCTCTGGCTGGCTGGCAACTGCGTCCTGGTTGAAGCCGGAGGGGCACTCCTGCGTCAACCCCCTCTCTGGGTGAGACTCATCAAAGCCACCATCCCCGCCCGGCTCGGCTCGGTCTTCTCCAAAGACAGCCGCCTCCCCGCCCGGTCCGTGGTGGTGTGCGTCAGTATCGAGCGCATCCTGGCCCCCAATACCTCAGAGCAGATTCGCGCGCTGGCTCAAACCCTGAACGAGCGTCTCCGCCAGCTCTCCCAGACACTGGGCATCTCGCTCCCCATCTACGTGCTCTTCACCAAACTGGACAACATCACTCCCTTTGCCGACTACGTCAGCCGGCTCTCGGAGGAGGAGGTCAAGCTCCCCATCGGGACGCTGCTGTCTTCCCTTTCGTCCGGCTCCGGCCTCTATACGGAGCAGGCCACGGCCCTGATCGGCGCTCGATTCGACCAGCTTCTCTACGCTCTCGCCGAGTTCCGCCTCGACATCCTCTCCCGCGGCGGCGAACTCCAGGACCTGGCCCGAGCCTATGAATTTCCCCGCGACCTGCGCAAACTCCGCGCGGGCATCGTATCCTTCCTGGCTGAGGTTGCGCGTCCCAGCCAAATCGGCGTCAACCCGTTCCTGCGCGGATTCTTTTTTGCCGGCATGCGCGCCCACCTGGTCGAGGACGTTCTCGAAATCGGCCCGGCCCAACCCCAAGCCGCCGCTCCCATCAACGCCGGGGCCACCCGCATCTTTTCCCTCGCCGCCGCCCAACAGCAGCAGCCTGCCCCGCAAGCCAGGCGAGGCGGCACGCGCAAGGTTGCGCAGTGGGTCTTCCTTCCGCACTTGTTCTCGAAGATCCTGCTCGCCGACAAGTCGGCCCTTGAGACCAGCCGCGCAAGCACCAGAACCAGCTTTCTCAAGCGGGCTCTGCTCGCCGCGACGAGCGCGGCCATTCTGCTCCTGCTGTTACTCACGACCATCTCGTTCTTCAAGAATCGCGCTCTCGAACAGCGCGTAGCCGCAGCCGCGGCCACTCCGGTCTCCCCGGTCGCCTCCGGAACCTTCGCCTCGCAGGGCGATCTGGAAACTCTCGACAAGCTCAGAACTGTCCTGGATGAACTCGGGCGCTATCGCAAAGACGGCCCGCCCCTCATGGATCGCATGGGCCTCTACCGCGGCGATGCTCTCTACCCCGTTGCCTGCCAAGCCTACTCGAACAGATTCCGCAGTCTTCTGCTGGCTCCGGCGCAGGAGGGTATTCTCACCAAGCTTCGTACAGTGCCCGCCGTTCCAGCCCCCGATGCCGACTACAGCGCAACCTACAGGCCACTCAAGGCTTACGTGATCACGGTCTCCAACCCCGACCCAGACTCCGCGCAGGACACAATCGATTTTCTTCCCGCTGCCCTTCTCGCGGAATGGGCCGGCAGCGCAACACCCGCTCCCGGCCTCGCCCATCTCGCCCAGACTCAGTTCGCGTTTTATTCAAAACTTCTCCCTGAGGCATCCTCCTGCATGGCCAATGCCGGCGGCGTCAGCAACGACGTCGTTGTCGCCCGTGCCCGCTTCTACCTCAATGGCTTCCAGGGATTCCAGCACGTCTACCAAAGCATGCTCGCTGCCGCCAACCACAAGTTCCCGTCGTTCGACTTCAACGGCAAGTTCCCCGGCTCCGCGCAATACATCTTCGACAACTATTCCGTGCAAGGCGCCTTCAGCAAGGATGGCTTCGCCTTCATGCAGGACGCAATCCTGCACCCCGACCCCTACTTCCGTGGTGAAGAATGGGTTCTCGGCCCCTCGTCCGGGCCCCCGATCGACCGCGCCGCCCTCTCCGAACAGTTGAGAAAGTTCTACACCGCCGACTACATCCAAACCTGGCGAACCTACCTCGCCAAGGCGCAATTCGTTCCCTTCAGGAACTTTGCCGACGCCGGCAACAAGCTCAGCGCGCTGGACTCCAATACCTCCGCTATGCTGGAGCTTTTCTCCCTCATTTCTCTCCACACCGGCGTTGCCACGCCGGAAATCTCGTCCTCCTTCCAGGCGCCCCAGTCCGTCGTTCCACCTTCCAATCCCGACAACCGCTTCCTTGCCCCTTCCAACCAGGCCTACATCCAGTCCCTGCAGGCCATCGAAGCAGCCGTTAAAAACCTGACTCTCAACGCCACCAACGCCAACGACCCCGCCGCCGCCGCGCCCGTGATCCAGGCGGCCGTTACCGCCGAACAAGCCGCCGAAAACCTCCGCAATAGCTTTCTCCCGGACCCCTTCGGCAGCATGGACAAAACCAGCTTCGCTCTCCTTGAAGCCCCCATCCAGTCCGCCAAGAACCTGGCTGCCCAGGCGCCTGCCAACGCCGCTGGCGGCGGGGCCAAGGCTTTCTGCGCCCAGATTGCGCCCGTACTTGCCAAGTTCCCCTTCAACCCGCAATCTCCCAATGAAGCTTCCACCGACGAGGTCGCCCAGGTCTTCGCGCCCGGATCGGGGTCGTTTGCCCAGTTCAGCTCATCCCTGCACGCGCTCGTGGTCCAGCAGGGCTCCCAGTACGCACCTGCTCCCGGCTCCGCAGTCCGCATCAACCCCTCTTTCCTGGCCTTCCTCTCCAGCGCCCAGAAGATCTCTTCCACCCTCTTTTCCGCCGGCGGAAACCAGCCTTCGCTTGACTTCACCCTCAATGAGGTCAAGTCGTCTGACGTTTCCAATGCGGTCCTCAATATCGACGGCAAGGAAATCAAATCGGGCGGTCAATCGGCCACATTCCATTGGGTCTCACAACCGTCAAGCAAGATTACCCTCGCCACCAAAAAGAACACCGCGCCAGCAATGATCGGCCCATGGTCGGTCTTCCACTTTGGCTTCGCCGCTCCGCAAGTCTCTCCCAACCGCCTGAAATTCTTCTTCAGTTTCAACAATCAAACCCCCGAGGTCGTCCTGTTCGACGCCTCAGGCCCCGGAGCGCCCTTGCTGAACCCGGAATTCATGAAGGGATTCCGCTGTGTTTCGAACGTAGCTCGCTGACGTTGCCGGATTCGAGCGGAGACCATGACTGAAGAATTCACAAACGAGCTTTCGCCGTCCGGCGCGCCCTCCGGACAGCCGTCCGATTCCGCGCCCTCCGCCGGCGACGCGCCCACGCCCCTTCGTATCGCCGTCTCGGCCCTCAGCGATATTGGATGCGTCCGAACCAACAACGAAGACGCCTTCGCTTACGACGAAACGCTCGGAATCTATGTCGTTTGTGACGGCATGGGGGGAATGGCCAGTGGCGAAATCGCCAGTGCCCGTGCGGTGGCTGCCATCGTGAACAGTTTTGCCGGCTCTGCGTCTTCAGGTATCCCCATCAGCGCCAGGCTTCTCCATGCCCTCAACGCCGCAAACCTGGATGTGTGGGAAAACGCGCAAATCCCTGAAAATAAAGGAATGGGAACCACAGCGGTCGTTGCGGCGCTCGACGGGGACAAGCTCATCCTCGGCAACATCGGCGACAGCCGCGCCTATATCGTCCAGGACGGCCAGTGCGCGCAACTCACCGTCGATCATTCCTACATCAACGAACTCATTCGCAACGGCACACTGACCATCGAGAACGCGCACAACGCCGACCTCCAGGGCATGGAGTCCGTCATTACCCGCGCAGTCGGCGTGGCGGCCGAGGTTCAGCCCGACTTCTTCTCGGTCGATCTCAAACCCGGCGCCGCCGTTCTTTTGGCCACGGACGGCCTCACCCGCTACTTTCTACCGGACGAAATCGCCGCCATCCTCGCCGCGTCGCCCTTCGAGTCTGTCTGCGCCAACCTGATCGGCGTGGCCAAGCAGCGCGGCGGCCAGGACAACATCACCTGCATTCTTCTCCTCGCTCTGTCCGCTTGATCTCCACGAACTCTCTTGCCATCAATCCAACGCAGTTCCAGCGGGGCAGCCTGCTGTAGCTCGCCCTGTGCGTATTGGCCATGGTAGAGTCCGCTTTATTGGGCGACCCCCTCTCTTCGAGAGCGCCCGGAATTCAAAAGGAGGATTGCGATGGCAGGCGGCAAATTCTTGTTGACCTTGAAGATGACTACGCAGGGCGACGTAAAGGGCTCAAGTACAAAGAAAGAGGGCGATTTAAATTACTCGTCTGGCATGGAATGATTCGGATTCAACTATAGCGTTATGGCGCCGCACGGCTCCCAGTCCGGAGTTGCTTCGGGCAGGCGAAGGCACCAACCGGTCACGATTACAAAAGAGGTCGATTAGGCATCGCCCAAGCTCTGGCAGGCCTTGTGCTCAAACGAAACCTTTAAATCGGCCAGACTTCAGTTCGCCAAGCCGAGTTCTGGAGGAAAGTCTCTCCAGTTTCGCACCATTGAACTGATCAACGGCGCCATCGTCGACATCCGGCAGGCGCCAAGCTTCGCCGGAAAAAGGTGCGAGTACGTGACCCTGGCCTATGAGGATCTGCTGGTCAATGATATTCCCCACATGGCCATCCCCCATTTTTCTTGACCAGAATTGCGGATCGGGCTGCTCCACACGCACTTGCAAATCTTCACGCCGCAGCTTCGGCTGCTCGCCAGCCAGATTGAAAGACTTGCCGCCGCCTGCCGCTCCGCTTGGCCGGGCAGACAGGCAGTTCATGGCCTGTTGAAGAAATTACTTTTGAAATGTGCGCAACATTCGGTCGAACGCTATGTTTGCGCCAATAAGGGATTGTCGGAGTGCGATTTTCGCATGATTTTCTTGACAGTCCCAGGGACCGTGAGATACGTTTTCGGAATTAGCAGGTTGCTTTCCCCAAAAACTATGAAATGGAAGTGGCATATGGCTCAAGTGCAAAGGCTTGGCGTGGTCGGATTGGCCGCCTTGGCGGCGATCTTCAGTGTTGGGATGGAAGCCCAGGCGGGCGACCCTGGGACGCTGATCCAGGAGAAGCTCGTCTCTCAGATCAAGCTGACGAAAACCGCTGCCGACCACTCCGATATTGTCACCGCCGGCGATGTTGTGGTGCTGCATAAGGACGGGCTGATGATGTGCAGTTCGGACTCCCCCTACGCATTTTCAAATTCATACAGCACCGGGATCCTGGCCGCCAATTACAAAAACCGCGCCAAGAATGCTGTAAGGTCCTGGGGTCGAGGACTTATTCCGATCATTGGCGATGGGACCAGCGCAGTCGATGCCGCAAACAACGGCTGCGCATCGCGAAAATTTGTCGCTGGCGAGAAGTTCTGGGTGACCGGGATTGTCCTTCAAAAGGACGGCATCCTGGTCAGCACGTACAGCGATCCCTACAATGACGTCCGCTTCTACGGGGAGATCAAGTTCTACTTCCCGAAGGGTCCGGTGCCGCCGGTGGGCGATTTTGTGAAGACCGTTTCGGAGGTCATTACGGTTCAGCCTTCGGACGATAGTGACAACGGCAGCCAGGGCGATCAGGGCGGTCAGCCGGCCCAGGCCCCCGCTCCGACAGCAGCTCCGGCGCCGATGGCGGACATCGCGCCGCCGCCGCCACCTGCCGATACTCCGACGATCGCCATCGGCCAGACCAAGGCTCAGGTGACGGCTGCCTTCGGCCAACCGGTCAAGACAGCCAAGTTGGGAGCGAAGGAAATCTTCTATTACAAGGACATGAAGGTGACCTTCACCAACGGAAAAGTCAGCAACGTTGAATAGAGCGTTCGCGCATCCGGGATGGAGCGCGGGCCTGAAAGTGGAATGAGGACACGATGACCATGCAACTTTTTTTGAAAGCTCTGAGAAATGGTTCAGCAGCGCTGATTCTTGCCGGACTGCTGGGCACGGCCAGCCTGGCAAGCGCAGCCGCCAATACCAACAAGCCCGCCCCGGCTCCCAGGCAGGCGCCAGCCGCCAGGCCGGCCGCAAGGCCTGCCGGAGGCGGGGCATCGCACGGACCAACCGGCGGCGGTGCATCCCACGGACCAACCACCGGCGGTGCATCCACGCACGGACCAACGACCGGCGGTGCATCCACGCACGGACCAACGACCGGCGGGGCCACCACGCACGGGCCAACCACCGGCGGGGCCACCACACATGGACCAACCACCGGCGGGGCCACGACGCACGGACCAACGACTGGCGGGGCCACCACGCAGACGCACGGACCGACGACCGGCGGGGCCACCACGCACGGAGCAACGACCGGTGGCACGCACACTACGACGACCGGTGGCGGGACGACCGGTGGCACACACACGACCACGACCGGCGGAGGGACCACTGGTGGCGCACACAACACGACGACAGGTGGCGCGCACACGACCGGCGGAGGGACTGCCGGAGCGCATCCTGGTGGCGCAGGTGCAGGTACGCACGGTCCTGCCGGCGCCAGCCACTCGTCGATCAAGAGTGGTTCCGCGCCCAAGGGCAGCAACGAGCACGTCACCAAGAGCGGCAGCGCGGTTCGCACCCGCCCCGGCGGCAAGGTCAGCGACGTGCATGACTCCAAGCGCGGCATGGACACCCATCACAATCTGGGCGGCGGCCGCAGAGTCTCGGTCGAGCGCCATGACGGCAGCCGTGTTGTTGGCGAGCGGGGCCGCCGGGGATACGTGGAGCGTGGCTATAGTTACCACGGCCACGATTTTGGCCGGCGGTCTTACTTCTACCATGGCCACGAATACAACCGCTTCTATCGCGGCTATGGCTTCCGCGGGTTAATGCTGAACGTCTATGCCCCAGGTTCCTACTATGGCCGGGGCTTTTACGGGTGGGCGTACAACCCGTGGGCGGCGCCGATCGCCTTCGGATGGGGATGGGGAGGCAATCCCTGGTACGGCTACTACGGCGGCTATTTCCAGCCGTATGCGGTGTACCCCTCGGCCGCATTCTGGCTGACGGACTATATCATCTCGCAGGATTTGCAGGCCGCCTACGCGGCGCACCAGGAGGCCGGCGAGGAGGCCGGTACTCCAGTTGCCGCAGGCGGGCAGCCGGCGCTTACTCCTGAGGTAAAGCAGATGATCGCCGACGAGGTGAAGAACCAGTTGGCGCTGGAAAGCCAGGAGGCTACACAGAATGCCGCGAACCAGGACGTGGACCCCGGTTCCAGCGGGATTGCGCGCCTGTTGAGCGACGGCCGTCCGCATGTGTTCGTGGCCGGCGGCAATCTGGACGTGACGGATGCATCCGGGCAGGAGTGCGTGGTCAGCGACGGCGATACCCTGCAGATGCAGACTGCGCCTCCCTCGGACGCAACCACGGCAAATCTGGTGGTTCTGTCCAGCAAGGGCAAGCCGGAGTGCCAGATATCCCTCACGGTTCAGATCCAGTTGACTGACCTGCAGGAGATGCAGAACCACATGCGTGAGACCATCGACCAGGGTCTCAAGGATCTGCAGGACAAGCAGGGCACCGGTGGTTTGCCGGCGGCTCCGGCATCCGCGCAAGCCCCACCGGCTGCGGCGCAGTATGCCGCTGCCGCGCCTCCGCCGGAGGCGAACCTGGCAGCTGACATTCAGCAGACGGACCAGCAAAGCGACCAGTCTGAGAAGGAAGTTCAAGCCGAGGCGCCGCAGGACAGCGGCGCGCCGGCAGGCGCTGCCGCCGCTGCTCCGGCTGCGCCCGCATCCATAGGGCTGGGCCAGACCACCGACCAGGTGCAATCGGCTCTTGGCGCGCCGGCAAGAATCGCGAACCTGGGACCCAAGGTCATCTATTACTACAACGGCATGAAGGTCACCTTCAAAGACGGCAAGGTGAGTGACGTGCAATAACCGGACCGGCTGGCGCGGGAGGGGATCGGCGATTCCCTCCCGCGCCGGCCGCCGATTGCCGAGTACCGGCTGCTACCCCGTGGAGACCAGAGAATCCGTTTTTTGGATGTAGGGATTCATATCGCCAAATAAGTCTTTACTTATCAATAGGTTGAAAATAGAAAAAGTTGAAAATACTCCCCAAAGTACCCCCCGAAGGTTGGCGCTAGGTGTGATCTTTCAACAGGTTGTCCATTCGACCTGGACCGGAGATGCTGATTGTTTCATTCGTCAGCCGGTAGATGCCGTCGTAGTTCCAGTTCAGCGTGCGCCCGCCCTGTTCCGTCGCATTCGTGCGATTGCCGGTCAAGCCCAGCGTGTACCTGTAGTCGGCGACGGGCGGCGTGGAGAGCTCGGTGAGCCGGTTCAGAGCGTCGTAGGTAAAGGTGGACTTCAATCCGCTGGGATAGGCTACCGTGGCTACATTGCTGGCCGGGTCGTAGGTGGTTGTGGTGGTGTTCTGGCCGGGCAGACGGTTGTCCACCACCGTGCTGAGGCGGTTCAGGTCGTCGTAGGTGTAGCTGACCGAGGCGCCGTTCGGGTTGGAGGAAGCGATGCTTTCCACGTGACCCGCCGCGCCGTAAGTGGACTGCGCGTCCGGCGAAACTCCCAGGTCTCAAAAACGAGACCTGGGCCACCCGCCACCCTCACTTCAGCGGCGGATCAAGGGCGGGGCACCCGGCGGCTTCCTCTTGCTCAATTTCCGCCATGTATGCCGAAACCTCCCGGCGCGGTATGCCTCTATACAGGCTTAGCAGTCTCTCGCATTCGCAACCAAACCCAAGGCGTTTTGCCTGGACGAGCATCCGACGCTGTTGTGCATCCGGCCCCCCCCTAGGACCATGCCAAACCCCATTCAAATCCAACTCAGAACGCTCTTCGGGGGCTATGACAATCGATGGACATTCCCGAGCAAGCTGTTGTAGGAATACCCCCAAAGCAGGTTGGCACCATTTCCATCCAATGATGAGACGCCCCCCCTCATTGGCCACATTGACCGGATTGCTTGGATCAATCGATGGAATGTCCCCGAGAAATGAAGCGATGTGATCAGGAACGTCCTCCATTTGCGCTTGAACAGGTTCGATCACCAACCAATCAATAAATTTGGGTTTTGGTCCATACAAAAACACTTCGGCAGTTCGGATCGACATCGAAGCGATTTCCGAAACTTCGAGCATGATGACATTCGGATTATTGACGCCAGGACGAATGCAAACCCGGTCAGTACAAGCCGCTATGACCCAGGTACGGCTGGAGAATTTTAGCAACCAAAGTACATACATGTTCCATGCAAGAAAGGCTGACACGCCGAACCAGGCCGCTGCCCGCACCGAAACAATGAGGCTCACGGCAATGGCGATCAATAGGATCAGCACGTTGAGAGAGCAGCCGTAAACAAAAGCGGGGAAATGCCGGCTAGCCCGAGCCCCGCCCGAAGCAATGCAGCGAACCACCTCCGGTGTGTCAGATCGAACGAGTTTCATCGTCTTTTTGACTCCTTTACTAAAATCCGAGTGCGGTGCAAAGAATTGGGATCAGTCTTATAGGCCACAACGGGATCCCGCCGGGCCCAGGCACCCCTGAAGCTACCCCCAGGAGGCCATTCGCGATTATCTTCGCGGCTCCGCAAAGAACAGAGGCGGCAGCGTAACCATATCCCTCAACAGCTATCTCTAGAGGCGAACTGATTACTACTGGCTCAGCAAAGATGGATTCGATCGTATCTACTCGTCCTGTCGGATCAATAGCGTTGACTGGGTCACCGCCCGCATAGAGGTACTTGTGCAGCGATTTGGGATCAAATGCTTTCCCATCTTCCGGGTCTCTGGAGAGGAACCGTCCGGTAGCAGGGTTGTAGTATCTGGCGCGGAGGTAGTAGAGTCCGAGGTCTGAGTCGTACTGTTCGCCGCGGTACAAGTAGTTGTTGGGCGTCGTCCCGGACTTGGTGAACGAATTGCCGAAGGCATCGTACTCGTACTCGTCTGTTACTACGCCTGCGGAATTTGTCAACTGCCGCACATCCCCGCCGCCATCGTACACATAGAAGCTCGGCGTCCACTGATTGTCAATGATCTGGTTTTCGCTGATGCGCTGCAAACCGTAGGTGCAGGTTCGCGTGACCGCGCCCCCGACGATCTCCTCCATCACCTGCGGCAGCCCGGTCGGGTTCACATCGTCCTCGACCAGGTAGCGCGTCGTCACGCCGTTGACCGTCTTGGCCACGCGGTCGCCGAAGGCGTCGTAGACCATCGTGACCGTGGTTCCATTTCCGGTCATGGAGGTCATGTGGTTCTCCGAGTCGTAGGTGTAGCTGTTGCCGTTGGCCGTTCTGGTCGTATTGCCGTTGGCGTCGTAGGTCTCCGTCGAAAGCTGGTCGTCGGGGTTGTAGCTGCCGAAGCCGGGGCTGAACCCGCTGAATGTGGAGGCAGCCGAGGTGCGGTTGCCTACAGGGTCCAGCTGATAAGTGGCGCTGCCGTTGTTGCCGTCGTTATTGCTCGGGTCGTCTGTGATGGTCTCTTTGGTCAGCCGGTAGATGTTGTCGTAGTTCCAGGCCAGCGTGCGGCCATTCTGCTCGGTCGCATTCGTGCGATTGCCGGTCAAGCCCAGCGTGTACCTGTAATCGGCGACAGGCGGCGTAGAAAGCTCGGTGAGCCGGTTCAGAGCGTCGTAGGTGAAAGTAGACTGCAACCCGTTGGGATAGGCGGCCGTGTACACATTGCTGGCATTGTCGTAGGTGTAGGTGGTGGTGTTCTGGCCGGACAGACGATTATCCACCACCGTGTCGAGGCGGTTCAGGGGGTCGTAAGTGTAGCTGACCGAGGCTCCGTGCGGATTGGAAGAAGTGATGGTTTCCACTTTGCCCGTCGGGTAGTAAGTGTAACTCAGCGTGCCCTCCGGCGTCGCCTTGGTGGTGAGCCGGTACAAACTATCGTAACTGTAGTTCACCGTGCCATCGCCGGCCGTTGAAGTGAGGAACTTGCCGGTGGCCGTGTAGGTGAAGCTCACCGTTGTTTCGCCGGGCGTGGCGCGGCTGAGCAGCCGGTTGAGGGCGTCGTAGGTGTAACTGGTGGTCACGCCGTTGAAGTGCGTCAGCGAAGCCAGATTGCCCGCCGTGTCGTACTGGCGCGTCTCGGTCAACTGGCTGTCGGGCAGGAGCTTCTGGACCGGCTCGCCGTAGAGGTCGAAGAGGTTCTGCGTGGTGTGGAGGTTCTCATCCGTCAGGCCGGTCAGGTTGCCGAGGGGGTCGTAGCCGTAGTAGTTGGTGTTGTTCGCACTGTTGGGGTGGTTCAACTGGACGACGGTCTTCAACTGGTTGGCGGCGTCGTAGGTGTACTGGACGATGTTCTGGGCTTGGTCCGTCACGCCGGCTAGGTTGCCGGGGCCGTCGTAGCTATTGACGACCGTGGTCGTGTCCGGATTCAGCGTCTTAGTCAGGCGCTTGCGGGCGTCGTATTGGAACCCGGTGGTGTTGCTGTTGCCGTCGGTCTGCGAGATACGGTTGCCGGCGTCGTAGCTGTAGCTGGTGGTGTGGCCGAGGGCGTCGGTCTCGCTGACTTTGCGCCCGGCGTTGTCGTAGGTGTATTTGGTAGTGCTGGCGTTCGATGTGCCATAGGCGCGGGTGACCGAGGTCAAGCGGCCGGCCAGATCGTAGCCGTTGAGCGTGACGTTGCCGTTCTGGTCGGTAGCTTTGACCACGTTGTTGCGGAAGTCGTAGGTGTTGGTCGAGGTCGTCTGGTTTGGGTAGGTGGTGATGGACAGCCGGTTCAAAGCGTCGTACTGGTAGGTGGTGACGTTGCCGCGCGCATCGGTGTCAGAGGTTTTGTTGCCGTTGGCGTCGTAGGTAGAGCCGGTCGTCCTGCTGAGCGGCGCGGCGGTCTGAATGAGATTGCCCAGGGCGTCGTACTGGTAGGTGGTGGTTGAGGCAGACCCGCCAATGGGCGCGGTCGGAGTGGGCGCGGTCATGGAAGTCTTCTGGCCGAGCGAGTTGTAGGTGTAGGAGGTGGTGCGGCCGAGCGCGTCGGTGCGGCTGGCCATGTTGCCGTTCACGTCGTAGGTAAACTGGCTCGCCTGCGCCGGATTTACGGTGATGTCGTAACCAATGGCCCCGGCTTCGAGCGTGCTGTTGGCGTTGAAGATGAAGCTGGCCAGTGTGCCGGCGGAGTCGGTCACGTTCTGCGGGTTGTAGTTGGCGTCGTAGTTGAACAGCCGCACATTGCCCAACTCGTCGGTCGTCGATGTGGGCTCGCTGTATTGGTTGTAGACCGTGGCGCTGGTGGTGTTCTTGCTGGTTGGGGTTGCCGGGTAGGTGGAGGAGGTCTTGTTCCCGTTCTGATCGTAGGTGTAGGTTGTCGCGTGGCCCAGAGGGTCGGTCACCGAGATCAAATTGTGCTTTGCATCGTAGACATTGGTTGTGGTGTTGTTGAGCGGATCGGTGGACTTGAGCAACATGCCGTAGGCGTCGTACACCATGGTCGCCGTGCCGCTGTTGCCACTTGCATCGGCCGGATAGGTGATGGTGGTGGTGTTCGTCGCAAGGATGTAGGCGTAGCCGGTGGTGTTGTTGAATGAGTCGGTCACGCTCTGCAAGCGCCCATTCAACGGGAGCCCGTTGGGATCGATATCCGTGGCGCCATAGTAAGTGGTCACGGGCAGCGGGTTGCTGCGAGCATCCGTGCCGCTGAGGTACAGGTGGTTCGCGTCGTAGGTGTAGGTGCTCGGGGTGGTTGTGTTGGGGTACGTCACGGTTGCGAGATTCCCATTGTCATCGTAGCCGTACTGATAGATGTTGCCCTGCGGGTCGGTAATCTGCGTGATGCGCTTGTAGCCATCGCGCACGAAGGGCACGGAGAGGCCGGTCGAGCTGGTGATGCCGTTCGCCGTGATGGTCAGCCCATTGCCGCTCCGATCCTGGATGGATTGCAGATTTCCGGCCGCGCTGATGGTGTACGAGGTTCCGGTTGGATCGGTGTAGATGTATCCCGGCGGATTGTACTGGCCTCCGCCAATGCAGAACCACAAGGAGCCGTCGAGAACCACGAAATCGAAGTCATCCGCGCATCCTGGAGCGGAATCCGTGAGCGTTCCGTAGAGGCCTGGCTCGGGAGAGAAGGCCACGTCGTAGTAGGGGAGCCAGCCGTTGAACTGCGGCGCAAGATAGAAGGTCCTTCGCTGCCCGCCCAAGGTGAAGGTCACGTCGCCCGCAGGGTCCACCGTGAGGTTTACATTGATGCCGAGATTCCAGCCATAGCCGAAATCGCTGCTTGTGCCGGCATTGAGGCTATCGTAGGTGCGCTGGATGTTAATGGCAAGCCCGGTGGCCGGAACCACCAGGTCCGTAACGGTTGCAGTGAGGCGGCCTGGCTTGTAGTTGCCGGCAACCGTGATCTGCACCAGACTGTACTCGAGGATTCCCCTCGTATTGGTAGCCTGGAGCTGAATCCAGTACGTGCCGTTTGGCAGCGTCGTGGTGTCCAGCGTGCCGATCTGGCCCGAGGCGGTGGTGTTTGAATTCAGAACCGTGACGTTATTGCTATTGCTCGCCGGATAGTAGGTCAGGATGCCGCTCTGGAGCGTAACTCCAGGAGCGAGCGTAATGGGGACCACGCCGATAACGTTAGAGCCGTAAAGTGGGCTTCCTACCCATCCCTGGTCGGTTTCTGGAAGATTCACGGTGACCGGCCACTGAACAGAGCCGCTATTGCCCAAAGTATCGCTGGCGCTCAGTTGGAGGACGTAGTTACCAGCCTGACTGAAGGCCGCAGTTGTCACCGCCTGTTGCGGTGTTGCAAAGGTGACAGTGCCGGGTCCGCTGACCTGACTCCAGGCAAGAGTTGGCGTGAGTCCATTGCTGTCGGTGACGGTTCCATTCAGTTGCAGCGTGTTCGGCATCGTGACCGTGCTGTCTGCTGTAATGCCGATGCTCAACGTACCGCTTCCGCCGGTTGTTGTCGTGGTGCCCGGAGGCAGTGTCCATGGAACACTCACCATGTTGGAGTAAGCAACCATGCCGCTGATGACGGCCACAGCCTGAACCGAAGCGGTACCGGGATTCACATCTTGATAGGCAATCGTTGCATGACCGGTGGAATCGGTGGTTCCACTCAATTGGAGATTATCCACGCCAGTGACGACGAGACCCACGCTGACATTGGGCACCGGAGCGCCGGAGGCATCACTGGCGAACACCGTGAACGCCTGCTGGCCGCCTACCGGCAGCGGCTGAACCGTATTCGGAGTAAGCGTAAGCGATCCAGTCGGTGGAACTCCGCCTGAGCTTGTTGCGCTGGTGGTCATGGTGATTGCCAATTGGCCCCCACAGCACTCCGTATAATCCAACTCGTACGGATAATTCCCTGCGGCCGGGAAGTTCACTATAACCTGGTTGCCATCTGCCGAATTGGGTCCATTAACGGCTCCCATAACAGAAAATTGCGCAAATGGAGTAACGGCCGGCATGTTTACGGAGGCACCGCTTACACGCGTGGCTCCATTGGCTATGCCAAGTATGAATCCGTCGTCACTGAAGAAATTGAACACCACGTTGCCTGCGCTGGCGATCGTGAATGTGCCTCTAAAGACGGCCTGGAATGTAAACATTGGACCAACGCCCGCTTGATAGCCATTCCCCTGGGCTACGATGGTGCCTGTGAAGTTCCCATTCAGGTCAGTTGTGACATCGGTAAATGGACGTGTATTATCATCCAATCCCGACGGGGTTCCTGGAATTGTTCCCGCTGGCGGATTGAAATTGATGACCGGAAACTCCTGAACAAATACTGGCGTCGCGCTCAGCGGCGTATCGAACCCCCCCGATCCATCGGACAGGAAAAACTCTCCCGTCACCGTCGTTGCCGAGACTCGCTGGACGGGCACAATCCAGACAGCCGAGAGAGTATTTGAAGTCACCTGTACGCCGCTGATGCTTGCCGTGGCCTGTATGGCGTCAGTGCCGCTGTTGGCACCGGTATATGTATACGTCGCGATGCCATTGTCATCCGTTGTGCCGCTGCCCGAATTGTTGTTCGCGCCGGCGACGGTGAAGGAAACAGCTTCACCGGATATCGGCGTGCCGCTCTGATTGTTCAAGGTAGCCGTAAACGTCTGAGAGGTTCCAGTTACATAGGGAGGCTGAACGGTCGCAGCTAGATTGAGCGTTGGACTCAAAGGTGCGGGCAACAATGTCACAACGGCGGTTGCTGTAAATGCGGCGCTCGCCTGGCTGGTCGCCGTGATGGCAACTGTCTGTTGCGTGGCAATGCTGGCAGGAGCCGTGTAGAGACCGTTCGCAGTAAGTGAGCCTGGCGCGCCCGACGGCATGGACCAGTTCACGGCAGCGCCACATGCGGCCGTGGCCGCGAACTGCTGGCTCTGTCCGGCGTAGAGACTTACGCCCGCCGGAATGACTTCTTCGACGTTTTCCGGGGAAAGCGCATAAAAAGCGGAGGGAGAGCTTTGATTGTTGTACTCAGTGGAAATCCAATCGGCGGAACGGATTGTGTTTGAGATCCTGAACTCGTCTAACGATCCATTCAGCGGCGCGGATGCTGAGTCTCCATAAGTCGCATTAGCCAAATATGCTGTTTGTGCGGAGTCATCTCCGGTCCATGAGCTCCCACCGGAGCCACTTCCACTGGGCACACCATTGATATAGATCGTGGCTTGAGCGCTTTGGTTAGCGCTTCCTGCCAACGTAACGGTCACATAGGACGACGTGGCATTTCCAATCTTTCCCGAACTGTCAAGTCTAAAGTCTGAGCCATTATAGACGGCCACAAAGTCTACATTATTGCTCGAATTTATTCCAAGTGCCCATCCTGAATCGCCGTTGTCGTCATCCTTACCCATGATCCGGCCACCGGCGCCAGATGCTGTGTTGACCCAGGCAGAAAAGGTTGCATTGCCTTGAGCCAGGTTTGCCAGACTGGCTGGCGTCCCGATGGTCGCATACGTACTGCCGTTAGTCTGCATACCGCCATCGATCTGACCCGTGGTCGCAACCGCGCCATTATTAGTGGCGTTGTTCCCGTTGCTTGTGCTGTCTGCAAGAGACAAAACGGAGCCATTGTTCCCAACGTGCCAAACACCTACGTAATTGCTGTCCCAAACGCCGGCCGGATTCTGCTGCGAGGTAGTAATGCTGGAGTTTCCATATAACACATAAATGACAGTATCTGTGGTGTGGGAGAGGGTTGGGATGCGCACCCAGGCGATGACCTGCCCGTGGACGGGATCATACTCCTCCATTTCGTAATTCAGGATGTTCTGGCCAGCCGGATCCGACGTGAAGATCATGTCGTAGCCGTTGGGACTGGTAACATGGCCGTTGTAAGTTGTCGTGGCAAATGTTGGATCGATGGTGTTGAACAGGTACGGGAAGTTGGTTTGGTCGGTGTTCGGGATTTTTGTGTGGTCGATCACGATTGCGCGTTGATAGCTGTATCCGTTCGATCCGCATTGCGCAGGAGTGAGCGTGACCGGAGCCGAGGCCGACTTGGTCGGGTCTTCCTCGCTGGTCGCAGTGACGGTCACCGTCTGCTGCGCTGAGATCGTGGGCGGAGCCGTATACACGCCTGCCTGACTAATCGCTCCCACACCCGCCGGATTGATGGTCCAGAAGACTGTCTGGTTGCTGCTGTTGGTGATGGTGGCCGTGAACTGCTGCGTCTGCCCGCCGTAGAGCGTCGCGCTGGGCGGAGCGACACTCACCGACACTGGAAGTGCATTGTTTACCGTAAGACTTACATTGGCGGTGGCCGTGGTGTAATCGGTCGTGTCAGTGGGCGTGAAGGTCACAGATAAGGTCTGCGTCCCGACCGGCAGCACCGCTCCGGCGGCTGGCGTGTAAACGAAGGTGCCCTGCAAACTTGCCGTTGCATCGAGCTGCGTCGCACTCAGCGCCGTGCCGTAGGTGATCGCCGCGGACGTTGCCCAGGTGATGACCGGAGCAGCCTTGTTGACCGTCAGAATGACAGTGGCGGTGGCCGTGGTGTAATCGGTCGTGTCGGTGGGCGTGAAGATAACCGAAAGCGGCTGCAATCCGGCCGTCAAGACCGCGCCTGCGGCTGGCGTGTACGCAAAGGTGCCTGCAACACCGCCCGAGGAGGCATCGAGCTGCGTCGCACTCAGCGCCGTGCCGTAGGTGATGGCCGCCGGCGTTGCCCAGGTGATGACCGGAGCAGCCTTGTTGATCGTCAGAATGACAGTGGCCGTGGCCGTGCTGTAGTCGGTCGTATCGGTGGGCGTAAAGGTCACCGAAAGCGTCTGCAATCCGGCCGTCAAGACCGCGCCTGCGGCTGGCGTGTACGCAAAGGTGCCTGCAACACCGCCCGAGGAGGCATCAAGCTGCGTCGAACTCAGCGCCGTGCAGTAGGTGATGGCCGCCGGCGTCGTCCAGGTGATGACCGGAGCAGCCTTGTTGACCGTCAGAATGACAGTGGCTGTGGCCGTGTTGTATTCAGTCGTGGTGGTGGGTGTGAACGTCACAGAAAGCGTCTGCGAACCGGCCGCCAAGACCGTGCCTGCGGCTAGCGAGTAAACGAACGTACCTGGCACACTTGCCGTTGCATCAAGCTGCGTCGCACTCAGTGCCGTGCCGTAGGTAATGGCCGCCGGCGTTGCCCAGGTGATCGTCGGATTTGTCTTCGGCATCAGGGTTACTGTGAACGAAGCCGACGCGGTCGTGCTCGCCTGACTGGTCGCGGTAACAGTTACCGTCTGCTGAGCCGAGATCGCTGCCGGAGCCGTGTACAGGCCTGACGTGCTGATCGTGCCTGTCCCAGCTGGAGTGATCGTCCATGTCACCGCTGTGTTGCTGGTGTTGGCCACAGTAGCGGTGAACTGCTGCGTCTGCCCGCCGTAGAGTGTTGCAGTAGCCGGAGTAACGCTCACAGTCACGGGCGCCGGCGGCTGTAACGGTGAACCGCCAGAGCACCCGTTCCCGAGCGCCGCCGCGCCGGTCAGCGAGATGGTGTCGGCGACCAGGATCAGGCAATTACTCCCGGACTCCGCCCCTGAAAGCGTCAGAGCGGTCGTTGGAAAGTACAGTACGCCCGACAACGAAGGAGCCGATGAGCCAGTGACCGTATTCGCCGCTTGCCCCGTGCCGATGGTCCGATCCTGATAAAAGAGGATGCCGTAATAGGGGCCACTGGTGGGAGCCGACAGCGTCGCGACTACCGCGCCGCTGACCGACAACGGCCCATAGTTGTATCCCAGTCCCTTCGTCAGAAAGAACGTAACGCCGGTTCCCTTGAGAATGCTCGCCTCCGTCACATTCAATCCACCGCCCATGAGAATGTAGGTTCCCGGATTGAAGGTCACGGTCGTAGCGCCGCTGATCGTGATTCCGTTGCAGTAAGTCCCAGGACTTAGAGCATTTCTCCTATTGTTATAGAGCCTGAAAGGGGAGCCGGAACCAGGCCTTCGCATCCTCGGCAGTGATGAGTGGGAGCAGTTTGGCGATGGCCTCATCG
>CABDXY010000127.1_pt1 | contig 21527 bp, 20 predicted proteins | sample 3131871 | NCBI WGS metagenome assembly CABDXY01 (sample SAMEA5534336, study PRJEB31848) | metagenome | biome: tundra; feature: field; material: soil | place: USA | collected 2013-05 | depth 0.15 m
CTCCCTGAAGGGCCCAGAAAGACCATCTGGTTGATAGGCTGGGTGTGAAAGCGCAGCAATGCGTGAAGCTTACCAGTACTAATCGCCCGTTCGGCTTGTCCATAGAATTAACTCCGCGCAGTAAGGCGGATGCTCTTCTAACAAGCCTTGTAATACCAATCAATTTCGTTGAAAATCTTGTATCAGCAAGTTTTGGCGCCAGATTGCAGCCGCGTTCCTACGGGCCTCCGGGAGAAACCATCCGGAACAAAGTAGACGCCGCGGCAGGCTGCGGGCAACCACCCGCCAAGCGCCTTCAAGTTTGCCGGTGACCATACTGCGAGGGATCACCCGTTCCCATCCCGAACACGGAAGTTAAGCCTCGCTGGGCCGATGGTACTGCACGGGTGACTGTGTGGGAGATTAGGTGATCGCCGGCAATAAAATCTAGCAAAAAAGGCCATGCCCTGACGGCATGGCTTTTTTGCGTTTGGCGCGACGTTCTTTCTACCGCTTCCCCGGTCCGGCGGCGCGCACCGCTTCCGGCGCGTCGAACTGCTGGAAGTTAGCCTCGAAGCGGGCGGCCAGATCCGCCGCCTGGCGATCATATGCGTCCTTGTCGGCCCATGCGTTGCGCGGATTGAGGACCTCCGGCGGCACATCCGGGCAGGTGACCGGAATGTGGAGGCCGAAGGCGGGTTCTTTGACAAATTCGACGCCTTCCAGGTGTCCATTTAGCGCCGCGCTGACCAGCGCCCTGGAGACCCTGATGCTCATGCGCTTGCCGACGCCGAATTTGCCGCCGGACCAGCCGGTATTGACCAGCCAGCAGGCGGCCTGGTGCTGCTTGAGGCGCTTGCCCAGCATCTCCGCATAAACCAGCGGCGCCAACGGCAAAAATGGCGCGCCGAAGGCGGCGGAAAACTCCGGCACCGGATCCGACCCCATGCCGGCCTCGGTTCCGGCCAGCTTGGCCGTGTAGCCCGACAAAAAGTGGTACATGGCCTGGTCGGGCGTGAGCCGGGCGATGGGCGGCAGCACGCCGAATGCATCGGCGGCCAGAAACATCACGTTGCTGGGATGCCCGCCGATCCCTGGGACCACGGCATTCTCAATGTAGCCGACCGGATAGGCCACGCGGGTGTTCTCAGTGAGCTGGATGTTGGTGTAATCGGGCTCGCGGGTGGCCGGGTCCAACACCACGTTTTCCAGCACCGAGCCGAAGCGGATGGCCCGGAAGATCTGCGGCTCCTTTTCTTCGCTCAGGTCCGCGCACTTGGCGTAGCAGCCGCCCTCGAAGTTGAAGATGCCGGTTGCGCTCCAGCCGTGCTCGTCGTCGCCGATCAGGCGGCGGGCGGGGTCGGCGGAAAGCGTGGTTTTGCCGGTCCCTGAGAGGCCGAAAAACAGAGCAGTGACGCCGTCCGCGCCGACATTTGCCGAGCAGTGCATGGGCAACACGTCGCGCTGCGGCACCAGGAAGTTCATCACCCCGAAGATCGACTTCTTCATCTCTCCGGCATACTTTGTGCCGCCGATGAGGATGATTTTGCGGGTGAAGTCGGCCAGGATGAAGGCCCCGGTGCGGGTTCCGTCGCGCTCCGGCACAGCCTCGAATTCGGGCGCGGCGATGACGGTGAACTCGGGTACATGCGCCGCCAATTCAGAGGGTTCCGGGCGGACGAAGAGCTGGCGCACAAACAGGGCGTGCCAGGCGTACTCGCAGATAATGCGGATGGGCAGCCGGTAGGCCGGGTCGGCGCCGCTGTAGAGGTCCTGGACGAAGAGGTCGCGTTCGCGCATGTGCTCGACCACCCGCTCAAGGAGCGCCTCGAAGCGGTCAGGGGTGAAGGGCTGGTTCACCTTTCCCCAGTCGACCAGGGTGTGCGTGACCTTGTCGTCCACGGTGAACTTGTCCTTGGGACTGCGGCCGGTGCGCGAGCCCGTATAAGCCACGAATGCGCCATTGGCCGCCAGCCGGCCTTCGCCGCGCTGGAGCGCGCTCTCAATCAGTTGCACAACCGGTGTGTTTGCATGCACTTGGGGCCCAGACGCAAGGGTCTGCACCGCCTCCGCTATCAAAAGACTTGCCATGGACAGAAATCCTCCAGGGTGAAAGGGAATTTAAAAAACTAATAATCCATTGTGCCATAAGCAGGGGCAGGGAACGGGAAACAGAGATCAGAGATCATGGGTCAGGTCGCCACGGCGACTCGCTGCGGCGAGGATCAGTGGTCAGTGAACAGGGTCAGGTGGAAGTTGAAAAGGCGCTCTGTAGGTGTACATATTTGTTGACCTGCAAGACGGCAAACAGCCCGATTCCATACCAATCCGAGAAAATGACGCCTCGCGGGTGGGCAGAACATGAAAAAAGGACGCCTGGAAGTCTCCATAAAAGGGTAAAAGTACTCAAAATTAGTCGTTTTTGGCCCCTTTTTGCCCCCTTTTTGCGCGCATTTTGCGGCCAATCTATACATATTTCGTGTACAGATTGCCGTTCTTTGGCGGCCTTCTGTCTTTGCCGCGGCGGTGCCGGGGTGGAAGGTCAGGGAACAGGGAGCAGGGAACAGGGAACAGGAGGCATTGCTCAGATGGCCGAATCGGGATTGCGGCCCAAGACAGATCGGAAATGGTTCCCAGGCTTCAAAAACGATAGTTGGAGCAGGCGGCGAGTGGTATTTTCTAAGAGACGTTGCAATTGATGATGACTACGGGTAGCATCCCCATATGGCCTCAGCACTCCAAAACGCAACATCTGTTCGATACAAAGACGTCACAGAAGAAAAGTCCGACGGGGCCGTGTTTACCCCTCGGAAGCTGGCGAGCTTTGTTGCCCAACAAATTGCTGCGACTGTCCAAGTACCGAATGGAAGGGTTATCAGGGTACTCGATCCGGCAGTGGGCGAAGGGGCGTTACTGATAAGCCTCCTGGACGAGCTGTACGCGCTGGGGATTCGCAATGTGGAGGCCCATGGTTTTGATACGAATCTGGACTCTCTTCGCGTTGCAGAGGCGGGTATTCAGAGACGATTTCCTCTGGTTCCGACGAATTTCTTCCCGAGTAACTTTTTGGAATATGCTGGACAATTCGCCGACACCTTTTCGCTTTTCCGTGGAGAAATGCCGAAGGATAAATTCGATGTCATCATAGCCAACCCGCCATACGTTCGGACTCAAATCATGGGAGCTATTAACGCTCAGGCTTTGGCATCACGCTTTGGACTCAGTGGCCGAGTTGATCTCTATCACGCTTTCCTTTTGGGAATGATCGAAGTATTGGGGGATAACGGCGTCGCGGGCATCATCGTGTCCAATCGCTTTATGACTACCAAGTCGGGTTCCGCTGTGCGAAAAGTGCTTCGTGAGGCTGTGAACCTCAAACATGTCTGGGACTTGGGAGACACAAAACTATTCGATGCCGCTGTCCTCCCTGCTGTGATACTTCTCACGAGAAGTGAATCGCAAGGAAAGGTAAATCCTGAGTTTACGTCGATCTACGAAACAGATGGCGCGGCTTCATGTCGTGCGCATGATGTGATCGCGGCGCTGGCAGAGTCCGGGACAGTTTCCATTGCAGACGGGCGTTGCTTTCAGGTGACCCAAGGAGCGCTTGATCTCAGCACTGCGGTGGAGGGGATCTGGCGCGTGGCAACCGAAAAAGCGGACGCGTGGCTAAAAACCGTTGAGGATCACACTTGGCGCACGTTTGGTGAACTAGGGAGCATTCGCGTCGGTATCAAAACATGCGCCGACAAAGTTTTTATCAGATCGGATTGGAATAGCCTTGGTAAACATGAGCAGCCGGAACTGCTGCGGCCTCTCACCACGCACCATATGGGCCGCCGATTTAAAGCGGATCATGCAAAGGCGGGGCGTCAGGTTTTGTATCCGCACTTGGTGAACGAGGGACAGCGCGAGGCCGCTGACCTGGCTCGTTATCCAAAGTCAGCGGCATACCTCGAAAAGCATCGCTCGACACTGGAAGGTCGCTCCTACGTCCTCGAAGCGGGGCGGAAGTGGTATGAGATATGGGTGCCCCAGGATCCCGAAGCCTGGGAGCTTCCCAAACTCGTGTTCCGCGACATCTGCGAGACTCCGACTTTCTGGATAGATCTCGACGGAAGCATCGTCAATGGTGACTGCTATTGGTTATCGCCCAGCCATCGCGAGGACGCGGACCTTCTCTGGCTGGCATTGGCCGTTGCCAATTCCTCGTTCATCGAAGCGTTCTACGATCATCGCTTCCACAACAAACTGTATGCAGGACGGCGCAGGTTCATCACCCAATATGTAGAGTGTTTTCCGTTGCCAGACCCGTCACTTCAGGAAGCAAAAACGCTGGCTGGCCTCGCTAGAGAGATATACGACCTCACGCCCACCACGACAACGAAGGAACTGGAAATCCGTCTTGATGATCTGGTGTGGCGTGCATTTGGCGTCAATCACTCGAAGAAACCGGCGGGCAATGGAATTTGAAGTTTAGCGTTGAGCACCTTTCCTTGGAATTGCGGGAATCGCGAAAAAAATGCTTCGCCGGTGGTGAGGAAAAAGTGGGTAACGGTTACTGTGGTTCCGTTCGTGATTGCGTAGAAGAGGGCATAGCGCACATCGCAATGGCGCACTTGCTTACCTGAGAGTTTGGGAATGTCGAGCGGGTCTTGACTATTGGGGCAGACCAACCCGAGGTCGATGGTTGGAGCCGTTTGCAATTTTACTTCAAGCACTTGATTGCGAACGTCTGGAAACTGGCCGTCGTCTGCATACGTTGAATATCCAAGGGTCTGGCACACGAGACGGTGGAGGTCCGCTCCGCGCCGACGCTCCTGGTCGTGACCGCTATCTGGAAAAGAAACTCCTATGAGAGATCGTAGTCGCGTGAAGACTGTGGAGATTGGGAGCACGGCTCCAGCAGTTGGGTTGGCGATTGGCGAAAGATCGTTGAGATCTACGGCCGGGTTCACGGCTGGCCTCACTCCATCGGTGTCAATTGCGGAGATGAGTTCGGCAGGCTGGTCTCTGCAGTTGAGCCGCGCTTGATATTTTTGGGTGAGGGTTCCGGTCGTATCAAGCTGCGAAAGAGTGTCCCCGGTGACAACCTTGACCCGTTGAACAATATCCGCATCGGATACGCGAATAATTACGTAGCGCCTTGTGGGGGATAGTTCCTCATTCCAGACTTGCAGATTATTGGACTTTTGGGCGTAGGTATCGAAAAGTTGCCCTGGAAAACGGGGTTGCGTCTTGGCAAAACTTGCGGGCACTGGATAGCCAAGGGCTACGCACACGGCTGTTTTGACAACTTTTGATCGGGTTCGAAGTGGAAAACCAGTGAGGCTTAACCCGCGCAGCGCGGTGTCTAGTAGAGACTCAAGGGCGGGCGCTGGAATCCACAAATTAAGATCGCCAATCTCAATAGGATCGTAGATCGTAAGCCCACTTCGGCGGATATTTTCGACGTATATTTGCGGATTAGATGTCTTTTTCATGGCGTTTTGGGGTCAGCAAATCTGGTACCGACACCCCTAGAGCGTCGCTGAATACCTCAAGCGTGCTCAACGTTACATTTCGCTCCGCCCGTTCAATTGCGCCTACATAGGTGCGGTGAAGGCTACAGCGGTCGGCGAGTTCTTCCTGGGAAATGCCCAAGCTGGAACGGAGCGCACGCACGTTTTGTGCTAGCGTCTTCCGAATCTCAATTCCGGGCTTTCGAAGTGTGCTTTGGTGCTTCATTCAATAGCAGCGTCAAAGGGTTCCGAACGAATGATGGAGGAAATGATGCCTACGGGTCTACAGAATACGAGTAGCATCGCATTGAGTGCGGAGTCGATAGGAGGGGATTTTAGCGCGGCTTCGCCGCGCTGGTTGATTTTCAAAATGGGTGGGTGGATTGTTTGTCGGGGTTGAAGAGGCTGCGGAAAGGGGACAACGGGCGAATTTCCCGGAAAACATTCCTCCGGGGCTAAAGCCATATGATTGTATGCCTGCATTCAGGGGACCCCACGCCCCCTGCTCCCTCCCCCCGGAAATCAGGCGATGACCGGCAGGGTGGGCATGGCGCCTTGGGCTTTGGCTTCGGCCACTACGGCGTCGAGGTGGTCGAGGACCTCGGGGACGGTCATGGTGTAGATCTCGCGGCGGGAGTCGCAGCCTTCTTCGACGATTTGCTTGAGGTAGCGGCCGGCGATCTGCGCGGCGAGCTGGTCGGTAATGACCTTGCCGGAGCGCTGCTTCTGCCGGGTCCAGGCGTCCAGAGGCAGGGCGATCCACATGGGGCGGCCGTTGACGTCGAAGCGGAGATCGACGGCGTCGGCGTGGCGGGTGGCGATGGCGACGATGGTGCCCTTCCAGCGGCAGTGCAGGTCCTCGCCGCTCCAGCGGTCGGCTACGTGGAAATCTTCATACATGGAGATAGGGTACCGTTGCGGGTTGGGAAGGGCAAGGGCGAAGGGTCAGGTTGAAAGAAGACCATCCCTCAGGGGCTAAAGCCCCACGTTCATTTTTGCTGCGTTTGCGGCACGACTGAAGCCCCACCCCATCGACGAAGACCTGTCGCTCCACCCCAAGAAGCAAAGACCGCTTCTTGGGGACCCCGGTGTGGGGACCCCGGTGAAGTCGTGCCCTGATACAAAGCCGGCATTCTTCCGCAACCTGCATAGCCCGCACCTTCAAACTGACCCAATACCAAGACGGCACCCCGGTTGGACGCTGCTCCTGGCGCGCTGATAGACTAATAAGGTTGCGGTCGCGGTGCCTCCAATCGTATGGACCCGCCTGCAAGTTTACAGACGAAGGACAAGAAGAGACCCCGTGGATACTCGAACCCGTCACGCCCTGAAGAAGGATAAGTTTGCCCAGGCTACCGCCAGCAGCATGAGTTGGGTCAGTGAACACCGCTCCGGCGTTTTGCGCTGGGCCATCGGTGGTGCAGCCGTTCTTGTGCTGGCCGTCGGCGCGCTGATTTACTGGAACGTGCGCTCGACCGCCGCCGACAGCGCGTTGGGCGCCGCTATGGACACCTACGACGCGCCTCTGGCTCAGCCCGGCGCACCGGCGGAAAACAGCGTCTACTCGACCGCCACCGAGCGCTCCAAGGCCGCCAACGAGCAGTTTGCCGCGGTGGCGAAGCAGTATGGCTGGCTGCCCGAGGGCGCCAAGGCCCACTACTTCACCGGCATTACCGACGAGGAACTGGGCCAGACCGGCGCTGCCGAGACGGAGCTGAAGACCGCAGCCGGGGCCGGGGACCGCAATCTCTCCAACCTTGCCAAGCTGGCGCTGGCCGGGCTTTATCACCAGACCGCCCGCGACGCCCAGGCCATCGATCTTTACAACGCTCTGGCCGCCAAGCCGTCGGAGACGGTTTCAGCCAGCGTGGCGCAGCTTGACCTGGCCGACCTGTATGCGGCAGCCGGCAAGCAGGATCAGGCCCGCGCGCTCTGGGCCAAGGTGAAGGACGCCGACAAGGATGGCGCCGCTGGCTCCATCGCCGCGCAAAAGCTGGGCGGCAAGCAGTAGAGCGGGCGGACGGGCGATTCGAGGCGATCCGACTCGCGGAGCAAGCATCTCCGCGAGTTTTCCTTTTGTGAGTTTTCCTTTTGCGCCGCTGTAGCCCCGGCGCCTGAGCATTTTCCTCTCCGCCTGCGTCTGGTGATCTATGAGCGCCAGCCAGGCAGTATTCGCAGGTTGGATGGAAATTCCAAACAGCGCTGTGGACCAAGAAGCCCGCACCCAGATGGAACGCGTCCGGGCGGAAGAAGCGACGCTTGCGGCCCTGGTGAGCCAGTACGCCGGCACGCTTTACCGCGTAGCCTTCTCCGTGCTGCGCAATCCCGCCGATGCCGAAGACGCCGTGCAGGAGGCGTTTCTGCGCGTGCTGCGCCACCGCGACACGCTGGGCGAAGTGCGCGACCAGCGCGTGTGGCTGATCCGCATCGTCTGGAACATCGTGCTGGACCGCAAGCGCCGCGCCAAGACCAGGCCGGAGACCGACGACGTGGCCGAACTGGCGCGCGTGCTGCCGTCCGGCGGATTGACCGCCGAGCAGATCGCCTCCGCCGCCCAGCACCACGCCCATGTGCTCGCCTGTGTCGAGCAACTGCCCGCCAAGGAGCGCCAGGTCATCATGCTTTCAGCCTTCGAGGAGTTCACCAGCGTGGAGATCGCCTCGGTGCTGAACATCACCGAGTCCAGCGTCCGTTCCCGCCTCTTTCGCGCACGGAACCTGATGGCCGGGCTGCTCCAACACTCGAGAAGTTTGCACGCAAGGAGTTTGCGATGAATCGAACGACAGTGGTCAGTGGTCAGTGGACAGTGGTCAGTTGCTGAAGCACGCAAGGAGTTTGCGATGAAATACCCAGATCAGGACGGTTTTTCGAACGGTTCCAATTCCGGGATTGGCTCTGCGGAGGAGACTTTGCGGCTGATCGCCCGTCTTCCCGCGCCTGAGGGCCTTGCCGATCGCGTGCACGCCGGCCTGCGCGCCAGCCAGCTCTCCGCTCCGCGAACCGCCCGCATTTTCGATTGGCCGGCGGCCCTGCGTCCGGGAAGCGACTGGATGCGCAGCGCCGCCGCGGCGGCCATCGTGTGTGTCGTCGTTGGCGGCGGATGGGGCGTTTATTCGCGCGTCCAGCAGTCCCATCCGGCCAGGGTCATCGCTATGCCGCCGCGCGTGGCCGCTCCAGGCGGCTTTTCGAGCGCCGGCGCCATGCGCACGCCGAATACCCTCAATGGACCGGTGCTCGCCAATCCGGTAACGGCACAGCCGGCTCAGGCCAAGGCACCCGCGCGGCCCGCGCAAAAGCCGATTCGGCGCGTGCCGTCCGGCGCAACTAAAAAGGCCGCCGTTCAGGCCCCGCCTCAGCCAGCCGCGCCTGCGGCGAAGTAGCGGTACTCTTGCGCTCGGAAGTTGCCATCTGAAGCGGATTCTTACACCCTCTTCGAGCCCGCATGGACCGCGATGCCCACCAGGGCCAGCGCCGCCGCGCCCCACAATGCCGGAATCCATCCGCTCACATGGAAACCGGTGACGATGTGCGAGGCCAACAGGATCATCATCGCGTTGATCACCAGCAGAAACAGGCCCAGGGTGAGGATGGTGATGGGAAAGGTAATAATCTTCAGCAGCAGGCCCAACGTCGCGTTCAGCAGCCCGATTACCAGCGCAGCCAACAGCGCCGGCACCAAGCCCCGCACCACGAAGCCCGGCAGGAAATGGGCAATAACCAGCAAAGTAAGCGCACTCAACAGCCAGTGAATCAAGAGCTTTAACATTCCGTCTTTCTCCTTCTTTCGGCCGGTCGAGCCGTCTGATTCCGAGCAGCCGCCACTGATCGCCGCCTGTGCATTTGGATGCGCCCCTCCTGCCTCCGGTAGTATGGGCGTTTATGATATCTATGCCAAGCCTATCTTTTCAAGCTGGCGCGACCTTTCGCGGCAGGCCGGGTCCAACTTGAAGAATCCTGCGCGTCAGCCCCCGCGCAGGCCGCCACATTCCAGAGGAAATGCCCTCATGCACGCTCTACGCATCCTATGCCTCGCCGGCTTCCTGCCGTCCCTGCTGCCGGCTCCGCTGGCCCTGGCCCAGCAGCCGGCCAGTCCAGCCGGTTCGGCCCTGCCCGACATTCACCAGCTTATGCGCGAGGTTCACGAACACCAGAAGCAGCTTGATAAGGTGCGCGAGAACTACACCTACACCTCCCTGCAGACCACCCAGGACCTCGACTCCAACGGCCAGGCGGCGAAAACCGAGACCCATGAGTCCGAGGTGTTCTACGTCAACGATCGGTTGATCTCGCGCCTGGTGAAGAAAGACGGCAAGCCGCTCGACGACCACGACCAGCAAAAGGAGACTGAGCGGGTGACCAAGGCGGTGGAGAAGGCGGAGAACCCCGAGCCCGATCAGCCGCCGGGAGGAAAGGCCATCAACGTCAACCATGTCCTGGAGATGATGGACGTGCGCAATCCCCGCCGCGAGAGCTTTCGCGGCCGCTCCACCATCGTCTTCGACTTTGTGGGCCGCAAAGACCTCAAGTCCCACGGCTTGAACGAGGATCTTTCAAAAAAACTCCAGGGGACGATATGGATTGACGAGGCCGACCGCCAGATTGCGCATCTTGAGGTCAGCTTCATCGACAACTTCAATATCGACGGCGGGCTGCTGGCCCACATCGAAAAAGGCTCCCGCTTCCGCTTCGATCAGGCTCCGGTGAACGGCGAGATATGGCTCCCCACCGGAGCCGAAGAAACGATGCAGGCCCGCATCCTGCTGGTCAAAGGCATTCGCCGGCACAGTGTTGTGCGTTTCTACGACTACAAGCGCTTCCGCGTGGAGACCCAGCAGCAGAAAGACGCCAAGGTCGTGCCGGAAAAGGCTCAATAGAGGTTTTGGTGGCGCTGTTTCCGGTTTGCCGGTGATCCAGGCATTGTGCGGAAACTGAGCAGGGGAACTCACATATCGGTTGATTTGCTTTGTCAAAACCCTCCGAGCAGGAGGACACTAGTACTATCGAACGTACTCCGAGAAAGGCGCTTGTCATGCCGTCTCTTCTGATCAGTGAAGTTGCTTTCTGTTCGGCGATACTTTTGAGTGGACTACCGCTTGCCTCCCAGACTTCCACCTTCCACCTGGAACGGTTGGCTGGCTCACCTGGCCACGAAATGCTGGTGTTCGTCAACGATTCGGAGAAGCCAATCTCCATCGAAGCTTACCATTTGATTCAACGATGCGAGGGTGGCGGAACCTGGGGAAGTACTGATTTTTTTATGAATCCGAGGTCCGTCGGTACCAAGCCCATTCGTCAGGCGGGTAGCACGTTCTGGCCAGATGCTATCGAAATCGACGGGAAGGGGCGATTCGAAACTGGAATTGAGTTCAGAGCTCTCAAGAACGCCAAAGGCGTTGCTGAGAAATGTGAAAGCCAGATGGACGCTGTTCTTTTCACGGACGGCACACATGAGGGAAAAGAAGGAGCCGTACACACTCTGAAGGCTCACCGTGATGGAATATCGGAGAGAGTGAGTTATTGGGCAAAAAGGCTCAGTCTCGAAAATCTGGATGGGTCCGGCATCGATGAAATGCAGAGCGAAGCGGAATGTTTCGTCAAAGAAGACCGCGCGGTATTTGGAGAACATGGATCCGACTTTTTTCAGTATGAAGTGGAGCCCGTGCTGGATGGGTATTGGGAGGGCAGGTATTTCATAGACAAGAAAGTCATGGCATTCTTCAACCCTGGGGAGCGAAGCCCAGCCTTGACCTTTCACCAGCTGTCGCATCAAATCATGTTGTGGAAAAAGGGAATCGACAGCCACTCCTCTTCAAAGACGCTCGACATCGAATTCCCTCCGCTCTCCGAGCCGATAGGGACCTGTGGCCCCGAACTTGATAAGCGCTGAACGACGGAGTGAAAAGTCCGAAGACCGCGCTGGACCATCGGAATTGTTAGGTCAACCCTATTGAGGCATTGCGGTCGGATGGTCGGCAAACCGAGATTACTGCTCAAATGAGGTGTTAGCGACGTTCGCCCCATCCGTTAGAGTGGAAGCATGTTTGCGCGCCGCATCTCCATCCAGCGAATCGATGCCTCCGGCGCACGGCGCCCGTGCCCCATTCGCTGGATCGACAACTTTGCCATGCGCAACTTCACCAACGACGCGGTCTTCGACGACACGCTGCCCGCCGCCGACGGACTGCTCGAAGCCGGAACCCGCGTCCCGCTCGAACGCCTTCAGCCCGCCATGGAAGACTGGTTTCGCCGCAAAGGCTACCTCAAGCACGAAGAGCGGCTCGAGGTGCTGGAGATCGCCGTGCCGGAGACCGGCGGGGCAGCTTCCTGAAACTTCACATCCAGGGGTCCGCTTCCGGCTGCGCCCCGGCGCTGTGCCAAAGGTGAAACTCGGCCTCGCGGCGGGCCTTCAGGCTGGCGTTCTCCCTGGCGCCCGCGTGGTCCCAGTACAGCAATTGCTCGGCGGCTGCGTCATACCGCCCGATGTTCAGCTCGTGCAGCAGCGTGGATGCCGCGAGCCGACCCGAGCCCAGGTTGAACACAAAGTCCACCAGCGCGTCGAACTGGCCCTGCGCCAGGGCCACCCTGACCAGGCGTTTGACGGCCTGCTCGGCATCGCGCACGTCGCGGGCCAGCAGCTCCGTCCCCTGCGCATCCTCAATGCCGCCGGGAAAGGACTCCGAGGCAAGAATCCGGTGGCCATAGCCAATGGTCGGAATCCCCGCCACATCCAGATAGGTACGATTGCGAAAACCCTCTGACCTCTTCAGCAACTCCAGCCCCGCCGCGCTCAGTTCCATCGCTCCCCCGCTCATGGCCGCATAAATGGCCTAAGCCTGACGCTAGCAGGATGCGGGAATTAATCTGCAAAACCGGCCCGGGTATCCAATTTTGCACTATTCTTGGTGCAAATCGCAAGTCGCACAGCATAAACCACTTATCGGCAAAGACCCGAAAAACTGCCCATTTTTCCGCAGGAAATACCCGTGTATTTCTTGCCAACAGATGGGCAAAGGGGTGTCAATTTAGTAAAATGGGGGGATGGTGATAAAAAGGAAATCACGCAACAGGAACTTGAAAACCCCGCTGAAGATTTGCCTCCTGGCGGGAGCTTCTTCGGTTGCGCTGGCCGCTGTGGTGGTGACGATTTCCACGCGGACCGTGCAGGCGGATGCGCTGCTTCCCCGGCCCACCGCGGCCACGCCCCACGCGCCTCCGTTCGCCAGCGCGCCCCCGGCGGCTCTGCTGGCGCACCCAATGACCGCTCCCAAGACCGCGAGGGAACGGCGAGCCGATAAGCTCCACGGCATTGCCTCCTGGTATGGCGGGGTGTTCAACGGCCGGCACACGGCCAGCGGCGAAGTATTCGATATGAATGCGATGACGGCCTGCCATCCCACGCTGCCCTTCGGCACCGTGGTGCGGGTCGTGAATCTCAGCAACAAGCGTTCGGTCGTGGTCCGCATCACCGACCGCGGCGACCTGGTTGAGGAAGGGCGCATCATCGACCTCTCCTATGGAGCAGCCCAGGAGCTGGCCATAACCAAGGCCGGCCTTGCCAAGGTCGATCTGGAAGTCATCTCCCTCGGCCATCCCAGCGGCGGGAAATAAACAACCGGAACCCCTTTTGAATCAACGACGGCAAGCCCCGAGATTTGGAGGGCTGGCTGTTGCTGTTCCATGCCGTGCGCCCTAGTCGTTGTTGGGCCGCGGATACGGTTTCTGCAGCCATTGCCGGGCCTCGTTCACCGCGCCCTGGGTGTTGTCGTTGGTCTGCACCGCCAGCCGGTACTCGTTCACCGCACGGTCCCGCTGGCCGGTGATGTCGAAGATCTTGCCCAGGGCAATGTGGCTCCAGACCTCGGTCCAGCGCGGCTCGCCGTCGCCGCGCAGCGCATCCCGGTAGGCATTCACGCTGGCCTGGTAGTTGTGCTGCGTGAAGAGCAGTTCGCCGATGCGGTAGCTGGCCAGGGAACTCAGCGCGTTGGCCTCCAGCGCCTTCTGATATTCGGCTAGCGCGCCGGTCAGGTCGCCCTGGGCCACCAGTTGCTGACCCTTCAGGATGGCGATCCGCACCTGCAGATCCGGCGTGGACTTGAGTACCCAGTTCTGCGGATCGATGCTGATGTGCCGCGGCCGGCCGAAGGTGTCCACCACAAACTGCGTATCCGTGCCCACTACCTCGATCTTTTTCGTCTCGGTCTTGCCGTCGGTCTCGATGCGCAACTCGACGGGCATGCGGAAGAGGTCAAGGTCCTGGCCAATCTCGCCGATGGTCCGGAAGCCCTTGTTGTTGCCCAGCCGGTAGACGGCGTACTTGTCGGTGAACTGCGGCGCGCCTGTGCCGTCCACCCATTGCGCAAAGAAGGCGGTCAACTGCTGCTGGCTCTGCGCCTCGGCCACCTTCACAAACTCCGAGGAGCGCATCCCGGTGCCGGTGTACTGGCTCAGAGCCCCCTTGAGCGTGGCCAAAAAGGCCTTGTCGCCCACCTCCCAGCGCAGCATGTGGAAGATCATGGCGCCCTTTTCCAGCGTCATGGACTGGAACTCGGGCGAGAACGGGCTGAGCCGGCCGGCGCTCGAAAGCGGAATCGTGTCGTAGGCCAGCGCCCCGGCGGAGACGTCCTGAATCGCCGCCTGCAAGGCGCTTTTGCCGCTCTCGTCCTCCACATACATCAATTCGCCGTAGCGGGCCATGCCGTTGGTGATCCAGGCATCGTTCAGGGTGCGCGGGCTTACCTCGGAACCCCACCACTGGCGCGCAATGGTGTTGGCCAGGAGGCGTACGCCGGACTTGTCGCCGGCCAGAGAACCCGGAATCGCCGCCAGCTCCGGCGCCCAAACGGCCGGCAGCTTGTCGTCCGGCAGTTCCACGACATTTAAATGGCTCGTCTCCGGCGCCCCAAAGCTGCCGGTAAAGAAGTCGTACTCCCTGGCCGCCGTCTGGGCCAACTCGTTGGCCGCCGCCTGGTGGGCCACCGTCAGATAGACCTTGATGTTGCCCGGACCCGCCGAAACCGGGTCCAGATAGCGGCCGGCAATCACCGTGCCGGGAAATCCGGGCTTGCTCCAGTTGAAGTCGTACTGGTCGCCCGGCTTGCCGTTGGCCAGCGTCACCGGCTTGGACGCGCCCTGGCTGCCGCTGGCGAAAACCCGCATCCCCTGCGGAACCCGGATGTGCATCTCCGCCGTGAACCGGCCGGTGAGGTAGCCGGTGGAGGGAAACCAGCGCGCCGGGTAGAGCAGGTAGCTGATCGGCTCCTGGATCGCGGCCAGTTTCAGTCCCTTCACCGGGCCGTCCTCGTTGCCGGTGATCGTGCCCTCGTACTCGAAGGTCCAGCGCACCGCCTGCCCCCGCACAAAGGGCGTGGCCGGGGTGATGCGGATGGCGCCGTCCGCCGACCGCTCGCCAGTGAGCACTGCGCCGCTCTCGTCGGAGATTTCGGTCACCTTCAGCGCCGGGTGGAAGCCGAAGCTGACTGACTCGGCGGTTTCAGGCTCGGCGTTTTCGGGGGCTGTGAAGGTGACCACCGCCCTGGCCGCCAGGTGGTGCGTGGCCGGGTCCAGTTCGGCATCGATCGCGTAGCCGGTAATATTCAGCGCGGGCCGTTCCGGGCGCTGGGCTGTGAGGGGAGCAACGATCATCAGAGCGCAGGCCAAGCCGCCTGCCATCATCCGTATCATGGAATGCATCGCAGTCCTTCTCGTCGCCATTGATCTCATTCCATCCCCTGGTTTCAGTCCAAGAAAAGCCTGATGCCCTGTCCTGCCGCCCCCGGGAATCCTCGACCGCGTCTCTGCGGTGGCTCCAACGGAAGCGCCGGCAAGCGGCAAATCTCTATTGCGCCGGCTTCCTGATATCCGCCACAATCGTCTCCGCGAGTCTGTCTTGGGCACACATTCTGTTCCGATCCCAGAAGATCTGAATAACACCCAAACCTCCTTCCAGCACGGCGGCTCCATAGCCAAGCGCCCGCTCGAAAGATTGCCAAAGGCCCAATCGTTCACTCGTCAGCGACACGATCCGGGTCCGCGCGATCCACTTGCCGGGGGTACGGCCATTGCCGAAGTAGTTGCACAGCCCCCAATAGAGAAGCATGACAATCACATTGCCAATCTCATGAAAATCCCATACGACATGAATATTGGTCTCATGCAGCACCAGCCGCCGCCAGGCAAACTCCAGCGGTCCCCAAATGATCACGGCCAACAGCAGGTCGATATAAAACCCCACGAACCTCTGCCAGGGCGCTGCCAGTGGCATCCCGTTCAGCGCTTGGGCACGTGCTGTCTCATGTGCATGAAAGCTGCGCCTCGCCTTCCCTTCTTTCTCACTCACTGTCTCGGTCATGGAAGCCATCATAGCTGAGAAGTTTTCTCCCCTTGACAATATCTCCGTAGAACCTGATTCAGGCCCGCGATGCAGCCGGGTGCCCCAGGTCTCGATTTTGAGGCCTGGGAGACCACGAATCTTCAACCGTCCCGCCGCATCGTCTCCAGCGTAATCTCGGCCACGCGGTCGATGGAGCCGCCCGCGCTGCTCTCTCCATGTTGTTTCTTCAGCAGGCCGCGAATCCGCCTGAGTTCCTCCATCATGGACTGGCGCGGGGCTCCGTCGGGTAGCAAGCGCTCAAGCTGTTGGACGATATTTGCCGCCGTAAAGTCATTCTGAATCAACTCCGGCACGACTTGCTTGCCGGCAATCAGGTTAGCCATGGCCACGTACGGCACCTTTACCACCCGTTTGGCGATGGCGAAGGTCAGGGGCGAGACCCGATAGACGACGACAAAGGGATTGCCGATCAGCGCCGCCTCCACGGTAGCCGTGCCGCTGGCGACGACCGAGGCTAGGGCGTGGAAGAGCGCCGCGCGGGCATCCTCGACCAGCCGGACAGACAGACTGGCTCCGGGCAGGCCGCCCGCGTGAATTTCCACCAGCCGCCGCGGCTCGTCCCGCTGCGCCGCATTCAGGGTGGGGGCAAGGGGCACAACGAACTCATAATCGCCGGGCCGGCCGCGCGCCGCCAGCTCCCGCGCCGCCTTCAGCATCTCCGGCAAATGGTCGCGAATCTCCCTGGGGCGGCTGCCAGGGAGGAGCCCGATCCAGGTCTTTTGCGGGTTCAGGCAGTTTTCGCGGGCGAATTGCTCGCGGGAGATGGCCGGCAGCGGCAACTCCGCCAGCGGATGGCCCACAAACTCGGCCTGGACGCCCTGCTCGCGGTAGAACGGCTCCTCGAAGGGGAAGATCACCAGCATCTTGCGGATGTATTTCCGCACCAGCTTGATGCGGCGCTTCTTCCACGCCCACAACTGCGGGCTGACGAAAAAGATCACCGGAACGCCCAGCCGGTGCAGCTCCCTGGCCAGACGGAAGTGGATTTCGGGGAAGTCGATGAGCACGGCCACATCCGGCCTTCGCTCCCGGATCGACTGCTTGAGCCGCCGAAACTCGCGGTAGATGCGCGGCAGGTGGCGGACGACCTCTGTAATCCCCATGACCGCCATATCTTCCGAGCGGACCACGCGCTCCAGGCCGGCGGCGGCCATCCGCTCCCCGCCCATCCCGAAGAACCGCGCCGTCTGCCCGGTTGCGGCTAGCTGCTTTTTCAGGGCTTCGACCAGCAGCGCGCCGTAGTGCTCGCCGCTGGCCTCGCCTGCCGAGATGAAGATGTTTTGGGACATGAATGTGCCCGCGCCGCCGGTTGCAGCGCTCGCTCCCATCATAGCGGTCTCGCTGTGGATGCGCCTTTGCCCCCCATAGAAGTGTCATCGTGAGCGCAGGTCGCCGCGGTCCGCCGCGGCGGAGAGTCGAAAGCCTGCCCTGAGCGTAGCCGAAGGGGACCTGCGGTTGCCTCTGCTTCGTGCTAACCTGCGTATCGATGGGAATGCGCAAGCCTTGACAAAACCAGGTTCTCGCGGGATGCAGCCATCCTGAGCCAACCGGCCCTTTCTCACAAACTTCACCGGGACATCACCGAAATCTGGTATGGTGTTGCGCGGGAGGTATCCCCATGAATGCCCGTAAAGTATTTTTGAGCAGCGCGCTGGTCCTCGGACTTGTCGCTAGCGGCGTATCCATTGCCCAGAACGTGGATCCAAACCGGCACCCGAACCTGTACGCCGCGCAGGTTCTCATCGACCAGGCCATCGGCAAAATCACTGTCGCGCAGAAGGCCAACGAGTACGACATGGGTGGCCATGCGGCTAAAGCCAAGGAACTGCTGGCGCAGGCAAACCGCGAAATCAAGTTGGCGGCCTTGGCTGCCAACCGGAATGGCCACTAGATTCACGCAACGGTAAGCGGGGTTCGTGGAATCCCACTCCATGTCGAGGAAGGGCGCAGCCCCTCTTCCGGGTCTGCAAATCCCGCCCCAATCGGCGGCGCCGCCTCGATATGGACGAGAGTTTGTCAGGACGCACTTGACCCACGCACTGCCGGGTACGCTGTTTTGTGGCTTTTTTTGCCTCGTCGCCAGGGTGGGATCGATCCACCTGTTACGAGACAGTAAACTAAGGAACCTCTGATTAAGTTCCACTACGCATTGAGCTTTCCCTCAGGGGTCCGCCGCGGCGACTCCGCGTTGATTTTTGCGCCATTTCTGGCACGGCTAAGAGCCTATCCGCAAATTGTAGCGCCGGTCTCCAGACCGGCTGTACTGGCGGCTTCCAAGCCGCCAGAGACAGCGGATGCAGGTCTAGAGACCTGCACGACAGCCGCTCTGGAGAGCGGCGTTACAAAAGCCGCAATTTACGGATAGGCTCTAAAGTCGTGCCCTGATACAAAGCCAGAGTTTTTCAACAAGTTCCTAGAGATCCCTGGATTGGTACCAGTGTCTCCTTCGTCCAATGAGCAGGCCGGAGTCGATGAGCACGGCCAACAAGCCAAAGATCATGCAGAGGTCGGTGCGGGCCTCGTGGAGAAAGCTGAGCCAGCCGTAATGGGGGAGCTTGTCGAGCGGAAAGGGTCCCAGGGGACGGCCCAGCAGGATGGGCGCCTTGGTGGTGACGAGCGCGGTGACAATGACCAGCAATAGCGACAGAGCGGCATCCCCGGCATAGAGATTCAGGAGAATTGCAGAGCCGCCGGCGATCTCAATGCCGCCCACCAGCGGCGCCAGCAGTTGAGGGAAGGGCAGGCCGAGCCCGGCAAAGCGTCCCGCGCCCAGTTCATCGGGGTGCATGAACTTGAGGATGCCTTCAGTCATGAATACCAGACCCACAATCACCCGAATCAGGATCATGGGAAGATTTCGGCGCATGATTGCCTCCCGGCGCTCAAATCTCTCTCGGAAAGCCTGTCCAGGTTATGGAAAGAGGCCGGAGTTCGAGCCGGATATGCAGCAAGCATACCTCAGGAGCCGCGGTTCTAGAAGACGCCGGCCATATAGGCCTCGGCCGGATGGCGCTTTTCTCCGTGTACGCCGCACTCGGCCAGCACGGCCGGCGACAGCGTAATCACCGGGCAGTGCGAGTGGGCCAGCACCTTATAGACCACGCCGTGGCGGGTGATGGCGGCAAAGGCCGATGCGCCCTGCGCGCCGAGCACGATCAGATCGGCCTGCTGGGCTCTGCACTGGTAAAGCAGCTCCTCGGTCGGATCGCCGGGCACGACGATGATCTGCACGGCAATCTTGTCGTGCAGCTCAGGCGGAATCATCGAGAGCAGTTCGGTCTCAATCTCCTCGATGGAACAGCCGGCGAGGACCTCCGCGCGCTCCTGGGGCCGGATGACATGCTGCAGGATCAGGCGCGCGTTGTGCTGGACAGCCAGTTCCGCGGCAAAGCCGGCCACCACATAGCTGGCCTCATGCAGGCTTACGGCGCACAGGATGGCGCGGGTGGCAAAGTTGCGGTAGCTGCCGTCAACCACGTCGGGACCGACGATGCAAACCGGAACCTTGGCGGTGCGCAGGACGGCCTCGGCCACCGAGCCCACCAGCAGCTTGCCGATGGGGCCGGGAGAGTGAGTGCCCATGACGACGCGGTCGATGTCGCGCTCGCGCAGGAAGGCGAGGATCTGGTCGGCGGGCAATCCCGGTCTAACGACGATTTCGCATCGGACGCCGGCCTGGCGCACGCGCTGGGCCAGAGGCTCAAGACTCTTCATTTCGGCGCGTGCGGCGGCGGCATAGTCGTAGTAGCGGATACCCGAGGTCTCCGATGCGCTCACCACCAGCGTGTCATAGGCGTGAAAGAGGATGAGATCGGCGCCAAACTCGACGGCTTGCGCAAGAGCGAAGGCGAAGGCCTTCTCATTGGCGGGAATCTCGGAGGCGAAGAGGATGGTGGAGGGCTTGCTCCAACCTGGCTTGATAACGGCTGCCATGGGAACCTCCTGGAGGCGCGGCAGATGATTAGCAGACTTGCCATCGGCTTAACCTGCCTGATGGCACAACGCGGCGTGAAATGAATCACGACGGGGACACATAAACTCTAGCTTCCGGCGTTCGGAAAACCATGTGTCAGCTAATAAAGGCGCAGATTCCAGGACAATCGATCAGCAGAAATGGTATTTTGCGCCCTTTTCGGGAATTTGTCCATCGGGAGAGGGCCGGGCAGCCGATTGAGCGAGATGAAGTGATCTGAATCACAGCCTGCGCAGCGCCGAGGCTGCTCTTCTGGAGCGGAATCGTGGCCCTCAAGAGCGGTTTTTCAATTCATGGGGCTCTGCTGAAAGCTTCCAACATGGTTTCCTCCCACGGGGAAATTATCCTATCGGCAGTGTCTTGGTTTTCTTTAATAATTGGAGAATTGCTCGATCCCCGGCGCGGGATCCGTCTCAGGACCCGCCAGCCGCGATTCCGCTGGAGGCCTGATGCAACCGATGCACACCATCCCCGCCCGCGGCGGGTTGAACTTCGACGAAACGCCCTTTCTGGCCATCTGGGAGGTCACGCAGTCCTGCGACCTGGCCTGCAAGCACTGCCGCGCCGCCGCTCAGCCCATCGCCCACCCCGACGAGCTGACCAACGCCGAGGGCAAGGCGCTGATCGACCAGATAGCCGCCATGGGCGTGCCCATCTTCGTCTTTACCGGCGGCGATCCGATGAAACGCAAGGACGTATTCGAGCTGATCCGCTACGCGGCAGACAAAGGCGTGCAGGTTGCGCTCACCCCTAGCGCCACGCCGCTGCTGACGCGGGAGGCGATCTTCAAGCTCAAGGAGGCCGGGCTGGTGCGGCTGGGCATCTCGCTGGACGGGTCGACCCCCGAGATTCACGATGCGTTCCGGGGCCTTGACGGCGCGTGGGCGCGGACCATCCAGGCCATCGAGTGGGCCAACGAAGCGGGCATTCCCATCCAGGTTCACACCACCATCAGCCGCCATAACGCACACGATCTGGATAACTTATGCGCTCTGTTCGAGAGGCTGGCCATCGTCATGTGGAACGTGTTCTTCCTGGTTCCGGTGGGGCGCGGGGAGCTCGGCGACCTGCTCAGCGGCGAGGAGTTCGAGCAGGTCTTCGGCAAGATTTACGAGCTTTCGCAGCGGGTCAACTTCCAGATCAAGACTACCGAGGCCATGCACTACCGGCGCTACCTGTTGCAGCACAATCTGGAAGAGCGGCGGCTCGGGCATGGGCGTCCGCACAGTGCGGCTGCGGCCGGCCAGGCCTACGAGCCCGGCGCGCCCACCGCCGATGCGCAAACCCGCACCGCAAGCTGGGCCACGCGCCGCGTCAACGACGGCAAGGGCTTCCTGTTCGTCTCGCATGTGGGCAATGTGTATCCGAGCGGCTTCCTACCCATCCACGCCGGCAACATCCGCGATACCCCGCTCAGCGAGATTTACCGCAACGCCCCTATCTTCAAATCCCTCCGCGACACCAGCAAGCTGGAAGGCAAGTGCGGCGCCTGCGAGTACAAGGAGATTTGCGGCGGCTCGCGCGCGCGGGCATACGCCGTCACCGGCGACCCGCTGGCCCCCGAGCCCTGCTGCATCTATCAGCCGAAAAACTGGGACCCGCAACTGGAGAACGAGGCCGCGGCCTTCGCGAAAAGCTAAAGGCCGGGCCTAAAGGCCGCTGTATATTCGCTCTCTATCAGGGG
>CABDXY010000130.1_pt1 | contig 21269 bp, 22 predicted proteins | sample 3131871 | NCBI WGS metagenome assembly CABDXY01 (sample SAMEA5534336, study PRJEB31848) | metagenome | biome: tundra; feature: field; material: soil | place: USA | collected 2013-05 | depth 0.15 m
AAGTCCCTGGACGTTGAAACCCTCCAGGTCAGCATCGCCCACGCCTTTCCCGGCACCGAGTTTTACGATTACGCCAAGGCCAACGGCTTCATCAAGAACGCCACTGCGATGATGGACGAGGGTGGACACCAGATGGCGCACATCGAATACCCCGGCCTGCCCACCGACTACGTCCTCGAAATGGTGCACCGCTTCTACGACGAGTATTACTTCCGGCCCAAGGCCGCATTCCGCGTGGTCTGGAAGGCGTTTGTAAATCGCGATCTGCCCCGGCTCTACGTCGAGGCAAAAGCCTTCCTCAAGCTCCGCGCACAGCGCAACAAGATGGTGAAAGTCGCCCGCAGTCATCAAGCCGATCCGCCAGCCCCCGCAAGCGCCGGCGCGTAACCACAGCTCGCACAGCTTCCACTGAGGGCGGCGCCATCGCGTCCGCCCTCGATTTCTTTAGGCGTTCAACCGAGGAACTTCAAGCCCCCGATGGCTCACGCAAAACTCTTGCCGCGGCAATACCTGATCCTGGGACTGGTGGCCCTGTGCGCGCCTCTTGCCGACGCCTGCCTCTCGCGCGGCATCGGCATGACCCACCACCCGGCCATCTCACTGGCCCATCCCGTTACGCTCGTCGCCGCGGTCTTTACGCCCTGGATTGTAGTGGGCATCGCGCTGCTCATCGGCTTCTTCGCCAGCTATCTCACGGCGCTTTCATGGGCCGATCTCACGTTTGTGCTTCCTGCAACAGCCTTCGGCAACGTGATCGTCGCGTTGCTGTCGCGCTTCTGGCTGCACGAGGCGATCTCGCTGGAGCGCTGGGCTGGAATTGTGCTCATCACACTCGGCGTAGGCTTTGTCGCGCAAGGCCCGTCTCTGACGGAAAAACCAGCGCCTGTTGCAGAACAGGAGCAGGCGCAATGACGATTCCGACCCCCACCGCACTGCCCGGACTCTGGTCCGCCACGGCCATGATCGCCGCCATCGTGCTCTTGTCCACCACCGGCGAAGTGCTGACCGCCGCGGCCATGAAGTCCGTCGGCGACCTGGATGAGATTCGCGCCCACTCCGGCATGAAGGGCGCCATTCGCGCCATCCTCACCTGCCCGCTCTTCTTTGCTGGCGTAAGTTTTCTTGCTCTGGCCTTCTTCTCGTTGCTCTTCGCTTTGAACCACCTCAACCTGAGCCTGGTTGCGCCCGCTTCGGCGTCGCTCACCCTGGTCACCAACGCCATCGCCGGCAAGATCTTTCTAAAGGAAAATGTAGACCGCCGCCGCTGGACGGCCGCCATCCTCGTCTGCATCGGCGTCTATCTCCTGGCGCATTGAGAAGGCAGCTTCTAGCCTCTAGCTTCTAGCTCTTAGCTTTGTCCCGGCGCTCGATAGATCAAAGAAGCACACTGCCTGCACGATCGCCGGTAAACTCCACAGCAAAGCTAGAAGCTAAAAGCTGATCCACCGCATCAACCCTCGCGGCTTCAAATCCGCATCGAGAATCCTCCGCGGTTCGCCGATGCTCGCGCAAACGGCCTCAGCCGCCAGATGTCCCGACCGCGCCGCGCTCTCCATCGTCGAGGGCCAGCCGGTCGCCGTCCAATCCCCGGCCAGGAAGCAGTTCGCCCACGGCGACACGGATGTTGGCCGAGCCGCATCGATCCCCGGCGGCACGCCAAAGGTAGCGCGCATCTCCTTCACCAGCGCAGCCTTTTCCAACTTTGCCGAAGCTACTTCCGGAAAGAACTCGCCCAGCTCTCGCACCGCCTGCGCGATGGCCTGCTCCCGGGTTAGCTGAGCAAATCCGCGCGAGGCGCTCACCACCAGTTCCAAATAATTACCCTTGCGCCACGGCTGCAGCCGGCTCTTGTTGTACATCCAATGAATCTCGCGATCCAGCAGCACGGCGTGATCGAGGGTCGTAATCTCCCGGTCAAACCACAGATGCACGCTGCAGATGGGCCAGTGCTCATGGTGTTCAAGCTGGCTGCCGAGCGCATCGGCCTTGTCGGCCTGCGGCATATGCGGCAGCAGTTTGGCCGTGGCCTCAAACGGCAACGCCAGCACCAGGAACTCCGACATCAAAGGGCCGCTCTGTGTAGCAAGCGTCCATTGCGAAGTCTCTTCATCCCACTCCGCCGCTTCCACGCTGGTGTTGAAGTGGATGCAGGAACGGTTCTGCTCAAGAAATCTTTGCGCGCTCGCGTAGAGCTCGCTCAGCGGCACTGTACTCATTCCCATGCTGCCCGCAAGTGCCGAGTTCATGAACAGCTCGCGGATCACCTTGGCCGCGTAAAACAATGCGATGGAGTCGATGTCCGCGTTGAGCGCGCTGGCGATCACCAGCCGCCAGAAACGGTCGAGCGCGCCTTTCGTTTGTCCGTTGCGCTTGAGCCACGCGCCAAGGTTCTCCATCGAATCGCTCCGCACCGGCCACATCAATCCACAAAAAGCCCGCCCCAGCGCCAGCTTGTCGGCAAACGTGAACGCCTTGGCGGCCATCAGCTTCAGCAGCCCGTGCAACGGGGCGGGCAGCCCAAGCGGACCAAGTCTTGACGGGCCAAGCGTTGAGCGCCTTCCACCCGGCTCGATCATCGTCATCTCGCTGGTCCAGTGAATCTTGTCCGCGACGCCGATGCGCCGGTAGAACCCTTGAAGATTCGTACAGCAGCCGAAGAGCACATGTTGGCAGTTGTCGATGACCTCGTTGACGCCCGGATGCAGATAAGAACTGGCGCGCCCGCCCAGGTAGCCGCGCCGCTCCACAAGCTGCACGCGCAAACCGGCCTCGGCCAGCGCGCAGGCCGCGCTTATCCCGGCCACGCCGCCCCCCACCACGGTGACGGTCCTCTCTGACTTTTTCTGCAAATGGTTCAATGTATCATCGATCCTTGGAACGAATTCACTCTGAAGAAAGCGGCCTTGTAAGGGCACGGCTTTAGCCGTGCCATAAGAGCAGCAAAAAACGGATGCGGCTTTAGCCGCCGAGGGAATGCACGTGGTTGAAAATACAATCCCTCGGGGGCTAAAGCCCGACGAATTACTTCCGGCATGATGGCGCGGCTAAAGCCGTGCCCTTTCAAAACGTACGAACTATCCTCTCAAACAATCACCCGCGCCCACCCTATTCGCGCCAAACCCACCGCAAGAATCCCGAGCTTCTCCACCATCGGCACGCTGGCCCGCCGCGAAAACACATCGTAGTCCGCGCTCCGGATCCGCTTAAGCAACCCATGATAGATCCGAACCAGCACCCACAGCGCAGGCCGGCTTTCCCGGTCGATCAGCGGCAGCAACGCCTGCGCCGATTGGTAATAACCTTCCGCGCGCCGTGCAATCTCCGCGAGCAGCGCCCGCTCGTTGGCCGTTGGCGGCGCGCCAGGTTCCCTGTGTAGCAGAGAATCCAAGGCAACCCCGTGAGCCGCCAAATCCTCAAGCGGCAGATACACGCGGTTGCGCTCCGCATCCTCGGCAACATCGCGCAAGATGTTGGTGAGCTGAAACGCAATGCCTGTCTCCTCCGCCAGCTTCTCCGCACGGCTGTCCGTGTAGCCGAAGATGCGGATGCAGACCAACCCCACCACCGAGGCCACCAGGTAGCAGTAGCCGTAGAGATCGGCAAAGGTGGCATAGGCGCCCGCGGCATCGCTCGCGTCCTGCTTCAGGTCCATCGTAATGCCGGCTGCCAGCTCATCCAGCAGGCCGAGTGGAATGGCGAACCGCTTCGCCGCATCGCGCACGGCCAGAAAAATCGGGTCGCCGGTCTCTCCACCCTCGCAAACGCCGCGCCATGCAGCCAGCCACGCGTCCAGCCGGACTCGGCGCTCTTCGCGGGAAATGCTCTCGTCGTCGGCCAGGTCGTCCGCATGGCGCATGAAGGCATAGATGGCGCAGATTGCATTGCGCCGCGGCGCGGGCAGCGCGATAAAAGCGTAGTAGAAGTTCTTCGCTTCGCGCCTAGCAATCGCACGGCAAGCCGCGTAGGCCGCTTCCAATGGCCGTTTGTCCAATGTGTGCTCCTGCCTCAAGCCTCATTCTCTGTGCGCCGCCCGCCCCTGCCGAGGCTTAGAAACGGCAACAGCTTGGCGCTCACGGCCTTCAGCGCGAGCTTGACCTTGGTGCTCTTCGATATGGCCGGCCGGGCGCTCAGCACGTCATAGTCCCGCTCTTCGATAGCCCGCAAAATCTCAAGGCCGCCGCGGCTGAACAGATCCAGGTCCAGCGCCAGATCGCGGTTCACCATCCCGATCAGCGGGAGTCCCTCTTCAAACAGGCCGCGCGCATAATCGACCTCGCAATGCATCAGTCTGCGAAACTCCGGCGTAACGATGCCTTCGGCAATATAGTTCTCGCTGACGCGATAGAAATCCATATCCTTTTTCGGAATATAGATGCGGCCCTTGGCGTAGTCCTTGCGCACATCCTGCCAGAAGTTGGCCAGTTGCAGCGCCGAACAAGTTGCATCGGAAAGGCGGAAGTTCTCCTCACTCGCCTCGCCGCAGGCGTAAAGCACCAGCCGGCCCACCGGATTGGCCGAATAGCGGCAATAAGCCAGCACATCCTCCATGGTTGCGTAGCGCGTAACCGTCTGGTCCTGGCGAAAGGCCGTCAGCAGGTCCGCAAACGGCTCCTTGGGAATCGACCATTCGTGAATCGTATCCGCCAGCGCGACAAATACCGGATGGCGCGCCGAGCCCTCGTAGCATGCATCCAGCTCGCCGCCCCAAAGCTCCAGCAGCGCCAGCGCCTGCGCCGTGTCGCCCACCTCGTCGCCCAGATCGTCGGAGATGCGGCAGTAGGCGTAGATGGCATGAAAGTGCGGACGCAGCGCCTTGGGCAGGAACCAGGTCGCCACGTGGAAGTTCTCGTAGTGCGACTCGGCCAGCCGTTTGCAATATGCGCGGGCTTCGTCGAGCGTGGGTGCAACTGCGGGGATGCGATAGCTCTCAGGCAGCCACGCCCAGCCACGCTCTATCAACGTTTCCTTATCCACCGCATTCGCTTTTTTGTCCGGTTGGCCGGTTGCCAGGGGCATCGCTTCTCCTCAGGGCACAATGGCGGTCTTGATCTCGCTGCTCCGATTCATCAGCTTCTCAAAGACGCGGTTGAGTTCGTAGAGGTGAGCGTGGCCGGTGATGAAGGCTCCAGCCTGGAAACGTCCGCCGGCAATCAGATCCAGCGCCTTGCGGCAAATCGCCGGGGTGTGGTGGAACGTGGCGCGCAGAGTGATGTCGCTGTAATGAATGCGATTGGTATCCAGATTCACATGAGTTCCTACGGCGCAACCGCCAAAGAAGTTTACCGTGCCTCCCTTGCGCACCAGCTCGACTGCCTCCTGCCACGCGTCGGGCATGCCAACCGCTTCGATGGCAATGTCCACGCCCCGGTTCTTCGGCGTAAGCGCGCGCGTTTCACGGATGGCCTTGCGAATGTTGGTCGTCTGCACCACATGCGCCGCGCCCAACTGCCGCGCCGCTTCCACCTGGCCGTCGTGCTTCACGAGGGCGATCGCTTCGCAGCCGGCCAGTGCGGCCACATGCAGAATCATCAGCCCCAGCGGGCCTCCGCCGATCACGGCTACCGTATCCCCGGATCGGGGGTTCGAATCCTCGAATCCATGCACCGCGCAGGCCAGAGGTTCGGTCAGCGCCGCGTGCTCCAGCGGCACGTGGTCGGGAATGTGCAGCGTGTTCTTGGCCACGATGCGCGCAGGAATGCGGATGAACTCCGCATAGGCGCCGTTGTTGAAAAGCAGGTCGTCGCAAAGGTTTTCCTGGCCCCGCTCACAGAAATAGCACTGCCCGCAGGGCGCCGAGTTGAGCGCCACCACACGGTCGCCGGCGGCAAAGCCGGTCACTCCCTCGCCCGCCTCCACAACCGTCCCCGCCAGCTCGTGCCCAAACAGCGCCGGGGGCACAATCATGCGCGCGTGATAACCGCGGCGGAAAACCTTGAGGTCCGTTCCGCAGGTCAGCGCCGCGCCCACGCGCACGACCAGTTCGCCGGTTTCGGCTTTGGGAATGGGAACCTGCTCGATGCGGATATCTTCGCGGCCGTGTAGGATGGCGGCCTGCATGGTGCTACGCCCGCTTAGAAGCGCGTTTTCGACGGTCTTTCTGCCCAGGCTGACAGCGGATTCGACCGTCTGGCGGCCTTTGACGACCACCGCGTCGACTGTATTCAGGCCTGCTTCGACGACCGTCTCGACAGTATTGAGGCCTCCCTCGACGACGTTCTCGACCTTCTTGCGGCCCTCTTCGACCACGGTTTCGACCGTCTTACGGCCGCGGAGGATCGCGTCTTTCACCGTGCTCGCCATCGAATCCCCCTACTCTGCGCCGGCCCCCGGCACAGGCTCAATCATAATCTTCATTGAGTCGGCCTTGGGGTGCGAAGCAACCTCAATCGCTTCAACCGCCTGCTCCAGGGGAAAGCGGTGTGAGATCAGTTGTGTCAAATCGAATCCGTTTTGGTAGCCGCCGAAGATCAGATCGGTTACCTCATCCAGAATCTGAAAAGAAGATGAGTAAGACCCCAGCAGAGTCTTCTCATCCATGCATACTGCGCCGGGGTCGATGGTCGCTTCACCGTGCTGCGTCTGGGCAAAGAGCATCACTTTGCCGCCGGGCCGCACCGCGTCCATGGCGGTCTGGATCAGCCCATTGCCGCCTACAGCCAGAATCACGGCATCCGCTCCGCGGCCTTCGGTTTCCGCAAACACCCGTTCGGCCACATTTTCCGTGCCGGCCTGGATAGGGTCATGCAGCCCGAACTTGGCGGCAATGGCGTGGCGCTCGGGATACAAATCCGAGGTGAGCACGCGGGCTCCGGTGCGGCTGGCCAGCACGGCGTGCATCAGGCCGATCGGTCCCTGCCCAATCACCAGCACCGTGTCGTCCGCGGCCAGATTCAGCAGCTTCACGCCTTTCAGAACTGTGTTCACCGGCTCCGCAAACGCCGCCTGCTCAAACGGCACGCCATCGGGAATCCGCACCACGCCGCGGCTGGCCGCGATCCAGTCCATCACCCGAATGTACTCAGCAAAACCGCCGCCAGAAGGCTCAAAACCGGCAGTGACACCAACTTTTTTATAGAGTGTGCACTGGGTCGGCGTCTGCTTGCGGCAATAGTAGCAATCTCCGCAAGGAACGTGATGGTGGACCACCACCCGCTCGCCGACGCGAAATCTGGTCGCGCCGTCGCCCACTTGGACGATGGTTCCGGCCATCTCATGGCCGAAGATGCGTGGCGCGGAGTGCGAGCCGGTGTGAATTTTTTTGAGATCCGTCCCACAGATGCCGCACGTGGCCACTTTCACCAGCAGTTCCCCGGGCTCGATCACAGGCACGGGTACGGTTTCCACGCGCATATCGTTCAAGCCGCGATAGACCACGGCCTGCATGGTGGCGGGAATTCCGGTCTCGATCTGGCTTTCAGCGTTTGCGATTTGGGTAGCCATTGCGCTTTCTTACAGAACCTCGGTCATCCAGAAAATCGAGCAGGGACTCCCTGATGCCTTGGGCGGCCTTGCTGCTATTCTCGCCCATCCGCACGAGCGCGGGCCAGTGCCAGGGCCGAAGAGCGGCAAAAACGATGAACCGGGCCAGTTGAAATTGTTCATTCTTTGAGATAAAGCGATTGAAATCAGGTAGTTGATCCCTGTAACCGTCGCTGATTCCCTTGATGCAATAAAAAGGAATGGCGCGCATCTGGGCCAGCCGCGCAATCCCCGCCGCCTCCATGTCCACCAGAGCGGCCGAGTAAGTGGATGCAAGACGCAGCTTTTCGTGGACGTCGGCGACTCGGGAGCTGGTCACCAGCCAGCAATCATTGGGGGGACCGGCGGCAACAAAGCGCTCTCCAGTGCGGGCGTCGATGACGCAGGAGATGTCGCAGGCCTGGCCGGGCGCAAACTCCTCGCGCAAGGCGCCCACCCAGCCGGTTGAAATCACCTGATCGACGGGGCCGTCCTTCTCGACTTCAACAAATGCCCGCGTCGCGGCAACGACGCCGGCCCCGGCACAGGCTGCCACCCACTCGCCCTCGTCGAAGCGCCAGCTCCAGAGATCGACGCCCTCGCGGCGTTCGTGCCGCCAGCCGCGGACCAGGGGCTTCAATTCACCGGGCATCGCTGCGATGATTGCAACTCGTGTCATGCTGGGCCCAATCAATCCCTTCTTATCTACGGCGCGTACCCATGCGCCCGGAACCACTCAATCGCCGCGCGCATCGCGGGGTAAACGGGTACGATGCGGAACCTCAGCTCCTGTTGCGCGTGGGCGCTGGAGGCGTACATCTTCTTGCGCCCCATCCGCACCTCCGCCAGCGTCGCCCTCGGTTCGCGTCCACGAATGCGGCCGGTGATCCACTCCTCGAAGAAAGCATAAGTCGCCGCGACCGCGAACGGAATCCTCACCGTCGGCGACGGAATGCCGGTGATGGCCGACATCTTGTCCAGAATCTGCTTGAGCGTCAGGTTCTCCCCGCCCAGAATGTAGCGATGGCCGGGTTGGCCCTTGGTAAGCGCAGCCACATGGGCGCGGGCCACCTCGGCCACATCCACCAGATTGAGCCCGGTGTCCATGTAGGCGGGAAACTTGCCGTTGAGAAAGTCCACGAAGATGCGGCCGGTGGGCGTGGGTTTGGCGTCGTTGGGGCCGATGGGAGTGGTGGGGTTGAGAATGATCACCTGCTGGCTGGCCTGCGCGGCGGCGATGGCCTCCCGCTCGGCAAGAAACTTGGAGCGCTTGTAGTGCCCCACCATGTCGCTGAGCGAAACCGGCGTGTCTTCATTGATGACCAGGCCGTCCATGCGGAAGTGCATCGTCGCCACGCTCGAGGTGTAGACCACGCGCTTCACCTTGGCCTCGCGCGCCATGCGCAGCAACTCGCGCGTCCCGTCCACATTCGCCCGGTACATAGCCTTGGGATCGCGAATCCACAGCCGGTAGTCCGCGGCCACGTGGACCACCGCGTCGCAGCCCGAAAGCGCAGACCGGATCGACTCCGGCTCGGAGAGATCGCCCACGTGCGTCTCGCCAGGGATGCCTTCGAGATTCGCCAGATTGCTGCTCTTGCGGACAAGGAGCCGCAGTTGAGCGCCCTCGGCGGCCAGTGCTCGCGCCACATGATGGCCAATGAATCCCGTCGCGCCTGTGAGAAAGACTTTCATCGTGAAAACTCCGGGCGAGTCTCCATTTTAGCGGAGCAAGCGGAGTTGGCTTCGCGAATCGTCAGGCAGGCGCGTTTCTCACGCCCCTGATGAGAATCCAGACTCCGATGACGAATTCGAAGGGAATGTAGGGAACGACGAAGTAGAACGAGAGGTTGATGCCGAGGACGGAGAGAACGATGGCGAAAAAAACGGGGATGACGGTGATGAGTCCCCAGAGTGAAAGAGCGCGAGGAACGAGGCGCGACTTGAAGAGGAGCCAGTAGAAGAGGATAGCGCCGGGACAGAAGACAAGCAAGAGGAGCGTGTAGCCGAAGTTCATGGAAGCTAGGGCGCGGTCTGCCTCGGCGAGAAGAGACGCGGAGGGGGTGGCGGCGAATTGGCTGGAGAGGGCGAGAAGCGGGAAGGCGGCGAGGCGGCTGACGGCGCCGAGCACAGCCTCAAGGAAGTAGAGGGCGCAAGCGGTAAGTGCGGAGACACGGCCATAGGCGCGAAGAGCCTCGTAAAGGACCACGCCGAGCCAGATGACACCGGCGACGGCGACCATCTCGTCGAGGATGTCGACGCGGAGAAGCCATGGCCGGGCGGCGATGCGAAGAAGGGCGGCGGCGGTGTCGCCGGGGACGAGCAGGCCCATGTTGAGGATGAGGCCCCCAGCGAGCGATGTGAAGAACTGGAGGAGGAAGGCGACGCCGAGGATGCGAGAAACGGGCTGAGGCGAGTTCATGCAGACACTGTCTTTCTGCGCGCAGCGCGGATGGTATGGAAGAGGTTGAGAACCATCTTACCGGAAATAACTGGGCGCGGGAAGTATAGAGACGTTCTCGCTCTCGTGGTTTTCGGGCATGGAACCGTTAGAGCGAGACGGGGGCGGGAGTGTCAAGGAGGCCGCGCGGCTGAAGCCGCTCGGCCTGGGGTTAGCTAGTCGAGTCTGTCGGGGACAAGGGCGATGTTCTTTTCGCCAGCGGCCTTCTTTTCGTTGTAGGCCTTCACCCAGTCCTCCCAGTGCTTGCCGGCGGCGCGGTCTTTGCCGCTGAATTCGACGCGGGCGATCTCGGCGTAGCTCACCTTGCGCTTCTCCGGCGCATTGGGGGTGAAGTACTGCAAGAAGGATTCAGTCAGCGTAGGCCCGGTTTTGCAGTTGAAGATATAGGCATCGATGCGCTCCCCGCTCTTGAGCGTAAGCGTCACATCGCCGCGATAGTCCAGAGCCTTGCCGAGGGCCTCGCGCAGATCGTCCTCGTTGGCCAGCGCGGGAACCCAACCTTCGAGATTATGGTGCTCGGTCCCCGGAGCCAGTTCCAGCGCCTCAACCTGCTCCAGCGTATATTTCAACACCTCGGCGGTCATGCGTTGTTTCCCTCGAAAATATCTGATTGGGGTTCGTGGTATCCCACCCTTTCGCCAGTAAAAAGGCGAAAGGATGGGGCACGGAGCGTGTACTTGGTGACTTCGGCGGTCATGCGCGGGTCTCCTCGAGCTCACGCTCGGGCTCCTTGATCTGCACCAGGTCGCCGTGGCGACCCGGCCCATCTGGCGCGACCTGATCGAGCAGCTTCAGCGCGTGCTGGTCGCGATACAGGCTGAACGTTCCGCGCACCATGCCCCAAAACCCCTTAAGAGAACCGAACCCTTCGATCACCGCTGACGGCTCATAGCCGCAACTGACCATGCAGTTGGCGCACTTCGGGTTCCCGCTCACCACGCCATACTCTTCCCACTTGGTGGTCTCGATCAGTTCCTTGTAACTCTCCGTGTAACCGTCCTGCAGAAGATAACATGGCCGCTGCCAGCCGAAGATGTTAAATGCCGGCGAGCCCCACGGCGTGCACTCATATTTCCGGTCGCCCATCAGGAATTCCAGAAACAGCGGCGACATATTGAACTTCCACGTCGGCTTGCGGTTGGAAAGAATGGCACGGAACAGCCGCCGCACGCGCGCCCGTCCCATAAATCGATTCTGATCCGGCGCCTTCTCGTAGCTGTAGCCGGGCGAAAGCACGATTCCCTCCACGCCCATATTCATCACTTCGTCAAAGAAGCCGCGGACGCTGTTCGGGTCGGTCCCGTCGAAGAATGTGGCGTTCGTGGTCACGCGGAAGCCGCGCTTCACGGCCTCCTTGATGCCCTCGACCGCAATGTCGTAGCCGCCCTCGCGGCACACTGAAAAATCATGATGCTCGCGCTCTCCATCCAGGTGGACTGAGAAGGTCAGGTACTTCGACGGCGTGAACTCCGGCAGCCGCCGCTTCAACTCCAGCGCATTCGTGCACAGGTAGATGTACTTCTTGCGCGCCACCAAGCCATTCACAATTTCGACAATCTGCGGATGCAACAGCGGTTCGCCGCCAGGCAGCGACACCATCGGCGCGCCACACTCCTCCACCGCTGCAAAACACTCCTCCGGCGAGAGTTGCTTCTTGAGAATGTGCGGCGGATACTGCACCTTGCCGCAACCGGCGCAGGCCAGGTTGCAGCGGAAGAGTGGCTCCAGCATCAGCACCAGCGGATACCGCTTGTTGCCGGCTAGCTTCTTCTTCAGCACATAGGTGGCGACCGTCCACATCTGGGAGATCGGAACAGCCATCTTTGGGTTAACCTCCAGCGCCAAGTGCGGCGCGTTCCATGGCCCGCCGATAGCTGGTGAGAGCCATCAGCGGGAAGTATTGGCGGTACATCGTATAGGCCAGGTAAAAGACTCTGGGGAAGCCTGTTCCTGTAATGATACTCTGGCGGAGCTCGCCCTCTCCCATGGATTCGTCCCAACTGCCGTCCGCCTGCTGCCGGGTAAGCAGCCAGCGAACGCCCTTGGCGAGAGAATCGGAGCGGTCGTCTCCGGCGGCCAGCAAGCCGAGCAGCGCCCAGGCCGTCTGCGATGGCGTGCTCGTGCCCACGCCGCGCGTGTTCGGGTCGTCGTAACTGCCGCAGGTTTCGCCCCAGCCGCCGTCCGGGTTCTGCACCATGCGAATCCACTCCGCGCCCTGCTGGATCTGCGGCTCGTGATTGTCGATGCCGATCGCTTCAAGCCCGCGCAGCACCAGAAAAGTCCCGTAGATGTAGTTCACTCCCCAGCGGCCAAACCAGCTTCCATCCGGTTCCTGCTGGCTGAAGATGAACTGGATAGCCTTCTCCACGCGCTTGTCGGCACGGGTGTAGCCATAGTTCGCCAGCATCTCCAACATGCGCCCGGTGATGTCCACCGTCGGCGGGTCCAGCATCGCGTTGAAATCGGCAAACGGAATGTACTGAAAGATCATCTTGGTGTTGTCTTTGTCGAAGCTGCCCCAGCCGCCGTTCTTGCACTGCATGGCAAACTCCCACTTGATGGCGCGCTGCGCCACCTTGTGCTGATAGCCTTCGCGGGGGTTATCCACCTTGTTCAGCGCCAGCAGCACCTGCGCCGTGTCATCGGTGTCGGGATAAAACTCGTTGTTGAACTCGAAGTACCACCCGCCCGGCTCGGTGTTGGGCGCCTTCACGGCCCAGTCGCCCTTGTGCCGCACCTCCTTTGAAAGCATCCAGTCCGCGGCCTTGATCATGCGCGGGTCGCTGCGCGGCACGCCGGCTTCGCCCAGAGCATAGACCGCCTGTGCGGTGTCCCATACCGGCGACACGGCAGGCTGCATGCGAAAGGTCGGCTCAGGCATGACTTCATTGGCCGGCTCTTCGATGCCCAGCTTCTCAAACTCGTCCCGCGCGCGAATCACCTGCGGATCGTCTTCGGAGTAGCCCAGGCAGCGCAGCGCAATGATCGCATTCAACATGGCCGGATAGATGGCGCCCAATCCATCTGTCATCTCCAGCCGCTCCAGCAGCCACTTCTCCGCCTGCCGCAGTGCCAGCCTGCGCAGCGGCCGGATGTGAACCGCCTCGGCAAAATGCAGAATCCTGTCCAAAACAAGAAAGAAATTGCGCCAGGAGATGAGGGCTTTGCGATTCATGCGCAGGCGGAGAATCGAGTTGGCCCGCCCGCCCACATATAACTCATCGATCCCCTGCTCCGGCGCAATCTTCTTGAACGGTTTCTTGGCGTACATGATTGCCAAGGGAACCAAAATCGAGCGTGACCAAGATGAAATCTCGTAGATATTGAAGTAAAACCATTTGGGAAAGAGAACGATCTCCGGCGGAATGGCCGGCACCGCATCGTAGTCGTACTGGCCCAGCGCGCAGAGATACATCTTGGCGAACGTATTGCACTCCACCACGCCGCCGTGCGCCAGAACCCACTCGCGGCACTTGACCAGCCGCGAGTCGTCCGCGCCGATGCCCATCAGCTTGGCGGAAAAGTAGCAACTGACCGAGAGCGAGATATTGCCCGGCCCGCCCGGATAAATGCTCCAACTGCCATCCCCATTCTGGTAGCGCATCATCTCCGCGAATGCGCGCTTCAGCCGGCCCGGATCGCCGCTTTCCAGCAGCGTATGCAGGAAGATGTAGTCGGCCTCGAGCTTCGAGTCGGCTTCAAGCTCCCCACACCAGTACCCTCCAGGATGCTGCCGGGATAAAAGGAACTCCCGCGAATGGACGATGGCCGACTCCACATCCGCCAGGTCCGCGTCCAGCCGCCCAAATCTGGGCGCCACGGATTGCGTCTTCCCTTGTTGAATGCTCATACGGTTTGAAACGCCTCAGGATCTATTCCCTGTTCCCTGCTTTTATCGCACCGGCACAGGCTCTGCTCCGCCTACGCCGCCAATGGCCTGGATAATCTCAGGCGGCAGGCCAAACCGGACATTTTCCGGCACCACTTCAACCTCTTCGACGATGGAAAACCCGTTTTGGCGCAAATAATTCACCACGTCCTCCACCAGCACCTCGGGAGCCGAGGCGCCCGCCGTAACCGCAACATTCGTCACGCCTTGCAGCCAAGCCGGGTCGATCGCCTGGGAGTTGTCGATGAGATAACCGATGGTCCCCAGGTTCCGCGAAACCTCGACTAACCGATTGGAATTCGAACTGTTGGTCGAACCCACCACCAGCACCAGTTCTGCGTCGTGAGCCACGTTGCGCACCGCCACCTGGCGGTTCTCCGTGGCGTAGCAGATGTCCTGCGTGTGAGGGCCCACAATGTTCGGGAACTTGAGTTTGAGCGCGTGGATAATCTCCCGCGCTTCGTCCAGGCTGAGGGTGGTCTGGGTCAGATACGCCACCCGGTCGGGATCGGGCACCTGAAGCGCCGCAACCTCTTCAACGTTTGAAACCACTTGAGTTACGTCCGGCGCCTCGCCCAGCGTACCCTCGATCTCATCGTGGTCGCGGTGGCCGATCAGCACCAGCGAGTAGCCCTGCCTGGCAAACTTGACCGCCTCGATGTGGACTTTGGTTACCAGCGGGCAGGTCGCATCGATCACCTTCAGACCGCGGCCCTTGCTCCGTTCGCGCACCGCCGGCGAAACTCCGTGCGCCGAGTAGATCACCCGCTGCCCGTCCGGTACGTCGTCGATTTCATGAACAAAAATCGCGCCCTTTTGCGCCAACTCATTCACAACATAGCGGTTATGCACAATCTCCCGGCGCACGTAGATAGGCGCGCCGAAGGTTTCCAAAGCGATCTTCACAATATCGATCGCGCGCACCACTCCGGCGCAAAAGCCGCGCGGCTTGAGCAACAACACCCTCTTCTGACTGGGGGAAGTCTCGGTGCGGGTACCGTTCGAGATGGAATTGAGGACAGTTGTGGTCACACTGCCAGTATACCAATCGCCGCATCCAGGCGGCAGGAAAGAAAAACGAAGACGCGAAGCTTCGGCGCTGCATCCAAGTAGACGATTCGTAAGGTAGTCGGCGAGGTTTCAGACCCATGCGTTTAGGCCGTCTTAGCATCTCGATCGGCGCGCTCGCCATTGGCATCGTGCTCTGTTTTCTGCTGCTCTCGGGTTTTGCTCTTGTCGCGCACGCCGGGTTGTGGAGCCGTTTCGCCGGTTACCTGACCGGCCGCACCACCAGCATCGACGTTTCCTCCCCTTCGGTCGTGGAGAAGATACATCAACTATCGCGCCTGGAGACGGTGGTTTATTCGCTGGACAAGATCGTGGAGGGAGAACGCCAGAACGCTTACCTGCCCGACTTTCTGGTGGGCGACAAGCTCCTTCTGGTGGCCCACGGAGAAGTGATTGCCGGCGTTGATCTGGGCCAGCTCAAGTCGGGCGACGTTACCGTGAGGGGCGAAGCCGTTCAGGTTCGGCTGCCCGCGCCGCAGATTCTCACGACCCGCATCGATAACGGACGCACGCGAGTTTATTCCCGGACGACCGGCCTGCTGGTCGCCACCGATCCGAACCTGGAATCCGAAGTGCGCCTGACGGCCGAGCAGCAGATTGCCCAGGCCGCGCTCGACGACGGCATTCTCGACAAAGCGCGCCAGAACGCCCGCACCAGCGTCACCGCCCTGCTCTATGGCCTGGGCTTCCACAAAGTGGATGTGCAGTGAGACAGAGATCAGGGATCAGGGATCAGAGAACCGATATCATTCAATTTCAGGGAATCCTTACCCAGCTCTCGGTCCGCCCCAGCAATGAGATGCCGATATAGCCGCGCATATGGAGGTTGTCCTTCCCGACGGCCCACATCTTGCCCTTATATTGCTTTCCATTCTCCGGGTCCACGACGGTCCCGTCCACCCAGTCGTCTCCGTCGGGATGGAAGTTGCGCATGATGACCATGCCCAGAATGAGCTGGTTCTTGTACTCGCCGGAACACTTGTCGCACACATCGCGCGGAGTGCGGCCGGGGCGCACCTGCGTGACGCGGCCAAAGAGTTTGCCGTCCACCAAGTAGGTTTCCGCGTGGCCTCCGGGTGTGCCATCGCTGTTAACGATCTGCCAGTGCCCGATGGCGTTCTGAAGTTTCGGCGAGAGTTGCTGCGCGCGGGCTGCGGCAACGGAAAGCAGCGCCAAGAGAGCAAGAGCGAAGGCGCAAAGGCATTTGTGTCGAATGGTTCTCAAGATGACCTCCCCTTTTGATGGATTATAGGGCGAACAAGGGAATTTTCAGTGGTCAGTGACCGGGGGAGATCAAATCCCAAGTCTCAACGCGAGACCTGGGGCACCGGGCTCGGTGGTACGAACTTCAACTCCAGCTCGGAACAGGGGCTTTCGACCGGATGGCTTGGACACGGCGAAATCTCGATGACCAAGCCCAACTCCCTATATCTATACTCGATACCAAGGGCACCGACCGATTCATGGCTGCTCTCAGGTCCTAGCACCTTCAACCGCAGGTCTTTCGAATATTGTTCAAAAAAGTCGCGGGTGGTTCCCTTAAACCGTCTCTGAATTGCGTTGTGTCGCGCTTTCTTCGCAGCATCTTCTGGAACCTTGCTAATTGACATCTCAATGATCTCGCGGCTCGTCCCGAAATCGAGAGCCAGTCCACCACACTGAAACTGCGCTTCGCAGACTTGGCACCAGCCCTGTCCGGCACACGCAGCCTCCTTGCCTGGAACCCCCTCCCCTATCAGGTCAAGGTGTCGAGCACGAACGTGCTCCTGAACCTCCGGCCAAGTCATTCCGAGGCGAAATCCCAGAACTCTCACTTGCTGACTGCTCCAACCTCGAGTCGAAAACAGATCTGAGTCAGTCAGTTCGATACCAGCGGCTGTACTCTTGTAAGCCAGGGTCTGGCATATCCCTAGCTTCCCAAGGAACAGGATGCTACCGATCCAAAGGAATACCGCGCAAATCAGTCTCGTTGTTTGCATAGGACATCCGCTAACCAGCAATCACCATCGCTCTCATATAAAAGGGGGGTTGGGGGTTAAACCACGCTGGAAGCCCATAACTCACGCCTAGATTGTTCTTGCGGCCCGGCTTGCCCATCGCGCTCAGGAGCTTATAAAGCTGGTTAATACCCTTCGGGGGAAGGGGGTCGTAAAACCCCATATGACTGTCCTCAAAGACCATCACGTCACCAGCCCTCGGCGATTCCTCCTCTGAGAGACGCCGAAGCAATTTTTGATCGACAGTAAGCGTTTTAACGAACCCATTCGTCGGGCAGTGTATGTTGATGGTGCGAATCGCCTTACAAACAAAACCGCTACACATGCCTATCTCTTCGTAGCCTTTGCCAATATAATTCCTTGCCGCTACGAGGATCCGCCTGCTTTCATCGTCTGTGACGTCTCGGTAGTTCATCACGTCCGCCCTTCCCGCCGCTCGAAAGCCGACACGATCATGATAATGGAATTCGGTGTATCCAGCAAGTGCCGGGCGACCCAAATCTCAAATCCGGGTACCCCGGTTCTGGATTCTGAGACCTGGAGAACCACGAACCCCCACAACCCAAGCAGTAAACCGGCGATTCTCCTATGCCGCCACCACTCGCAAGGCAATGGCCGAACTTGAGGCCGGGAAAGGTAAGCGCTTTGACAGTGTCGATGCGCTGATGGCTGACCTTCATGCGGACGATTGAGCGCTCATCTGCCTTCAAGCGCGATTACAAGCGGGAGGCCAGGGGCGGGTAAGTTCGCCCTCAAGCGTGTTTGCGATGGCGCTCGACGTACTCGCGCAGGGCGAAGTTCATGCGGGTTTGGTAGCCCTGTCCCTGCCGTTGGAACCAGTCGAGGATGTCGGCGTCAACGCGCAACGACAGAGGGCGCTTGATGGGACGGTAGAACGGCCCGCGCACCGCATGGCTCCAGTCGGTGATGGGCGGCATATCGGTGGTGTCGATCTCACTCTCCGGCATGGCGGCCAAAGCATCCAGCTCGGCCTGCAACTCCGGCGTCAGCGGCTCTGGAAACCCTCTCTTCATAGTCTCGCCTCTCATGTGTCTCCGCCTTTCTTGCGCTAATGATTCTTCCGGCTCCTGCTTCGTCCTCGGGCCAGGTATGGACAACGTAGAGGACAACGATTCTATCCCCGCTGGGCGAACCGAGTTTCCTCCATCGTTCCTCGCCGGGGTACGGGTCAGGAACCGATATGCACAGAGGATCGCCAAGGACACGTTCGGCGAGTTCGAAGCTGACCTTGTGCTTTTCAAAGTTCTTCTTCGCCTTTTCGGGGTCCCAAGTCCAGCGCACCGGTCATCCGTATATACAGTATCGTATCTACAGTTGCGGCTTGTGTCAATGAAAATTGGGCCGAGAGCCGAATACTGAATCCCAGATTCAAAGGCGATGCCTGGAGCACCGGCTCGCAAGGGATTCCTTGCCTGGGCACACGCTGACCGATTGAGGTTCATGGTCTCCCAGGTCCCAAAAGCGGGACCCGGGGCACCCGCCTCCAGCCGACCCTGGCGAACAGATGCACGCTTGACCGTCGAAGAAATAGGATAAATTTTCATTTGACACTCAAATGCGATGTTTGTACTATTACGAAAGTTGTAGGAATGAATCAAAGACTGTTACCTAAACTCCCCTGAAATAGATCACTTCTTCTCCGTTTATTTGCGAGGAGGTAACTTCGAACTTAGAAGGGGAACTCTGCTGGACGCACCATCTAACGGATCGGGCGGAACTTCCCCAGATAGCCGCCTGCAACAAAGAACCCTTGCTCAGATCAACCCCCATTCGGATTTGAGCATCTTTGCATCTTCGGCCCGAATGCCGGGTCGAGGGTGGAAACGCCGCACAAACGAAGCAATCAAAGCATCACGAGGAGGATTCAATGGCAACCATGAACAGCGTTGGGATGAATATGAATGTGTTCGGTTTCGATGATGTACCGACTATGGCCGGGATCTTCAAAGCTGAGCACTCTGAGCACCATGCTCCGGGCCAGGCGGCCCAGAGTTCACACGAAAAAGGTGGGAGCGTTGATGCTCCGCTGAAGAAGGGTACCGCGGGCACGGATGCTCAAAACCGGCGCGACAAGGGCTTGGACGAGTTGGAGAATAAGGGCACTGCGGGCACGGATGCTCAAAGCCGGAAAAACAAGGGCGTGGACGAGCCGCTAGGGAAGGGTACTGCGGGTCAGGACAGCCAGGGCCGCCGCAACTAGGGCGACGAACGGGTAAAAGGCTGAGGTCCATAGTGCTTACATTTCGTCTGTGCGATGTTGACATCGGAGCGGAGTGGCGGCCGACAGGCGACGGCTTCGAATGTGGCGAGAGCCACATTCGGCCGTTTCGCCACGCCGCGCTGGAAGATGTTGCCATCGCGGACGGGAGCCGCATTCTCGTCCTGGTGCGGGAGCGATCTGCCGGCCGGAGCGGCGCCGAATTGGCTGCGGGCGTACAAACCGGCCGGCTGACGCATATAGATAGCGAGCGTTTCGATCAGCTGGCGCAGCAATTGCGAGACTGGCCGCTGCAATGGCAGATGCTGGTTATCAATGCGCCATCGAAGGCCAAGCCGTGGAATGACGAGAGTGTGCTGGCCACGCTTGAGGCCGGTCATTGGGGCACGGCGCCGGTTTTTTTGGTTTCCGATCACGGGAAACTGTGGGGCGATTGGGATGCGGCGCGTCTTCTGCACCTGCTGCCGCAGAAGAGTCTCAATCCGGTACGGGCTGCTCGTTATCTGGCTGAATATGCCAACCCCTATGCGCGAAGCACGCTGTTTCGCGGCCTGCAGCTTCTGACCGAGCGCTCGCGGGCGGAGTGGGCAGGGCAGGCAGGATGCGAGACGCTGTCGATCGCCTACCCGGAACCGTGGTATCGGCCACGTGCAGGGGAATTGTGCGAAGGGGCAGACCCGGTCGAAGCGTTTGAGACGATCGTGTCGTCGTCCTTGCGCCGTTGGATAAATGTTTCTGAAGAGCATCTTGGCGCCGAGGTGAGCGGTGGCCTGGACTCAGCCATCGTTGCGTCGAGTACTGCGGCGTTGTGCAAGAGACCGCTGCGCAGTTATGGCATCGCTTTGATGGGTGATAGCCGAGAGGATCAGCCGGAGCGCAGAGCAGAGCTTGCGCAACGGTTCGGCCTGATAGATACCGAGGTTCCCATCGCGTCCTTCTTGCCTCTTGCGCCCGGCAGTTGCCGCCTGGATGGACGTGCGCCCGTGTTGCCGTGGGAAGAGGGATACTACGAGGTGTTCTGGGAACTGCTTACCGGCGCATCGGAGCATGGAACTGAGGTCCTGCTGACCGGCTTCGGCGGCGACGAGTTATGCGGCCTGCGTCCCTCCGAAATCCGGGCGATCCGTGGGGAATCTGCTGGAGCGGCTGCGCCGGATGAGGATTCGGTGAGTGCGCCGTCCTTTCTCACGCCCAGCGCCCAGGCGACCCTGTCCGAAGAGTTGGACTTACCCCCTCGCGCGCCTTGCAGCGATTCAGCCGTGGAGTGCGCCGCGTTCAGCGCCGCCCGATATATGCGCCGCGGGATCTGGCCGGTCCATCCGCTTTGCACGCCAGAGCTGGTGCACTTCTGCGCGCACTTGCCCCCCGAGTGGCGATACAGACGCAGGATAGAACGGGAGTTGCTCACGCGGCGGGGTTGTTCCGATCGCGTGATCCACCCGCGCCAACGGGACGATTTCTCCTGGGCCTTGGCCGCGACCTTGCGCGGTCCAGCCCGGCCTCTGGTGGAGCGGCTCTTTGCGGAACCGGCTCTGCACGAGCTGGGAATCGTCGACGCCGGCCGGTTGAGGTCTGCCTATGACGCATGGTGCGATCACGGGCCGCGGGATGAAGCGGTTCAATATTTTGCGGCTGCTGTGACGGAGCTGTGCCTGCAACCAATGCGCTGAATGAGGGCGCAGAGGGCCGGAAATCCGGACGCGGCGGGAGGACAGCTCTGGGCGCATTTCCTGAATAACCTCTTTACCGGCTCCCCGCGATCATCTGCGCGGCGTGCTGGAGGCTGGTTTCGGAGACTTTGGCGCCGCTCAACATGCGGGCTACTTCGTGCGTCCGCGCTCGATCATCGAGCAGCCGAACCTGCATCTTGGTCCGCCCGTCTGCCTCGCACTTGTCGATGAGGAAGTGCTGGTCGGCGAAGGCGGCGATCTGGGGCAGGTGGGTTACGCACAAAACCTGCTGGCCGCGGCCGAGGGATTTGAGCTTCTGGCCGACCGCTTCCGCCGCGCGGCCGCCGATGCCGATGTCGATCTCGTCGAAGACCAGAGTGCGCGGGGTGGGGGTCTTCTTCTTGGGCTTGGCCGCGCTCTCTTCCACGCTGACTTTGAGGGCCAGCATGACGCGGGACATTTCGCCGCCGGAGGCGATCTGGTCGAG
>CABDXY010000131.1_pt1 | contig 21230 bp, 24 predicted proteins | sample 3131871 | NCBI WGS metagenome assembly CABDXY01 (sample SAMEA5534336, study PRJEB31848) | metagenome | biome: tundra; feature: field; material: soil | place: USA | collected 2013-05 | depth 0.15 m
ATGTCGAGGAAGACCTGGTCGGCGGAGAGGGAGACGACGATGCCCTGCAACTGTTTTGCGCCGGGTTCGGCCTTGTGGGAGTGGGTCTTCTCGAATGCGGAGAGAAGATCGGCGAAGGACTCCGTTGGCTCGGTAGTTGGGGGTTCGCCAATGGGAGGCTCGGCGATTGGTTCGGTGTCCCGATTGGGCTCAGGAGGGATTGCGGGGGCGGATTCTGGAAGGCTGTTGTTTATCATGGCGGTTTACTGCTTCATTCTCCCATGAATCAACGGCTGGCGTTTTGAGGCGAATTCCTGGTGTCGGCTGTCTCCTTCCATCGGATACGCTCTGGGTGGTGTTTTTTCCCGAGCAGGACAATGTCGATTGGGCCGCCAATGCCGCTTGGAGCCGGAACAATATTCGCAGTGCGACTAGCCGCTTGGATAATATCGACAGTGGCCGCAACAGCTTGATCGAGCGGAGTCTCGGTGACCGGCTTGTCAACAAGAATGAAGTCTTTCGTAGGCTTGCTGAGGTAATCGCGGCCGAAACCGCCAAATACGTAGCGGTTGATGTAGTCTGTTTCGCCATATGACCATACGCCCCGTCTGCTTTGCGGCGATATCGTGAGGTGTGTAAATCGATCAGCTCTAATCTCATGCGTTGCCACATCGATTCGGACAACAAAGTTCATAATCGTCGAGGTTTTAGATCTTAGGTCATAGTTGGCGATCACCACGGAGAAAATTTCGCCCCCGGCAGATGAATCAAATACGCCGGGGTTTGAATTCTGGAGCCGTTGGCTCGCCGCAACGCATTCAGACGCCAGGTCTTCGAGTGACAACTTGGAGAAGTCGGGGACCTTGCGTTCGAGATAGGCCTTGACGACCAAGGCAATATCAAGCATGCGTGGGGCGGACTCGAGATAGCGGCACATGTCTGCCTCTCGCGCGTCCGGCGCTTTGATAAAGGATACGTTCCCTGTAACCGCGACCGCTGTGCGGTGTGGTCTTCTCACTTCTGTGATCTTGTACCGATCATCGCAGCGGGTCCCCAAGAGCGAGGTCCGGCTGTCCGCAGCAATCACGAGACCGCTTGCCGATGCGGCGATCACCACGAGCGTTCCGTTGGCCGGCGCCGGCGCCATGCAAGCCAACAGGATGATTGCGAGAAAGCGCGCCATGCTACCAGTATCCACTAGGACGCGTCCGGCAACGTGCCGCGCAGTCTCTGGCCTATGGGAATTGGGTGACCTTGGGGGTGACGCGGGGGTGGATTGAGGTGGGGCCGCCGGTCGAGTCGATGACGTTGCCGATTTCGCCCTTATCGCCGAGGCAGATGGTGATCATGCTGTGGAAGCGGACGTTGGGGTTGACGGGGACTTCGATGGCGCGGGTGAGCACGACGTTGGGATGGCGGAAGACCGAGTAGATGCCGAGGCCCCATGCTTCGTGGGTGGTGACGCGATCGGCCACTTTGTAGGATGCCCAGCCGTCGATGCGCACGCCCTTCGCGTCCAGTCCGCTGGTGTAGCTGGCCTGGTCAGGAGGGTCGTAGGGAATCTCGGATTGATAGAAGTAGGTTCGTCCGCCGTTGCCGTTCCAAAGGACCTGGAACTCCTGGTGATGCTCGACGAAGAGGCCGTAGACGGTGACATTGTTGCCGTTGACGACCAGGCCGTTGGCGCTGGTGTTCAGGTTCCAGCCGACGCCGGCGCCGTGATCGGCGCGCCAGATCCAGGTGTGATCGACGATGGTGTCGTTGCTGTTGATGCGGAGGTTGACCACCGCGCGGCCCACGCCTGCGCCGCCCACGCGGAAGAAGACGTCGTGGAGAGAGATGGGGTTTTTGGCGTGGTTGGCTTTGCTTCCCTCAGGGCCCACTTCCAGCAGGACGGGCGAGCTGGCGGGGCCGGCATCGAAGAGCAGGCCGGCGAGGATAAGGCCGTCCACGTCGGCGGTGGTCATGGCCGCAGTGCCGTCGATGGGGCGCAGAGTGGCGAAACCAAGCCCCATGACCACGGTGTTGGGCCGGGTGACGCGGATGGGTTCAGTGACTTCATAGATACCGGGCGTGAAGAGGAGATTCTTGCCGCTGGCCAACTGGGCATTGATGGTTGCCGCAGTGTCAATGCCGGGGTGGGCGATGTAGAACCTGTCGATGGGGATGGATTTTCCCGGCGTGGACCCGCCGTGCCAGGTGATGCCCGCAGTGTTGGTGACGAGCGACGGGACGCGGACGCTGTAGTTGCCTTGGGCATCGACCTGGAGGAAGGGCTTTTCGCGGACGATGGGGGTGAGGGCGACTTTGGTATAGGGTGGATTGGGCCATTCGCCTGGCGGGGAATTGGGGACGCCGACGAAGACCATGTTCCAGTTGGCGCCGGTCCAACTGCCCCACTCGCTGTTGCGGGAGATCCATTGCTGCTGGCTGCCAGACCCGACGTTGCCGTCCACGAGGGAGTCGGACATCCAGCCGCCGCTGGCCGAGCCGTTGTTCTGGTGGAGCACGATATTGCCGCGGACGTGCATGCGGCGGAAGGGGATGGCCTGGGAAACGGCCCACTGCATGGTCCCGCCGGTTGGCGTGACGGAGAAGCCCTCGGCGGCGCGCCAGAAGGTGGTGGTGGCGTTGTTGTTCTTCCAGCTTGCGTCGGCGTGGACGTTGCCCGAGATGTGAACGCTGTCCGGCGAGGCTCCCAAACCCAGCACTTGGGTGTTGAAGCCTACCGGGACGTCGATGCTGTAGTTGCCGGGCAGAAACAGGAAGGCGTTGCGCTCGGGGCCGAACTTATTTCCGCGCTGGACGGCGTAGACCTTGTCGATCTGTTGCTGGATCTCGGCTGACGGCATGGATGGGTCGAAGATGAATACGTTGGGGCCGAAATCCGGCTTTGCGGCGGCCGCCAGCGCTGGGCCGGCGGAACACGCAAGCAGGCCCAGCAGCAGGGCGAAGCGAATGGCCGGTCTCGAATTCCTTGCGCCGCGCCAGCCGCGATGCATCGGCATTTTCATGTTCCGCCTTCCCGCGCCGGGCGAGTCTCGATCGCCCCGGCGAATTTGGCTGCTTCTCTTCGCCGCTTCCCGGTGGTGGGTTAGATGATTTCCATAGATTAACCCGAGAATACGCTTTGTGGTGAGCGAGAGGCATCGAAATCCATATCCCCGTATACTCGACCCAGAGTATGTCTACCCGCCTTGACACGATTCTGGCCACGACGCGGGCCACGGTGGCCGCGGCGAAGGCGCGTGTGCCGGCGGCCGAGCTGGAGCGGCGGGCGGCGGCGCACCAGCCGCGGGGCTGGGCTGCGGCTTTGCGGCGGCGGGCGGCGACGGGGCCGGCGGTCATTGCCGAGATCAAGAAGGCTTCGCCCTCGAAGGGGCTGATTCGCGGGGATTTCGACGTGGCGTGGCTGGCCGGGCGCTGCCAGGAGGGCGGCGCTGCGGCGCTTTCGGTGCTCACCGACGAGCCGTATTTCCAGGGCAGCCTGCGCAACCTGGAGCTGGCTTCGGCGGCGGTGGCTCTGCCGTGCCTGCGCAAGGATTTTACGGTGGACGAGTACCAGATCGTGGAGGCGCGCGCCCACCGGGGAGACGCGATTCTGCTGATTGCCGCGGCGCTGAGGGACGACGAACTCAGGCGCTTTGCGCAGGCGGCCCGCGGACTTGAGTTGGATGTGCTGGTCGAGGTGCATACGGGCGAGGAGCTTGACCGGGTGCTCAATGCGCTTGACGTGATGGGCGCGCAGTGCGGGAGCGGCGCCCTCGCGATCGGCGTGAACAACCGCGACCTGAGGACCTTTGAAGTCCGCCTGGAAACGTCGCTCGAGCTGGTGGAGCGGATGCCGGCCGGCGTGACGCGGGTGGCAGAGAGCGGGATTTCGACTGCGGAGGACCTTGCGCGGTTGCGGGCGGCGGGGTTTGACGCATTCCTGATCGGCGAGAGCCTGATGCGGCAGGCGGACCCCGGCGCGGCGCTGGCGGGGCTGCTGGCGGAGGTTGCGGCGACGCGATGAGCCTCATGCCCATTTGGATCAAGATTTGCGGCAACACCTCGCTGGAGGATGCGCTGCTGGCCGTGGAAGCCGGGGCCGATGCGGTGGGGTTTGTGTTTGCGCCCAGCCCGCGGCGGGTGACGGCGGCTGAAGTGGCGGCCATTGTGCCGCATCTGCCGGCAACGGTGGAGAAGATCGGCGTCTTTGTGGATGCGGGACTGGACGAGATCTACTCGACCGTGCGCGAGTGCGGCCTGACCGGCGTGCAACTGCACTTCGAGGCCGGGCCGGAGCTGCCGGCGAAGCTGCGCGAGCGGCTGGGGCCGGAATTGAGGATTCTCCGCGTCGTGCATTTGGCCGCTGCACAACCTTCGGATGCGAACAGCTTTGTATCAGGGCACGACCGGGTACCCTCTGGGTGCCGTGCCGCAAGCGTCGCAGAAGCAGCGGGGGCTTTAGCCCCTGAGGCATGCTTTCGCGACCCTGACGTAGACGCAATCCTCGTCGATTCCCGCACAAGCACGGCCTCCGGCGGTACCGGCGCGACCTTCGACTGGCAACTCGCCCGCAAAACTCTCTTCCAAAACGCGGAAGCGCGGAAGCGCCGCATCGCCGCCGGCGGGCTGAATCCGGCCAACATAGCGGAAGCCATCGCCACGCTGCGGCCATGGGGTGTGGATGTGGTCTCAGGCGTGGAGGCTGCGCCGGGCAAGAAAGACCCCGAAAAGGTGCGAGAGTTTGTGGCGCGGGCCAGGGCGGCGGATTGCGAGTCAAAGGAGTAGCTGCTATGTACAGACCCATTCCGGTTGAAGAAGTGATTGCGGCTATGCCGAAGAAGCGGCAAGAAGCCATTGCAAAAAGGGGCGCTGAGTTGGTGGCCAAGGTGAGGCGGCGCATGACGCTGGCGGAACTGCGCAAAGGGCGCAAGATCAGCCAGGCAACGGTTGCGGAGGCTCTGGGAATCGGCCAGATGCAGATTTCGCGGCTGGAGAAGCGCAAGGATCCGCGCCTCTCCACGATGGCGCGCACCGTTGCGGCCATGGGAGGCCACCTGACGATGATCGCAACCTTCCCGGACCAGGAGCCGGTGGTGCTTGTGGCTTCGCAGTTTGCGGAGAAGACTTCGCGTCGTGCGAAAAGGGCTTGATACGGGAGCTTGCTTTCCCACATCTCATAATCAAGATATGGGTACCCGGCGGTCGGATTAGCGGATACGCAGACTTGTGTAAAGTCGGCTATCGGTTGTCGACTAAAGCATAAAGCAAAACCAATTATACTTTACGCATTATATTTAGGTGTGATAGGCTCGATTGCAAGATGGAACCCTTTATTCCACAAGAACTTCCGTTGGAAGAAGTTGCATGGGAGCCGCTGATTCCCCTGATTGGCAACGCCAATTGGCAACTCGCCGAGTACAACGGCGTTCTCACCACGCTGCCAAATCCCGAGCTGCTTCTTGCGCCGCTTACCACGCAGGAGGCCGTACTTTCCTCCAAAATCGAGGGCACGCAGGCAACTTTGGGCGAAGTACTCAAATTTGAGGCAGGCCAGGAACCTGAGTTGGAATCGCGCCGGCAGGATATTCGCGAGATTATGAACTACAGGCGCGCCCTCCGCGAAGCGGAAGAGGAGTTGAAGACCCGTCCGTTTAATCTCAACCTTCTTCTCCGGCTCCACGCCACGCTCCTGGATAGCGTGCGCGGCAGAAACAAAGCTCGAGGGAGCTTTCGCGTCGAGCAGAACTGGATCGGTGCTCTTGGCAGCAAGATTGAGGAGGCCCAATTCGTTCCTCCCGCTCCTGGAAAAGCTTTGCTCGATGCACTTTACAATTGGGAAAGCTACTACCACCTTCAGCGTCCGGATTCGCTTGTTCAACTGGCAATCATTCACGCGCAATTCGAGATTCTTCACCCGTTTCTCGATGGCAACGGAAGACTGGGGCGCATCCTCATTCCCATATTTCTATGCGAAAAGGGTCGACTTTCTCAGCCTGTCTTTTACATGTCCGAGTATTTGGAAAGCAATCGCGAGAAGTATGTAGAACAACTTCGATCTCTGGGTAAGGTTGAAGGCGCCTGGAACCATTGGGTTGAATTCTTTCTTGAAGGATTGATCCAACAGGCGCAGGCGAATGTCGTCAAAGCCCGCCAGATTCACAACCTCTACGAGGAATTAAAGCGGCAAATCCTTGACCTTACGCATTCTCAATATGCCGTTCCGCTGCTCGACAATATGTTCGAGCAACCAATCTTCCGCAGTTCCCATCTGGATCGCAAGTCAAATATGCCGAGTAGGCCAATGATTATGAATATGCTGGGCAAACTCAAAAAGATGGGCATTCTGAAAACGGTTGCGGAAGGACGTGGGCCTCACGCTCAGGTGCTGGCGCTGGCAAAGTTGGTCAACCTTTGCGAAGGTAAAGAAGTAGTGTAGGGCGGACTCCTGAGCACTGCTAGTACACTAAAAAGTTCCCCAATTCCTGGGCATACCAGCAGGAGGCCCCACAAATGGCATCGATCATTCTTCCGGCAGTTCCATCCGTGTCGCGGCCGGGGCGGTTTGGCGTGTATGGCGGGCGGTATGTGCCGGAGACGCTGATGGCGGCGCTGGTGGAGTTGGAGCGCGAGTACGATCTGGCCAAGGCGGATGCGGCCTTTCAGGCGGAGTTGGCCGATCTGCTGAAGAACTATGCGGGGCGGCCGACGCCTCTCTACTTCTGCAAGCGGCTGACGGAGCAGTTGGGCGGGGCCAAAATCTATCTCAAGCGCGAAGACCTGCTGCACACCGGGGCGCACAAGATCAACAACGCGCTCGGCCAGGGGCTGCTGGCCAGGCGGATGGGAAAGAAGCGCATCATTGCGGAAACAGGCGCGGGACAGCACGGGGTGGCTACGGCTACGGTCTGCGCGCTGCTGGGCATGGAATGCGTGGTCTACATGGGCGATGTGGACATGGCCCGCCAGGAGCTGAACGTGCTGCGGATGCGCCTGCTGGGCGCTGAGGTGCGCGGGGTTTCGTCGGGGTCGAAGACGCTGAAAGATGCCATCAGCGAGGCCATGCGCGACTGGGTGACCAACGTCCGGACTACGTACTATCTGCTGGGCAGCGCGTTGGGCGCGCATCCTTATCCGACCATGGTGCGCGACTTCCAGCGCGTGATCGGCATCGAGATGAAGGAGCAGATTCTGGAAAAGGAAGGCCGCCTGCCCACCGCCGTCATCGCCTGCGTGGGCGGCGGGTCAAACGCGATCGGCGCGTTCTACTCGTTCCTTGGCGACTCTCAAGTCCGGCTGATCGGCGTGGAGGCCGGCGGGCGCGGGACGGCGCTGGGCGATCATGCGATGCGGTTTGCTGGCGGGTCGCCGGGAGTGTTGCAAGGAACGTATTCCTATGTCTTGCAGGATGAGAATGGGCAGATCGCGTTGACGCACTCGGTTTCAGCTGGCCTCGACTATGCGTCGATCGGGCCGGAACACGCGGCGCTGCACGATTCGGGGCGGGCGGAGTACGTCTCGCAGGACGATGCGGCGGCTCTGGATGCGGTGGTGAAGCTGGCACGGACAGAGGGGATTTTGCCGGCGTTGGAGAGCGCGCACGCCGTGGCCGAGGCCCTGCGCCTTGCTCCCACTTGTGGCCCCCATGACATACTGGTAGTCAACCTCTCTGGACGCGGCGACAAGGATATGGGCATCCTGGCGCGCGAGTTGAAGCTATAGCGGAATCCATTCAAGGGCCCGAAAAGCTGGTCCTTCGACTACGGTCGCCGCGGCGACCTCCGCTCAGGATGACAGGTTCGTGGTGGTGCAATCGCTTTGTAGTGGTGCAGTCGTTTTTTGGGTGGTTGTTTCGTTTAGGCAGGATCAGAAACGGCAGATTTTCGATGGCGATACGATTCGATCACAAACCCGGACTGGTGGTGTATCTGACGGCCGGAGACCCGAGCCTTGATGCCACGCGGGCCATTGCGCTTGAAGCCATTGACGCGGGAGCCGATGTGATCGAGCTGGGCGTGCCGTTCAGCGATCCGCTGGCCGATGGGCCGGTGATCCAGCGCGCCATGGAGCGGGCACTGGCCAAGGGAACGCGGCTTGCTGATGTGCTGGCGCTAGCCGGCGAAATTCGCGCGGCGCGGCCCACTGCCGGCCTGGTGATCTTCACCTATCTAAATCCGATTTTGCGCTACGGCCTGCACAAGTTTGCCGATGACGCTGCCGCCGCCGGCGTGGACGGCGTGCTGGTGACCGATTTGATCGTCGAAGAGGCGGGCGAATATCTCACCGAAATGGCCCGGGTGGGGCTGGCGCCTATTTTTCTCGCCGCACCGACCAGTCCCGACGAGCGGCTCAAGGCCATCGCCACTCATTCCAAAGGATTTGTTTACGCCATCTCCCGCGTGGGCATTACCGGCACGCAGCAGAGCCTGACCTCAGACGCGGCGGCGCTGGTAGAGCGCATCCGGCGATGGACCACACTGCCGGTAGCCGTGGGGTTCGGCATCTCGAACAGCGAACACGTCGCCCAGGTGGGCCGGTTCGCGGATGCCGCGGTGATCGGCAGCGCGATTGTGGAGTTGATCGAACGGTCAACCCCGGGGACGGCGCCGGGCGCGGTGGCTCGATTTATCAAGGGCCTGCACCTGTCCGCCGCGGCGGAAGGCGCTGGCCCGGTAAAGACCCCGCAGCTTCTAGCCTCTAGCTTCTAGCTTGTCCGCCGCCAGATTCAGCCGGCAAGGCTCGCAGCAGCACAACGAAGCCAGGAGCTAGCAGCTAGATTTTCACCACGAGGATGGAATGACGCTGGAAGAATTGCGAGAACAAATCGATGCTCTGGACCGGCAGTTGGTGGAGTTGCTGAGCGAGCGGGCACGCGCCGCGCAGATGATCGGTCACCTGAAGGTTGCCACCTCGCTGCCGGTGTACGAGCCGGCGCGCGAAAAGGTGATCTACGCGAATGTGCGCGCGGCCAACAAGGGTCCTTTGCCGGACATCGAACTGACGCATATCTACGAGCGCATCATCGACGTGATGCGGGCCCTGCAGAGGGACGAGTTGGCATCGGAGAGGAACGCCCAGGCGGTTACATCGGGGTCCCCGGCGACAGGTCTTGGTCGCGGGGGTGATCCGTCGGGCCACGGCACAGGCGCAGAGACGCCCGAGACAGGGAACAAGCAATGATCGTAGCCATGCAGGAGAAGGCCACCGAAGAACAGATCGATGCCGTCATCGAAGCGATGGAGGAAGCGGGCGTCGATGTTCATCGGACAACAGGAGCGACGCAGACCATTCTGGCCGCTGTGGGATCAACCGCCAGTCTGGACCTGAGCAAGTTTGAAGTTTTCCCGGGCGTGCTTCACGTTCACCGCATCAGCGCGCCTTACAAGCTGGCCGGGCGCGCATTTCGTCCGCAAGGCACGGTGGTGGAGTTTCCCAACGGGGCCAGGATAGGCGGCGAGCAGGTTGCCGTCATCGCCGGTCCGTGCGCCATTGAGAACCGCGAGCAGATCTTCGAGACGGCTGCGCGCGTGAAAGCGGCGGGCGCCAGCTTTCTGCGCGGAGGCGCCTTCAAGCCGCGCAGTTCGCCTTACGCCTTTCAGGGACTGGGCATTCCGGGACTGAAGCTGATGCGCGAGGCAGCCGAGGCGAACGGCTTGCTGACGGTGACCGAGGTCATGGAGATCGCGCAGATCGAGCCCATGCTGCCTTACACCGATTGCTTCCAGGTGGGGGCGCGCAATATGCAGAACTTCAACCTGCTGCGCGAGCTGGGCCAGATTCGCAAGCCGATTCTGCTCAAGCGCGGCATCTCCGCCACCATCGAGGAACTGCTGCTGTCGAGTGAGTACATCATGGCCGGCGGAAACTACGACATCATACTGTGCGAGCGCGGCATCCGCACCTATGAGACATCGACGCGCAACACCATGGACATCTCGGCGATTCCGGTGGTGCACAAGCTCTCGCACCTGCCCATCGTGGGCGACCCCTCGCACGGCACGGGCCGCCGCGACATGGTGGGCCCCATGGCAAAGGCCGCCGTGGCCGCGGGCGCGGACGGGATTCTGCTGGAGGTTCACCCCAACGCCGACAAGGCTGCCTCGGACGCGGCGCAGACCCTGTATCTGGAGCAGTTTGAAGCGCTGATGGGCGAGCTGCGGGTGATTGCCGCGGCGGTGGGACGGACGCTGTAAGGGAGCGAAGAAAGTCCGCATGATCGAGCGCATCGCCATTCTCGGAACCGGTCTGCTGGGCACATCGGTGGGCCTCGCGCTGCGCGCGGCTGGCTTTCGCGGCTCCATCGCCGGCTGGAACCGGGGCCCGGAGGGGGCGCAGGTTGCGTTGGCCGCTGGAGCCATCGACTCCATTGCGGCAGACCCCTTGCAGGCGGCGCGGCAGAGCCAGGTGGCGCTGCTGGCGGTTCCTATTTACGCGACACTCGACTTCATGGAAAAGTTATCCGGCGTGCTCGGCTCCGATCACCTGGTCACCGACGTGGGCAGCACCAAGCGGCAGATATCCGAGGCCGCCGGCCGGCTCTTCAACACGCCGGAGCGCGCGGCCTTTTTGCCGGGGCATCCAATGGCCGGCAAGGAGCGGGGAGGCGCGGCGCTGGCCGATGCGGAGCTGTTTCGCGGGACGGTCTGGCTGTTTACCGACGATCCGGCGGCGGAACGTTCCCCGCACTCGGCGGCGCTGGTCAAGGGCTGGCGGGAGTGGGTCGCCGCCATGGGCTCGAAAACCATCGATCTCGACCCTGTGCGCCACGATGAGTTAGTCGCCTGGGTCAGTCATCTGCCGCAGTTTGTGGCCACGGCCCTGAGCGCGCTGCTTCAGGAAGAAGTGGGCGACGCGCCGGAGCTGAAGGACGTGGGCGGGCGCGCCCTGCGCGAGATGACGCGGCTGGGCGCCAGCCCCTACTCCATGTGGCGCGACATTGCTTATACCAATACCGAGGCCGTGCAGGCGGCGCTGCTCGCGCTGGAGCAAAGGCTGGCCCACCTGCGCGAAAACCTCCGCACGCCGGAGCTACGAGATGAGTTTGAGCGGGCGAATCGGTTTCGGCGGGAGTAGGAGGTATTATCGGAAGTCGGAAGCACTCGCTCGGAAGGAGGCACGATGTATTGTTCTGGATGCGGTGAATCCCTGCTTGAAAGGCAGAGCTTCTGCCCAAACTGTGGAAAGAGAGCCGGTGAGCCTGGCCCTTCTTTGCAGCCGTCAACAGCCACACCGAACCGTGCGTTTGCCCGGATGATACGGGCCCTGGGGTTCTCTTGGTTGGCCTATGTCGTCTGGACCATCTTCTTGATTTACTTGCTCCGCCTCTGGAGGGAAACTGATCCCCCGCCCGCGGATGCTGCTGTCGTTTTAAGCATTTTTTTGGGAAGCAGATTAATCGATGTCCTCCTGGGTGTGATCGCCACCATTGGTCTATTGAATTTCCTGTGGTGGGGCAGGGTATCAACTATTCTGGCCGCGATCATTGCCATGGTGGATTTTCCGGTGGGAACCGCCATTGGCATTTGGAGCCTAGTGGCGCTCACTCCCCCGAAGAATTCTGCGGCATACCGATTCTTGGGCAATTCCTCACGATAAGTGAAACAGGGTGAGTGTGCGGGTTCTATGTCCCCACACGAGAATCGGGGTGCCGGGTGCCCCACATCTCGCCTTTGGGATGTGGGATCTCGGCGAAGAATGCGCGTCAGCCACGCTCAAGAACGGAAGGTTCGCGTAAGAGTTTTTCCAACTCGGGAAGGTGCCGAGCAGGCCGGTCAAGAGCCTCGGTGAAGGCCTGCCATTGTTCTTCGGACAGCACGAATTCTGTTTGATCCGCTAGATATTGTTCCTTCGAGGCGTCCATTTTCCGCACCATCCGCATTTGCATTCCCTCGGCGGCTAAAGCCGCACCCCTATTTAGGGTAATAATTTACTTGACTCCACCACTGTTTTTTGCTATAGTTTTGACAGTGGGAGACGTTATGAACAGCGAACCAAAGAGCCTTCAAGAAGCCATCATATACTTCGCCGATGCAGACAACTGCGTTGCTCATCTTGTGGCGCAACGCTGGCCAGACGGCATTGTGAAATGCCCGACTTGCGGAAACGCAAAGGTCAACTATCGGGCGCATCGCCGCACCTGGACTTGCTCCAGCCATCATGCCAAGCGGGAATTCTCTATCAAGGTTGGGACCATGATGGAAGATTCTCCTATCGGCCTCGATAAATGGCTCACTGCGACTTGGCTCATCACCAATTGCAAGAACGGAATCAGCAGCTACGAAATTGCCCGCGATGTGAAGGTTACTCAGAAAACCGCATGGTTCATGCTCCATCGGATTCGGCTGGCAATGCAAGATCGGTACTTTGGGAGCAAATTGAGCGGCGAAGTTGAAGCGGACGAAACCTTTATCGGTGGCAAGTCCCGCAATATGCACACCTCTAAACGTGAACGAAGGATTACCGGGACTGGCGGCAAGGATAAGACTGCGGTCATGGGACTTTTGGAGCGCGGCGGGAAGGTGCGGACTGCCATCGTGCCTAGCCGTCGTAAAGCGACTTTGCAAGCTGAGGTTCGTAAGCACGTTGAAGCGGGCGCGGCGCTCTACACTGATGCACTTCCGTCCTATAACGGCCTCAGTGAGTACGCCCACGCGGTAGTAGACCACGCTGTCGAGTATGTGAACGGGCGCATCCATACCAACGGACTCGAAAACTTCTGGAGTCTCTTGAAGCGCGGAATTAACGGAACCTATGTGAGTATTGAGCCGTTTCATCTTTTTCGTTACCTCGATGAGCAATCCTTCCGTTATAACAACCGGAAGAATGTTGATGATGCTGGCCGCTTCAATCGCGTCCTCTCTCAGATCGTTGGCAAGCGGTTGACCTTTGCCGAACTCACTGGTAAAGGATTAGAAACGGCAACATGCTAATCCTTTGCGGTTGAAACGGGGTCCGGGGAAATCTCAATCGCAAAAGTGAATCTGTCATATTCCCCGACAGATTCACTCAATTTCTTTAGAGCGAATTTGAACTCAGAAAATCTAGCTATGGAATCCATAGTCGAGGCTTTCCATTGTTCATTGCATGAAGGGCATCTGGTAGGTCTATCCTCCTGCAAATCTGAGGCGGCAGGAATAGACAAAAAGGTTCCACATTTCTTGCAGGTAAAACAAAAAGCCAGAATGTCCGACAGTTCAATCATTCGTTTTTGTTGATGCGTCATTTGAAGATTTCCTCCTCTTTTTCTGCGCCTGGTTCCGCTTCCATTCTTTCTCGCGTCGTATCAATTCCTCGCGTGGTACAGAGAGAATCTTGCGGAGCGTCGCGTTGAATTTGTCGAGTTCTTCGCTCATTACGGTCTCCTTTCTATACCTCCTTCCAGACATATTCGATCTATCATGTCTGGAGTGATTAGAGAAAGGGATAAAGGCACATTCTTAGAAAGCGCCAGCAACGACTTCCTAAATCTAGTTCCACCACGTTTCAATTTCTCTCTATCGACTAGAAGTTTTCTGCTTTCATAAGCCAAAAAGTCAGCAGCTTGGATAGGAATTATCCCAATTCGGCCATTCGGCCATTGATCGGAAGATTTAACATCGCGGCTCGGTTTGAAAGACGGAGATTCGCGGCATGGAAGGAAAGCGGTCATGGAACGAATTAATCCTTCTTTGTCGGGGCAACCATCCTCGAAAATGTATTCCATTTCGCTACTTATTACCTCGTGGGCTGACTCTATACAGACTCGTCCAGCTAAAGAAAATGGAGTTTTGAATACTTCACAGAACTTGTATATCTTGTCCGCTTCCGCAAAGATTTCATAACTAATGAGTGAAACAAAACTGTGTTGTACATACATCCTTATTATTGAGGCGGCATCTCGTAAAAAATAAGCGCGGTCTGATTGGTTAGATTTCCATTTAGCGAAAGGCCCTTTGAACTGTGAACACTCTTTCATATGAAAATACGGAACTCCGTATTTTGCTAAAAGAATTTTCCAATCGATTTCAAATCTTTCCCATTGAGCCACTGATGCAGCGTACCCACAGACATAAATCCACCCAAGATCAGAACCTCCCGACTCGTCAAAATAACAAGTCATCATAGTAAATATGGACTCCGGGCCATATCGAGAAAGCAAAAGAGATCGCCCTAGATGTTCTAAGGAAAATCTCCCACTATCATTCTGCTCCTGCTCTTTGGTGGAGTCAAGTAAATTATTACCCTATTTAGCTATCCTGCGGCACGGCTGAAGCCGTGCCCTTTCAAAGCAAAGACCTTTCCATCGCGTGTTACTCCGCTTCCTTCACCGGCTCGGCCGCTTCTTTGGCTGGGTCGAGGGTGTGGAAGCCTTCGGCTTTGGCGGCTTCGAGCAACTGCGGCGAAGCGGAGACGAAGATGATCTCCGTGCCCTGGAACATGTCGCGGGCGGTGATCGCAGCGCCCAGTTGCAGGGTGTCGGGCCAGCGGAGGGTGGTGCGGTCGAGGAGCTGGCGGGCGGCTTCAAGCACGGCCGGATTCAGCGGTTCCTGCACCATGCGCGCAGCCTCAAGGCGCAGAATTTCGAGCGCGGCCGTCGCGTCTTCCGCCGAGATGCCGCCCGCCCGTTCGCGCAGCCGGATGGCGGCGTAGACCTCCAGCGGCGTCGAGGCCGAGATCAGCTTGCGGTTGTCCTCGACGGCCTCCATCAGGCGGATCAGGGCGTCGGTGCCCTGCTCCTGCACAAACAGCTTGGCAAAGGCCGTGGCCTCAAGGAAGTAGCAGCTCACAAGTTCCCCCGTTCCTCTTCAATGGCCTCGGCGATGGAGTCGCCATGGACCGCGACGGGATGGAAGCGCTGCGCCTCGTCGGGGATGCCGGCCTCGGCGCGGTTGAGGCGGATGGTGGTGGTGGGATAGGCCGGGGTCTTGGGGTTGGCGATCTTGCTGGTGACCACGACGCCGCGCTGGATGGCCTCAGCCAACACCGCCTGGCGCGACTCCGGATGCTGATTCCAGCGGAAGGCCTTGCGCGGCAGGAAGGAGTCACGGAACCACTTGAGAGCGATGAAGGCGTGGCCGCCCCGCTCGGCTTCGGCCAGCGCGGCGCACAGCTCTTTGACGCGGACGTCCAGGTCGGCGGGGATCACGGCCTCCTGGCTGTCGTCGTCCTCGTCGTCGAAGGCAGGCTCGGCAGCGGCGCGGGGCGCGCGGGCAGCACGCGGGGCAGGCTCGCCGTCGCCGATGCGCTCGAAGTAGATGCGCACCTCGTCGTCTTCCGGCGACCAGGTGTCCGCCGGCGCATTGCGGCGCTTGCTGCGGCCGTTTTCGCCGCACAGCTCCACAATCGCCAGGTATCCCGGAGGAGCCAGGAAATGCAAGGCCCGCGCCAGTCCGGGATCGGCGGATTCCCCCAGATCGTTCAATGCTTCTTCGATGATCTCTTCCGCGTCGGGAATGCTCAGGTTGCCTACTTCTACGCTGCTTTGCGCAGCTTTTGCCGATTTCATTGATTTCTTCTCCGTATGCCGCGCCTCCCGCCTGCGGGCGAAAGACAGCAGCTGTAGTTCTAAATCCGCGCCATTGCCATGGATGCATTTCGACCCATTGCGGCGATGGTCAGGGCGTTTGTCAACTGGTTCCGCGGGCTCTTGCCTTTATTCTGCAAGTGGATGCGGGGCCGGCGGCATCTCCCGAATCAATGTAAGGCAATCCAAGGTATGGAAACGGCTCAACCCTAATGAAAGCCATCTTCGTCTTCTACCCCACATGAATTCGAGAAAGACTTTAGCTAATCCCTCGGTTCAAAGCTATACGCAACCCAGTGTACCCTATCATGCAGTTTTTTGGCAGAGCCTGGCGGAACATGTGTGCGTTCCGTCACATGGGCAACCCCGAATGGCAGGAAAAGGTGCGCGTCCGTGGCTACCAGCTTCCCAAGGGGGCCGACAAGGCATCCAGAATCAACATTTACGGGTGCTTGCAGGGACCGTCCACGCCGGCGGCTTGATCGACTTTGCGCCGCGCGAAAATCGTCCGGATCGGGGCTGCCGCGGATTCCCGGCTGCTGTTTGGAGCGGAAATGGACGGTTCCGGGGGCGCTTTGGTCGGCTGCGAGGCGGAATGCAAGTATAGAGCCAAACCGCTCAGACTATCGCCGCGGGCGGTGCGATGCTGTGTCAGTGTGCGGGTTGTTGCGCGCTCTGGAGCGGAATTACGGACCAACTCCGGCGCGCGCATGGTTCATGCAATCGCTCGGCAGCCGGAACGCATTCAGAAGGAGGCCGTCCAGATGGATGGAGTCGAGAAGAAGCACTTTGATACCACCGCCTATCTTGCGACCGAAGGGCCGGGGCGGAAAATTGTCCGTCTCAAGGCCAAGCAGGTTTTCTTTTCCCAGGGAAGCCGGGCCGGCTCGGTGTTTTATCTCCAGACTGGCCGGGCCAGGCTCACCGTCGTTTCCAAGAAGGGCAAAGAAGCCACGGTTACGCTTCTCGCCGCCGGGGACTTTTTCGGCGAGGAGTCGATGGTCGGAACGGACCCGGTTCGAACCACCACAGCCACAGCCATTACCGTCTGTGTGGTGCTTGAGATCGTGAAGGAGCGGCTGCTTCGTGTCCTGCACGAGGAGCACGCCTTCTCAGACTTTTTCATGCAGTTCACCCTGAGCCGGGGCATGAGAACCCAGGCGGATCTGGTCGATCAGCTCTTCAACTCGAGCGAAAGGCGTTTGGCGCGGATACTCCTGTTAATGGCGCAATTCGGTGAGCCGGGCGAGCCGGAGACGCAGATTCCACCCATTACCCAGGAGACGCTCGCGGAGATGATCGGCACAACCCGGTCACGCGTCAGCTTCTTCATGAATCGCTTCAGGAAGCTCGGCTACATCGATTACAACGGCCACATCCAGGTTCACAAGTTGCTGCTCGACACGGTTCTGCACGATGGATTGCCGGAGGAGAACGCATCCCGGCCCAAGCTGCTCGATCCCCCACCCAGCAAGGCACGAACCGCCAAGCGGGCGATGGTGGCGTGAGCGGCGGCCAAACGCATTGAATTCACTCGTCCGCAAAGCCGGATGCAAACCGCGATTCGCTCCAGAGGAGATAGTATGTCGTTCGGACTATACGCTGCCGGGTTCGCAATCGTAATCGGCGGACTGGTGTACGCCGCGCACCTTGTGCACCTGCACACGCAATGGATTGTGGTGGGTGCGATTGTGCTCATCGGCATTGGGATTCTATCGGCCGTGAAAGCCACACGCCAGAAAGACCCTGCCAAATAGGGATTTTGCCGGCATCCGGGTTTCCCGCGGTTGGCTTGAACCACAAGGCGCAGGCGCCTCCGAATCGATCGGCGGCGGGGTGCGGGAGATCGACCCGGCAGTGAAGTGGCCTGTGTTCTCCATGGCGCTACAGCGGAGCCAGAGTAGATGTACCCCTATAGCAAGCCCGCCTGGTGGCTCGCCGCGGCGAGCCACCCAGAAAACTCTCTGCAAGGACACGTTTACTCTGGTTCCGCTCTAGTACCGAGGCCGCGTGATTGTGGAATGCCAGGAATGTAGCGCCGGTCTCCAGACCGGCTGTGGTGCGGGCGTCCACGCCCGCACTTGTCCAGGAGCAATTACCAAATTACACAGCCAAAGCACTAGATCGGTCCTGGCAAATCGGCTTTAACATGGCGTGACGGTTGGCAAATGATAGGGTTTTCCCTCGTGCTGCCATGAAATCGCTTCGAAAGAGGGCAAATAACGACTTTTTAGTCCGGGCGAAGGCCCTGCCGGGCACGACCGGGCCTTTGCCCTTGGAACGAATGCAAAATAGATTGCGAGCCGGGCAATCGGGGGGGTATCTTCTCTCATGCCCGGGAAAGCAGAATGACAATTCCGGTTCAATCAACGAGTCTCCTGGACGGCGATCGCGTCGTCATCGTCGGCGGTGGACCTGCCGGTTCGTTTTTCGCCATCCATCTTCTCCGGGAAGCCAGGCAGCTCGATCGAAATATCGAGGTCGTCATCGTCGAGAAGCGTGCTCCGTCCGGCCTGAACTTCGACGACTTTCAATGCCGGGGATGCAACTTCTGCGCAGGCCTTATCTCGCCGAGGCTGAATGAGATACTCGACGAGTGCGGTCTCGTCGTTCCAGAGGAAATCATCCAGGGGCGCATCGACTACGTCTGGATACACGGGCAGTGGAAGAACCTCCGGCTTCGAGTTCCCAAAGACCAGCAGATGTACTCAGTATTCCGCGGCTCGCTGCCCGGCCGCCGGCCTGGCAGGCCTGCGGGGTTCGATGGGTTTCTGCTCGGTGAAGCGGTTAAAGAAGGCGCGCGCATCCAGTTTGGCGAAGTCCAGGCGATTGCCTACGGCGCGTCGGGGATGCCCGAGTTCACGATGAGGGCGCCATCCGGAGAGAAGGTCGCGCTCGATGCCAGCTTCGTGGTTATCGCGACCGGAATCAATGCGCACTGTGGCTTCGACTATGGCGCCGATGGGCTCATCGACTCCGTCAAGCGGATGAATCCGTCGTTCGTTCCCGGCAAGACCCGAAAGGCCCTCATCTTCGAGCTCGACGTAGGTGAGGAGTTTCTCGAACGCAACATGAATCGGGAGATCTACTTCATCGAGTACGGCTCCAAACACCTCGCCCTTGAGCATACTGCGCTCATTCCCAAGGGCAGATTCCTGACCGTCGCCCTGATCGGCAAGTGCATAGACGAGGCGGTCTTGCCGCGAGACAGCCGGCAGATCGTCCATGAGTTTCTGACGCTGCCGCAGATTGACAGCATCTTGCCAGGCATCGCGGCAGCTCCCCTCGCCTGCGCTTGCGCTCCCAGAATGACCGTGACCACTGCGGCATTTCCTTTCGGCCACCGGTTTGCCATCATCGGTGACGCAGTCGGGTCGCGATTGAACAAGGACGGTCTCTACTCAGCCCACGAGACGGCGAGCCGGCTGGCGCGGGCCGTGCTCCATGAGGGAATCGATAAGCAGGCTCTCGCCCGGGGATACGGAAAGACCGTCAAATGGCTTGTGGCTGACAATCGCTTCGGACGGATCGTATTTGCCGTGAGCCGGGTAGCGTTCACCATGCCCGTGTTGAGCCGCATCGTGTACCAGGCGTTTGCCACCGAGTACAAGGTGCATGACGAGCGGAGCCGTCCCCTGAGCGTAGTGCTATGGAAGATCGCCAGCGGCACGGCCGACTATCGTGAAGTCTTCCGGGAGATGTGCGGCTACCGCGTGCTGCGATCCGTTCTGGCCGGTGCGGCGGTCACGTTAAGGAACGTTGCCTTCGAGCTGTTTTTCGGCGTGCAGTGGGGGGAGTACGGACGCTATCCGACCGTCGTGCTGAAGGAGAAGCGCGAGGCGCTAAGGGAGCAACTTGCGTCAAGCCTGGAAATGGAACTTGGCCAATCGCCTGACTTCGAACGGATGTACTGGATCAAGATCCGGGGTTCTGAGGGAGAGATCATGGAGGAACTCGCCAAGTTCGGCCAACCCAATGCGAGGTTCCTCAAGCTGCGCATCGTCGACATGCGACAGATCCAGGGGACGCCCAACCAGGTGGGATCGGTGATTCGATACAGGATACCGTTCGTGCAGTTGGGCGCGGAACTGCGGCTGACCAACAGAGTTGGCTTCGAGACCTTGCTCTATCAGGCCGACGAGCGGCTTGTGGACCGCGGGAAACTCATCTTCAACGTGGCGCCGACCAAGGACGGAAACCGCAGGCTCGCCATTTACGCGGCGTTCGACTACAAGAAAGGCAAGGGCTTCGCGAGCCGGATGATGTGGAAGGGCGCCAGATTGTTGTTTCCCGAGTTCGTACACGACGTGGTGTGGAACCATGCCCTGTGCACAGTCAAGGAAGATGTCGAGCGCAAGCACGACCACACCTGGTAAGTCATTGAAAAGATTGGAGGCGCGGGCCGGGATCGAACCGGCGCATAAAGGTTTTGCAGACCTCTCCCTTACCACTTGGGTACCGCGCCCTGGCAGGACTGCCCTGAAATATGACTCGCTCCAAACCACCCTGGCCAACCCGGCCGTCGTCCGCCGCGGCGGAGTGGAATGGAGCGGGAGACGAGATTTGAACTCGCGACCCTCGCCTTGGCAAGGCGATGCTCTACCACTGAGCTACTCCCGCTTAGTGCAAGATTGAGTATACCGGGCGCCCAAAACGAGGTCAAACAGGCATGAGGTTAAACCGCGGCCGGGACCGTATTTGCGGCAGGCAGCGCCGCGCCTGGACCCGGCAAGGCCGCGCCTGAGGCTGGAAAAGCAACCCCTGCCCGCGAACCTGTCTCCTCGTGCACAATCTCTCCATCGCGCATGTGCAGAATCCGGCTGGCAATCTGTGCCGCTTCGGGATTGTGGGTGATCATCAGAGTGGTCTGGCCCAGCTCCCGGTTCGACCGCAGCAGCATCTGCAGCACGGCGTCCGAGCTTTTGGTGTCCAGGTTGCCGGTGGGTTCGTCGGCCAGCACGATGGCCGGCCGGGTAATCAGCGCCCGCGCAATGGCCACCCGCTGCTGCTCCCCGCCGCTCAACTCCGACGGCCGGTGCTCGAGCCGCCCCTGAATTGACAAGAGATCGCACAGATGGTCGAGATACTTGAGGTCCAGAGGCTCTTTGCGGCCGCTGACGGCCCACGCGATTTCGATATTGCCCATGGCCGAAAGCGTGGGCAGCAGGTTGAACTTCTGGAAGACGAAGCCGATGCGGTGCTTGCGCAGCCGGGTGCGCTCGCCGTCCGAGAGCGAGGCGAAATCCACCCCGTCGATCACCACGCGCCCCTTTGTGGCCTGCGTCAGCCCGCCCAGCAGGTAAAAAAGCGTGGACTTGCCCGATCCCGAGGGGCCCACAATGGCCACAAACTCGCCGCGCTCCACGGCCAGCGAAACCTCGCGGACTGCGGTGACCTGAAGTCGGCCCGCCGCATACACCTTGGTCAGGTTTTCGGCGAGAATGATCGGCGAAGACGGTTCGGGCTGCACATTTCCCATTGTAAATGCGGCGGTCGGCCGGTTCACAGTTTGCGTGTTCCTGTGCGGCCGACGTGTGGAACTCCTTGATCCATAAGCCGGAAGGCACAGAAAACCATCCGGCTTCCAGGGGTTGGGTTGCCCGGTGTAGCCGTTTCGGCTACACTCTATATAGAGGTGTTCCATGCGTCAGGTTTCACTGCGGGAGTTTAGAACTCGCGGGGCTAAAGCTCTGGTGGATGTTCCTAAAGGAGAGACAACTCTTCTGGTGGGTCAGGATGGCCCTGTATTCTTCCTGGTCCC
>CABDXY010000136.1_pt1 | contig 20969 bp, 16 predicted proteins | sample 3131871 | NCBI WGS metagenome assembly CABDXY01 (sample SAMEA5534336, study PRJEB31848) | metagenome | biome: tundra; feature: field; material: soil | place: USA | collected 2013-05 | depth 0.15 m
GGCGCAGTTGGACGATTGTGTGAGGAATATAGCCAATGGCGCCTGTGACCGAGTAGAGCTTGAACCTGCCATTGACGGAGTGAGCAGGATTGAGAAACTCGCGGCCGGCGCGGGCTGCGCGCGCACGAGCCTCTTCGCTTACCCATCGGGCTGCTAGGACAGATAGGGCAGTGAATAGAGTCCTGCGGGAGATCTGTAGGTCTTCTGAAACCCGGTCCAGGTGGAGGGTCACAGGCGCGAAGAAAATGGCACCAGATGCGTCCTGCGAGGGCGGATGGTAGATTTCAAGATAGGTTAGGACCAGCGCGCCCGTCACTGATCGAAGCTCTCTCTTCAGGTTCGGATAGTACGGCAAGGGCAGCAAACGGGACGGCAATGCAGGGTAATCGCGTGGATACTTGGGAGTGTAACGCTCCCCCTCCATCGGCCTGCCGTGTTGATTCGCCATAGACTACACTCCCCCCGAGGCATCAGCACTATCGGTGCAACACGCAGGCCGGGGATCACCATTAGTGCGAATCCGTTGCGGGCTCCACGGCCAGCATCAGCGATTCCGAGCCGTGCCAGGCCAATGCCTGCCGCTTGACCTCATTCTTCGTCATCGGACACCAGCCTCCCTCAAAGTAGCTTTTTTTATATTTTTGAGATTTTTTCACACGAACCGTGGATTCGCGTGCACAGCACCGGGCGCCAGCGAAGCCGGCCCTCGCGGACATCCGCTTTTTGGAGAAGCAGTTTTGGAAACTGGCTACACGGGAGGGTGTTCTTAAGGAACTGCTCGGACGAGCGTAGTAAACGGACAAGGCTGCCAATTCATCAAATTCCGCTGAAGGTTCACTAGCCGCCGGCATGTCCAGGAGAGCGGGGCGAAGTGAAGTGCGGTTGACTCGCACATGTCGGGCATTTCCCTCGCGTATTCCACTAACCAAGAATTCCACATGCCCATGGGCATTGGCAACGGCCCCGTTCCCCCCTATCCCCTTACCCCATGATAAGCCTGCAAAAGAGAATTCAATCCCCTCACTCCAAATCCATCCTTGTAAGAAGCTCCTAGACGGATCAGCAAAGTTTGCGTGGGGGTTCAGCAAAATCTGTCAGTGAAGTGCAGCAAAGTTTGCTACGGTACTGCGGCCCGCAAAGCATGAATCGCCCGAGGCTTCCTCTTTGCCCTGAGTCGTTGTTTGAGAGGGACCCACTCAAGGGACTGGGTCGGAATCGTGTAGTTAAAGCTCTGGCCATTCTCGCGTGAGCAGGAGATGAGGTCATGTTCAATCAGTCGCTTTCTGGCATCACAGATCGTTCGCGTTCCCAACCCTGTTTCAGAAGCAAGCGCCCTGTCGGACGCCTTGAATGTGTTGCTGCTATTCCGATTCGCGTGCTCGCACAATGCAAGGAACACAAGGCTCGCTGAAGCTCCCAAGCTCGACGCTGTGCCGCTTCCGAAGAACTTGCTGGGCACTTTTGAGAATGGTCCGATCTCCACCGGCATTGGCGCTCCCTCTCCACTTGCTTCTGCTCCGGGCGCGGGCGATGCGTGGGTAATCCGGCCACGCGGCCGGCAACTCGTTCTCTCGCACCTGATGAAGGGCGGACCATTGCTTGGCTTGCACGCGTTGCGCCTCACCGTTGCTCGTCTCACCGCGACTCCGAGGGTGCAACGTTGCGCTTTGCTGGTGGCTCTTCGTTGCAACCGGCAATGAAGGCTAGAAGATCGCTCTCGCGGAGCATTGTCCGGCTGCCGACCTTCGTCCTGCGCAGTTTGCCTGAGCTGAGCCACGCATGAATGGTGTACTTGCTCAAACCGCCAAGGTATTGGGCGGCATCTTCCACGGAGTACAGCCGATCCGGTTTCTGTGCCATCTGGGCCATGCTTTCCCCTCCAAAGAGAAGGTGTCTAGTCCATCTCTATGGAGGACAATAAAGGGGTATGTGTGCAAATACAAGTTCCGAATGCCCTATATCCGTGCTATTGTAGTTGACGTGGAGAGCAAATGTCACCGTTAATTACGGAAGGCAAGAGACGAAAGCGACAGCTCGACAAGGAGTTCTTTGGGGACGAGATCGCCAATAAACTCAATGGCGCCATGCCTTCGCCCAGTGTGGTAAGGGTTCGGGCACTGATTGAACGGCTCAAGGCGCTTTCCGAGAAAAGTGCCCAACTCGAATCTTTCTGCCTTGAGCGAAAGCTCATGCGATCAAGAAGGGGTGGCTTGGTGTTCGACCATTCGCCTTTTTCCGATTACGAACTCAGCGATCCTGAGGTCTCAGCCTTGGCCGAAGAGATCGAGAGTCTCGCGAATGAGTTGAGTGTGCTGCTCAGGCGCTATCTTTGGCGACCTGATGTTGAAGTAAATTCAGATGGGACGATTAGGCAGGTCACACATTGGGCTCAGATTGATGAAGAACTTGCATGGGAGAATGCGACGGTCCATTGGCTCATCTCGGAGTTGCCAACTTCCCCCCAGGACCAAGGGGCATTCGCGTATTTCACCCATTGTGAACGTTGCGGAGATTGGTTCTTTTCGGGTCGAGAGGGGGCAAAGTTTTGCCGTGCCGCTTGCCGCGTCATGTCGCACGCTCAGACGGACAAAGGCAGGGCGGAAAAAGCTTCGTACATGAAAAAACTCAGGGCGCAGGAGCGCGAACGTAAACGAAAAAAGGCGCAATCCAGCCCAAAGCTCCCTGGACCGCAATCCGCGGATGCCTCAATATCGAATGATTCCAAACAGCGAAAGGGAAGGATCTAGCCATGTCCATCTTCAAGCGCGGCAACGTCTACTGGTATCACTTTCTGTTCAACGGGGAGCATATCCAACACAGCACAAAACAGGGGAACCCCCGCACGGCTCGCCAGATCGAAGCGGCACACCGTACCGCGCTGGCAAAGGGCGAAGTGGGGATCGAAGAGCGGAAAGCAGCGCCGATGTTTGCGGACCTGGCACAGCGGTTTATCGCCCATGTAGAAGCCCGCCATGAGAACAAGCCTCAGACGGTCCAGTTCTACGCGGCGAAGCTAAACCGGCTGCTCGAATACCCGCCTATTGCCGGGGCAAGGCTTGACCGGATAGACGAAGGGGTCATAGAGGGCTACGTGGTGGCCCGTCGCGCCTCTGTAGGGCCTGCAACAGTCAACCGGGAGCTTGCCACCCTTCGCCGGATGCTTAGGCTTGCCCATGAGTGGAGAGAGATTCAGCGCGTCCCGCGTATCCGGCTGCTCACTGGGGAGCGGGTCCGGGATTTCGTTCTCTCCCGCAAGCAAGAGGAGATTTACCTTGCGGCTTGCCCCCAACCGTTGAACGACATTGCCGTCCTGATGCTGGAAACCGGGTTGCGCATCGGTGAAGCGCTGCATCTGGAATGGGCGGATATTACGCTTGCGCCGGTCAACGGTGCGCGTTTCGGGTTTCTGCGGGTCCGGGAAGGCAAGAGCAAGAATGCCCGCCGAATAATCCCGCTCACAGACCGGGCGGCTGCCATGCTCCGGGAACGGGAGCGGTCCAAGTCCAGCGGGTTTGTGTTTGCCAACCGGGAAGGCAAGCCCTATGTTGGAACGTCCATCAATCACTTGCACCGGGACGCTTGCGCTCCCAAGATCGAAGGGAAGCGGCGGGCGATCTTCCCCGCTGATTTTGTACTCCACTCTCTACGCCATACAATGCTTACTAGGCTCGGGGAATCGGGAGTGGATGCGTTCACCATCATGCGGATTGCCGGTCACAGCAGCATTGTGGTTTCGCAGCGGTACATTCATCCAACCCCGGAGGCAGTGGAGCGGGCTTTTGAGCGGCTGCAACTGTCCGGCGATTTTGCCGTAATCGAGCCAAAACGACTGCCACCCGCTACAGTATCCGCTACACTCACGCGGGCAGCGTCTGTAAGTCATTGAAGGGCCTGTAGCTCAACGGTTAGAGCAGGGGACTCATAATCCCTTGGTTCGGGGTTCGAATCCCTGCAGGCCCACCATTCATTTCAATGAACTGAGAAAAATTGGCTCCCGTCGCCACCGCCCAGGTAGTGTTAGCAGGCCCTAGCTCTCTATCTTCCTGATGTACAGCCAAAGCCCAACCAAAATGATGGCGATGGCGATGAGGCATATGCCGAGCCCGATACGGCGATGGTTGCGCTCAACCATGGCGTCCTTCCCGGCTTGCAGGTTGGCGGCGGCGATTTTCATTCCGGCTTGCACATCCTGATTCACCAGGGCCGTCTGGAAGGTATGGATGGTGACGCGCGCCTTGGTCAGCGAATCCCGCGCCTGATCCTGTCCGAGGCGAGCCTCGCTCACTTCCATGCCGGAAGACTCGGCGAGATGCAGAGACTGGTCGGCGTCCTTGATGGCTCCGTCCAATTGAGTCAGGTTGCTCAGGATTTCCGCCCTTTCCCGATCGCATTTGCTGTCCGGGGCATGGCACTTCATGCAGACGCCGCCGGGACCAGTGCCAAGCATCGCGTCAGTTGGATGGCTGATGCCATGATTGCCGTGGCAGACGACGCATCCCGGAAGAGAAGCCGCTTGAAAGGCCTTGTAATGCGAGCTCTTTTCGTACAGCTGGGCCTGGAAAGTATGACAGTTCGCGCACACATTCTGAACTTTATCCACTCCGGGCGGCGCCGCGCCATGGTTTCCGTGACAAGTGGTGCAGGTGGGCGCGCTCAGATCGCCGCGTACCGCAAGCGCGTCGTGGTGCACGCTGGTCGAGTACTTTGCAAACTGGTCCGTGGGAATCGAGTAGGGCTTCATATAAACCGCGTCAGAGTGGCAGCGCGAGCAGGTGTTGGCCACGTTGACGGGGTTCACCGTGGAACGGGGATCGCTGGGCGCCCTCAGATCGTGGACGCTGTGGCAATCCGTGCATACGGCAACCTTGGTGTCTCCAGCCGCGAGGCGCTTGCCGTGCATGCTGGTGTGGTACTGGTCCAACTGGTCCGTGCGCAGGCTGGGGTTGTACTGCCGCATATAGGCCGGATTCGAGTGGCAACTCCCGCACAACTGCGGAATCTGCCTGCGGTCGATCTTGCCCTTCCACCCCGCCTTGCGGCTCATGGCCTGGTCTGGATCGTAGTTGGATGCGTCGCCTCCGTGGCAACTGGTGCACGTCAAGCCTTTTTGTGCGTGTATGTCCTGGCTGAACTTCTCCTGGGTGACACCCATGGGATCGGGCAGCGCGGAGTGACAATCCAGGCAGGAGTTCGCGGCTTGCCCATAACTCAGGCACGCTCCGAGCACGATGTACCCGGCCAGCCCGGCAGAGCGGGCGGCGATGAACGGTCGGACCTTATTGCGCAAGGAAGCCATAGACACTCATACCTACCACGTAAACAAGAGCAAAGATTGAAAGGCCGGTGATCCACGCTTTGGTGCGCGCGGGTTGGTCACTCTCAAAGAAAGGCAGCAGAAGCCACAACAAGCCGGCCAGACTGCAACCAAGTATCCCCAAAACCTCCCCGTCGACTAACCATACTTTGGAGGGGATGAGCTTGAGGGTCTGGAACATGAAGAGGAAGTACCACTCGGGCTTGATTCCCGCCGGGGCGGAGACAAAAGGATCTGCCTTGACACCGAGGTTCCAGGGGAAGATAGCGGCCAACGCGCCCAGCACGCCCATGGCCACGTACCAAGCCATCATCTCGCGCAGCATGAAGTTGGGAAAGAACTTCATCTCCCGCTTTTGCGAGGGGTTTGCGGTCCACTGAACCTCCAGTTTTGGCGGAACGCTGATGCCCTGCCGCTGGACCAGAAACAGATGGATAGCGATCAGCACGGTTACCAATCCGGGGAGAACGGCGACATGGAATCCAAAGAATCGGGTGAGCGTGGCTCCGGTTACCTCTGGCCCGCCGCGAAGAAAGATCATCATGGCCCTGCCGATGAGAGGAACCTGCCCGGCCATCTCCGTGCCCACCTTGGTGGCGAAGAAGGCCAGCGTGTTCCAGGGCAGCAGATAGCCGCTGAAGCCGAATCCCATGACAAGATAGAGAAGAATCACGCCGCTGACCCATGTCAGCTCCCTGGGTTTGCGGTAGGCCTTGAGAAACAGCACGCTGAACATGTGCACAAAGGCCGTGAAGATCATGAGATTGGCCGCCCATGCGTGGATGGAACGAATCAGCCAGCCAAACTGCACCCGGGTCATGATGTACTGGACGCTTTCGTAGGCCTCGTTGGCGCCCGGACGGTAATACAGGAGCAGCAAGATCCCGGTCAGCACCTGGATGATGAAGAGGAAAAGGGTGATGCCGCCGAAAAAATACCAGTAGGACAGGCGATGCGTGGGGACGGTCTTATGTTTGAACGGAGCTATGAGCCCGTCCAGATCAAGCCGTTCATCAAGCCAGCGAATGAGAGGGGCGAACACGGTCACGCCTCCCGTTTCCGGCTGACGACAATCTCGTCGCCGCGCAGGTGGACATCGAACACATCGAGCGGTCTCGGCGGAGGACCTGAAACGTTGCGGCCGTTGAGATCGTAGATTCCGTTGTGGCAGGCACACCATATCTCGCGCAGGTCGCTGCGATACTGCACGGTGCAGGCGAGGTGGGTACAGGTGGCGGAGAGCGCGCGATAGGTGCCATCGCTGCTCAGGATCAATAGGCCGGGACGGCTGCCGAAACGGAAAATCTTTCCGGAATTCGGCTTCATCTCCCCGGTTTTGGAGGCGACGACCTCGTCTCCGCCGAGATCGACCACCGCCGGAGGGACAAAATAGCGCAGCACGGGATAGAGGAAGGAAGCAAAAGTGGCGAGGATGCCGCCGCCGAGGAAGATTCCAATCGCGCGGCGGCGCGAAGTCTCTGGTTGGGGAGTCTGGTCAGCGCACACGGTCCGCACCCCCTGCCGCAACTGCCAGTCCGAAGACCCTGAACGCGTTGTCACTCCAAACCAAAAGCCGCGACCCCCACCCAAGACGTTAACACACAAGCCAACTATGAGCATTTCCATGGCAGAAACGCCCTTTCGGTGCTTACGAAAAAGTAAAGAATTGAGGTATCCCAGTCTGTGATAAAGATCACACATTGGGAGATCAGGCAACCAGCTTCCTGAATGGAAAATAGCCAAGCCAAAAGTTGAGGCTGTGCGTCTGGCGGAATGAATCCACAATCGTGGCTGTCAATCTCACTCTTGTGACAGGCTGTTCCGTGCCGTAGAATTCTCCCATGAAGTCAACGATTCCCCCTGTCCTCAGGCTCCTCGCCGGCGTTCTGCTTCTTTCTTTCGCCACCGTATCCATCCAGGCTCAGGACTGGGCCAAAGCCCGCCTCGAAGCCTCGCCTCGCCACCGCGAATACGTTGCCCTCAACCACGGCAACCGCATCGTGCAGGCCTTCGTCGTCTACCCCGAAGTCAAGGGCAAAGCCCCCGTCGTGATCCTCATTCACGAGATTTTCGGCCTCACCGGCTGGGCCAAAGAGATGGCCGACGAGCTTGCGGCGCAAGGCTTCATCGTCATCGCGCCCGACCTTCTCTCCGGCTTCGGCCCCAACGGCGGCGGCTCCAGCGAGTTCCCCAGCCAGGACGATGCCGTCAAGGCCGTCTCCGCCCTCGATCCGAACGCCGTCAACGCCGACCTGGACGCCGCCGCCGATTACGCCAGGAACATTCCCTCTGCCAACGGCAAAATCGCCACAGTCGGCTTCTGCTGGGGCGGCGGCAAGTCCTTCGCCTTCGCTGCCCACCGCAAAGACCTCTCCGCGACCTTCGTCTTTTACGGTCCCCCGCCATCGGACGTAACCGCCATTACCGCTCCGGTCTACGGCTTCTACGGCGGCAACGATGCCCGCATCGGCGCCACCGTTCCGCCCACCGTCGCAGCCATGAAGGCCGCGGGCAAGAAATATGAGCCCGTAACCTACGATGGCGCCGGCCACGGCTTTATGCGTGCCGGCGAAGACCCCGCCAACACCGTCCCCGGCAACAAGACCGCCCGAGACCAGGGCTTCGCCCGCCTCGTCACCCTCCTCAAGGAGATGAAGGTGGCCCCTAAGGCCGGCAACCCCAGCTACAATCCGGCCTTGGCAGGCAGCCGGCAACCCCGGCCCTCGCCTGCCACGACACCAGCAAGCTGGAAGGCAAGTGCGGCGCCTGCGAGTACAAGGAGATCTGCGGCGGCTCCCGCGCCCGCGCCTACGCCGTAACCGGCGACCCCCTGGCCCAGGAACCCTGCTGCATCTATCAGCCCAAACACTGGGACCAGCAGTTGGAAAGCGAAGCCGCCTCCTTCGCAAAGCCCTAGCCGATAGCTCGACTCCCAGTTCTCACGACAGGACAGTGAACGTCAGCCTGAAAAATGAGTAACAGATGGGCGTTTCCCGGTACCGATCCTGAAAATGACGCCGAAGTGTTTACTCCTATATAACTTCCGGATCGGCCACTAACCGCTCGCACGCCGAATCATCCGGAGAATTCTACGTTGCACAGGGATTTGATAGACTCGGGTCAAGACGCAAACTCGACGACAGTCGAACGTACATGAAGTCATCCCTTTTGAAGTAACCGCTCGCGAACGCCCTGGGGCTCGCCAGCCTTCCTGAGGAGCCTTTGGATGAGTCCAGCGACGAAGATTTCTCCTGTTTCAACGAAGCCCGCAGCTTCCGCCAAGATCAATCAGGAGGAGACTCCTTTCGAAGCGCTGGCCAGCATCTGCTCAGTTCTGGTGGTGGGCCTATTTATTCTGACCTTCTTAGCTCAGAACTACGTCATTCCGTCAGGTTCGATGGAGAACACGTTGCTCGTAGGCGATCACCTGGTCGTCGACCAGATCACGCTAATGCCGCCCGCTTCGTGGATGCCGCTAATAAGGTATCGCGAGCCGAGGCGCGGCGATATAGTGGTCTTCCACAAGCCCGTCAATCAGCCTGGTATTGATGCCACTGACGCCGACGGAACACCACAATACACTCCCCTGGTGAAGAGGTTGATTGGCGTACCGGGAGATCATATTCATCTACGCAACGGCATTGTGATTGTTAATGGTGTTGCACAGCCCGTGGGATTTGCGCAGCCGACAACGACGGATAACTTCAACGAGTTCCTCGACGATTTCCCCGCAGTACCTCCAGCCGAGGTGCCTGGGTCAACAGAGTCGTGGGCCGTGAACTTCTCGAGTTATATCCAGGACGGCGACCTGGTGGTTCCACCCGGCATGTATTTCATGATGGGCGACAACCGGCACAACAGCCTGGACTCGCGCTACTGGGGCTTCGTGCCGCGCGCTAACATACTTGGCCGTCCACTTTTCAACTATTGGTCGTTCGAGGCCGCAGACGGGCAACTTGAACAAACAGGATTCGGTCACAAGCTCGCGTGGATCGGCCACGTTCTGGTGCATTTCTTCCCAGACACGCGCTGGAGACGGACTTTCCACGTTGTTCGTTGAACCGAAATTGTAAGATCCCGATTTGATCTTGGTGCGCTCCGGTCGTATGACCGCCTATTCGGCAATTACTACTTGTGCACTACCCGACACGCCAGCCGCAGTTCTTGCCAGGATTACTCCCCAGATGTCGGCCAGCCGGAAGGTTTGACCAGGTACCGCAAAGCCGGAATCCTGTTTTTGAACCAGGCAGGCAGCTCACCCTTCCATCTCTTTCCCGCCCAAACCACAAACCAGAGCCGCCCAACCCTGTGGATGAAGCTTTCGTGCTCTTGCCGGCCAACGGGAGTCGGCTGCCCCACCGCAGGTGGCCGGAACTGTTCTAATAAAGTCTGGAGACGGCCATGCGGACAGCGATCATTGGCGGCGGAATCGCGGGCCTGGCGGCAGCCTATGAGCTGGAGCAGGCGCGCAAGGCCGGCGCTGCGGTCGAGTACACGCTCTTCGAGTCGCGGGAGCGGCTGGGCGGTTCCTTGAGTTCGGAAGTGGTGGACGGCGCGGTGCTGGAGCGGGGACCGGATTCGTTTTTGAGCGAGAAGCCGGCGGCGGCCCAGTTGTGCCGGGAGCTGGGACTCGCCGGCGAGTTGCTGCCCTCGAACGACGCGGCGCGGAAGACCTATATCGTGGTGAAAAACCGGCTGGTCGCGCTGCCGGATGGGCTGATGTTTCTGGTGCCGACCAAGCTGATTCCGACGGCGCTGACACGGCTGTTCAGCCTGAGAACTAAATTGCGGATGGGGCTGGAGCTGTTGCATCCCCCACGCCCCAGCGGCCACGACGAGTCGGTGGTCGCGCTCGTTGAGCGCCACTTTGGCCGCGAGGCCGTCGAGAGGTTGGCCGATCCGCTGCTGAGCGGCATCTTTGGCGGCGACGCCGCACAACTGAGTGCGCGGACGGTGCTGCCGCGGCTGGTGGAGATGGAGAGCAAGTACGGTTCGCTTACCCGCGGCATGTTGGCGGCGCACCGGCAGATGTGGGCCAAGGCCAAGGCTGCCGCGAAGAAGAACGGGGCGGCGAACAGCAATGGCCACGGGCAGGCCGGCGGCAACTCACGGGCAGGGTATGGGGCGCGGTCGATCTTCACGTCGCTGCGGGGCGGGATGCAGCAGTTGGTGGACGCGCTTGCCGCGCGGCTTGACCCTGGGTGCGTGCGGCTGGCCACGCCGGTGAACGGACTGGCGCGGGTGGATGGCGGCTGGAGGGTGGAGGCCGGCGGGAACACAGGGCTTAAGGCAGAGATGTACGACGCGGTGATTGTGGCCTCGCCCGCCTGGGCCGCGGGGGCGCTGCTGGGGCCGGTGGACCCGGAGTTGGGCGAAGCGCTGAGCGCCATCCCCTACTCCTCTTCGATCACCGTCAATTTGATCTACGACGAGGCCAAACTGGGCCGGCTGCCGGATGGATTCGGCTTCCTGGTTCCGGCCAGCGAAGGGCGCTCCATGCTGGCCTGCACCTTTGTCCATCGCAAGTTCCTGGGGCGCACGCCGCCGGGAAAAGCGGTGCTGCGGGCCTTTCTGGGCGGGATGAAGAACGAGGCGCTGCTGGCCGAGACGGACGCCGCGCTGGCGGCCACCGTGCGGCGGGAGCTGAGGGAGATTCTGGGCGACGATGTGGTGGGCATCGGAGTTGAGCCGGAGCACACGCAGGTTTCGCGCTGGCGGCGGGCCATGGCGCAGTACGCGGTGGGCCACCAGGAGCGGATGCAGCGCATCGCCGCTAGCGTAGCCGCACTCCCCGGCCTGCGCCTGGCCGGAAATGCCTACGACGGCATCGGCATTCCCGACTGCATCCGCCTGGGACGGCGGGCGGCGAAAGAGCTTCTAGCTTCTAGCTCCTAGAAGCCGCCCCTATCTTGGCGCCACCGGCAGCACAACGGCCCGCTCACCGCGGGAACCGGGTCTCCCATCAGATGCCTCTTACATCCCGCCTTTGCCGAGCAAAATGCCGATGCCGTAAGTGATTGCGCCTTCCACTGCGCCGACGACGGTCATCTCCAGGCCGGAGGACCACCAGGAGCGGACGGTGATGAGGGACTTGGCTGCGCCGACTGCAAAATGCGCGGCCAGAGAGATGACGGCGGCGGCGATGACGGCCTCGATGCCGCTCAAGAAGAAGAAGGGGATGATGGGGATGGCTGCGCCGACGGCGGTGGAAAGCGCGCCGGAGCTGGCCGAGACCAGGGGGTTGGAGAGCGCTTCCTCAGAGGAGCCGAGGCGCTCGCCGGCCAGGGCGCGAAGCAACTGCTCGGGGTCGCTGGCGATGTGGTTGACCATGTTATGGGCGTCGTCCTCGGGCAGGCCCTTGACCTGGTAGTAGAGGGAGAGAAGTTCGCGGGCCTCGGGGCCGTTCATCTGGATGGCTTCGCGCTCTCGGATGATCTCGGCGTGGTAGATTTCGCGCTCGCTCTTGGCGGCCAGATACGCGCCTGAACCCATGCTGAGGGCAGAGGCGATGAGGCCGGAGAGGCCGGCGAGGAGCACGTATTTGCTGTCGCCGGCGGTGGCGCCGGAGACGCCGGAGACGATGCCGAAGATGGCGCCCAGGCCGTCGTTAACGCCGTAGATGGCGTCGCCGATCCAGGCCCCCGGCTGCTTGCGGCCCTGGGAGCGCTTGGCAAGCATCTCTTCGAGAACGGCCTGGGCGTCGATCCTGTGAGTGCCGGCGGGAGCGGTGTAGTGGCCGCGCAGCAGCGACCCCAGCTCCCGGTAGTGGTCCTTTTCGTCTTCAATGACGTGTTCGAGGATGGCGATGGAGTCTTCGTCGCCCAGCGCCTTCAGTTGCTCGCCGTAGCTGGCGATTGCGCGGCTCTCTTCGATCTCCAGCCGGCGGAGGGCCATGCGGATGCCGCCGGCGCGGTTGGCCAGCGTGTCGGCCTCGCCGTGTGGGCGGCCGGTCCAAACGGGCGCGGGTTGGCCCAGTTCCTCGATGCGGCCGGACCAGAGAGCGGCGTGCTCCCACTCGGCGCCGGCAAGATGGCGCAGCACCTGGGCGCGGACCGGATCGGTGTCGCGTTCGGCCAGGGCCAGGTAGGTCAGGTGGCCCTCCATCTCGGCTTGCCAGTTGCCCTCGAGTGCTGCCAGGACCTTCTTCAGCTTGGCGGGGCTCAATGTTGCAATTGCCACGTGTCTCTCCTGACGTTCTTCTGAGGATACGGCATTTTTGCCCGATCCGGCAGCCCCTGGCCCGGTGGGATGCGGGTGAAGAAAGCTGGCGTAGGGTGAGAATGAGAGCGCGAGGTGCGGGGTTGTGACAGCGGCCTTCCGCTCAACCGTTTTGGCAGTCACTTCCCCAGCGCGGGGTTTTTCGTATAGTGTTGTGTGCAGCAAAAAAGCCGGGATTCCGGGGCCAGGGTAAACCAACCAGGGTATACCGGCGGCCGTCCTGGGAACGGTCTTTGGGCCAGGACGCAGGAAAACGCCCGAACCGGGCGAGAATTTTTTGAGGAAGCGGGGAAAAACCTTCTATGGCAACGCAACAAAAACAATCGGCGGCTCTGACGTCGCCTGGGTACCTTTTGCCGTTTATCACGGTCACCGCGCTGTTCTTCATCTTCGGGTTCATCACTAACCTGAACATGGCGCTGGTGCCCCACCTGCGGTCGATCTTCGATCTGCCCTACGCGTGGGCGATGCTGGCCGAGTCGGCGTTTTTCCTGGCCTACCTGGTCTTCTCCGCGCCGACTTCCAAGCTGATTGAGCTTATTGGATACAAGCGGACGATGGTGGTTTCGCTGTTTATCCAGGTGATTGGCTGCCTGTTGTTCGTTCCCGCGGCCAAGCTGGTCAGTTTTCCGCTCTTCCTGACCGCGGTTTTCGTGGTGGGAGCGGGCGTTACCGCCTTGCAGACCTCGGCTAACCCGTATGTGTCCATCCTCGGACCCGAGCATAGCGCGCCCGTCCGGCTGACGCTGGCGCAGGCCTTCAACTCCATCGGCGGCACCATCGCCCCGCTGATTGCCGGCGCGTATATCCTCACCGATTCCACCAAGCTGACCAAGGCCGCCATTGCCGACACGGTGCGGCTGCCCTATATCTTCATCGCCGCCGGGCTGCTGATTCTGGGGCTTGCGGTGGCGTTTTCCCACCTGCCCGCGGTTACCCGGACCCAGTCCTTCCGCCCCGGCAAAGAAGGCGATGGGGTGTTGGGCCTCAGCATCTGGAGCTACAAACACACGGTGCTGGGCGCCCTGGGCATCTTCTTCTATGTGGGCGTGGAAGTGGGTCTGGCGTCGATTGCGGTCGACTACTTCAAGAGCCAGGGGATGAGCACCGCCAAGACCGCATCCTTCCTGGTCTCGCTTTACTGGTTCGGCGCGCTGATTGGGCGCTTGCTCGGGTCCTGGATTCTGACCAAGGTCAAATCCGGCAAGCTGCTGGGCATCTTCGGCTTTGCCGCCGCCGCGCTGATCGCGGTGTCGATGTTCACATCCGGATGGGTCGCCATCTGGACCCTGGTGCTGTGCGGGTTCTTCAACTCCATCATGTTCCCCAACATCTTTACGCTGGGCATTGCCGGGTTGGGACCGATGACCAGCAAGGGATCCGGGCTGATCATGACCGCGGTTGTGGGCGGGGCGGTGATTCCCTATCTTTTGGGCAAGCTGGCCGACCATGTAGGAATTCAGCACTCGTTCATTCTTCCGGTCATTTGCTACCTCTTCATCGCCTGGTACGGGCTGTGGGGATCCAAACCTACGCGGACTGTGACGGCGTAGGCTGGATGGTTGCACATTGAAGGCCCTTCGGCGCAAGCCGGAGGGCCTTCGCATCCTGCGCATACGAATGACTCCCAAACCAAAGTCGGGCTTGCAGCGGTTGTTTCTGGCCGGCATAGTGGCGTTTGCCGTGCTGCTCTTGTTGTTGCGGCTGTTTGTTTTCGTGCATGGGCATGGGCGGCGAGGGTTTTGAGCCCGGATTTCCATAGTGGAGCCGGACAAGTTGCCCTGCTGATGGATGAAACAGCGGTATTCATAAGGAGATTCCTATAAAAAATGAATATGGCGAGCAATTACGGTATATGAATTAAGCCGTTTGAAAAACGGAACGGATTTGTCTATCAAGTTGACCGGCTTCCCACCGATCGTCTCAACCTAAAGGAGGTCTCACAATGTCCCCCACAGATACGCGGACCGAGTTTGTTCACGATGAGCAAGAGTTCCTGCAGGAATCCCCCTGCCCTTTGATCGCTACGAGCCTGAAGGGCACGTACGCTAACCCGGCGCCTTCGAATTCGAAGCGGTCGAACAGAGTGAAGTTTTACGCGATCCTTGCGGTCCTGGTGTTGAGCGTTTTTTCGATAGGGACGCGCAAGGCGGCGGCGCAAGACGTCAAGGAGCAGCCTAAGGCGCAGGCGGCCGAAACGCGGAAGCCGACCGCCGTGGAACTGGAGAACTGGCGCAAGACGATTCTGAAGACTCGGCGCCCCGCGAACGACAAGTGCTTTACCGCCAACTATCCGGACAAAGAGTGGAGCGAGATTCCCTGCGTAACGCCGCCGAACAAATTGTATCCTCCCAGGAGTGGGTCGCGAGCCCTGCTGGTAGGCCAAGGTCAGTATGATTTCTCAGCCATCACAGCATCCGGCACCATCACCGAGACGGAAGGCTCGTTTGACTCCACTTCCAACATCATGAACGAGTGCGCAGTACCGTGCACGATCACGACCACGGGTATTGTCTGTCCCACTAGCCCGTCCTGCGTCGGCAGTATAGACACAAATGCCTACTCTCTGCAGTTGAACTCCAAGCCCTTCTACGGTACCAGCGCATGCAGCGGCTCACCCAACGGCACTACGCCACCGAACGGATGCTCGGGTTGGGAGCAGTTCGTCTACTCCTCAACCGGAACCGGGTTCATCCAGTACTGGCTGGAGCAGTGGGGACCGCCCGGTGCGACCTGTCCGGCGCCCCATGGAACAGGCTGCGTGAACGGATCCGTCAACTCCACCGGATGGTGTGAACAAGCCCTCTACGGTCAGACGTATTGCGTGGTAAACGCCGTGCATGGCGTACCGTCGATCTCTGAGCCGATTGCGAATATCGGTGATTTCAAAGTCACCGCCTATGCGGCTACTGGCCCAGGCACAACGGATTCACTGGCGGTTACGGTCTCGGGTGGTATGCCCGTTACGGCGCCAGGCAACAACTATTTCCCCGACCTGGGCAGTACTTGGAGGGAAGCCGAGTTCAACGTCTTTGGCGATGGTGGCGGAGATCAGGCGGTCTTCAACAGCCCTTCGTCGCTTACGGTGCGCATCGGCGAGCTCAGCGGTACCACTGCTGGACCCACCTGCGATGAAACAAGCTTCACCGGCGAATCAAACAACATGACCCTGAACAACGTTGCGCCATCGGCAGTAATGGGTTCGATGCCGGCGCTGGTCTTTACCGAGGTCAATCCCCCTCCTGCCGGCGCTCCGGCCTCCTGCGCGGACGCAACCAGCATTGGCGACACTCATCTGACTACGTTCGACGGATTGTATTACGACTTCCAGGCGACAGGCGACTTTGTGCTGATGCAGAATGGGCCGGATTTTGAGGTGCAAACCAGGCAGAGGACTGGGCCGCCGCAGTACCCGAACACGGCAGTCAACAAGGCGGTTGCCACGCGGATGGGCAGTTCGCGCGTGGCCATCTACATTGAGCCGATACGCCTTGTGATCGACGGCGTCCCTGCCGCTCTGGCCGATGGCAAGACCATCAATCTCTCCACCGGCGTGCAGATCACACGGCATGGCGATACGTACACGGTTTCGGCCAGCAACGGCAACCGTGTGACCGCCGAGTTGCAACCCGAGTGGATCAATGTGACAGTGGGCCTGGGGCGTGCGCCGGCAAACGAGACGCGCGGTCTGCTGGGCGATCCAAGGGGCAACGCGCAGGTGCTTGCGACGGCATACGGGGCGGTGCTGAAGGAGCCGGTATCGTTCTACGATCTCTACCACCCCTACGCGGATAGTTGGCGGGTGCAACCGAAGGAGTCGCTGTTCACCGAGCCGACGACAATCCGGGGCGGCATTCCAAAGGATCTGTTTTTTGCGAACGATCTCGAACGCCAGGTGGCGGACCGCGCGCTTGAGATTTGCAGGGCGGAGGGCGTTACCGTGAAGGATTTGCTGGAATCGTGCGTGCTCGACACCGCGGTAATGCACAATGAGGCGGCCGCGAAGGTCTTCGTCCTTGCCCGTCGACCTCTCCACATCATCAGGCCGGTCTTGCGTCTGACCCTCGCCCGTTGAGCCGGCGAGTGCTGCCCGCCGGCTCACCATCTCCTGCTTGAGGCACGGGGAACGGCACACCCGCCTCGATGGCCACGGTTCGTCCGGACTTACTCGCCACGGTAAGTCCGGATTTACTCTTTGCCCTGCGCGGCCCGCCAGGCCTTGATGAACTTCCAGTGGATGTAAACGGAGTGGTTGAGGTGCAGGAGCAGGCCCTCGCGGCCATCCAGAAAGCCGAGCCGGAAAACATAGTTGTAAACGAAGGTTGCGGCGGGATTCAGGACGGCGTTCCAGAGGAAGGCGGGCAGGGACTTGCTGTCTCGGCCTGACTTCACCAGCAGCAGCGCGATCTCGGAGCTGTAACGGTTCATGTGCTCGAGATAGATGCTCAAGGTGGGATAGGCGTAGTGCAGCATGTCGTGCCTGAGCGTGCCGCGTGGGCCCTCGAACTGGGGTGTGCTGTGCGGGCCGACGCCCTCGCTGAGCCGAGCCGCCCCGCGGCGGAAGAGCCTCAGCTTGCGGTCGGGATAGAAGCCGCCGTGGCGCATCCAGCGGCCGAAGTAAAGGTTCAGGCGGGGAATCCAGTAGGCGCCGTATTTGGGTTCGCGCCCGTCCTCGCAGGCCAGCAGTTGGCGGATCTCGTCCTGGAGGCCGGGGGTGAGGACTTCGTCGGCGTCAAGCAGCAGAATCCAGTCCGAAGTGCAGAGGCCGAGGGCCACGTTTTTCTGTTCCCCGTGGCCGCCGAAGGCGTGAAAAGAGGTTCTGGCGCCGAAGGATTGGGCGATTTCCAGCGTGCGGTCCCTCGACCCCGAGTCGACGACGACGATCTCGTCAGCCCAGCGAACGCTCTCCAGGGTGCGGGGCAGGTTCGCCTCCTCGTTCATCGCAATCATGGCTACGGAAAGGGTTTTGCGCATCGATGGAAGGATAAACCAGCAGACGCTGGCGGCGCTCTAAGGACGGCATTTCCGCGCCAACTCTGCAGCGCGTATCATGGCTGGTATGAATCTCGAAGCGATTCAGGCGGCCATCCGCGAGACCGGCTTTGACGGCTGGCTGTTCTACGACCACCATCACCGCGACCCCATCGCCGGGCGCATCCTGGGGCTGGACGAGAAGGCGCACGTCACGCGCCGCTGGTACTACTTTGTGCCCGCCGAGGGCGAGCCGCGCAAGCTGGTGCATCGCATCGAGCAGGGGCGGCTGGATTCGCTGCCCGGCCAAAAGGGGTTGTACTCCAGTTGGCAGGAGCTGGCGGCGGGGCTGAAGGCGATGCTCTACGGCGCGCGCCGGCTGGCCATGCAGTACTCCCCCGACAATGCCATCATGTACGTCTCCATGGTGGATGCCGGGACGGTGGAGTTTTTGCGCGGCCTGGGCAAGCAGATCGTGAGTTCGGCCGACCTGGTGAGCCAGTTTGAGGCGGTTCTGAACGAGGAGCAGGTGGCCAGCCACGCCGCCGCGCAGAAGGCCATCGACACGGTTCTGGCCGAGGGCTGGCAGAAGATCGCCCGCACTCTTCGCCCGGCTGCGGGCAAGGCCGGTGCGCTGACCGAGTTCGAAATGGTGGAATGGCTGAGTTCGGCCATGCGCAACGAAGGACTGGTATGGGAAAACGGTCCCAACGTGAGCGCCAACGCGAACAGTTCCGACTCGCACTATGAGCCAACCGCCGAGCGCACCGCGCCCATCAACGAAGGCGATTTCATCCTCATCGACATCTGGGGCCGGCTGGAAAAGCCGGGCAGCATCTTCTACGACATCACCTGGACCGGGGTGGTGGGGCGCGAGCCGGCGGAGAAGGAACAACTGGTTTTTGAGACGGTGCGCAACGCCCGCGACGCGGCCATCGCCGCCGTGGAACAGGCTTTTGCAGCAGGCCGGCCGATTCGCGGCTTTGAGGCAGACGATGCGGCGCGGGCGGTCATCCGCGCGGCCGGTTTCGGCGAGTTCTTCACCCATCGCACCGGCCACAACATCGCCCAGGAGCTGCACGGCTCCGGCGCGCACCTCGACAATCTGGAGACCCACGACGAGCGCCTCATCCTGCCCAACACCTGCTTCTCCGTCGAGCCCGGCATCTATCTGCCGGAGTTCGGCATGCGCAGCGAGGTGAACATGCTCACCGCCCCCGGCAAGGCCTGGGTGACGGGCCGCATTCAGCAAGAACTGGTGCGGATCTAGTGTGGTGTCTCAAGAATCCGCTAACTAAAAAATCTGTCATCCTGAGCGAGCGCAGCGAGTCGAAGGACCTGCGGTTGTTCTTGAGCGGAGCTTCAGCCGTGCCGAATACGCCGCAAAATCAACGCGGGCTTTGTATCAGGGCACGACCGGGAACCGGGGAACCCTATGGGTCGGGTGCCGTGCCGAAAACGCCGCAAAAGGAGCGGGGGCTTTACAGGCTGCGGAAAAACTCATTTCGGGCTGCGAGAAGCGTCAGGGCACGACTTCAGTCGTGCCGTAAGTTGCTGATAATAAACGATGGGCTTTAGCCCCGGAGGGACGCTTTCCGCCCATTTCGCCCAAACCCAGGCCTCTTCCCCCAACCTGTACAACCAACACCCGCGCAGCCATCTTTGAAACACGCCCGCGGCTTCCTGCACGGCGCCCTCCCGCTCGCGTACCACACACCCGGAACCCGTCAGGGAAGACCGATAGACCCCTCACTGAACGCTACTGACTGTTGGTGGCAGACAAGACTCATGTGTGGGCAAGCCGACTAAAGCTGGCCGCCTGACTACATTCGCAGTAGAGACAAAGCAACTGAACGCAGAGCCGAAAGCAGCAACCGCCGGTTAGCATTTTGGAGCGGGCGGTCGTATACTCCTGCCATGTCAAAAGAACGCCCAGACGAAGCCCTCGAACCCAAAAACGCGAAACAACCTATGCGTCCCAAAATGTTCATTTCATATAGTTGGACTTCACCCGGCCATCAAGAACGTGTTCGCCAGTGGGCTGAACGTTTAGTGCAAGATGGAATTGATGTCGTTCTTGATGTTTATGATTTGAAGGAAGGTCATGACAAGTATTCATTCATGGAAAGAATGGTCACAGACCCAAATGTTACACATGTATTAGTTGTATGTGACAAAGCTTATTCGGAAAAAGCAGATGCGAAAAAGGCTGGCGTGGGAACGGAATCGCAGATCATCTCCAGAGAAGTGTATGAAAAGGTGGAGCAGTCAAAGTTCATACCTGTGGTTTGTGAATTTTCCGACGATCACGAGCCATTTCTGCCTACATTTTTTAAGTCTAGGATATGGATAGATTTTTCCTCACCGGAAGCAGTAAATGAAAATTGGGAGAGGCTCGTTCGAGTTTTATATGGAAAGCCTGCTCATCAAAAACCATCGCTTGGAAATCCACCTGCGTACATTACAACTGATACAACTTCGCCCTCAAGCCCTGCAATTGGCAAATTTAGTACGTTCAAACAAGCACTGCTCCAAAACAGTAAGGGATTGAGCATCTATCGAAGGGATTTTCTGTCCGCATGTATTGAATATGCTGATACTCTTCGTATCAGAGAAAGACCGGACATAAATTCACTCGGAACGAGAGTTCTGGAAGATTGTGGGAAGCTCAAGAACGTTCGCAATCAAATTATAGATTGGGTTCTGCTCGAAAGTGGTATAGCTGAATCCGATGAATTTTCAGATTCTCTTTTGGAACTTCTCGAAGGCTTGCGTGAACTGAAGTCCCGTCCTCCGGAAATTAATACATGGAATGACGCTTGGTTCGAAGCTCACTCTGTATTTGTTTATGAAACGTTTTTGTATATCATAGCGGCTCTACTACGAACAAAGTCATACAAAGTATTGCACGAAGTATTTTCATCACATTATCTTCGACCTAAATCAGAGATGTATAGCAATAACAAATTCGAGGATTTTGGATGCTTCCGTGGCCACTCTGAAACTCTCCAATCTGTATTAGCGAAACCAGGGCAACAACTATATAGTCCGGCAGCGGAATTGATTAAGAGACAAGCTGATCGTCAGGATATTCCATTCTCCGCAATAATGGAAGCAGAATTGCTTGTGCTCCTCATGGCATTAATCAGTGAGGATATTCGTTGGTATCCGCAAACACTGCACTACCTATCACAATCGGAGTTCTCCTTCTTTATTAGAGCCACACAGCACAAGCATTATTTAAAACTTGCTATCATAACAGGAATTCCCAATGTAGACGATCTCCGTGGTGCAGTTAAAGTTGGTTATCAACGATTACAAGTAAATATGTGGCATGATTTTATGTTATATAATTCGTTTTGGGATTGTATGAATATGGACAAGCTCGACTCGATTAAATGAGGTCACAGACGTTTCATTCAGAAGGTGAAGGGGCTCGGTTGTTGCGAAATCGCCTTTCCACTCA
>CABDXY010000140.1_pt1 | contig 20513 bp, 17 predicted proteins | sample 3131871 | NCBI WGS metagenome assembly CABDXY01 (sample SAMEA5534336, study PRJEB31848) | metagenome | biome: tundra; feature: field; material: soil | place: USA | collected 2013-05 | depth 0.15 m
CCAACGCCACCCTCAAAGCCGTCTACTACTCCCGCTTCGCCCCCGGCATCCTGGTTCTGGCCGACGACTCCGGCCTCGAGGTGGACGCCCTCAACGGCGCTCCCGGCGTCCGCTCCGCCCGCTTTGCCGCCGACTCCAGCCTGATCGACTCGCCCGACGCCAACGACAACACCGACGTCTGGAACAACATGATCCTCTTGCAGCGCCTCGCCGGGGTCCCGCCAGCCCAACGCACGGCCCGCTACCGCTGCGTGCTGGTCGCAGCCCGCGACGGCGTGGCCCTCCATACCGCCGAGGGCGCGGTCGAGGGCCTCATCCTCGATGCTCCCCGCGGAAACGGCGGCTTCGGCTACGATCCCCTCTTCTACCTGCCCGCTTTGGACCGCACAATGGCCGAACTCGACCTCGAAACCAAGCTCTCCCTCAGCCATCGCGGCCGCGCCATCGCCACCCTGCTGCCCATGCTCCACGCCTGACGTTCCACAGCTCTCCTCCAAAGGATCAAGAGCGCGGAGCCGCCTTGACGAAGGTGATATAGAACACTAATAATGAATCAAAATCAATGATGCTTCCCTGTCCCTCAAACCGAAACCGCCGCATCCCGGAACTTGCCCCCGGAGCCTTTAGGAGCTGACACCGTCATGGCAACCGCTCAACCTTCAGCCGTGCACACACTTCGCCCCGGCGTCCCGCCGCTGCGCGCCGGCCAGGGAACCACCTTCCTCTGGCGCAAGCTCCACTCGCTCCTCGGCGTCATCCCCATCGGCGCCTTCCTCATCGAGCACCTGCTCTCCAACTTCGAGGCCCTCAAAGGCCCCGCCGCCTACGGAGCCCAGGTCAGGTTCCTCAACAGCCTGCCGCTGGTCCGCATCCTCGAATGGACCTTCATCTTTCTGCCCCTCCTTTATCACGGCATCTACGGCGTCTATATCTGGCTGCGCGGCAAGTCCAATCTGGTCTACTACCCCTGGTCCGGCAACTGGATGTACACCGCCCAGCGCTACACCGGCCTCATTGCCATCCTCTATATCGGCCAGCACGTCTTGCGCCAGCGCTTCATGGGCGTGCAGCTTCCTGAGCACCCGTATGCGGCCTTCGCCAAGGTGCAGCACGAGCTGGCCAACCCCTGGATGTTCGCCGTCTACATCATTGCCATGATCGCCATCTGCTGGCACTTCTCCTATGGCATCTGGCTCTTCGCCGCCAAGTGGGGCATCACTCCCGGCGTCACCGCCCGCAAGCGCTTCGGCCTGGCCTGCGCCGCGTTGGGACTGGTGCTGCTGGTCATGGGCCTGGCCAGCATCTGGGCCTTCGTCGGCCCCAACTACAAGAACGCTCCCGAGGACGCGACTCCGGCCGTTTCCCAATGCATCGCACCAACTCACTCGGGAGTCATTGCGGTCTGAATCGAACCTGAAACACGGCCAGAAGCCGCGATCTGGAAACGGGTCCCTGATCTCTGATCTCTGACCCCTGATCTCTGAAGAGGAAGCAACTCATGGCAGCACCCAGAATCATCGTGGTTGGCGGAGGATTGGCCGGGCTCGCCGCGGTCATCAAGATCGCCGAGGCCGGCGGCACCGTCGATCTCTTCTCCATCGTTCCCGTCAAGCGCTCTCACTCGGTCTGCGCCCAGGGCGGTATCAACGCCGCAAAAAATCTGAAGGGCGAGGGCGACACCACCGCCCAGCACTTCGACGACACCATCTACGGCGGCGACTTCCTCGCCAACCAGACCCCTGTCAAGGCCATGTGCGAGGCCGCGCCCGCCATCATCGACCTCCTCGACCGCATGGGCGTGCCCTTCAACCGCACTCCCGAGGGCCTGCTCGACTTCCGCCGCTTCGGCGGCACGCTCTACAACCGCACCGCCTTCGCCGGCGCCACCACCGGACAGCAACTGCTCTACGCGCTTGATGAGCAGGTCCGCCGCCACGAGTCCGACGGCAAGGTCAAGAAGTACGAAGGCTGGGAGTTTCTCTCCGCCGTCCTCGACTCCAACGGCGTAGCTCGCGGCATCACCGCCCTCGACCTCCGCTCCATGGAGCTCCGTTCCTTCCCCGCCGGCGCCGTCATCCTCGCCACTGGCGGCAACGGCGCACTCTTCGGCAAAAGCACCAACTCCGTCGTCTGCACCGGCTCCGCCCAGTCCGCCATCTTCCAGCAGGGCGCTTTCTACGCCAACGGCGAGTTCATCCAGGTCCACCCCACCTGCATTCCCGGCGAGGACAAGCTGCGCCTCATGTCAGAGTCGGCCCGCGGCGAGGGCGGCCGCGTCTGGGTTCCCCGCACCGTCGGCGACCAGCGCCCCATCAAGCAAATCCCCGAGGCTGAGCGCTTCTACTTCCTCGAGGAGTGGTTTCCCAAATACGGCAACCTCGTTCCCCGCGACGTGGCCACCCGCGCCATTCACAAGGTGGTCTACGAACTGGGCTTGGGCCTCGACGGCCAGCCCATGGTCTACCTTGACCTCACCCACATCGATCGCGCCACCCTCAACCGCAAGCTCGAAGGCATTCTCGAAATCTACGAAAAGTTCGTCGGCGACGACCCTCGCGACGTGCCCATGAAGATCTTCCCCGGAGTGCACTACACCATGGGCGGCCTGTGGGTGGACTTCAACCAGATGACCAACATTCCCGGCATCTTTGCCGCCGGCGAGTGCGAGTACCAGTACCACGGCGCCAACCGCCTGGGCGCCAACTCGCTGGTCAGTTGCATCTTCGGCGGCTTCAAATCCGGGCCCAATGCCCTCAATTACGCCAGTAACCTGCCCGCCGCGCAAGGCGATGGCGGCCACGCCGCCGAGCTTGCCCGTCAGGCCGAAATCAACTCGAAGCTGCTCAAAAACGAAGGCACGGAAAACCCCTTCAAGCTGTGGCGTGAGTTGGGCGAAACCATGACCAAGCACGCCACCGTCATCCGCTACAACAAGGGCCTCCAACAGGCCGACGAAAAGATCGTCGAACTGCTCGGCCGCTACAGGAATGTGAACCTCGCGGATCGCAGCCAGTGGGCCAACACCAGCTTCGCCTTTGCCCGCCAGTTGAAAAATATGTTGGAACTCTCCCGCACCGTGGTCCAGGGAGCGATCCTTCGCGACGAGTCCCGCGGCGCGCACTACAAGCCCGACTTCCCCGACCGCAACGATGAAAAGTTCCTCAAAACCACCAAGGCCAGCTTTACCGGAGAAGCTTCAGGTCCCCGCTTCGAATACGAAGAAGTGGATACGCAGTACATCAAGCCGCGCCTGCGCAGCTACGACGCAACCAAATAAGCAAAAGGGAGACTCGCCTCATGGCAAACAAGTCCGTAGCATTTGAAATAAAGCGCCAGGCCAACCCCGATGCTCCTGCCGTCTGGGAGAGCTTCGAGCTCGAGTGGCGCCCCAGCATGAACGTCGTCTCCGCCATGATGGAGATCGCCGCCAACCCGGTCACCGCCGACGGCCGCCCGACCACACCCATCACCTACGATTGCAATTGCATGGAGGAGATCTGCGGCTCCTGCGCCATGCGCATCAACGGCAAAGCCCGCATGGCCTGCTCGGCGCTGGTCGACAATCTCGAGCAACCCATCCGCGTCGAGCCGCTCTCCAAGTTCCCCCTGGTCCGCGACCTCCAGGTGGACCGCTCGGTGCTCTTCGAAAACCTGATGGCCGTCAAGGCCTGGGTTCCCGTCGACGGCACCTATGACCTCGGCTCCGGCCCCCGCGTCTTTCCCCAGCAGCAGGAAGCCAACTACCCGCTCTCCAACTGCATCTCCTGCTGCTGCTGCATGGATGTTTGCCCGCAGTTCAACGAGGACACCGGCTTTGTGGGCGCGGCCACCATTGCCCAGGTCAAGCTCTTCAACAATCACCCCACCGGCAAAGTCTTCAAGGAAGACCGCCTCCGCGCTCTGGCCGGCGACGGCGGCATCCAGGAGTGCGGCTTCGCCCAGAACTGCGTCGACACCTGCCCCAAGCAGATTCCCCTCACCAACGCCATCTCCGATATTAGCCGCGACGTAATCCTCCAGAAAGCCAAAGACTTCCTCCGCGGCTAAGGAGAATTGTCACTTGGATATGAATCGGACAAAAGTCAAGCGTATCGACAGGAACGGGTGAATGACTCTTTCTCTTCACGGCAAAGTACTAACCAACGTTTTCCGGCTTCGCGGCAACGATGAAAATAGCGCGAGCTTTGCCTTGGGTTGGGTGCTTGAGCAAAGCCCCGTTTATCGAAAACTAGTTTCGAAGACAATGTTTGGCAAAGATTTCGACCTTTCTGAAGTAGAAATCACCATGCAAGCACATGGCGAAGACGGCGGATACACAGATATTGAGATGAAAGCTGGCCGACAATTCCATGCGATTGTGGAAGCAAAACGTTCATGGGGACTGCCACTCGTCGGCCAGCTCAATCGCTATTTGCCGCGTCTGGTAGCGGGAGGCGCCAAGCAGCAACTCCTTGTCTCTGTTGGTGCAGCAAACCAAGCGTACGCACGGTCGAGGCTGCCGAGAAAAGGGGGTGAAGTCGAAATCCGCCATTTTTCGTGGGGTGACTTGCAACGCCTGGCTAGAGCTGCTAGATTGCAGGCGACGCGATTTGAAGAAAAGCTGTGGCTTCATCAACTCGCGGAACACTTACGGGAGTTCGCATCGATGGGACGACAAACCGACAACAAAGTCTTCGTAGTGGTGCTTAATTCGGGGCCAGTGGTGGATGGAAAGGGTTACACGTTTATAGATGTCGTGGAGAAAGACCATTGCTACTTCCATCGTGTTGGGAATCACTGGCCTAAGGAGCCGCAGAATTACATGGGGTTCCGGTACCGGGGCCGCCTTCAATCGGTGCACCATGTTGACAGTTTTGAGGTAGTAAAGGATCTCTCAACCTATAACGCCTCATGGTGTCAAACCGACACGGAGCATTTTGTCTACCGGCTAGGTCCAGCCATGCTCCCGAAACGTGAAATCAGGACGGGCAATCTCTTTAGGTCTCAGCGGGTTGAATGTGCGATTGACACGCTTCTTTCTGGCGCATTCGACACCATCAGAGCTGCTCGGGACGAGACAAAACGAAGACTTGATGAGTTAGATTGAGCAGGTGGGAAAGGTCGACGCCCAGAAAACATTGCGTCCGTTACGCCTCAAATAGAAAGAAAAACTCCGGCCACACTACATAACTGGATAGAAGCTCTCAATCCACCCCTGCAGCAGCGCCGGGAAGCACCCCAGCACCACCACCGCCGCCGCAATCAGAACCAGCACGGCCAGCGTGACCGGATGCGCCTTGATCGGCGTCTCGTCGATAGCGGGCATTACATAGGCCCGCTTCAGAACCTGTAAATAGTAGTAAAGCGAGACCGCGCTCATAGCCACGGCCAGTGCCACCAGCGCCAATCCTGCCCCGACTGGGTAAACCCCCAGCACCACCGCAAAGAGGTTAAACTTGGCCCAGAACCCCACCAGCGGCGGAATCCCCGCCAGCGACAGGAACAGCACCAGCAGCACCGCCGCCAGCACCGGATTGCGCTTGTGCAACCCCAGAAACGCATCCATCCGGTCGCTCCCCGTCGCACGCTCGACGACAGCCACCACACCAAACGCCCCAACCGTCGTCAGCCCGTAAGTCAGCACGTAGTAGAGCACCGCCCCCGCGCTCCGCGGCCCATACGAGAAGAACGCCAGCCCCAGCAGGATATAGCCCGAATGAGCAATCGCCGAATAAGCCAGCAGTCTGCGCACACTCGTCTGCGCCAGCGCGGCAAGATTTCCCACCACCATCGAAGCCGCGGACAGCACAATCAGCACCAGCGACCACGGAATCTGAAAGCCCAGATAGGTCGGCTGCGGTGCAGTATGGCCTTGAACCGACGCCACCAGCCTCACCACGCCATGCGCGCCATCGAAAACATGCCCGGACGCCGTGCCGATCGCGATCAGCAACGCAAAACTCGCCACCTTGGACACCGAAGCAATAAACGCTGCCGCCGGCGCGGGTGCGCCTTCATATGTATCCGGCGCCCACAAGTGAAACGGAACCGCCGCAACCTTGAAGCCCAGCTCCGCCGCAATCATCACAATCGCAACATAAAGCAATGGCGCCGCATAGAACGCATTCCACCCATACACACCCAGCAGAATCCGGTGCAGGTTCGTCGATCCAGTGATTCCGTACAGATAACTGAACCCGAACAGCAGAAACGCCGCCGACATACCGCCGAATAAGTAATACTTCATCGCCGCTTCCGCGCTTTTACCCGAGCTCTTTGCAAACGCTGTCAGAATATAGAGCCCCAGGCTCAGCAACTCCAGCCCCACAAAGATCACCAGCAAATCCTGCGCTCCGGCAATCAGCAAGCCACCCGCGGCCGCCATCAGCACCACGGCCACAAACTCGCCCACATGCCGCGTAAAATCCTCGTCGATCAGCAGCAGCAGCGTCAGTGCGGTCAGCACCAGGATTCCAGCCTGCGCCACGGCGGTAAATCCTCCCGTCGTCAGCAGCAGCTCATGGCTGTCCTGAAAGCTCAGGCCCCCATTCCCTTGCACCAGCACCGCCCACAACGCCACGCCGCACCCAGCCACGCCCAGCAGCGCCGCCACAGCCACTCGCACCTTGAGCGCAGCCTTGCGCAAGAAGCCCAGATCCACCACCAGCACCAGCAGCGCCGCCACTTCCAGCACCGTCTCCGGCAGCGTCATACGGAAGAGGTCTGCGTAGTTCATTGTCCCCCTCCCGCAAGCAGCGTCTTCACCGCCGGTTCAATCGCATCCAGCAGTATCCTCGGATACAAGCCCACCGCCAGGCTCACCCCCGCCAGCAGCACCACGCCCGTAACCTCCGGCCACGTGATCGCCGCAAACGCCTGCCCATGCTCCTGCTCAAGCACATGCCCGCTCGGCAGCGCATCGCTGAAGAATGCCTTCTGCATCGCCCGCCACGTATAAGCCACGCTCACCACAATCCCCACGCCCGCCGCGGCGACCCACCACGGATTGACCTTCCACGCGCCCACCAGCACCTGCAACTCGGCCACAAACCCAGAGAACCCCGGCATCCCCATCGACGCCGCTCCCGCAATCACAAACGCCCACGCCGCAAACGGCAGACGCTTGGAGAGGTGCATGGTTTCGAGTTCCGCCAACTGCCGCGTATGCGTGCGCTCATACACAATGCGCCCCACAATCGCGAACAGCAGCCCCGCCAGAATCCCGTGCGAAAACATCTGCATCACCGCGCCGGTAACGCCAATCTGGTTCAGCGTCACCAGGCCGAGCAGCACAAAACCCATGTGGCTCACGCTGGAGTAGCCAATCACAAATTTGAAGTCGGTCTGCACCAGCGCCACCAGCGCGCCATACACAATGCCCACCACCGCCAGCACCGCAAACACGTCCCGCCATGAACCAATCCCGGCGAATGAAAATCCCCACGGGTCCAGCCCATGCGGGAACAGCGCAATCCCCACCCGCAGGCAGCCGTACGCGCCCAGCTTCATCACCACCCCGGCCAGCAGCATGGAAGCGGCGGTCGGCGCGGCCACGTGCCCCGTAGGCGCCCAGGTGTGAAACGGCCACATGCCCGCCAGAATCGCAAACCCCGTGAAGACCAGCGGGAAGCACCACATCTGAAAGCTCACCGGCAGCCCCGCATGAGCCAACTCAACCAAGCCAGTCGAATGGCTGCCCGCCGTCGCATACGCCGCCAGCAGCCCGATCAGCACCATCGCCGAGCCCACGAACGAATAGATCGCCAGCTTCATCGCCGCATACTCCCGTCGCGTCGAACCCCAGATGGCGATCAGGAAGTACTTGGGCACAATGGCGACTTCGTAGAACACAAACAGCAGAAACAAATCGAAGCTGAGAAAAACCCCGTACACCCCGCCGATCAACGCCAGAAAGAACGCGAAGAATTCATTCGTCCGCACTTCGATGTTCCAACTGAAAAGCACCCCGGCCACTGCCGCGAGGCCGGTCAGCAGCACCAGCACGCGGCTGATCCCATCCGCCGCCAGCAGGAAGTGAATCCCCATCGACGGTACCCAGGGGAGATCGACAATCACGACTCTTCCCTGCCCCATGCCGCCCACAAACCCCGCCACGGCCAGCGCCAGCCCAGCCACGGCCACGGCCAGCGCCAGCCGCCGCGCCAACGCAGCGTTGCCCTTGGGCAACAGCGCTTCGACCAGCGCTCCGGCAAACGAGAGATAGATCGTCCAGGCCAACATCTAGAATCTCCAGTGCGCCAGCAGGTTTTGAACCGTTGGGTTCACGCTGTCCACAATCAGTTGCGGCAAAAGGCCTACCAGAAACATCAGCCCAATCACCGGAGCCAGCGCCAGCCGCTCGCCGTGATGCAGGTCTGGGAAACCCACGCAATGCTCCGGCACAGGCCCCCAAAAGACCTTCTGAATCACCGTCAGAATCACCGCTGCCGTCACCAGCAGCCCTAGAATCGAAACCGTCGCCGCCACCCACGCCAGCGGAAAGACGCCGCGGAAGATCAAAAACTCGCCGGGAAATCCATTCAACCCCGGTAGCCCCAGCGAGCTGAACAGCGCAATCCCCATCAGTCCCGCCAGCACCGGCGCCGGCTTGCGCAGCCCGCCAAAGTCGTCGATCCCGCGGTGTCCGCCCGTCCGCTGCTGCATCATGGCCACAAACCAGAACAGCGCCGCCGCCGTAACGCCGTGGTTGAACATCTGCAAGATCACGCCGTTCAGTGCCGCCGCCTGGCTCGTGTGCGCCGCAACATCCGTGGCCGCGGTCGGAACCGCCAGCGCAAATATCCCCAGCAAACAGTAGCCCAGATGATTCACCGACAAGTACGCGAAGACTCTCTTCAAATCCTTCTGCGCCGCCGCCGCCCACGCGCCCATCACCACCGTCGCCACCGCCAGCACCAGCAGCGGCGTCCGAATCTGCGCAATCTGCGCTCCGAACAGCGGAATCGCAATCCGCAGCAACCCATATACGCCCATCTTCGACATCGCGCCCGTCAGCAGCATCGTCACCGGCGAAGGCGCCTCTGCATAAGCCGCCGGCAGCCAGGTGTGAAACGGAATCATCGGCACCTTTACCGCAAATCCAGCCAGCACCCCAATCGCCAGCCATAGCATCACCTGCGGCCCCAGATGCGCCGTCACCATTTGTTCCAGCTCGCCCGTCGAAGCCAGCAGCGTCAGGTGCGGAAAGTCCATGCTGCCTGTCGAAAGAAACACCGCCAGAAACGCCACCAACAGCACAGCGGAGCCAGCCATGGTGTAGATGAAGAACTGCGTCGCCGCCGGCCCTCGCCGCGCCCCGCCCCACAACTTGATCAGGAAGAATGCCGGAATCAAACACAGCTCCCAGAACAGAAACCAGTGGAAGAAGTTCAGCGCCGTGAACGATGCGAACAGCCCCGCCTCCAGCGCCAGCACCAGTCCAAAGTAAAGCCCCGGCTGGTGATGCACCCGGTGCGCCGCATCCACCGACATCAGCGTCACAATAGCTGAGAGCACCAGCATCAGCGCCCCCAGCCCATCCACGCCCAGGTGATACTCGATCCCCAGCGACGGCGCCCACTTGGCCTGCTCCACCAGCCCGATGCTTCCATTCGCCGGCAGTTGCGTCCACACAAAAAGCGCCAGCGCCAGGCTGCTCAGCGTCGTAATCAAGGCCACGCCACGCGCGTGCTTGCCCGACCACAGCGCAATCGCTGCCCCTGCCAGGGGCAGCACGGTCAACAGCGTCAATACAGGAATTCCGCTCATGCCCGGCTGCTCCAGATCAGCATCAACGCCAGCGCCAACACGGCCAGCGCCAGCAACCGCAAATAGGTCTGCACCCGCCCGGTTTGCACCCGCGCCAGCAGTCCTCCGCCGCTCGCCAGTTCGTCACAGCCCTTGTCGAAGCTGCCATCCACCCAGTTGTTATCGAGGAACCGGTTCAACTGCGCACACAGGCCAAAGGCCCACGCAACTCCGCTCACCACTCCACCCCAAACCCGCCGGTCCAGCCAGTCCGCAACCCGCGCCCACCATCCATAAAACGCAATCACCGTCACCCCGTACAACTCGTCCATATACAGCCGGTCCCGCAGCCAACCCCACGGCAAGGGCGCAGCCCGTTCCAGCACGTCCGGCTCCGTTGGCTTGGGAGACCGGTCTCCGTAGAGCCGCCAGCCCAACCCGAGGCCAAGAAACACCACCACCGTCGAAGTCCCCATCAGCGCCAGCAGCCCCGGCTCCATAAATCCCTTCCAGTCGAAGCCCGCCGCGCGCCCATCCAGGAACGCTCTGAACCATGGCCATGCCGGCGTCCCAATCAATCCCAGCGCCATCGCAAAGAAAGCCAGAACCACCAGTGGCAGCGTCATCACGGCTGGGCTCTCATGCGCATCCTTCGAGCCTCGATTGTGCCCAAAAAACACGTAGCCCGCCTGCCGCGTCATGTAAAACGCGGTCAGCAGCGCGCCAAACACCAGCATGTAAAACGGCCCCTTCGCCATGCTCCAGTGTTCGGCCGCCTCCAGAATCCCGTCCTTGCTCCAGAAGCCCGAGAAGAAGATTGGAAAGCCGCACAGCGCCAGCATTCCTATCGCATACGTGGCAAAGGTCAGCGGCATGTCGGCTCGCAGTCCGCCCATCCGCCGCACATCCTGCTCCTCGTGGCAGCCGTGAATCACCGAACCCGCGCCCAGGAATAGCAGCGCCTTGAAGAACGCGTGCGTAATCAGGTGGAACATCCCCACCGCCACGCCGCCCATCCCCAGCCCCGCCATCATGTAGCCCAGTTGCGAAATCGTCGAGTACGCCAGAATCCGTTTGATGTCGTTCTGCGCCACCGCGATCAGCGCCGCAAACACAGCCGTCGACGCGCCCACCCACGTCACCACCGTCAGCGCCGGCGTGGTCCCGCCGGTCAGCGCGCCAGCGGCCATCAACGGATAAACCCGCGCAATCAGGTAAACGCCCGCCGCCACCATGGTCGCCGCGTGAATCAGCGCCGATACCGGCGTAGGCCCCTCCATCGCATCCGGCAGCCAAACATGCAGAGGCAACTGCCCGCTCTTGCCTGCCGCTCCCGCAAAGATCAGCAGCCCGATCGCGCCCGCTGCGGTCAGCCCCAGCGCTGCCGGTTGCGTCAGCAATCCGCCCAGCGCCAGCGGCTCCATTGAGCCACCGCCGTTGTTATAGAACAGCAGCGTCCCCGTCTGCGCGAACAGCCACACGATTCCCAGCAAAAAGAAAACATCGCCCACGCGTGTGGTCAGGAACGCCTTCTTCGCCGCAGCGGCAGCAGCTGGCTTTTGATACCAGAATCCGATCAGCAGATACGAAGTCAGCCCCACCAACTCCCAGCACATGAACAGCAGAAGCAAGCTGTTGGCAATCACCACCCCCAGCATCGCTCCCGCAAACAGGCTCATGAAGCAGAAGAAGCGCGTGAAGTTCTCGTCGTGCGCCATGTAGCCGACAGAGTAAATAAAGATGAGCAGGCCGACCAGCGAGACCATCACCAGCATTACTGCCGAAAGCGGGTCGAGTACCCAGCCCAGGTCCACGTGCGCCGTGCCCACCTGAATCCACGTGAAGTTGACGGTCTCGCGCGCGGCAACGCCATGCATCCACGCGCCCACCACATGCGCAAACGCCACCAGCGCCAGAAGGAGCGAAAAACCCAGTGACCCGATGGCCAGCGCAGCCGCCGTACTGCGCTTCGGCTGCTTGAGCAAGACAATCACGCCCGAAGCCACAATCGGCACGGTAGGAATCAGCCACAAAATCCCCGTGATCGGAGAAGCAGCCAACTGCGGAGTGAACGAAATTGTTTCTTGCATCAACCTCTCACCCCTTCATCCTGTTCATGGCGTCCAGGTCCGTCGAATGCGCGTGGCGATGAATCTGGATCACCAGCCCCAGTCCCACCGCCGCCTCCGCCGCCGCCACGGCAATCGAAAAGATCGCAAACATCATCCCCGTCAGCGCCTCCGGATGCGGCCCGTAGCGCCAGAACGCAATCAGATTCAGGTTGGCCGCGTTCAGCATCAGCTCAATGCCTATCAGCACCAGGATCGCGTTGCGCCGCGTCAGCGCCCCGGCCAGCCCAATTGAAAACAACAGCGCGGCCACCAGAAGATAACCCGCAAGCGGCGTCACTTGGCCCCCTCTTTCTCGTGCATGGCCACAATCACCGCGCCAATCAGCGCCGCGGTCAGCAGCAGCGCCACAATCTCCAGCGGCAGCACGTAGCGGCCCATCAGCGCATTGCCAATCTCCAAAACCGTCACCGTAGGCGCCGCCGTCGGGGTGTCCCCTGGGCCCGGCAAAGCCCGCGCGCTCCCCAGCACCGCCCAACCCAGCACCGCAAATACGCCCGCCGCGATCGCCAGCCCCGTCAGCCAGTTCCTGCTGAAAACCCCACCCTTTGGCGTCTCCGAGCCCCGTGTCAGCAGAATCGCAAACACCACCAGGACGGCTACCGCGCCGATATAAACCAGAATCTGCGCAAACCCCGCAAACTGCGCATCCAGTTCCAGAAACAGCAGCGCGATCCCCGCAAAAGCCACCGTCAACGCCAGCGCGCAGTGTACCGTGTTCTTCAACAGCATCGCCGCCAGCCCGCCGGCCACCGTCAGCCCCGCAATCGCATAAAACACAAAGCTCATAGGCAAACCTCACTCCGCATACCGGTATCTCCTCGGCCCAAAGTGCTCTCTGCGCATCCCCTCCCGGCCCATCACCGCAAAAGCCAGCACCAGAATCGCCGAACAGACCACCCACCGCTCCCACCCATCGCCCAGGAACCGCCACAGCCCGGCGACCAGCAGATTCAGCATTGTAAGCGGCAGAACAAACTTCCACGCAAAATTCATTAGCTGGTCCTGCCTTAGCCGTGGCAGCGTCCCGCGCATCCAGATGAACACAACAATCGAAAGCATCACCTTCGCAAAGAACCATATCCACGACGGAACCCAGCCCAGAAACGAGAACGGCGCCGACCATCCGCCCAGAAACAGCGTTGTGCCCAGCCCGGAAATCGAAAACATGGCCAGGTACTCGCCCAGAAAAAACAGCGCAAACTTGAATCCGGAATATTCCGTGTGGTAGCCGGCCACCAGCTCCGATTCTCCTTCCGGCAGATCGAATGGAGACCGGTTGGTCTCCGCCGTGGCCGCGATCGCATACATCACAAAGCCCGCGCATCCCCACGGCGTGAAGATGTACCAGTGCGGCAAGCCCCAGGTGTAGTGGTTCTGCGCCTCCACAATCTTCACCAGCGAGAGCGACCCGGTAATCATCACCACCGCCGCGCTCGACAGCAGCAGCACCACTTCGTAGCTGATCATCTGCGCCACCGCGCGCATCGCGCCCAGCAGGGAGTACTTGTTGCGGCTGGACCATCCCGCCATGAACACCGACAACTCCGTGGAAGCCCCCATGGCGAAAAAGAACAGCAGGCCGGCGTCCATGTCCACCAGCTCCATATTGCGTCCCATGGGCAGCACCGCAAATCCCATGAACACGGCCACCACCAGCACCACCGGAGCCAGAAAGTGCACCGCCGCATCGGCGCTCAGCGGAACGATGTCTTCCTTGGTCAGCGACTTGATCCCGTCGGCCACCGGCTGCAAGATCCCCAGCGGTCCCACGCGGTTCGGACCGATCCGATTTTGCATGCGCCCCAGCGCCTTGCGCTCTACCCACACGGCCAGCGCAAACAGCGTTGGGAAAACTGCGATGATCGCCACCACGCTCAGCAGCACGCCGGCCACCGGCTGCAATCCAGCAGGCAACAGGCCTACCACCCATTGTTTGAGCAGAACGAATATCTGGTCCGCTGTCTCGATCATGCTCGGCTCGCCCCTTCAGCCGGCTTGGCAGCAGCATCGCCCACCGCCGCTGTCTTAGCCGGTGCGGCAGCCTTCGCCGCGGCAGCCTCGGCAGCCGCCTTTGCCTTGGCGTCGGACTTGGCCTTTTCCCCAGCCAGCCGCGCGTCCACCTCGGCCGCCTCGGTGGGATGAATCTTGTGATAATGCTCGTTCGGCTTGGCCAGTTCCTTCCGGTCGAACAGCAATCCGCCGAACCGGTCCTCCGTGCTCAGTTCAAACTCCGTGTCCATCTTGATGGCTTCAAACGGACACACCTCCACGCAAATCTGGCAGCTCATGCACACCGAAATATCGATGTCGAACCGGGCCGGATAAAACTGCGGCTTGCCCACAAAGTCCGGCTTCTTGTCCTTGCTCTTCTCGATATAAATGCACTGCGGCGGGCACTCTTTCTCGCAGATTTGGCAGGCCACGCAGCGCATTCCGGCCTCCCAGTCCGCGCCGTCGTACACCAGGAAGGGAAAATCCCTCGTCGCCTCTATCGGCGCAATCCGCTGCTCCGGATACTGGACCGTCGTCAGCCGCTCCGCGGACACAAAGCTCCCCGCAAAGTTCCTCGCCGTCTCCGCCAGCCCCTTCAGTATCCCCTCGCCCAGCAAATTACCCCTCCTAACAGTTGCCAGTTGTCAGTGTTCAGTGGTCAGTTACTAGCCGCCAACCTTTAGCGGTCAACTGACAGCTGACAACTGACCACTGACCACTACCGATCCACTTCCCCCAAAATAATATCCACGCTGCCAAAGATCAGCACCACGTCCGCCACATTCTGTCCCAGGCACATATCCTCAAGAATAGTCAGATTGATCAAACTCGGCGGCCGCACCCGGTAGCGATAAGGATTCGGTCCCCCGTCGCTGATCAGATAAAAGCCCAGTTCCCCCTTGGGCGACTCGATCCGCCCGTAGGCCTCGCCCGGCTTGGGCCGGAAGCCGCGCAGCTTCGCCTTCGCATCCATCACCGGACCGCCCGGTATCTCCTTCAGCGCCTGCTCCAGTATCCTGATCGACTCCCGCATCTCCAGCATCCGGATCATATAGCGGTCGTACACGTCCCAATGATCGCCCAGCGGCACGCGAAACTTGAACCGGTTGTAGACCCCGTACCCGTCCACCTTGCGAATGTCGTAGTTCACGCCCGACGCCCGCAGCATCGGCCCCGTCACCCCTGCGTTCACCGCCAGCTCCGGCCGCAGAATGCCCACCCCCTGCGTGCGCGCCATCAGGATCTCGTTGGTCCGCAGCAGCCGCTCGAACTCATCCACAAACCCCGGCAGCCCCGCCACCACCTTGCGCGTCGCATCCAGCCAGGCCGCCGAAGCATCCACGCGGCAGCCCCCGAAGCGCATGTAGTTGCACATCATCCGCGCCCCGGTCAGCTCCTCGAACAAATCCAGAATCTTCTCCCGCGCCTTGAAGGCGTACATCAGCGGCGTTCCGCTCGCGCCCATCTCCTGGATCAGAAAGCCAATAGAAGAGGCGTGGTTCTGGAACCTTGTCAGTTCGCCCAGAATCACCCTGAGGTACTCGGCGCGCTCGGGAACCTCCTGCCCGGTCAGTTTCTCCACCGCCAGCGCATACGCCCAGTTGTTGGTCAGCGGACAGAGGTAGTCCAGCCGGTCCGTGAACGGCATCGACCCCAGGTAACTCATCCCTTCGGCAATCTTTTCGTGGTTCCTGTGCAGGTAGCCGAAGACCGGCTTCAGCCGGATCACCCGCTCCCCGTCCAGCGCCACATCCATCCGGAAGACTCCGTGCGTCGAAGGATGGTGCGGCCCCATGGCCACTTCCAGCAGCTCCCCTTCGCCGTCCGGTTTCATCACCGGCGGACGGTTCCAGCCCTCCCGCTTGTCCTTCTCCTGCACAAACCCTGAAGTGCTCATGCGCCGGCGCCCGTCCCTTCCGCGCCCGCTCCGGCGTCCGCTGCGCCCGCAACCGTCCCCGCAGCCTTTTGCTTCGCCTGATGCGCCATCGCCCGCGCCAGCACCTGATCGTGCGCCGTGGGCTCGTATTCAAAGTCGTCCGGCTCCACGTAATCCCGCCGCATTGGGTGGTCCTTGAACCCCTCCCACATAAGCAGCCGCCGCAAATCCGGATGACCCTTGAACACAATCCCATACAAGTCAAAGATCTCCCGCTCCTGGAACTCCGCCGACCGCCAGACCGGAGTCAGCGACGGCAGCTCCACCTGATCCGTCCGGTTCTCCGTCTTTATCCGCAACACCACCGGCCCGTGTCCCTTGGCCACTGAAAACAGGTGATACACCACCTCCAGGCAGCCTGGCTGCACGCGCTTCCGCGTCTCCTCGGCTGTCTCTTCCACGGCCTGTTCAACGCCGTCCACGGTCTTGGTCACCGTGCGCGTCACCTTCACCTTCTCCGTGACTTCCTTGTCCGGCCAGTCCACCCCGGTCACGTTCGAGAGAAAATCCAACGCCAGCTCCGGGTCGTCGCGCAAAAATTTCGCCACCGCGACCGCCCCCGATACAGAATCGCCCGGCCTCAGCCGCAACGAGTGCTGCCCGCTCACGCTGGGGTTGGCCACAATCTCCACCCCCGCGCCCGGCACGGCCGCCTCGATCGCCGCCTTGATCTCCTCCACTGTCTTCAATCCCGATTCCCTCAAAACTGTCAGTTATTCGCTGTTCCCTGTTCCCTATTCCCTGTTCTCATCACCGAATCACCACCGGCACGGTCCACACTCCTTTGTTCGAAGTGGGCTCCAGATCGTGCTCTCCCTGCACCGGCACGGGAAACTCGCCCTGCGCCTCCGCATCCAGGTGCCGCGGACGATCCGGCCCCGTCAAATGCTGGCCATCGATCTTCTTTTGCAGCGTCATGAATGCCTGAATCAGCGCCTCCGGCCGCGGCGGGCACCCCGGAATATGCACATCCACCGGGATATACCGGTCGATCCCCTTCAGCACGTTGTAACCCTGCTTGAACGGCCCGCCTGAGATCGCGCACGCCCCCATCGCGATCACATACTTCGGCTCCGCCATCTGGTTGTAGAGCCGTACCACCTGCGGCGCCATCTTTTTCGTCACCGTGCCGGAGATGATCATCAGGTCGGCCTGCCGCGGCGATGGCCGGAAGACCTCCGCCCCGAACCGCGCCAGGTCGTACCGCGCCATCGTCGTCGCAATCATCTCGATCGCGCAGCAAGCCAGCCCGAACTGCATCGGCCAGATCGAGCTCCGCCGCCCCCAGTTGTAGAGCTCCTCGATGGTCGTAACGAAGACGCCCTGCTTGCCCAGTTCGATCTTCAGCCCCTCATCCACCGCCATCGCCCGCTCCAGATTCCAGTTGTCAGTGATCGGTCGTCAGTGATCAGTTTTTCGTTCTCAATACTCGCCAATCAGCTGGGTGCCCCATCCTTGCGCCTTTTCTCTGGCGCAAGGGTGGGAAACCACAAAGCCCCATGTTCCCTAGTCCCTAGTCCCTGATCCCTAGTCCCTCGTCTCACGTCCACGTCAGCACGCCCTTGGCCCAGGCCCACGCCAGGCCCTCGATCAGCATCAGCACAAACACCAGCATGGCCACGCAGGCCGCCGCGCCCAGCACGGTAAACGCCACCGCAAACGGCAGCAGAAACACCGCCTCCACGTCGAAGATCAGGAAAATAATGGCGTACAGGTAGTATGCCGAGCGGAACTGCATCCATGCATCGCCCCTGGACTCGAGTCCGCACTCGTAGATCGCGTTCTTCACCGCGTTCGGCTTGGCCGGCGAATACACCTTTCCCCACAGCCACGCCAATCCCAGCGGTGTCAGCCCAAAGCCCAACGCCGCCACAAACAGAACTGCCAGAGAAAAGTAAGGACTTGAGGCCATCTTCGAAATGAAATCCTTCTGAATCAACGTACCAGTTCACGGGCGGTTTTGGCTAAGAGGATGTGCCTCTTCCCGCCATCCAGCTTCATTTTCTCCCTGTTCATCCCATCCTGTGAACCGCCCGCTGCAACCACTGGCTGCGGGTGCCCCACCTTCGCCGCAGCTTTATCGCGGCTAAAACGTTTTTCCGATTTGTGTGGTCTTTCTGGCATTGTGCAGGGCGGCTTTTACTTCCACCCCAGCGACAAAGTGGGTGCCGGGGTACCCTCCAGGGTCGGGGCATCGCGGGGGACCCCGGAAAGAAAAAACCACTTGGCAGCAGTGGTTTCGGATCATTCGCCTGAGGCTTCCCCTACCGCGTGCTCCGGTACAACTCTTCCAGCGCATCGCAAGCCGACCGCACCCCGTCCTCCTGCTCCAGCCGGTGCGCCACCAGCTCTGCCCGCCGCGCAAACTTGGGCTCCGCCAGCATCGCCTTCAGCTTCCGCGCCACCCTCAGCGGCGTGTAGTTCCCACGCTGAATCACCCGCGCCACTTTCAGCCGCCGCATCCGCCTGCCGTTGTCCGGCTGGTCGTGCGAGTAGGGCATAATCAGCATCGGCTTGCCCGCCCGCAGGCACTGCGCCGTCGTCCCTACCCCGCCCTGGTGCACCACCAGCTCTGCCCGCGGAAACAGCTTGGAATAAGGCGCGTATTCGGCCACGCAAATCGTCTCCGGCAGCGTTTGCCGCGGCCTATTGCGCGGGTCCGTGCCGATCAGCAGCACCGCCCGCACTCCCAGCCGGATCGCCGCCTTGGCTGAGAACTCGTAGAACCGCCCCGCCGTCAGCACAGCCGCCGACCCCAGCGTAAACACCACCGGCGCAGGCCCCGCGACCAGAAACTCTTCGAGATGCGCCGGCAACTCCCCGTTCCCCGCATCCGAGTCGTAATAACAGAATCCCGTAATCTTCGCGTTCTCCGGCCAGTCCTTCTGCTCCCGGCCCAGCACACGCGAAAACAGCGCCAGCGCCAGGTAAGGCGAGTGTTTGGCGTCGAACAGCGGATTCTTGCCCTTGGGCAGCCCCAGCTCGCTGCGCAGATCGTAGATCGGCTGCGGCCACTTCCGGCTCACAAACCGCGCCAGCCGCTTGATCACCCGCCCGAAGCCCGGCACCGCCTTGTCCGCCCGCGCCATCCGTGGATACGGGGGCAAAACCGGAGGATCGAAAGCGGAGAAGAACGAGAGCGGCGCCAGCACATAGCTGGCCCACTTGATCCCCGTCACCTCGGCCACCAGCGGCCCCGCATAGTTCAGTTCGCCCAGCAACAGCAAATCGGCCCGCTCCGGCTTGGTCGCCGCATCCAGCAGATCATCATACGTCTCGCGCAGCGCCGGAAACAGAAACTCCCGCAACCCCCGCTCCGTACCCTTGCGCACGTCGTAAATCATCTCCACCTGGATGGTGTTGGTGGGGTCGATATCCGGCCGAACCGCGTGAAATTCCAGCCCCAGCGGCACGATCTTCGGCTCGAAGACCGCCGGTACCGCCATCACCGGCACGTGCCCACGCCACTTCAGCTCCAGCGCAATCGCGATCAGTGGATTGATGTCGCCGAAGGTCCCGATGTTCGACAGAACAATGCGCAAATGTACGTCCCTGGGCCGCTCTTGGCCCGCAGCTATGAGGGTAATGCATCGGGGCCGGGACCGCCCCGCTTCAGAATCTATGGATCAGACATTGCGGTTTCCCGTCAATGACCCAGGGGCGGGTCGATCACACTCCCCCCTCTCGCAAAGTGGTATCCTTGCTCCGTTCGACTTCCACACGGAGCCTTCCATGCCCAACCAGCCCAGCTTTCGTCTTCTCGCCCGGTCCTTCGCAGCCGCGGCCCTGTTGTGCGGCCTTCTCGCCGCCCCAACCTTGCTCTCCGCGCAGCAGCCTTACAAAATCCTTGACCGCTGGAAGATCGGCGGTGACGGCGGCTGGGATTGCCTGCTCGCCGATCCTCCGGCCCATCGCCTCTATCTCACCCACGGCAACCGCGTCGATGTGGTTGATACCCATACCGGTAAGCTCGTCGGCTCCATCGCCAACCTCCACGGTACGCACGGCATCGCGCTCGACACCGCCGGCAAATTCGGCTACATCTCCGACGGCGGCGGCAACGCCGTAGTCGTCTTCGACCGCGCCACCCTGGCCGCCGTCGCCACCATCCCCGCCGGCCAAAACCCCGACGGCATCGTCTTTGAGCCAGCCACCCAAACCGTCTGGGCCTTCAACGGCCGCAGCCACGACGTCTCCGTAATCAGCGCCACCAGTCGTACGGCTGGGGCCCCCGGCGACGGGTCTTCGTCGCTGGGGTGGAGAGTCGTCGTCACCATCCCGCTCCCCGGCAAGCCCGAGTTCGCCGCCGTCGATGGCAAGGGCACGATCTTCGTGAACATCGAAGACAAAAATGAGATCGTCCGCCTGGACGCCAAAACCAACAAGCTCACCTCCGAGTGGCCGCTCACCGGCTGCGACGGGCCCAGCGGCCTGGCCTTCGACATCGCCGGCGGACGACTCTTCTCGGCCTGCGACGGCAAGAAAATGGCAGTGACCGACGCCAAGTCTGGCAAGTCGCTCGCCACCGCTGCGATCGCTGACGGCCCCGATGGCGCCGATTGGTATGCCGCCCATAAGCTGGCCTTCGCCTCTTGCGGAGAAGGAGTCCTTTCCGTCATCGATGCCGCCGCCCCTGGCTATCCCACCGTCCAGAGCCTGCCCACCCAGCGCGGCGCGCGCACCATGGCATACGACTCCGCCGCCGACCGCATCTACCTGGTCACCGC
>CABDXY010000142.1_pt1 | contig 20384 bp, 18 predicted proteins | sample 3131871 | NCBI WGS metagenome assembly CABDXY01 (sample SAMEA5534336, study PRJEB31848) | metagenome | biome: tundra; feature: field; material: soil | place: USA | collected 2013-05 | depth 0.15 m
CTAGACCGTGTGATTGTGTAATCTCTGGAATGTAGCGCCGGTCTCCAGACCGGCTGTTGCGCGGGCGTCCACGCCCGCATTTGTTCTGGAATAATTACCAAATCACACAATCTCAGCACTAGAGCCTGCTACTGCCAAAATCCAATATCATGGGCAACCATTGAGCAAGCCGCAGGTCTGGAGCCTGTTATTAACCTTGGTGGAAGTCCAAAAGAATCACAACTTGCAGTGATTTCACGAATCTGATTCTTGGCTTCAAGTGCTTTAAAACAAATAACTTGCGAAAAGGCAAAATGACAGCCTCCAGCGTTCCCGTTACTTAAGTTGTAAGTAAACCGGCCCGCAACTCCCCTTTAGTGTCAGAGCCAGCGCGCGCCAGTTGCCCGATACTGTAGATTGGGTGACTTCGCCGATGTGTGCGATGCAGGGACCACAACTCGGGGAGGGCCACGGACCGGTTTTGCGGTTGGGATACGACCTATTTGACAGCGACCCGGACCCCGCGCTGGACGAGTTGACTGGGCTAGCCGGTGTGCTGTGCGGCGCCGACTACGCCTATATCGGTTGGATGGATTTCAAACGCCTGCGGTTCAAATCGCAGTATGGATTCAAGGCGGCCGATCAGCCGCGTTCTTCAACCGCCTGCCAGTGGGTAGTGGAGAAGGGCGAACACCTGCTGATCCGGGACACAGGACAGGATACGCGCTTCCCTCCGGAAGGGCTTCCGCTGCTCGGCGCAAGTCCTTGCCGCTCTTACGCCGGAACGCCGCTCGTCACCAGCTCTCAGCAGATTGTCGGCGCACTGGCGGTTCTGGCTCGGGAGCCGGACCGGTTCAGCCCGGAACACCTCACCATTTTGGAGATTCTGGCTCGCCAGGTGATGACGCGGCTGGAGCTCTACCGCGGAATCAGGGCGCAGGAGCAGGCGCAGCGGACCCTGCAGCGGACCGAGCGCGCGCTGGCCACCGAACGATGCTTTGTGGCCGGCACGCTGGACTCGATTCCATTCCTGGCTGCCCTGCTGAACACCGCCGGCCAGATGGTGCGGCTGAATTACCCCTGCATGCAATTGACCGGGCTGAGCCAGGCCGAAGCGGCGGGCCGCCCGTTTATCGAGGAGGTTCTGGAGGATCATGACCGGGCCTGGGCCGCGGACAAGTTGCAGGAAGCCGCCGCCGGGCAGGTCTCGGGCCCCCACGAGACGGCTTGGCTGATGCGCGGCGGCAAGGTTCGGTACGTAAGTTGGACCCTGCGGCCACTGCCCGGACCAACGGGCGAGATCCAGTACCTGATCGTCAGCGGCCAGGACGTGACCGAGCAGCGCGAGGCGGAAATAGCGCTGCTCTCCAGCGAAACGCGCTACCAGCAGGTGGTGGAGAACAGCCTGGGTTTCCTCTTCACCTGCTCCATGGAGGGCCGGCTGACCTCGCTGAATACCTTCACCGCGGAAACGCTCGGTTACAGTGCCGAGGCCCTGGCCGGCCGCGCCGTTTCAGAGCTTCTGGATGCGGGCGGCGCGGAAACATTTAAGGACTGCCTGCGCACCCTCGAAACCAAAGAAGAGTGGCAGGGCGCATTGCCGGTCCGCCGCAGCGACGGAAGCCATCGCCGCATCGCCTTCCGCAGCCGCCGCATGGAACCGCCCGGCGAACCGCCCTTTGTGCTTACCCACGGCATCGACGTGACCGAACAGTACGAGGCCGAAGAGGCGCTGCGCCTGGCCACGCGCCAACGCGAGATGATCCTCGAATCGGTGGGCGACGGCATCTATGGCATGGACCTCAATGGCCGGGTGACCTTCGTCAACCAAGCCGCCGCGCGCGCGCTGGGTTACACCCCCGATCAATTGACCGGACGCGACATGCATGAGGCCATCCACCACAGCTACGCCGCCGGCACGCCCTACCCAAAGGCTGCCTGCCCGATTTTTCGGGCCATGCACCGCTGCGAGGCTACCCGCGCGCGAGATGATATTTTCTGGCGCCAGGACGGCGCCTCGTTTCCGGTCGAGTACAGCGCCAGCCCGCTTATCGAGGATGGCCGGATCTCGGGCATGGTCGTGGCCTTCCAGGACGTCTCCGAGCGCCACCGCCTGGAGCGCATGAAGGACGAGTTCATATCCACCGTGGGCCACGAACTGCGCACCCCGCTTACCTCGCTGCGCGCCTCGCTGGGGCTCATCTCCTCCGGCTCGCTGGACAAACGGCCGGAAAAGCGCAGCAAGATGGTCGAGATGGCCATCAGTAGTTGCGACCGCCTGGTGCGCCTGGTCAACGACATTCTGGACTTCGACAGCGTGGAAAAAGGAAGGCTGCCGCTGCGCCGCCGGCCGGTGGAGGCCTTCGACCTGCTGCGCCGGGCAGCCGAAGCGGCGCAAGACTCAGCCGGCCAGGCCCACATCAGCTTTCGCATTGACGCCCAGCCGGCGCCGGTCCTGGCCGACGAAGATCGAATCCTCAAAGTCCTTCACGAGTTGATAGGCAACGCCATCAAGTTCTCGCCTCCGCAGACCCTGATCCGTCTGGCCGTGCAACCCTCGGACGCAAGCCCCTCCGGAACAAGCCCCTCCGGTGCAAGCGATGTCTGCTTCATCGTCGAGGACCAGGGCCAGGGCATCCCGCCTGAGAAGCTCGATCGCATCTTCGACCGCTTCCAGCAAGGCGACTCCTCCGACACCCGCGCTCTCGGCGGCACCGGCCTGGGCCTCGCCCTCTGCCGCAGCATCGTCGAGCAGCACGGCGGACGCATCTGGGCCGAAAGCACGCCCGGCAAGGGCAGCCGCTTCCTGTTCACCCTGCCCGCCGCAAACGAGAACAAGTAGGCGCCCTCGCTTTCCGCTTGCCAGCTAACCTCTCCCGAGATGTATTTGGCTGCATGAGCAGTCGCCTTTCGTCTGAATTTGCGTCGGTTACGAACGTAATTGCCGCGAGGGCTTTTTAGTGCAGGATTGACTTGACTTGCCCTCGATGAGTGAGACGATTCATATGAGTTCGGAACGGAGCATGATGCGGGAGTTGAAATATCTGGCTTTGGCGCTTGTTATGGACTCGGCCTTCTGTTCGCCGCTTGTCGGACAGCAACCTCCGCACTGTGCGCAAATCCTGTTTTGTCTGTTCAACCAGGAAGCCGCAGCGTCCGATCCCGCTGGGATTCACAAGTACAGCGAGGATCTGATTGGGTTAATTGTTCCCCCTGAAGCAGGAAAAGCAGACATCGAACCGCTCGCCGATCGTCTGGCGCGGGCAGAGCAGATGGCTCGAGCAGGCAGCGGGAAATTAGTTGCCGAAGCCGATGTTGTTCGGGCGTTCAATGAACTGATGGCTAAGGTCGGGGCTCCGCCATCCATAAGGGCTGACGAAGCGTCCATGCGGAGATTCAGAGAACACGCAGTGTCAATCAAGGCCTTCCCCGCGCTGCTTTCGGCGGATCGCAATGGAACGAATTGTAATCCAGGTGAAGCTGTCTTTCTCCTCTACCTCCTGATCTCGGAAAACGGAATCCTCCACGAAGGAAACCTGGACAGTGCTCAGGCACTGATACAGATGAATAGTCAGGGAATTGAAGGCTATGGTGTTGCTCGCATGGAGGGGTTGGGTTTGAGTGCAAAGAAACCGGATTCGAGTGCTAGCGGCCTCCTTTCCTCGTATCCATCGAACCATAGTCGCAATGCGACCATCGTGTTGTTCAATCATGTGGCTGGCATGCTCGGCTTTTAAGGTAACGAGTGGATTATGCGGGTGAAATTCGTAATAGCGGGAGCTTTGTTCTTCGTAGTTTTGGGGCTTTCAGGCTGCGGTCCGGCTCCAACGCAAGGCATTGGGATTGCATCAAAAAACTGTCAAGGGGATCCTAGCGTCTATCCAACCCCTCAGTGTCTCCCCGGCAGCGATCTAATGCTGACTCCGAATGTTCCGGTCTGGGGAAATGTAGTCAATCAATATTATTTGAACGGAGTAGATCAAACTCAGGGTACAGTGGACTACTTCGGGAACAATGCGGACCCGCCTGCTACAACAGGTTCGAGTGGCGTACTGATTGTAAACAATGCAGAAGCACCTGCATATTGGAATCTTTACTGGCTCGAGCCCTGGAATTGTGGCTACAACACTGATCCGCAGACCCCTCCAGTCTACGAAGGTGTGACTTATTACGAGGGTGCAGACTGGTCGGAGTACGAAGCCCCAAATGCGCTGGTCGGTAATTACTACCCCAGCAAGACAGTTGTGGCGTTGGATTGCGTCCACTATGGAGCCCTGTTACCCGCTTCCAGGCGATTCGCCATCTTGGGAAATCTGCCAAACGCTCTTACTCTGGGCTCCGCAGTGCCTTTGACGACGCAAAATGGGATGCCCCTTTTATACGTGTACGACCAGACCGGAACTGTGGTAGCCACCGAAACTGCAACAAGCGTGAGCAGCGACGGTACTCAAGCCACATTCCCATTTCCATCGACGCTGCCGCAAAGTGGATATTCACTGGCGCTGGTTAACCAGACTGGCGTCGGTATTGGGTTTGCGCCGGCAGGCGATAATCTTCTCTCTATCGCCAGCAGCCAGACGATTGCGGGCAATCCGTTCGGCGTGTCTGCGGGCGCCCAAACTTACAACCGAACTTACTGCTCGTTATGTCCCACGCGCGGACAAAAGACCCAATGCACCAAGAGCTCGACTTACAACACGTTTCCCGTTGTTTCTCTGTATTCAAAGAACCAGGTTCTCGTCGGATCGACGGCGGTGAGTGTCGGTACGAACCCGACCGCGATTGCCGCGTATTCGTCTGGACCGGTTTATGAGGACTTCGGTGATGATTGCCACACCGATATCCGTGCGTTTTCAGGAACGACCCGCGCCGTTGTCGCCAACTCGGGCAGCAATTCGGTTAGCGTTCTCGACATCGTAAACGACGCGCTTCTCTTCAACGTGACAGTCGGCAACCAGCCCGTCGCTTTGGTCGTGAATTCCACGGGCAGCGAAGCCTACGTGGCCAACTACAAGGACAGCACGGTAACGCCAGTCAATTTAAGCGCAGGTACGGCATCGGCAAGCGTCGCTGTTGGAGGAAAGCCTACCTCGGTTGCGCTAACGTCTGCTGGCATTCTTTGGGTAGGTGGCGTAGGCTTTCTCACCGAGATCAATACTCAAACAATGAGCGTTGTAGCCACCGAGTCGACTGCAGGGAAAACAATTGTCTCGCTTGGATATAGCGATGCATACAACGAATTAGCTGTCTCATCTGTAGACACAAGCGGAAACGTGTACGTCGAGGAGGTCACTCCGAGCACTTTTCAAGCTGGGGCTGCCTACGCTCCGGTTGCATCGCAAACGGTTTCAACCGTCGGGACGTATCTCAATCCGGTCACTAACAAGGAGGTTCAGGGCTATACAGCAACCCTGGCAAAAGCCAGCACCAGCGTCATCAACACATACCAGCCCGGAGCCCCGCCGATAGTAGTGCAGGATGGGTGGGCTGTGATCACCGCGACCCCGACCGGCTTCACGATTACGGATATATCTGGAAACGTTGTGCTCGTTTCGGAGACGACGCCTTCGCCCATCACCGCGATCGCTGTCGATCCCAAGCTCAACGTCGCTTATCTTGTCATGCCGGACTCCAACACTCTTTTGACCGTACCTTTGCCTGGAACGAACTAACTGTTTAGGCGCCCGTGCGCCCCGGCGCAAGAGAATCTTGCGGCACATCGCTCCGCATGCTTTCAGAAAAGGTCAACGACGGGAGGAAATGTCAGAAGCAGGCTCAGGCCCAGGAATACGAGAGCAATGGCGCTGATACGGCCCGCGGCGACTGTCCTTTTCCGCCAACGCCACTCCAGAATCCCCCAGGTGAAAAGCCAGGTGAGAATGGCAGCCGTGGTTACGCCGGAGAGAGGACCCGTCGGCTTATAGAACACAAGGCTGCTCTTGATGAGAGCCGACTTATCGCCGGCGAAGGCCAATACTGCCAGAGCAAAGGAGCCGGCGCCCGCCGAAAGAATGGCAGCCGCGCCGGAACCGTTCGGCCTTGCGGGAGCGTTAAGGGAAACAACACGGTCTGACGAATTCATTTTTCTCCTCCGGGGCTCAGTTGAATCGTGGGTCCGCCCTGGACCGGCGCGTATTTATTGATCATCGCGCCGAAAAAGCCCGCGACGCCCGCGGCAAGAAACGAAACCAGAGTAAAACAAAGCACCGCCGCGCGAAGTTGCCTGTGATTCCTGAGGCCGCGGCCGTACCGGATGAAGACGAACGCGGCCATGGTGATCGAGATCGGGACAAGCCAGGCGATGTGCTCCTTCCACTCCATCCCAAACGAGTGCCAGCCGATGGTTGTGGGACTGGACAGCAGCAGCCGCTGCGGATACATCGAAAGATCGGCTGTTCCCGGCGGAGGCGCAGCGCGGTACCACGGGTAGAGGACGTAAGCTCCGGTCAGCACGGCGGCCCATGCGAGCACAACCATCGTGATCAGGTAACCCTTCAGGAAGCGTTCATGGCCGGGTGTGGAATCGGGCGGCCTGGACGCGCTGGTGAAGCGATAAAGCTCCAGGAGCGCGCCGGAACATGCCAGCAAGTAGAGGGCGCCGAATCCCATGCCGTGGATCAGTGTCCAGAGACTGCGCGTCGTGATTTCCATTCGCTGTGTCCTCCCCTGCGGATTGGCCGTAACGGCGGGCGTGTCCCGGAGGTCATTCAGATCCTCTTCCGTTCATCGGCCCCTGCATCCAGTCGTTTCTCGCTGCGTCCTTCTTGTCGTCTCTTCCCCAGGTCCAGTACATGCCTGCGTAGGCGTAATTTTCTGTTTGGCCGGCAATGGAGTGGCCGTAGCAGAACAAGAACTGCTCGCCGGGGTGATGCTTGAAATGGTAGTAGCCCCCCACGTCGATCATCGTCGAGCGCCCAGTCTGCGCCGCGGCATAGCCTTCGCGCCCATGCGCAAAGACTTCGGCGCCCAGTTCAAGCCTCTCGTTGATCTCCCGTTTTACCAACCATCCGGTGTAAGGAAAATCGCGATAGTTCGTCTGCGGAACCACCTGGTAGCCGCCGCCTCCGTCAAAGAGCCACTTACCGGAGTTCTTTTGCAGCCAGACGGGGAGTTTGTACCAGACTTTTCCGGCGCCGAGTCCTTTGTCATAATTCCCAGTCGGCATTTCAAACATGGGGAAAGTGCCGATTTGCGGAACGTGCCTGGTTTCTTTGATGATGGCGAGTTTCACGCCCAGTTCCATGTCGGTGAGACCGAACGCGCTCGGACCCGTTCCGCCGGGCAGGTAAACAGGATTGTTCGACGGGAAGACGCCTCCCCAGGGAAGTATGGCGTGCAGTTGCACCCTGGGAATCGCGCCCCAGTTGAACTCGAAGGCCGGGCCCGTGGAGTCGATCTCCGCCGGTGTGCCGTCCATGCCTCCGAAGATATAAAACTCGTAGTGATGCAAGTCGACCGGCACCGGATCGTCGGTTTGATAGGGAGGGCCCTGCGCCCACAGCTTTTGAGCGGCGAGCATGAAGAGCAGGAGCAGCGTCAGCCTTGAGCATTTGCCGTTCATCCTCATCGGCCCACCTGCCCTCCCACGATGATCCTGATCTCCCCTTTGAAGCAAATGTCCATCTCGAACATCATATATCGAAATTCGATAATATCCAATGCGGAATCGGGCCGGCGGCGGTATATTTATCTTGTGTTAAAGGAACAGCGGGAACTTTTTTTCGGACTCATACGGATTCACGTGCTGGTGCACGCTTCTCACGAGCCCATCTTTGGACTGGCCATGATGGAGGAGCTGGCGCATCACGGTTATCGCGTTGGCCCCGGAACGCTCTACCCGCTCTTGCATGGCTTGGAACGCCACGGCCTGTTGAGGTCTGTCCTCAAAAATGTTGGCGGACGCAAGCGGCGCGTTTACAGGACCACACCCGTCGGCAGGAAGGCTTTAGACAAGGCCAGAGGGAAGGTTGACGAGTTGCACCGCGAACTTCATGAAATTCATCCGCGGAAAATCTCGTCTCTCCCCGATCCCCGGCACTGACCAATACTTCCCCTGCCGCCGCGCCGTGAGAGAATGCCTTCGACAGCCTTCCCTGCCGATACTCCTTGGCTGCCGGACGACAAACCCATGGCTTTATCGACAAACGTACTGAATCTGCTCTTCGGCCGCCCGCTGGCCACCAGTGAGGAGCGCGCCGAGCACATCGGCCCCGTCGCCGGCATCCCCATCTTCGGCCTGGACGCCCTCAGCTCCGCCGCGTACGGCCCTGAAGCCGCGCTCACGCTGCTCATCCCGCTGGGCCTGCTTGGCGTGAAATATATCGTTCCGGTGAGCGCGGCGATCGTGATCCTGCTGGCCATCGTCTACTTCAGCTACCGGCAGACCATTGACGCCTATCCCCACGGCGGCGGCTCCTACACCGTGGCCAGCCAGAACCTGGGCGAGGGCGCGGGCCTGCTGGCCGCGGCCGCCCTGATGATCGACTACATCCTCACCGCCGCCGTGGGCATCTCGGCCGGCGTGGGCGCGCTTATCTCCGCCGTGCCCGCCTTGCAGCCACACACCCTGCAACTGTGCCTGGGAGTGTTGTTGATCCTCACCATCGTCAACATGCGCGGCGTCCACGACACCGGCGTGGTGTTCATGATTCCCACCTACCTGTTCACCGGAACGCTGCTGATCGTGATCGGCGTCGGCGCCTGGCGCGTGTTCGCCGCGGCGAACGCGGGCCATCCTCTCCCGGCCACGCCGCTGCCCGTGCTCCCCGGCGCCACCGCCGCCGTCAGCCTATGGCTGCTGCTCAAGGTCTTCGCTTCCGGCTGCACGGCCATGACCGGCGTGGAGGCGGTAAGCAACGGCGTGATGGCCTTCCGCGACGACACGCGCAGGAACGCCAAAATCACGCTGACCATCATCATCGTTCTGCTGGCGACGCTGCTGGCCGGCATTGCGCTCTTGTGCCGCGCCTACGGCATCGGTGCCACCAACCCCGACGGCCCCGGCTACGAGAGCGTGCTCTCCATGCTGACCCGCGCGGTCATGGGCCACGGCTGGTTTTACTACGTCACCATCGGTTCTGTGCTGCTGGTGCTGGCGCTCTCCGCCAACACCGCCTTTGCCGATTTTCCCCGCCTCACCCGCGCCATCGCCCTCGACGACTACATGCCCCACGTCTTTCTGCTGCGCGGACGCCGGCTGCTCTACTCCTGGGGCATTTATGTCCTGGTGGCGCTCACGGCGCTGCTGCTCGTCGTCTTCGGCGGCGTCACCGACCGGCTGATTCCGCTCTTCGCCATCGGCGCGTTCCTGGCCTTCTCCCTCTCGCAGGCCGGCATGGTGATGCACTGGAAGCGCAAGGGCGGCGCGCCGCTGCATATGTTTGTCAACGGCCTCGGCGCCGTGGCCACGGGCATCACCGTCATGGTGGTGCTGGTGGCCAAGTTTGTTGAGGGCGCATGGATCACGGCGCTGCTGGTCATTGCCATGATCGTGCTGATGCGCGCCGTCAAGCGCCACTACGCCGGCGTGGACCGCGAGACCGCCCTCGGCCGGCCCATCCTGCCCGCCGAGGTCACCGAACCCATCGTCGTGCTGCCCATCGACCGCTGGAGCCGCATCACGGAGAAGGCTCTCAGCTTTGCGCTGTCCATGTCTTCCGACATTCGCTGCCTGCACGTGCAGACCGGCGAGGAGCCGGACGAGATCTCGCAGGATTGGGAAAAGGACGTGGCCGCTCCACTGCGCGCCGCCGGCAAGTGCGTTCCCAAACTCGAGATTCTGCAATCGCCCTTCCGCTACGTCCTGCAGCCGGTGGTCGATTACGCCCTGGCCGTAGAACGGGAGTCCAGCTTCCGCAAGGTCTGCGTGCTGGTGCCGGAGCTGGTGGTGCGCCACTGGTGGGAGAACCTGCTGCACAACCGCCGCGCCGAAATGCTGAAGGCCATCCTGCTGATGCGCGGCAACCGCCGCATCGTGGTCATCAACATTCCCTGGTACATCGAATGAGATTGAAGAGCGGGATTTAGGAGATTGCCCCGTCACGTCGATCCTGGGTGGCCATTGAAGACGGCTGGGAGCTGGATTGGGCCCGCACCAAGGCCATCTGCCGCTATCTTCCCGGTGGAATCGCCGTCACAGGTACAGGCAGTTCCGGCAGTCTGCTGCGGCTCTCCGAGCCGGTTCCGGTCCAATCGCGCTGAGTGGACTTCATCGAACCGGGTGGAGAGGATAGTCTATGAGGGTACCGCATCCCAGTCACGGCGCCTGCTCGAGGGCAATGCCCTGGGAACGGCAGGCCAGCCACAGCAAGGTATTGAGGAGAGTCTCAAGTTGAAGAGAAAGTTGTTGCTTTCGATTTTGGCCGTGGTTCCGGCCGCGCTTATGCCCCTGGCGGCCGCAAGCCAGGTTGCCCCAGCCTCTGGATCGGCCTCCGCCGAGCGGGTTGAACCCTCTTACAAGTATGAGGTCTACGCCGGCTACGGCTACACCAGCCTCAACCAGGTAAACCAGTCCCGCTACGGTTTGCAGGGCGTGAATCTCTCCGTCACCCGAGATTGGGGCAAATACTTCGGCGTCACCGCGGACGGCGCCTATTACGGATACGCGACCGGCTCCGGCAACCCCGGCACCCCGTCGGTGGATACGGTCCTGTTCGGACCCGTGCTTCATGCCAACCTCTACGAGCGCACCGGCGTGTTCGTTCATGTGCTGCTGGGCGGGGAACACACCGGCGGCGAGAGCATGACTCCGAACATCTCCTTTGCCGCAGGAGTCGGCGGCGGCGCGGAGTATAAGCTGAGCCCGCACTTTGCCGTGCGCGCCTCCGGCGACTACATCGGCGCGTCGTTTTCCGTGAGGGGGAATTCATCGGGCCTTGGATACTCCCCGCACAGGTCCTTTGATCCGCGCGCCACCATCGGCGTGGTGTACAAGTTCTGACCGTTCGAAAGGCAATTCAGTCCGATGAAAGCGAAGAGGCGTCCGCCGCGGCGGACGCCTCTTCGCTTTCTTGAAACAGAATGAGTCGCCCCCGAGGAAACGCCTTCAAGGCTCAGCCTGACGCCCCATGCGGCGCAACGGAATAGTTCAGCATCAGAATGCCGCTCGGCAATGTCTTGCTCTCCTTCAGATGCAATAGCTGACGCCGTCCCTCTGGCAGCAGTGGAACCCCGCTCCCCAGCATCACCGGCATCACCACCACTTCCACAGCATCCACAAGTCCAGCATCGAGCAGGCTGCGAAACAACACGCTGCCGCCGGAGAGCCAGATGTCCTTGCCCGGCTGCGCCTTCAACGCGGCCACGGCCTCCGCAACACCGCTGCTCAGGATGGTGACGCCGGGGTGCTCTTCCGGCTTCAGCGTGCTGGATACGACGATCCAGCGCTGGCCAAGATCCGGCCACTGAGCCGCCCTCACCCTCGCAATCTCAAACGTTCGCCGGCCCATCAGCAGCGTGTCGAACTGCGCGTAAATTGCCGCGTAATCCAACGCAGGATCAGACACGAACCAGTCATTCTCGCCGTTGGGTCCGGCAATAAAGCCATCCAGGCTCATGGCCACGCCGTAACGTAAGCGCCGCAATTCGACCTCCGATCACCCAGGCCTACCCCTCTTCCGCCTCGCGCAGTTTGGCAATCACGGTGAAGTCTTCGAGCGTAGTGATGTCTCCCTTGATCTCGCCGTGCGTGGCCAATTCCCGCAGCAGCCGGCGCATGATCTTGCCGGAGCGGGTCTTGGGCAGCGCCTCGGTAAAGCGGATATCGTCCGGCCGGGCCAGCGAGCCGATCTCCTTCGAGACCCACTTCCGCAGCTCGTCCTTCAACTGCTCGCTGGGATAGTTGCCGCTTTCAAGTGAAACAAACGCTGAGATCGCCTGGCCCTTCAGCTCGTCCGGTCGGCCCACTACCGCGGCCTCGGCCACTTTGGGATGGGCGACCAGGGCCGACTCGACCTCCATGGTGCCGAGGCGATGGCCGCTCACATTGATCACGTCGTCCACCCGGCCCATCAACCAGAAGTAGCCGTCGGCGTCCATGCGCGCGCCGTCGCCGGTAAAGTAGCTGCCCGGCACGTCGCTCCAGTAGGTCTTCCGGTAGCGTTCGGGATCGCCATAGACGGTGCGCGCCATCGAAGGCCAGGGCTTGCGGATGACCAGCAGGCCGCCGCTTCCCGCGGGCACCGGTTCACCTTCCTTGTTGACCACTTCCGGCTGAATGCCGAAAAAGGGCCGCGTAGCCGAGCCGGGCTTGGTGGGCACAGCGCCGGGAATCGGCGCAATCAGAATGGCGCCCGTCTCGGTCTGCCACCATGTATCCACGATGGGGCAGCGGTTGTGGCCGATCTTCTCCCGGTACCACATCCACGCCTCGGGGTTGATCGGTTCGCCCACCGTTCCCAGCAGGCGCAGCGAGTCCAGCCGGTGCTTTTCCACATGCTGGTCGCCCCACTTCATAAATGCTCTGATGGCCGTGGGCGCGGTGTAGAAGATGCTCACATGGTGGTCGTCGACGATCTTCCAGAAGCGGGAAAAATCGGGCCAGTTGGGCGCGCCTTCATACATCAGCACGGTGGCCCCGTTCTGCAGCGGCCCATACACCACATACGAGTGCCCGGTAACCCATCCGATATCCGCCGTGCACCAGAAAACGTCCTCGTCCCGAATATCGAATACATACTTGGTAGTCAGGTAGGTCTGCACCGCATAGCCGCCCGTGGTGTGGACCAGGCCTTTGGGCTTGCCCGTGGTGCCGGAGGTGTAAAGAATGTACAGCGGATCCTCCGAATCCAGTTCTTCAGCCGGGCACTCGGGCGCTGCTGCCGCCACCAGATCGTGCCACCAGCGGTCGCGGCCCTCCACCATCTGCACCGGGCTGCCGCTACGGCGGTAGACCACCACGTGCTTCACGGTGGGACAGGCGGCCATGGCCTCATCCACGGTCTGCTTGAGCTGGATCTCCTTGCCCCGGCGGTAGCTCGTGTCCTGGGTGAGAATGGCCACGCACTCTGAGTCGTTCACGCGGTCGGCGATGGCGTTGGCGGCAAATCCGCCAAAGATCACCGAGTGGACGGCTCCGATGCGCGCGCAGGCCAGCAGAGCAATGGCCAACTCCGGCGTCATGCCCATGTAGACGGCCACGCGGTCGCCCTTCTTGATGCCCAGCGATTTCAGCGCGTTGGCGAACTTCTGCACCTCGGCGTGCAGCTCGGCGTAGGTCAGCCGGCGCACCTCGCCCGGCTCGCCCTCCCAGATCAGCGCGGTCTTGTCGCGCCGGCCCGCGAGCGCATGCCGATCCACACAATTGAAACTCAGGTTCAGCTTGCCGCCCACAAACCACTTTGCCCAGGGCAGATCCCACTCCAGCACCTTGTCCCAGGGCTTGAACCAGTGCAGATCCTTCGCCACCCCGGCCCAGAAGCTCTCCGGATCGTCGATCGATTGCTTGTAGAGCGCCTCGTACTGCTCCAGGCTCTGGATGTGGGCCTTCGCACTGAACTCGGCAGGCGGCGGAAAGACGCGGTCTTCGCGCAGTGTCGAGTCGATATCCCGATTGGCGGCAACAGGGTTGGCAACAGCGGAATCGGGCAGGGAAGACATACGAACCGTCCTTTGAGGAAGAGAGATCGAAACGGCTCGCGGCGCGGCTCGGGATGCAGCTCTCGCGGAGACTCCGTGTGCGTGTAACTCTACCGAGCGAGGCGCACAAACGGCAAGTGGCCGGAGAAAGGGTCGCGTGGGGCTGGCGCGTTCAGAACCAGCGGGCTTTGGAGGCGGGCTGGCGCCCGTCCGCTACACGGCCTTCTTCTGCGCGTGAACGTACTCCCGCAGCGCTGCATTGATGCGGCTTTGGTACCGCCGTCCGGTGGCGCGGAAAAATGCGACGACCTCGGCATCCAGCCGCAGAGTAATCTGCTGCTTGTTCTCCGCCGGAATCAGCTCCGAGACGCGCCGCCAGCCGGTGCTGGGCTGCTCGGGAATATCGCTCAGGTCGATGTCTTCGTCGCGCAACTCGCGCAACGCCTGCATCTGCTCTGGAGTCATCCGCGGCGGATTCTCGGGATCAAACCGAAACCTGACCATTCCAGTATTCGATGAGCTCATTGTGTGTCGCCCTCCTGGCGGAAATGATGCGAGTTAGATCCGAGCGGGGAGTGAAAACGACCATAAGGACAAACTCCTCGACTCGTCCGATCACCTGCCACCGTTCCTCCCCGTCGTGGTCGCCCTCGTCTGGGCGCTCGATGCGGTTCGGGTCCCGGAAGACATGAGTGGCGTAATCAAAAGTCACCCTGTGCTTACGCAGGTTGGCTTGAGCTTTCGCCGGATCCCACTCGAACTCCAAAGGATTTGGCGCCTGCCAATTGAAGGACTGCAGTTTCATTCATATTGCCTTTCCTCCCGGTTCGGGCAGCCCAGATTCACTGAACAGCCGACGGCTCCCACCGTCAACTACAGAATACCACAAATATACCTATAAATGTAGCTACGATGCCAGACTTCGTCCTGGATTACCGACCCGGGACCGGTCGTTCCTTTCCGCACCTGCCATATGGCGGTTGATCCGGAGCCTTACCCACAAGCGCGCAAAAGGCCAGGTACTCATCCACGGCGGCGCGGAAGTTGGATTCCAGGCTATCCGCGTCGGCCCCTTCATAAACAATGGAGTCGCGCATGCCGAGCAGCGATCCGTGCAGAACTCGATCCTCCGCGCTGTATTCGACCGAGCCGTCGTAGCCCTTGTACTGGAGTGTTTGGCTCATGGAATCCCCTTTTGCTTCTGCGGACTTCCCGGGTCTCAAAGTCGAGACTTGGGGCACCCATTTCACATCGGCAGTTGATGGCAGACTCAAGCGTACCGCTTCTGATGCCATACCCACGCCGTGCGGATGATCTCGTCGAGCTGGGTGTAGCGGGGCTTCCAGCCGAGTTCGCGGATGACCTTCTCCGAGCTGGCGACCAGCACGGCGGGGTCGCCGGCGCGGCGGGGATGGATTTCGGCGGGGATCGGGTGGCCGGTGACGCGGCGGGCCGATTCGATGACCTCGCGGACGCTGAATCCCTGGCCATTTCCCAAATTGAGAATCAGCCGGTCCCGCGTCTCCAGCGCATCCAGGGCCAGCAGATGCGCGTCGGCCAGGTCGGAGACGTGGATGTAGTCGCGGATGCAGGTCCCGTCCGGCGTCGGGTAGTCGTCGCCATAAATGCGGATCGACGGGCGGCGGCCGAGGGCGACATCGAGAACCAGCGGAATCAGGTGGGACTCGGGCTCGTGGGCCTCGCCGCGAGCCACGCCGTCCGGCCCCTCCAGGTCTCCAGCCGCTCCAGCCACGTTGAAGTAGCGCAGGGAGGCATAGCGCAGGCCGTGAATGCGGTTGAACCAGTCGAGCATGTGCTCCACCAGCAGCTTGGACTCGCCGTAGGCGTTGCCCGGCAGAAGGCGCGCATCCTCTTGAATCGGAACGGACTCCGGCTCCCCGTAAACGGCGGCAGTGGAGGAGAAAACCAGCCGGAGTGGACCGTGAGCCAGAATCGCTTCCAGCAGAGAGAGGGTGGACGCGGTGTTGTTGCGAAAGTAGATCTCAGGCCGCGCCATGGACTCGCCGGCTTCGATGAGGGCGGCAAAGTGGAGCACGCCGTCGAAGGGCCGGCCTTGGAGTTTGGCTGAAATAAAAAGGTTTTCAAGCGCGGGCCGATCCGCCAACTCTCCCTCCACAAATTCCACACCCGCAGGCAGCAGCTCTCGCCGGCCGTGGCTCAGGTTGTCAAAAACCACCACCCGATGCCCCTGTTCGGCAAGCAGGCTCGCGACTGCACCACCGATGTACCCCGCGCCCCCTGTAACCAATATCTTCACAAAAAACTGCCCTTTCCCGAGCACTTTGGTTTACCCTGACAGTATTACTACAGGGTATGGTTGGGATGGCCAAAGCCGTCCTTCTTCAGACCGTCGCCCAGGCGGCTTACCCTATACTAAGTGTTGAGCGCCGTTCGATATTGGCGCTGGGCATGGTGGCTGCTGGCTTCGTCTCGCCGCAAGCCAGGCAATAGGCTTTCCTTCCGGGAAGCAGAAGATTGCAGGTTTTTTGGTTGGATGCCTTGGACTTGAATTGGAGCGCCTCAATGCCCAGGGTCAATGCGGCTCACACTCCGAAGTGCGCGGATCATGGCAACGCCGCGCTTGCCCGCAATTGTTACGGCTTCCCCTGGCCGTTCGCAACAGGCATGATGACGGATTCCTCCCTTCTCCCCATCGGATTTACCTTGGGGCGATCTCAAATGGGCCGGGCGGCCGGGCGAATCGCGGCAGATTCACCCCGGAACGAGAGAGCGCGGCGTCATCCGCCGGGATGCAAATTGCATCTAACCGATTGTAGCGGGCACGGACTGCGGCCTCGTTCCGGCCGGCTGAAGCAGGTTCGGGGTTGCGCACGAGTCGCGCGGGAAATTGAAGACCTCCGCGCGCGTTCTTTTCCCCGATTCGCTGCTGCCTCCGGTCGTGCCTGCTTTGAAAATGCGATCCTGCGCCGTCTCAACGGACGCAAATGAGGTCTGAAAACATGGCGGTGACATACTACCCGGAAAGAACCAACTTCGGTTTGCTCCCCGAACCCGAGAGCCGCTCCGCCTCGTTTATCACAAGTACGGTGATCAACGGGATCATCCTTGCCCTGAGCATCTACGTCGGATTGACGGTCAAGCATGTGGTCGATGCGCACAAGTATGAGCAGACGCAGTTGATCGTCCCAAACACTCCGCCCAAGATCAAGGCCAAGGTACCCCCGCCGCCTCCGGCGCAGGATATGCCCAAGCTGCCCGAGCTGAAGCTGGACGCTCCCAGGATCGCGATGCCCAAGCCCAAGCCGGAGCCCAAGTTGCCTGACGTGAAGATGGAAGCCAAGGTAGCGATGCCGGCCATCAAACCGTCCAGGACTTCCGTCATACTGGCGCCGCAGCCCAAAACGGCCCTGAAGCCCGCGGCCATGCCGGCGCAGGACAACCACGTCAAGCCCTCGACGGCGCCCGTGCATCTGGGCCAGACCTTCGGCGTCATTCCGAATCCCAACGCCAAAGGGCCAGCCACCATCGCGGCCATCGGCAACGAATATGGCAATATGAGGGGTCCGGCCATCGCGCCCCATGGAGTGCCAGGCTCGACCGGCATTGGCGATGGAATTAAATTCGGCAACAACGGCGGCAGGCCCGGCGGCAAGGTAGCCTCGGCCAGCATTCCGGACGCCACGAAGGCCACCCCATCGGGTAACGTGGGCAAGGTAGCATCGGCCGGCATTTCCGCCGCACCCACAGCCGTGGTGGCAGCCCCCAGGGCGGTCGCCGAACCGGTCCCCACCGATCTGGTGGTCATCTCCAAGCCTGAGCCCCAGTACACCAGCGAGGCCCGGCAGTTGAAGGTTCAGGGCAATGTCATCCTGCGGGTAACCTTTACCGCCGCCGGCCGGGTTGTGGTGCAAGGCTTGGTGCATGGACTGGGTCATGGCCTGGATGAAGAAGCTCGCCGGGTGGCGCAACTGATACGATTTCGTCCAGCCACCCGCAACGGACAGGCGGTCGACTTGACGACCAATATCACCGTTTCGTTTCAGTTGGCGTAGCATTTACGTTGAACACAGAAACAAAGGCTGAGCTCAGCCGCGCGACGCCGAAACGACACTCGCGGCCAGAGGAAGACCTGGAAGAACTTGCCCTAGGAGTTTGACATGACGTTTCGGAAGATCCCCCTCACCATCCTGATCCTTATTCTGGCCGTACCCTGCGCGTACGCAAAGAAGCAACCGAAGTACGAACAGGCGCACCAACTCACCGCCGAACAGGCCGCGCTGGTGGAAAGAGCCGTCGGACGCGAAAAGGTGCTGATCAAGGCCATTCAGCAGCGCACGCCGCTGGTGGAGACCTACATCCAGAACACGCGGCCCGACGTGAAGCTCTACGAGGTGCCGGTCGAAGACCAGTACACGCTGAGCCGCGTCGACTTCGGCAGGGGCTTCTTCGACAAGACATACGAACCCCGCACGGCCGTCAAGCACGGCTTCTTCAAGGGTTCGCTTGGGGCCATCACCGGGCTGACCAAGGCGCTGGGGCTGGAGCGGTTCACCTACTCCCCCACCGGCTTCATGCAGATGATGTTCCTCGACCCCACGGGCTTTGACAACCAGCACTACGTCTTCAGCTTTGTGCGGCCGGAGTTTCTGGGCTCGGTCCGCACCTGGGTCTTCGACGTGCACCCCAAGGTATCCGGCATGGGCCGGTTCTATGGCCGCATCTGGATCGAGGACGAGGATGGCAACGTAGTCCGCTTCAACGGCACCTACACCGGGCCCCACTCCGAGGATTCCTCGAAATACTACTTCCACTTCGACAGTTGGCGCATGAATGTGCAGCCCGGAATCTGGCTTCCCGTCGCCGTCTACGTGGAAGAGACGACCCGCATCGCAGGCGAGAAAAACGTCGGACTGAAGGCCCAGACTCACTTCTGGGGCTACTCCCTCAAGCTGCCCACCCGGGATAGCGAGAACGTCAGCGTGAAGGTGGACGACGCCGTCGACAAAAGCGACGACTCGCAGGACGTGAGCCCGCTGCAGGCCACGCGCGCCTGGGTCACCCAGGCCGAAAACAACGTGATCGACCGCCTGGTGGAGGCCGGCCTGGTGGCGCCGCTCGATCCAGGCGGCTACGAAAACAAGGTCCTGGACCAGATCGTGATCAACCTGGTCGTGCCCAACAACCTGGCCTTTACCGACCAGTTGCATACCCGCATCCTGCTTTCGACCACCGTGGAAACCACCACGGTCGGCAACACCATCCTCATCAGCAAGGGGCTCATCGATACCCTGCCCAGCGAGGAAGCGATCGCCTCGGTGGTGGCCATGGAACTGGCCCACATCGCCATGGGCCATCATATCGACACCCGCTACGCCTTCAACGACCGCCTCATGTTCCCCGACGAGTCGACCTTCCAGCGCATCTACATGTACCACTCGGACCACGACAACGCGGAAGCCGCCAGGAAGGCCATTGAGTACCTGCAGAACTCCATGTACAAGGACAAGCTGCCCTCGGCAGGCCTCTACTATGCGCAGTTGGTCGATCGCGCCAAGGTGCTCAAGGGTCTCAACTCTCCCAAGCTCGGCGATTCGCTGCTCAAAGCCGACGGAACCCCGTGGATGGCCGACCTGCAAAGGATGGCGCCCAGTCTGAACTGGGACGATCTCACCCAGACTGCTGCCCTGCCTCTCGGCAGTTGGCTCAAGACCGATCCCTGGGACGACAAGGAGCACATGCTCAACGCCAAACGGTATGCGCCCATGAACGCCCGCGACAAGATGCCATTCGAAGTGACGCCGATCTTCTACAAGCTGCAGCGCTATGATGCGGCCCGCGTCGAAGCCCCGACAGCACCCGCCGCGGCCGCCCCCACGCCTGGAACTGGCGCGCAGCCTGCCGCGGGCGACCAGCCGGCAGCCCCGCCGGCTGCTGCTCCTGCAACACCCCCGCCCGCTGCGGCGCCCACGCAAACTGCGCCGGCACAACAGTAGAGCAAACTTCGAGAACCCGTCCGGTACGCGCCGCGCAGCTCATCCCGGACAGGGTTCTCGCTTGATGTTCACACTGCCTTGGCGCAGATTCACCCGCCTCCCCCGGAATGGATAAACATTGTGCCCACACGTTTTCCGTCTATGAAACGATCGATCGTCGCTTGGCTCTCCATCCTGCTTGCCGCCGCAATCTTACCCGCGCACGCGCAGGTGGCCCCCTCGGCCACCGCCCGGCAGTTTTCCATCACCGCCGGCGTCCTCGCGTCCGGCTTTCAGCCCGACTACCAGGGAGGATTCGTCGCTCAAGCCAGCCCATACCCCCTGTATGGCGCGGGCGCCTATGTGGACGTGGAGCTTACCCGTTGGATTCAGGTTGAAGCGGAGGGCCGCTGGCTACGCTTCAATGCCCTCGATGGCATCACCGAGAGCAACTACCTTATCGGCCCCCGGCTTCCCATCCAGCGCCTGCGCTTCTGGCGGGCAACCCCCTACGCCAAAGTCCTGATCGGCTACGGGAAGATGAATTTCGAGTACAACTACGGCACGGGCCGCTTTACCGATATCGCCTACGGCGGCGGCGTGGACATCAAGCTGACCAAGAGGATCAGCGCACGCGGCGACTTCGAGTACCAGCAGTGGCCCCAGTGGTTGAATAGCTCGCTCTATCCCTACGGCGCCAGCGTCGGCATCGGCTACAAGATCTTCTGAGAGCGGCGCTGAAGCGCTTTCGCCACTGCGCAGACTGACCACAAATAGAAAGGGCCATCCGCCGCGGCGGATGGCCCTTCTGCTTGAAGCAAAGTTGAACGGCGTTATGCCGGCGAAGGCGAACCCTCCGGATAGCTTGGTCCGCTG
>CABDXY010000145.1_pt1 | contig 20280 bp, 15 predicted proteins | sample 3131871 | NCBI WGS metagenome assembly CABDXY01 (sample SAMEA5534336, study PRJEB31848) | metagenome | biome: tundra; feature: field; material: soil | place: USA | collected 2013-05 | depth 0.15 m
GGCTTTGTATCAGGGCACGACTTCAGTCGTGCCGCAAATGGCTGCAAAATAAACGCGGGCTTTAGCCCCTGACCTGGGGCACCCATTCGAATAAACTGAGATGAGATCTGGGCCACCCGCCAGTTGGAAGTTTTTGATATGGAATAGGTTAGGTGGGGCCCCCTGGCTTCACGGGTTCACAGTTTGCGTGTTCCCCGGGTGCCCCAGGTCTCGCTTTTGAGACCTGGGAAAACACGCCCGCATCGTCGAAGAAAAAGAGCACGCGCTCTCACCCTTCCGCTTCCACGCCTCCGCCGCCGGTCTCCGCCGAGCCTTCCTCCTGTTCTCCACTCCATTGTCCATGCTGTTTGATATCCGCCATCAACAGCTCCGCCGCAGTCAGCCCCCGCCGCTTCTTCTTGGGATCAGGCTCGGGCTTCTTCCCATCCGCAAGTCCAACCATCACTTTGGTGGTGGCCAGGTCACCCTCAAGCGCCTTTGCTTCCAGCATATCGGCCAGCTTCTCCGAGTTCCGGGCCAACCGTCTGTCCACTGCCTGCCGCAGACATTCAGCGCCGTCAAGCGGCGCTGTTTGCTCGCCGCTCGCCCGTTTGCCTCCCTTTGTTTTGGTCGTTTTGCTACTCTTCCTTCGCGTTTTGTCTGATCTCAACACCTGCTTTGCTACGGCCATCTTTCCGCCATTTCCGGCCACTCACCACAGACCTGCCTGCCCCCAGAGATGGCCTCAATAAAATACGGAAGGCTCATCCTGCCTTCCGTCCTTTTCCAGCTCTGTTTGTCTGCTCCTAGCCTAGCGGAAAACCACTAAATTCCATGCAAATGCGTGTGCTGCACTGATTCTTTAATTTCGTGCGCTTATGCCCCTCCCGCCGCTTCGCTGACTTGCCGGCTTGCTGACTCGCTGACTTGCTGACTCGCCGCTCTCTCTGTCAGAACCTCAGCCCACAGCCTCTTCTCCTCCAGTTCCTCCAGCGTCTTCCCGCCCTCCGGCACAATCCCGTACACCATTTTGCAGCCCATCGCCTCCGCCATCCGTGACATCGATTTCAGGGTGATCGAGTTCCTCAGCTCCCTTGCCTCATAATCGAAGACCCCCGAACGGTTCATCTTCATCTTCTTTGCAATCTCCGCCGCTGGAATATGCAGCGCCTGTCGCACCGCCCTCAGCAATCCACTGGTCGGATTCTTCTCCTTGCCTGCCCACCGGTAAAACCGCATCTCCTTATCGAGCCTTTTCAGCGCGAACATACGTTCCTTTTCCTGCATCGTCGCTCACCTTTCCTGATTCCTGATCACGATCCACTGTTTTAACGGTAGAGAAAACAACCATAAAATGCGCAAAATGGGCTGAAATCGCATAAAAAACTGTAAGTTTTCAGTGTCTTAGTCCGGCGATAAAATTACAAATGCATGAAATCCGTTGGCTTACACACTGACTTTTTCGCTCTTTGAACCTCTTTTCGTTTATCTGTAGGCTTATAAGCCGATGAAATTCCCCTCTTATGTCGGCCTATAGTCTTACTTTTTCTTGCTGCTAACTTGCTGACTTGCTGACCCGCTGCCTCTCTGTTCTACACTCGACATGAAGGCGAATTCACTCCGAGGTCCCATTTCCTTGAAACGATTTAATCTCATTTTCATCGCCGTATTGGCGCTCCTGCTGCTGGTCTGCGTCTCCGCGCTGCGGGCGCAAGCCCCGTCCGTCCCTCCCGTTCCGGCGGCTTCGACCGAGGCAAACCGCAAGGCCCTCAACGCTGTCTTCCAGGACTACTGGGAAGACAACCTCAAGCACGATCCGGAGTTTGCCTCGTCGCTGGGCGACAAGCGATACAACGACCAGATCTCCGACTACTCCGTGAAGGCCGTGAACGAGGGCCTCGCCCGCGAGCAGAACTTTCTGCTGCGGCTGGCGGACATTGACCCGGCCGGATTGACTGACCAGGAGAAGATCAGCCGCGAACTGCTGCTGCGCCATTTTGCCGAGGACGAGGAGGCCGCGGAGTTCAAGCAGTGGGAGATGCCCATGAACCAAATGGGCGGCATCCAGACCACCTACCCGCAACTGGTGGCCCAGCTCAGCTTTGCCACCGTCAAGGACTACGACGACTGGATCGCCCGTCTGCACGCCATTCCCAAGGCCTTCGACCAGGTGGCCACCAACATGTCCATCGGCATGGAAGACCATCGCGTGCCGCCCAAGTATCTGCTGGCCAAGGCGCTCGACCAGGTGAAGCAGTTGGCCGGCGAGAAGCCCGAGGACTCGCCGCTGGCGCTGCCGCTCAAAAAGTTTCCCGCCGCCATCAAGGCCGCCGAGCAGGAACGCATCAAGGCCGAGATGCTGGACGCGATCGGCAAAGAAGTGCAGCCGGCCTACCAGCGCTTTGCGCGCTTCCTTGAGGTCAGCTACATTCCCGCCGGCCGGGAGCAGCCGGGGATTTCCGCGCTGCCCGACGGGGCAAAGTACTATGCCTTTCGGATTCGCCGCACCACCACCACCGATCTGACCGCGGAGCAGATTCACCAGATCGGCCTGGACGAGGTGAAGCGCGACGAGGCCGAGATGCTGGCCATTGCGCAGAAACTCGGCTTTGCCGATCTGGCCAGCTTCCGCTTGAGCCTCAAGACCAATCCCAAACTGCATCCAGCCTCGCGCGAGGCGCTGCTGGCGGCCTACGGCGGCTACCTTGGCCCGATGCAGGCCAGACTTCCGCAGCTCTTCGGCCGTCTTCCCAAGGCGAAGTTTGAAGTGGCCGCGGTTCCGGATTACCTTGAGAAGAACTCGGCGCCCGCCTACTACCAGGCCGGCGCACCCGACGGCAGCCGGCCGGGCCGTCTTTTCATCGATACTTACAACGCCACGGACCGCAACCTTTATAGCGTGGAGGCCATCGCCTACCACGAGGGACTTCCCGGCCACCATCTGCAAATCTCCATCGCCCAGGAGCTCGACGACGTTCCCACCTTCCGCAAATACGGCGGCTACACGGCCTACGTCGAGGGCTGGGGGCTCTACTCGGAACGGCTGGGCAAGGACGTGGGCCTCTACCAGGACCCCTACTCGGACTACGGCCGCCTGGAGGCCGATATCTGGCGCGCCATCCGCCTAGTCGTCGATACCGGCGTCCACTCCCAGCACTGGACCCGCCAGCAGATGGTGGATTACTTCCACGATCACTCGGCCATCGACGAGACCAGCATCCAGGCCGAGGTGGACCGCTACATCGCCTGGCCCGGCCAGGCACTGGCTTACAAGATCGGCCAGTTGAAGATTCTGGAACTGCGCGACCGGGCGAAGAAAGCGCTCGGCGACAAGTTCGACATCCGCGCCTTCCACGACCAGGTGCTGGACTCCGGCGCCTTGCCGCTGGACGTATTGAGCGACCGGATCGACGGGTGGATTGCGGCGCAGAATAAAGCCGTTCCGCGATAAACTCGTAGCAAATACGTAGTCCTGCAGGTGGACCTTTTGCGAATTCCGCCCCGCAGTGGCCCCGTAGTGTTTTTTTGTAGGGTTATAAGCCGACAAAAAAGGCCGTTTTGTCCGGTTATAAGTCCACGGAATGAAGAAGGCATCTCCGCAAGTCAAGAATGTCCGCTTAGAGCAGGAGTGATTTTGCAGGAATGTCCGTTTCGGGGCGGACCAAAACATTGAAAAGGGGCTGTTTTTAGCATGTTATTGGCCGTTATTTGGCCGTTTATAGCGCGAAATCGAGGCTGTTTTGGCTGTGTTTCGATCAGGGCTGGAGACTGGGAGGCTCCCGGATTGGCCGTCGTCCGCTGATAGCTCGGAGACGGGATGCGCGGCGGGGGCCGCCGGCCTTGATGAGTGGTTTGGCGATTTACCAAGGATTGAGATTGAGGGCTCGACAAAACCAGAGGTTTGAGGTTCATGCTTTCCCACCCTTCCCGCGATGAGACTGCGGGAAGGATGGGGCACCCCCACATTTACGGCTGGATTAGGGTGGGGCACCCGGCGGTCGTTTGCTCAAGCAATTGAGTGGCTATTGATTGAATGGCTTACTGAGTGCCAGGCGATTCCGCGTGACTCTCGTTGCTTGGTTACTCGAGACTCTTGTTGCTTGATTCCTCGAAACTCTCGTTGCTTATAGGTGCTTTGATCGTCATCGGCTTCGCCGGCGATGGCTTCGCCGGTGTCGGCGCCGTTATTGTCTGCGTTACCATCGTTGGCTGCTGAACAACCGATTGGGTTAGCACGGCCGTCTTGGGCGGTGACTCATAATACCTCTGCGGGGACGGGTTGAGCAGAAGCAGAGTCAACCCGATGGCGGCAAACGCCAACGTCATCTTGTGCTTTCTCTTGCCCTCGAACCCGCTATCCAGCCCTCCCGGAAGATTCGCGCGATTGGACTGAATCGGCTCAGATAGTTCTTCTGCATCCACGTGGGCTGTTGCTGGCGTGCGCCAAGCAGTGGTTTCATGCAACCAGGCTACCAGATGCGACACGATGGCATGCGCCGTTGCGGGATTCGCGGGTGGCTGTGGGGCGGCATAAGAACCAAGAGCAGCATCGAAGTCGTCGAAGTTGGCGGGCAGTGTCGCGGGAGGTTTTCCGCTGTCCCAGTCGGCGAAATCGGCGGACAGCGTTGCAGGCAGCGTCTCCTCTATATTTGAAACACGAACGTGCATGCATTATTCCTCAGCAATCAAATTGATAGTTGGGGCTGTTTCGAGCACGAATTCCGGCCCGGGTTGATTGGACTTAGCACATCAGATAGATATTGCGGCACTGGGAAAGAGCATTTCTGTTCAAAAACGGACACTCCTAGATTTAGATAGAAGATTGGTAAGCGCAGATATGGACCGGAATTTCCGTTTTGCCTTTCGGCTGCGAACCAATATACCCCCATTTGCCTCCGCTCGCGATCTTTTTTGCATTGGTTTCAAGGCCAGAGACCCGGTCGTGCGCTGATACTTGCCGCAGCGAGCGGGGTGGCGTATGTCGCTGGCCTCCTCTCTGAAGCATTCCTAGGGTTGCGCTTCGCTCCACCCTGCCACCCCAGCACGCGAAAACCGCGCGTGCCGGGGGCCCCGGCCCTGGGCTATTCTCGTTGGCTCCCTCCGGGAGCAGGGTGCAAGGGGTCTTACCAGCACTTTCATGCGATTGCCCTGTACCGGTGATCGGGGCGCGTGAAACAGGGTTGTCCGGCGTGATAGGCTGGTCTGTTCTCTTTTTTAGAGCCTGCCAGCTCGCCGATTCGACTTCGCCGCGGATGCAGGCTCGCATATCAACAGGAGAGACTCTCATGAAACGTCTTCTTGCTCTGGCGGCCCTCTGCGCCTTTTCCTGCTGCCTGCACGCGCAGGCGGTCGATGCAACCGTCTGCGAGATTCTGAAGAACCCTCAGTCGTTCAATGGAAAGATCGTGCGCGTGAAGGGCACGGTCACGGCTGGTTTCGACCAGTTCGTGGTGAAGGGCGCGGGTTGCGGCCAGCAGGTGAACGCCATCTGGCTTGCCTATCCGGAGAGAACCAGGGCCAGCGCGGGCCCGGCAGCCATCGTGCAGTTGCAGCCGGCGCGGAACTTCGCCGGGACGGTCGCGGCTGTTGAGCGGACGCCGGTGCAACTGGTCAAGGACAAGGAGTTCAAAAAGTTCGATTCCTTACTCTCCATTCCTTACAAGGGCGACGGAATGTGCCTGGGGTGCAACCGGTACGCGGTGAGCGCGACCCTTGTGGGCCGGCTGGATGGCATCGTGGCGGGCTTGCAGCGCGACAAGGCGGAAAAGATCGTGGGCATCAGCGGCTTTGGGAATCTGAATGCCTACAGCGCGCGCCTGGTGCTTCAATCGGTCTCCGATGTAACTTCGCAGGAGATTGACTACTCGAAGACCACCGCGATTACCAAGGGAGAGATTGTGTCCGAAACCGGCGGGGAAGACCCGGTTGCGGATGCGCACAAGACTGCGAAGGCCTACCCTCCCGGCAGCCCGCTGGGAGCCCGGCTGGAGCGCGCCGCCGCCGCGTTCCCAAAGGAGGGCGATCACAATGGCGTGGCATTGGGATTCGGCGTTCTAAACGAAGCAACCAATAAGGGCGACGCGAAGGGCGAAACTGACTCCCCGGACGGCGTGCTGTTCAATTGCAAGTTGGATAGGGCGCGGCTGAAGGGCAATGCGTTGTCCATCGCCATTGCTTATGCGGGAACGCTGATTGCCGATATCCGCAGCCCGGAGCCGGCAGGGGGAATCACAGGAACCTACGCTCTTGAACAACACGGCTGGCAGACTGCGGTCCTGGGCGCAATCGGGAACCACCTGAAGACCCTGACCGTGCCCGGCAGCTACCTTTTGTGGAACAAGGCCTGGGCGCCTGCCGATCGCGACAAATCGCTGGAGGATGCGCTCAAGGATTTTCTTGCGAATGAGGAGTTGCTCGCCAGGTAAACCGCAGCCTGGTTGAAATCGCTGTCCGGCCGGCGGAATGGCTCCTGAGAGCGCCGGCACAGCAGCGCTTCCACTTCCGAGGCTTCGATCGCCTGCCGACAGCCATGCTCTCCTGGCCCGCTCTCAGTCCAGATGGAGCCGCTTTGCCGTGCGCATTGCCAGCAAGGCCAGTGTCTCATCCACGCATTGATGGACCACCTGCTCCAGAGGGCGCGCCGCATCGACCAGGATGGCTCGTTCGCGAAGAGCCGGGGAATTGGCCATGGCTCGATAGGCCTCGGCCTGGCGCGCGGACTCTTGCGCGGAGACCTCCTGCTTTCTGGCCTGGAGCAGATGAGCCGGCGCATCCAGGACGAGCATCAGATCCGGCATGGGAATCAGCTTGGCAACCAGGCGCGCCAGCCACCGCGGCCCGCCATAGCGAAAGCGCCGCGCATCGATCAGCAGGTCCTGATAATAGCGGTCGAAGACGACCAGCGTGGAGCGCACCAGAAGCGGGCGCACGCGAAGGCAATAGCCCAGCACATAATCGGCCCACAGAAACAGCAGCTTGGCAGCGGACATCAGCGCCCCGCGCGGAATCTGCCCATGGGGATCCGTGTTGTCCGTTCCTGCGGCAGACGAGCCGCGAAGCAGGCGAGGCCGCAAATGAAAACAGGCAGTCCCCGCGAAGGCAGGGCTCACAGCGCGCATGTACTCCGCAATGACGCTGGACTTTCCGCTTCCGTCCGGGCCCATGACCGCGACCAAGAGCGCAGGCGGGCTGATCCAGTTCCTGATGCTCCGGGACCACGGCGGTGAAGGGGCGCTTGCAGGAAATTCACTCAAAATGTTCTCCGGAAAGGCAGTAAAGAAGTTGACCGGCGGGAGAATCCCAGGGGCATGATTTCAGGCCGGAACTATAGCTTGACCGGTTATATTATAAACGCCGCAGGAATTCCAGAAACGATGTTTCTGGCGCCCTCCCGCCCTGTGAGTCATCTTGAAAGCCACTCTCCGTCTATCGAATCCGGTGGCGCAGGTCCAGGGTGCGACGCTGAGGCCGGACAATATCCTTTGCATCTCCAGCAGCAATCTCTAAAATGTAGCAGGGCGAACGGCACAGATCACCGCGCGCATGGCTGCCGATGTACAGGCAGCACACTTTTTCGGCGTTGACGGAAAACAGTGGAGGACAGGGTGCGGGAATCATCGGCGGCGGAATGCGAAGCGCGCGCGGATACGGCGGTTACGAACGGAATATATCGCCGCATCGTCGTGCTTTTGTCGCGCCGCGAGTCCTGGGCGCTTGCCGATCAGGCGATGGTAAGCGTCGCTAACTTTCTCTCCGGAATCCTGGTGGCGCGCCTGGTAGGCTTGCGCGAATTTGGCGTCTTCTCACTGGCCTGGGCCTCAGTGCTTTTTGTGAACAGCATACAGAGCGCGTTGATCACCGCGCCCATGGTCAGCGTGGGCCCGATTCTTGAGACGCAGATCGGTTCCTGCTACTACGCCGCGGTGCTGTTACAGCAAACGGTATTTGCCTGTGCGGCCTCGCTGCTGGTGGAAGCGGGAGTGGTTCTGTCGGCGCATTTCTGGCCGGCATGGGGTATCCGACCGCTGGCGCTGCCGCTTGCCGTATCCGTCTTTGCCTATCAGATGCAGGATTTCATGCGGCGCTACTTCTTCGCGACGCGCCGCGTGAAGCTGGGCTTGCTGAACGATGCCGTGAGTTTTCTGCCGCAGATACTGATTCTCGCCGTCCTGTTTCGGGCTCACGGCGTGGATTCGCGGATCGCGCTGTGGGTGATGGGGCTGACTTCGCTGGCAGGATTCATCCTCGGACTCCTGACCTTCGGAAGCTACAAAATCGAATGGGGCGCTGTGCGGGCCGCGGCATCGCGGCACTGGGTGTCCTCCAAATGGCTTGTGGGCTCAGCCATTATGGGGTGGACTTCCGGAAACTTCTTCCTGCCGGCGGCGGCCATCGTTCTGGGACCGGCGGCCGCGGGCGGAGTACGCGCCGCACAGACCCTGGGCCAGGTTCTGTTTGTCCTGTTCAACAGTCTGGAGAATTATCTGCCGAACGAAGCAGCGCGGAGATTTCACAGCCATGGAATCGGCGCCCTGCGGTCCTATCTGCGAAACTCCGGGAAAGCTGTGATGTCTATTGCCGGGGTGCTCTGTCTGACCATTGCGCTAAGTGGCCGCTGGCTGCTGACGTTCCTGTATGGGCGTGCATACGGCAGCTTCGCCGGCGTGCTGGCCATTATGATGGCCACTTACTTTCTGACCTCCGCAGCCCTTCCGGCGCGCTTTGGCCTGCGCGTTCTGGAAAATACCAGGCCGCTGTTCGCGGCACAGGCGGCCGCCGGCGTGTTGACGGTTGCAACCATCTTTCCGCTGATCGCGCATTTCGGAGTGACGGGAGCAGCCTGGTCCTCCTTCGCGTCGCAATTGGTGATGCTGGGCATCGTGACCATGGCGCTGATGAGCAGGATGAAGCGCGAGGCCGAGACCAGCCTATGAGAATCGTTCACATCGGTCCCTTCAAGATCGGGACGACCAACGGAAGTTATAACGCGCTTTGGTCGCTGGCGAAAGCGCAGGCCGCCGCCGGCGATGCGGTCACCATCATGCGCGTGGGCAAACCTGTGTCGCAGGAACAACGAGAGCTTGCCGCCGCCAAAGGAGTAACGTTCGCCGGCTTTCCCTGCGACAGATGGATGAACTTCTGGTCCGATCCCAGCGGCGTGTTCGAGAGGCTCCTGGGCGAGCTTCGGCCCGATGTGGCGCATTTGCAATATGTCCGCGTGCCCAAGTACCACTACATCGCGCGCGCATTGAAAAGGCGCGATATCCCTTTCGTGGTTTCCACGCACGGCGGACTCAACCCGACGGAGATGCTCCGTCGAGGCACAAGCAAGAGAATCTACTGGAAGCTGGTGGAAAGCGGCGTGCACAAGCTCGCCGCCGGAATTCACTTTGTCAGCCAGGCGGAGCGCGACAGCTACGTGCGCGATTTCGGGGCTCCGCGCCGGGCGGTGGTGATCCCTAACGCCGTTGAGGTACCGCCCGGGATTGCGTGGAAAGGCCTGCGCGATGCGGCTGCCCCGAAGCTGGCTTTCTTTGGGCGTTATGATATCTGGCACAAGGGTCTCGACCTTACGGCGGAAACACTGCGCCTGCTTTGGAAGCAGGGACTGAAGCCGGAGTTGCATCTGTACGGCGGAATCAAAGGCCGCTTTGCCAAGCAGATAAGAGATCTGCTGGAGAAATACCGCGAGATCCCTATCATCGATCACGGCTTGGTCCTTGGAGAACAGAAATTCCGCGCGATGGCCGAGTGCGATTTCTATATCCAGCACTCGCGCTTCGAGCTGTTCGGCTTATCTCTGGTGGAGGCGATGGGGCTTGGCGTTCCCGCGCTGGTGAGCTCGGCCAGCGACCTGATGCCGGAGTTGAGGCAGAGTCAGGCGGCCTTCGAGATTCCGCTCGATCCCGAGCGCGCGGCCGAGATACTGTCTGCGATCCTCAAAGACCGCGATAGAATTACCCAGGTGGCGGGCGCCGGACGCCGCTGGATGCAGCAGGAATGCTCACCGGATTCCATTGCCCGCAAAATGCGCGAGTTTTACCAGGAGTTGCATGTCTGAGACCATGAGCCGCCTGCGACTGGCTGAGGAAATTGCCGGCGCCTTGGAGCGCGAGGGCATACGCTATGCCGTCGTGCATGGGACGCATGGCTATCCGCAGACGATCGGCCGCGATCTGGATTTGGCGATCGCTCTCGAAGATGCCAGGAAGGCGATTTGCGTCGCGGCCGATAAGGCTGCCCAATGCGGATACACCAAAGCCTTCTCACGCTGGTCGCATTGGGGGCTTCACCAGCTTTCTCTCATCCGCGAAGACGAGCGGGAAGGACTGCCAATAGATTTCCTATGCACCACCGGCGTATGGCGGGCCAAATGGATCGAGCTGATGCGCCCCGATCATATGCTCAGGCTGATCGAAAGCGACAAAACGATTGGCCCGTTCCGCCTGTCGGAAGAGGGCACGTTCATCAAGGCCTGCATACGTCCATTGCTGTGCGGAGACTTGATCCGTTTCGGTCATGAGTTTCCCATGCCCGTCTCGATTCCAGAACAAATTGACCGGGAGTGGCTCATTGACACCATTGGACCGGCAGGTGTCTCGCTGCTCGCATCGTCCAGTGTGGAGGAACTCAAAGCTCGCTATTCGCTGCGGAGATTGCAGGGCCGCTGGATCGCGCGTCATCCGATCGGCGCTCTCAAGAGCCTGGCGCAAAGCATCGTTTGCCGTATCCAGCGCGCGGCGTTCGATGCCGCCGACGTGATTGTGGTGGAAACGCCCCGGCCAGATGCGGTTCGCCAGGCCGTCGAGGCGCTCAAGCCGGAGTTTAAGAAGTTGTTCCTGGAGCCGAGCTATTTTGAAGCTCCGAAGAACAGCATCGCAATGAGACTAGGTTTTGCCCTCGGCTGGCGAAAGCTTCCCATTTCGGAATTCCGCCTCTCGGTTGTCGCCAAAGAAGCAAACGCCGGCCAAAGGAAGATGCGGCCCGGAAAAGGAAGAAAGTTCCTCGACGCCGAGTGCTACTGCGCTATCCCGGATTCGGATGCGGAAGCCATGCGCGAACAGCTTCGCCGAAGCCTGCTGGATTTTGTGTACGGCCGCTACGGCATCAGGTCCGGTCTTTCATTGAAGCCTGAATTGGAACATACTGCCGGAGTTCGCTCGTGATTGCCGCGTGCGATGGGCGAAAGACACCGCGAGATTTCGATTGACCTCAATGCCACCAGACCCTATACTTCTAATACACGGAATTTGCGTCAGAATCCACCGGATGTCAGGAGTTGTTCGTCCTGTGAACAGAGACTAATGAGCCAAGGAAGTTCAAAAACCTCTTCCCGTTCACCTCAGGGACCTAACCCGCCTTTCGCATCCGATCCTCTTGGGCGGGTGCATGAAGAGGAGTCGCTGCGGGATATATTGCGCGTTTGGCGCAAAAGAAAGTATTTCATACTGTCGTTTGCTCTGGGAGCGCTTGCGCTTGGGCTGCTGGGATGTTTTATGATGCGCCCGCAGTATACGTCGACGGCGACGTTGCTTGTAGACAGAGATGCCTCGAGCGGCCTGGATCTGGGTTCTCTCGCAGGCATGGCGTCGGCCCTTGGCGGCTCGGACGACGTAAAGAGCGAAATTCAGACCAACGCCGCTGTTCTTCAAACCGACACCATTCTTCTCAAGGTTGTCAGCGAACTGAATCTGCAGAGCGTGGCGCCTTATCAATATAAGTACAAACCGGGATGGTTCGGTGGGAACTCAAGAATCAACGCCGAGCAGGGTCTTCCCCTCGAAATGGCTCCTGCTACAAGGGAGCGGATACTCTCGCTTATCTCGGCGCGCCTTAAGGTCGCTCCCAAGCAGGACACTCGGCTTATCGAGGTCACCTACCGCGATTATGATCCCGAAAGGGCGGCTGCAATTGCGAATTCGGTCGTGAACACTTACATCCACGCATATCTCGAGATGCACTACCAGTCAACAGCCAGAGCCTCTGACTGGCTTTCAGGCCAGCTAGGCACTCTAAAGGCGAATGTGGATGATTCGCAGAACAAGCTGGCAGATTACGAGCGGAAAACCGGGTTGACTGTGCTCATGCTTGGCATGAGCATGGAGACAAACGGCGCTTCCAGCTCCTCTGGAGGAGGAAGCGCTTCCGGCTCCGGTGGCGGGGTTCATATTCCAGCAGTCGACAAACTCTCCGCCTTGAATGCGGAGTTGACTTCCGCCGAGGCAAATCGGATTGCGAAAGAGGCGATTTATCATCTCACGCAAACGCAAAGCCCTGAGGTTGTGCTCGGACTCGGGAGCAGCGATCTGTCTTCGATGGGCGGAGGGTCCGCGGTTATCAGCCAGGGCAATGGGTTGGCAGTGCTGCAAGCTCTTCGCGAACAGGAAGCTGCCATAAAAGTGAACTATGGCGACATTTCTACCAAGTATGGGGCGAAGAACCCTCGTTTGGGCGAGCTTCAAGGTCAGCTTACCGCTCTCAATGAACAGATTCACCAGGAATTGCTGCGCATCAATCAGCGCGCCCAGAACGATCTGACCCTTGCACAGAAGGCAGAAGGCGCAATTCGCGAAGAGTATACCAAACAAGAGGATGTGGTAAACAAACTCAACGACAGCATGGTGCAGTTGGAGATACTTGCGGGCGAGGCGATCTCAAGCCGCGTCCTCTATGAACAGCTTCACACCAGGCTCCAGGAGGCAGGGGTAACGGCCGGCGTCAAGGCCACAAACCTCGATCTCGTGGATCCGGCTCGTCCACCTGCGAGACAGGCCCGGCCAAACTGGCTGCTCTACCCAGCTGTTGCACTCAGCGCCGGCCTGTTGCTGGGGATCGCGGGCGCCTTCATCAGGGAGAATTTAGATGATGCTGTCGTAACTTCGGAACAGGTTCAGCAGATTTCCGGTTATCCCGTTCTGGCTGCCATCCCGCTCGTGCGCGCCGGGGATAATGCGCCACCCGCTTCCACTGGAGAGTATCAGGAATCCAGTCTGCTGGTGAGCCAGCCCAAGGCGCCCGCCGCGGAATCTTATCGCGCATTGCGGACAGCGATTCAACTATCCGCCATAGACAGTCCGCTGCAGGCTTTGATTGTCTGCAGTCCCTTGACCGGTGACGGGAAGAGCACGATTTGCTATAACGTCGCTATTGCATTTGCACAGCAGGGAAAGCGCGTTCTGATTGTTGACGCCGATATGCGCAAATCCAAGATGCATCTGTTGTTTCGAGCCCAGAAGAGTCCCGGCCTCAGCGAGGTTCTCGCCGGGCGGGTTTCATTTGAGGCCGCGGTTCGGCCGCATAGCGCAGTGGAAAACCTTTGGCTGCTTCCGGCCGGCATAGCGCCGCCGAATCCGGCCGAACTGGTGGGATCCTCGCGTTGGGACGATCTTCTTGCCTTTCTGCGCGGGCGGTATGATCTGATCCTCATCGACAGTCCGCCCATACTTCTCGTGACGGACGCGGTTATTCTCTCTTCCAAGGCAGACGGCACTATCGTGGTGATCCGCTCCGGGTCGACTGCGCGAACAGTGCTGGCCCGCATCTCCGAATGGATGGACCGCAGTATAGGCCGGCAACTCGGCTTCGTTCTCAACGCGGTCGATACAAGATCGGTTGAGTACTACTATGCCTACGGATATTATGGAGACTCCAAATACTACGGAGAGGAGAATTCCCAGTCGTGACCAGCGCCACTCGCATCGGATTCTCATTGGCCACGCTGATGGTCTTCGCTGTGCCCGTTGCATCAGCCCAGCAGGGACCCGCGATTGGCGGCTCACTCTACGGTATAGGGCAATCTGCCGGAGCTTCCTCTCCTGGCACAGGCGCCGCGAAGGGGCCGGGGGGCACGCTCACCGCGGTGCCGGAGGATTTCTCCAAGCTGAAGATCGCCCCAGGATTTCTCCTGAACATTCAGGTTTATGACGAGCCGGAGCTTTCGGGCGAACTCCGGGTAGATGACGCCGGCAACATTGCCTTTCCGCTCGCCGGATCGATTCATGTTGGCGACAACACTCTTGAAGAGGCGCGGCAGCTCATTGAGGACAAACTGGCCTCGGAGCAGATTCTCATCCGTCCGCAGATCATGATCAACGTCGAGCAGTATGCGCCGTTTATCGTTGCAGTGATGGGCGAGGTGCAGGCGCCCGGCCGAGTCCAATTGCTCGCGCCTCATTCGCTTCTGGATGTTCTTTCGCAGGTCGGCGGAGAGACGCCAATGGCGGGCCGCACGGTGCAGGTTCGCCACCTGATCGACGGCCACTTGACAATCGATGCTTATCCCTACGGCCGCAATAGCGATGGGTCGTCGATTGCGAAGGTGATGCTCCACGATGGCGATACGGTGATTGTGCCGCGTGCCGGCATCGTCTATGTCCTTGGAGCCGTGACTCGCCCCGGCGGTTACCTCATGCTAGAGGATGGAAAGCTCGATGTCGCCCAGGCTCTCTCGCTCGCCAGTGGCACAACCCTTCAAGCGGCTGTGAAATCTATCCGGGTCATCCGGCGCAACCCCGACGGGACATATGTCGAGTATCCGGTCAACTATAAGAAGTTCTCCGAAGGGAAGCAGATCCCGCTGCACCTGGAGGCTCAGGATATCGTCTATGTGCCTGTCAGCAAGATAAAAACCGTGCTCACCACTGGAGCTTCCCTTATCGACGAGGCCGCCATTGCCACTGTCTATTCCGTGAAATGACTCTGGATCATTGCTGATATGAGAGTTTCCATACTTCCATGGGACATTCGAGTTCCGAGGTAGCGAGTTGGGCATGAGGCGCTTCACATTTTTGCCGTGGGACATCTATTCCTGGAAGACGGCCTTTGCCTGGTCGGGAACGTCCGGCCTGGCGATGCTGGCGCTCCTGCTGGCTGAATTTCTGCAGTTGCAGGATACAAATGCGCCCGGGATGCACGCCAGTAATGCGACGATCTGGCTGATTCGCGCGCCCTTGACGTTCGCGGCGGCATTGTTGCTGCTTTCACGGCCCTATTTCCCTAAGCTTACTCTCCGCGACCTGCGCCTATGGTTCCTGGTTTATGCCGGTTATTTTGCATTGTCCCTGGCGTGGTCCACCGCTCACTTGCAAACCGCCGGAAAAGCATTCGAGTTGATGATCGGGACGCTCATCATTTTGCAAGCCTCCAGGGATCAGCACGCGCTGCGCAGGCTGGAGGGGCTCTATCGTATGACTCTATTGCTGTTTTCTCTGATGGCGCTCATAACTGTGCTGGGATATTTCGCGCGCATCGAGAGCTTTACAGCGCAGAGGGCCGGAATCTTCACGCAAACGACAGCCGAGTCATCGTTCTATTCATCGAACGGCCTTGGCTATATGGCAATAGCATTCATATTGGTCGCCTTTGCGGAGTTCGTACTTGGCGGAGCAAAGCTATCAAAGGCCCTGCCTCAACTTTCCTATGCTCTGTTCATCTTTTTATTCGCTGGAAGCAGAACTGCATTTGCGATATTGGCGCTCGGCGTCGTTGCCGTCCTGCTGCGCCGGCATAAGGCCGCGCTGATTGCTTTCTTGCTATGCGCCGCCCCCGCCGGTGTTTATCTCGCTCCGCGCCTCATCAAACGCCTCAATCGCGGTCAAAGCCAGGCCGGCCTCGACACCCTGAGCGGAAGAACTGTTATGTGGACCGCCGCATTCCGGGATTGGGAAAAGCATCCTCTCCTCGGCTACGGCGGCGGTGTCGGCGGCAAGCATGCCCTAAGCAGCGTATGGGGAGGCAGTCTTTCCAACATGTCTCACCTTCACGACGGGTTCCTGGAATGCCTTACAGGATTGGGCATCTTCGGCTTCTTGCTGGCTTGCGCGATTCTTGTAGTTGCCACTTGGAGAGTAGCGCGGCTGTGGAAGAAATATCCGTCCTTTGCCGGGCTCTATATTTGGATCATAAGCATCTGGATCACGAACATCATGTCAAACGGTGTCATGTCCGGGATGAATGATGTGGTTGTTATCTATCTGATTCTCCTCGCGCATGTGGATATCGTTCGCCGGGGTGTTCCAGGCGCCGTTGATGCGCCGAGGCCCTGGGAGTTGGCGAGGCAAATTGATTGAAGAACTGAATCTCCAGACTTTAGGTGAGCATACACCCACTCATGTTCAAAGGACGCTCAGCATACGAGGAGACATTCTTAGGGAGGATGGGTATTATCCAGCTCAGGTACCCGCTACAGGCTGTGGTCACCTGAGTCAACTAAATACCCCTATCAGGAGGGTTATTCTGCACGGTCGTGACCATGGGTCACCGCGCCACTGTCCTGGCGCGTATGTTTTTGCAGATGGTCAGTTCGCGCGAAGTCTCCAACTCATAGTCGAAACCGGATACTGCATTGAAGAATGTCTCTTCGCAGTCTGGCCCGTGCAGTTCGATGCAGATATTACGAACTCTGGGCAGCCATGCTTTTGCTGTCTCACCAAACACTGCCAGCTCAGCTCGTTCAATATCGACCTTGAGCAGGTCGACCTCTGCAGCACCAGCCATGTCAATCAAACTGCTCACATCCCATGCTTGCACATCGCCTGCACTGCTATCGGAGGGTTGCAACGCCTGCGTTGCCCACTCGCGCCCATCGCCGTAGGTGCCCCGCGAAAGGCAAAGGTTCGTACATTCAGACCACACCGCGCCGTGCAATAGGAGCACACGGTCTCCGTACGGTTTGAGGTTGAATCTGCAGAGGGCTACATTTCGCTCGTCGGGCTCGACTGCTATGATGCGCGAATTCGGAAAAGAACTCGCAAAATATGCGGAAGTGTACCCTACATTCGCGCCCAGGTCCAGCACCAGCGAGACATTTTCCAGGCTTAGCATGCACGAATATTCCTCTTCAATGAATATCTGACGAAAGACGTCCCGGTCGCTGCTGCCGCGCAACCGGGCTGTCAGCGCGTGCTGGACTTGGCGAGGACGCACGCGCCAACTCTGCGGCCAACGAACACGAAATGTCCGGCCAAGGAGAATCAGAAGCCGTTGCAAGGTGGAGTACGCACCAACCGTCCTCCACCATGTGATTAAGGCGGAAATGCGTTTCAGATTTCGTCCTGCTGATTTCACGGGTCTAGCCTAACATATTTGCGGAGGAAGGGCATTATCTGACTCAGGCGCCGATACATCTCTTTTTTTCGGTCCCGTAGTTAGGAGCGCACTTGACGGTTGATCTGTAGGGGACTGGCGGGATGGCGACCGCTTGTTCGAGCAGCTGGAAGAAGAGCTTGCCCCGGCTTCGCGATTTCCGCCGGTTGAAGGGAAAAGTGAATTCGGAAAACGACTCGTAATACACCATGGAAGGATCGTATTCTATTTCAATACCGATTGCCGCACTGCGCCGTCTCCGGCGGCAGTGCCGATCATAGCCTAACCTATCCACTTGCGTATGGTGCGCCTTCTTGGTTCAGGAATGAGGGTATAACCCACGAAGTAGAGGATCGGCTTTGGACTCAATGAGCCCAGCAGCAGAGCTGTCATAAGCAGATGGAGTTGGATTCGAAACGATGCGCGATTTTGCCGCGCCCGCGCCACACAGTGGGTAACCATAAAAAAAGAAAAAGCCATCGGCGAAAAAAGCTTTCGGTTGGCGATGCCCCACAGATACAAAGTCTCCCAGGAACCGATTACGGATTCCCTCACGCCCACATCTAAATTGTTATACACGGACAAAGGCTCTTCCACTACGCCGATCTTCGTTTGTTCATCGGCCGTCGCACGCAGCAGCCAGTCCCGATCTTCAACATACTTCAGGCCCTTGGTAAAGGGGATTTTCAGCAATAGAGCTTTGGAAATGAACAGCGTGGAGGACTGTAGATTGATTCCCCGCTTGCAGAAAAGATAGTCGCTGAAGTTTTGCGTGCTTCGAGGGAGGGCATCCGGGAGCGTTCTTTCCATTTCCAGCGTCTTCTCAATGTACCGCGAGACGACGAAGACGCAGTCGCCGCCTATTTCTCTTGCAACGGCAAGTTGCTTTTCAATCTTCTCTAAAAGCCACTCGTCATCGTCATCGAGCAAGGCAATCCATTCGCCTCGCGCGTTCCTGGCGCCAACGTTCCTGGCCTCCGCCAGTCCGACATTCTGTTCGTTCACAATGACACGCAAGCGGCCATCCAGGATAGACGCCAGCATTTCTTCAGTTTGTCGATGTCCCTGGCCGTCCACTACCACAATGACTTCCATGCGGCTATAGGTCTGCCGCAGAGCGCTTTGCACGGCACGGCATAACAATTCCGGGCGGTTAAGCGTCGTAATCACCGCGGTAACCAGCGGGAGATCGTTCTTCTGATGATCGGAAATCATTTCTCTCATGCGCAAACGGTCCTATGCCTAGAGTTTATCCGGAATCGCGTGTTTAAGCAGCTTCTGAAAACGCGGCAGAAACTACGACCGGCCTTCTGCGGGCCGGGTCAGCCAGTTGCGTATCCGGTCGGTATTGCGTTCGAAGCAATAATACACCAGCCAGGATGCGGCAAACACAATCACGAGGATGGGCAGGAGCTTCAACACTGATAGGAGCGAGAGCGGCCAAAGTCCCCAGACCGGCATCAGCAAGGCAGAGATAAGAACAAGCATGGGGTAATGCACCAGATAGAGGGTGTAGGACATGTGCGAGAGAGTCTGAGCCGAGGCACGGTAGAGCGGGTGGACGCTGATTTCCTGCGCATGAAGCACGGTCCAGAGGAAGAGGGAAAAAACGGCGCCGAGGATAAAATCGGATAAGAAAGGATTGATAGGGGATCTAAGCTCCAGGTATATCGTGAACAAGAGCAGCAATCCTGCCGCGCCCGTAGATACCCCTCTCAGCCTGGAGGGCAATCGCAGGGGAAGAAGCGCGATCCCCGCGCCCAAAAGCCAGATTAGAAAATAGGCTCCGATTTTCCACCCGGACATGGCCACCAGCGCCAACAGAAGAAGGCCCGCGGGAACTCGAACCCGCGCGCGTTTGGATATTAGCAGCACAGTGACCAGTAAAGGGAAAAAGATATAGAACCAGAACTCATAGGAGAGGCTCCATAAGGGGCCATTGGTGCCGAAGGTTGGAGTGACGATGCCTTGAAGGAAGAACGCACTTCCAAAAAATGCACCGAATGTAAACCGGCCGGCTATCACCGGCGCGACGTACGGGCCGGCTCTGTAGATGTCCAGTTGGCTGTGCAGGAGGTACAGCCCGCACGCGTCAAAAGCCGCACCCAGAAGCAGGGCCGGAAGGAGAACGATCCACAGCCGCGTGAGGCGCTGAAACAGGTATTTCTTCCAGGAAAAGGAGCCCTTGCGCATGGTGCGCAGCACGCTGCCACCGACGAGGTACCCGCTCAATACGAAGAAGACGATGACGGCGATGTGGGAAACCGATACCCGCCCGGCCAGGAGTTGGCCGAAGCGCAGATGGCTGATTGCCATGGGCTCAGGAGTTGAAGAAACAGGGGCGACAGAGCCTTCAAGACTTCCGGCAAGAATTTCACTGAGACCCGTCTTTATATATAATCCGCGACTGTGACCCAGGAGCACCCAAACAGCCGCGATTCCGCGCAGAGCATCCAAATGCACCGATGCATCCGTGGCATACCGTTTCAATTCAGTTTTTGGTCCCATGCGGTTAGCTTTAACCTGTATTTCCATTTTGACATCCCGGCTTCGGACAGTCTACCCCCAACCGCCTGCGCCGGCGGGAGATTGGAGATTTCGGTCAACCTGGGAGTTGTCGAGGCAAGTTGATTGAAAAGTTTATAATGAAGATCAGGACTGGGCAACTAGTTCTTTGGCTGTGTAATTTGGTAATTGCTCCTGGACAAGTGCGGGCGTGGACGCCCGCACGACAGCCGGTCTGGAGACCGGCGCTACATTCTTGGCATTACACAATCACGCGGCCTCGGTACTAGTGGAGTATAGAGATCAGATAAGGAGGCCGGGGAAGTTGAAGGTCCTGCTATCCGCCTATGCCTGCGAGCCGGACAAAGGTTCAGAGCCGGGAATGGGCTGGCACTGGGCATTGGGAATCGCGCGCCTGGGCCATGAGGTGTGCATACTGACGCGCGAGAACAATCTCCCCAGCCTTGAAAGAGCATTGGCGCTCCACGCGGATTTGCGGATTCAAGTTGCCGGTTACGACCTGCCGCGATGGATGCGATGGTGGAAGAAAGGGGGGAGGGGTATCAATGTGTACTACTCCCTTTGGCAGCGCGGGGCCTACCGCGCGGCGAGGCGGCTGGCGCGCGAGACTCCTTTCGATCTGGTTCATCACATCACGTTCGCGAATTTCCGGCAGCCATCTTTAATGGGAAGGCTTGGACTTCCATTGGTGCT
>CABDXY010000150.1_pt1 | contig 19962 bp, 10 predicted proteins | sample 3131871 | NCBI WGS metagenome assembly CABDXY01 (sample SAMEA5534336, study PRJEB31848) | metagenome | biome: tundra; feature: field; material: soil | place: USA | collected 2013-05 | depth 0.15 m
ACGGCCTCGTCGTCGCCATAGGCGCGATCCCCGTGAATCTCGCTGAAATCGGTGAAGACCCGCTCGATAAAGTCCATGGGGTAGGGCCGCTGGGGATGCCGCGCCCGCTCGATCCTGATCCACGCCGGCGAAACCGCCTGCGCCTGAATGGAAATCCCTGATTCCTGTTCGCTCATCGGTACCTGGTGGGGCTCCGGGCAGCGTCGCCGTCGGCCCTCCTGTGATTCTACGGGTCGGGGGCTGTTGCGACAAATACAAGCTAACGGGGCTACGAAAATGCTTCAGCTCGGGCGCGAAGTGAGAGGACCAGACAGCTTTCTTCGGTGGCGGCGAGAAAGACCCCGATCCGGGGGATGAAGTCCAACTAAGCCCGAGCACATGCGGGAACTTTGACTGCGCGGAAAAGGCCGAGGGACAGCAGCACCTGGAGCCTGTTCTGGCCGAGCCTGAAGGCACATGCCGAATCGCTAGAGTGCACCATTCGCCTGATGCGTTCTTTGCGCGGCCAGCCGGCTCACTGAATCGCTCTGCTTGACCATCTCCATCACCGAGAAGCCCTTTTCCGCAAGCGCTCCCGTGGGGCATGCCTGGATGCATTTGCCGCAGCCGGTACAGTTCCGCGCTTGCCCCCAATCATCCTTCAGGTCGCTGACGATGCGGGAGTAGATGCCGCGCGAGGCAACCTCCCACACATTCGCGCCTTCCACCTCTGCGCACACTCGCACGCAGCGCGTGCACAGGATGCAGCGATTGTGATCCAGCACGAAGCGAGGATGGGTCATATCGACCGGCAGGTGCGGGTTGTTGTAGGAGTAGCGCACGTGGGTGATGCCCAGGGATTGAGCCATCGATTGAAGCTCGCAATGGCCGTTCGACACGCACGCCGAGCAGATGTGGTTGCGCTCTACCAGCAGCAACTCCACGGCCATCCGCCGGTAGAGCGTCAATTTCTCTGAAGCGGTCTTGATCGACATCCCGTCCTGGATGGGAGTCGTACAAGCCGGCAACAGGCGGTCGGTGCCTGCAAGCTCCACCATGCAAACGCGGCAGGCTCCCACCGCGCTCAGGCCCTTCAGATAGCAGAGAGTCGGAATCTGCTTCCCGTGAGCGTGGGCCGCTTCCAGAATCGTCTGTCCTTCCTGGGCGGTCACCAGTTCGCCGTCAATTCGGACGGAAATCGTTTTGTTCGGCAAAGCGACGCTCCTTTCTCTCCCAATGGTCTCAATGGGTGTTGACAGCGGCTCTCAGATCGCAGCGAAGGCACCGGCGGCATTCCTCCAGCGCCTCTTCCGGATCGAGGCCGGCAACAACTTCTTCCTGCGAACGAACCCTCACCTCCGCAGGCACGGAGTGTGCCGTGTGGCGGCGGCTGAGGCTCGGCTCTCCCGGCGCTTGGCGGCTGTATTCAAACTCGGGAAAGAGCTGGTCCCAGCGGGCGTCACCCGAGAGACTTGGGCCCATCAGGCGCTCGTCGATCTTCCGCGCTGCCTGCTTGCCGCCGCTCATAGCGTTGGACATGTTGGATGCGCCTGTGATGACGTCGCCGCCGGCATAGAAGCCCGCGCGGCTGGTCTCAAAAGAGAAGCGATCCACGGCGATCGTGCCTTCCTCTTTGAGTTCCAGGCCGGAGGCTCGGCAGAAATCCAGGTCGAAGGTCTCGCCCACAGCCAGGATCACGCTGTCGCACTCGAAGCGCTGCACCTCGTCAGTGGGAATCGGCCTCTTGCGCCCCGATTTGTCGTATTCTCCCAGCCGCGTCTTTACGATCTCGATAGCCTTCACATTCCCGTCCGCGCCGCCCAGGATGCGGTGCGGCGCGGCCAGAAAGACGAACCGCACGCCCTCGTCCTCGGCTGCCTGAATCTCCTCGTCGATCGCCGGCATGTCCTTGCGCTCGCGGCGGTAAAGGATGGTGACATTGGCGCCCATGCGCAACACGGACCGCGCCGAATCGATGGCCGCGTTGCCGCCGCCAATTATCGCTACCCGGGAGCCCATCGCAACCTTCTCGTGCCTGGCCACTGACTCAAGGAACGGAAGGGCCGGATAGACGCCCTTCAGCTCCGTTCCGGGCAAATAAAGCCACGATTCCTTCCACGTTCCGATGGAAAGGAACACCGCATCGAAGCTGCTTGCCAGGTCGTTCAACGGAAGATCGAATCCCACCCGAGTGTTGAATTGCATCTTCACTCCGATTCCCTCGATGAGATCCAGCTCGCGCCGCAACACCGATTTCGGCAGCCGGTACTCGGGAATGGCGAAGCGCAACATGCCGCCCGCCTCGCCGCGTTCCTCATAAATGGTGACATCGTGGCCGAGCATGGCCAGGTAGAATGCGGCCGTCAGGCCGGTTGGACCGGAGCCGGCCACGGCCACCTTGCGGCCTGTGGACGCGAGTTTGAGCGCTCGGATGCGCTCCAGCATCGGCTCAAAGAGGTCGGACTGATAGATTGCATCGGCGAGGAAGCGGTGCACCTCGCGCATGTTCACTACCTCATCGAAAGACTGACGCCGGCAGCGATTGTCGCAGGGGTGCTGGCACACCCTTCCCGTGGATGCGGGGAGTGGATTGTCCAGGATCACGGACTCGAAAGCATCTTCGAGCCGGCCCTCCTGGTAAAGCTCCAGGAAGCGCGGAATGTTCATCCGCAACGGGCAACTGTTTTCACAAGGAGACAAGGCCAGTTCCTGGCACACACCGGCACGGCAGCGGTGGGCCACGATGTGGTCTTCGTACTCCTCGCGGAAGTGCCGGATGGTGGTGAGCACGGGATTCGGCGCCGTCTGTCCCAGCCCGCAGAGCGAACATTCGCGAATCATCCGCCCCAGTTCATCCAGCAGGCCCAGGTGCTCCGCACTTCCGCTGCCTTCGGTGATCGCGTTGAGGATGCGCAGCGCCTTGTTCAGTCCCACCCTGCAGGGTACGCACTTCCCGCAGGACTCTGAATGCGTGAATTCGATGAAGTAGCGGGCCACGTCGACCATGCAATTGTCTTCGTCCATGACCACCATGCCGCCGGAGCCCATGATGGAGCCAATCTGTGCCAGGCTCTCGTAATCCACGGGCGTATCCAGCATCTCCAGGGGAATGCAGCCGCCGGAGGGTCCGCCTGTCTGCACCGCTTTCACGCGGCGGCCGGCGATGGCGCCTTCTCCGATGTCATAGATGAAGCTCTTGAGCGGAGTGCCCAGCGGCATTTCCACCAGCCCCGTGTTCTGGATCTTGCCCACCAGAGAAAAGACCTTGGTGCCTGGACTTTTCACGCTGCCGGTCTCGGCAAACCATGCCGGTCCCCGGCTCACGATGGGCGCGATATTGCACCACGTTTCGACGTTGTTGATATTGGTGGGCTTGCCCCACAATCCTTTCTCCGCGGGAAACGGCGGGCGGGGATGCGGCCTGCCGGCAAAGCCTTCGAGCGAAGCGATCAGGGCCGTTTCTTCGCCGCAGACAAAAGCCCCCGCGCCCTGCACCAGTTGAATGTTGAAGTTGAAGCCGCGGTCCAGGATGTTCGTGCCCAGCAGTCCGTATTCCCGCGCCTGTTCGATGGCTCGATTCAGGCGGCGCACCGCAAGTGGATACTCGGCGCGCACATAGATGATGCCTTCGGTCGCGCCCATCACGTAACCGCCGATAATCATGCCCTCCAGGAGTGAATGAGGGTCGCCCTCGATCTCGTTGCGGTTCATATAGGCGCCGGGATCGCCCTCATCGGCATTGCAGATGATGTACTTGATATCCGCCTTGGCCTTGGCCAGAAAGTCCCATTTGTTGCCCGTGAGAAAGCCGGCTCCGCCGCGTCCGCGCAGCCTGGATGCCTTAATCTGTTCAATAACGCTTTCCTTGCGCCCGTCGATCAGCACTTTGTAGAGCGCCTGGTAGCCGCCGACTCCAATATATTCTTCGATGTCCGAAGGATTGATCAGTCCGCAATTCCGCAGGACGATCTTCTTTTGCCCCTTGAAGAAGGGGATCGCGTTCCACGGCGGAACATCCGGATAACCCTGGCCGTATCTCACGTACCCGGTAATGTGATCCCATTCCTCGATCTTGCAGTAAACAAGGTCCGCCGGCATGGTCTGCGTGGAAAGGCTCTCCAGAATACGCGCGGCATCGTTGGCTTGGACATGCCGCAACACCAGGAGCGGGTGTCCAGGAAGCCGGATGCTCACCAGCGGCTCCTGAAAGCAGGAGCCAAAGCACCCAACGCCGGTGAGCAGCACATCCATCCCGCTGCGTTGGATCGACTCATTCAAGGCGTGATAGAGCTCTTCGGCGCCATTGCCGCGGCCACACGTTCCCATCCCCACTGCAATGCGCGGAATGGCCGGCAGCAGCTTGGCAAGTCCGGATTCACGTACCGCGTTGAACGTACCAATATCCAGAATGCGCGGCATTATTTCCTCCCCTGCGTCAATGCCTTCACTTCCCGCTGCAACGTGCGTTCATTCACGCGGCTCAGGATGTGGTGGTTCACTTCGACTACCGGCGCCAGCGCGCACTGGCCAAAGCAGGCGACCGTGCGAATCGTGAACCTCTGATCGGGCGTGGTGAGCACCAGCTTGTCAGCATCATTGGTATCGCCCTGGTCATGTCCGCTGAGTCCCAGATCCAGGCACACCTTCTCCAACAAGTCGCGGGAGCCGCGGGTGTGGCAGGCTGTCCCCCGGCAAACGCAGATCACGTTGTCGCCTTGTGGATCGAGGTTGAACAACGCGTAAAAGGTCGCGGCGCTGTATATCCTTGCCGGAGGGACCCCGGTCTCGTCCGCGATGTAGCGCAACGACTCCATCGACAGGAATTTATGCGCATTGGCGGATTGAACCGCTTCCAGTATCCCCAGCAGCGCTCCGGGGCGCCCCCCGTGCTCCGCAATCGCCTGGTCGATCAGCAGCCTCTCGTTAGCATTCAGGACTCCATTGGCGACACTCTGCATGATTCCTCCCCTCCACCCGGACCAAGATCTCCTGCTCCGCAACGGATCGCAGCCAAGCGCTCCTCATGAAATTAAGAAGGCGACATAAGCCGGACCCTCCTCACTTCTGGACCATTTCTCGGGAGAGGAAAGAGAGAGAGAAAAAGAGCATTCGCCGACAACGCTTCGCATACCTGGCGAAAGAGAGCGCTGCGCTTCGAGATTGAGCGCTATCCGTAGAGACTTCTCCCCAGAGAATGTCCGTAGGAACATTGATCCTCCGAGGAATCCTTCGGATGTGCCTCAGGTCACACTCGTTTGTGACGATGAGGTTCGCGGACTCTTCAAGAGACCTAGACGCAAATCCCTTCGCGAATGGACCCGCTTAATGTGACAGCGCGCACACAAGACAGCTCGCCAGTAACCATCCGGGAACTGAGCGATGGCCCAAGCCGTACCATATCCATGTTCGATCCAGCGATTCGAAAGATGAACCGCCATGGATGAAAGGGAGTAGCCAGTATGCGCGCAAGAATCGGCCTATTCGCATGTATCGCCCTGTTACTTTCCATCACCCCTCTGTGCTCGGGCCAGGATGTCGGCGCCAAAGCGGATCAATACTTGAACGCATGGGCCAGCCAGGGACGCTTCTCCGGAGTTGTCCTCATCGCCAAAGGCGACAAGATCCTGCTGCGCAAGGGCTACGGGATGGCCAACTTCGAACTGAACGTTCCCAATTCGCCTGAGACGGTCCTCCGCATCGGTTCCATCACCAAGATGTTCACCGCGTTCAGCATATTGCAACTTGAAGAACGTGGGCTCCTGAAGGTCAGCGACCCGGTGGTGAAGTATATTCCCGAGTTGCCCGCGGCATGGAATGCCATTACCATTCACCAGTTGCTTTGCCACAAGTCGGGCATCCCTGAATTCACCATTGCGCCGGCTCACAGCAACTTCGACAATGCCCGCCATGTCGAGAATACCCTCAAGGAATTTGCGGACAAGCCGCTACTCACTCCGCCCGGCGAGACCATGCGCTATAGCAATTCCGGCTATATCCTGCTGGGCAAGATCATCGAGAAGGTCACAGGGAAATCCTACGAGGACTATCTGACTGCAAATATCCTGGCGCCCGCCGGAATGACGCATACCGCAGTAGACCACGTTGCGCCGCTGGTGCCCAACCGCGCCCACGGCTACAACTTCGACGGCGAGTCGCTCGTGAATGCCAGGTATGGCGATCCGGAGTATACGTACTCCGCCGGGGACCTGCGCTCCACCGTGGATGACCTTTACCGCTTCGACCGCCTTCTGAAATCCGGTAAGCTCTTCAGCCCCGCCATCACTGCCAAGGCATGGACTGCCTACTCACACTTTGTAGCGCCTCCGCCGCTTCCGATCGAGGCGGACTACGGCTACGGCTGGTTGCTTGGCCAGGAACTCGGCCACCGGTACATCGGCCACGGCGGATGGGTCAACGGCTTCGTTTCTGACTTCAAGCGCTTTCCCGATGACGATGCCGTGCTGATCGTTCTCAGCAATTTCGAAACCTCCAGCTACATCGCCGTATGCCATGACCTGACGGCGATTCTCTTTGGAGAAAAATACGAGGTTCCCGTTGTGAGGAAGATCGCACATCCCGCGCCTGAGGTGTTGTCCCGCTATGTTGGCAGCTACCAGCTCGGCCCGCTGGCCATCGAGATCACCATGCGCAACGGCAGGCTCTATGCCTTCGCCCCCGGACAACCCGCGCCCTTCGGCATGATCGCCACATCGGATACGGAGTTCTACTTCAACGATGCATCTTCCGAAGTCCGCTTCGTCGTCGACGAAAAGGGCAACGTGAATCAGTTCATGTTGAAAATGGGCGACAAGGTGATGCCCGTCAACCGGGTAGCCGAACCGAAGCCGGGAAGTTAAGCCTGCCTTGCCTGCCGCAGTAACTTGGTTGCTGCGGCAGGCAACCGAAACATGCGGTTAAACCGGCTCGACCGGGTCATCCTCAACCGGCGATTCGATCACTGGCTCCTGGGCCTCCGGTTCCTCCGTTTGCGGCTGTTCCGGTCCAGGCGCCTCGGATTCTACCTCTGCCCCAGCTTCTTCGCCTTCGTCCGGAGCGGTCTCCTGGCCAAGAAGAGCATCAATGCGATAACCGGACGCCTCGGCTGTCGCCAGTGCCTCTTCGACGGTCTTGCTCATCTCCTCCACTGCCGCGCGGCTGGGAGCAGCCTCGCAGCCCAAGCGAAGCAGCGACGGCATGAGCAGCCACCAGAGCAGCTCCTCATATAGCTCGCGAACCAGATAGTCGTGGTCCTCTGCTTCGTGGACGCCGCAGAGCCAGCGAACATCCGGGTCATACCACAAGGCGGGCCACAAGGCCGGCGGAAGCGCCTCTCTTTCGTCCCCGGCCGTTGCCGCCGATTCAGCTTCCGTCGCCGTCGTTTCCCCTGCCGCCTCGGGCTCGACGCTGGCAGTTGACTCCTCTTCCTTGCCGACACCCGCCCCGGTAAGCAGCACGACCTTGATGCGGGCAGCCACGCGCCAACCCTCCTCGCCCTCGAATCCGAGAGCGGCAAAGGCCTGGGCGAACGGCTCGCGCAACCGGAGCCGGTCAAACAAGTCCAGCGCCACGCGTTCCGGACTTTCCGCGTCGATCGATTCGGCCAGCAATTCCAGCACGCACCAGCCGAGCACCGGTCCCCACATTGCTGTCGCCGTGAACTGCGGACTGGGGCTGGGCAGCACCCGGCGGGCGGCAACGGTCCACGGAGCCGGAAAGAGCGCTTCGATCGCCGGAATCCGCATGGCGCCGCGCAAACGCTCGCGGAAGACCGGGCCCAGCAATACGGGGTTGGTCGGCTTGTCAGCTCCGGCCAGTTGCTTCTCCGCACCCATGCGCGAGGCATACGCTGTCTGCGCCACGCGCAGAAAACTCTCGCAATGCGTCCACGCCAGCTCAAAGAACTCGTTGCGCTCCAGCTCGATCTTCTTGTCCTTACCTGCGGCAAGGGGCCCGGCGCCCAGTGTACGCGGATGCTCCGCCAGGTCGGCGAGCAGTCGCACGATCCCCGGATCGAGCTGCTGGCGGAGCGCATCATGCACCGGCCGCAGTTCCAGATTCACCAGCGCATCGTCCAGGTTGGGAACGCCTCTTCCGTTGAGCTGATCGCATAGCCGGTCCCAGGGCTGTTCCGCCGTGACGCGCAATTCGCGCCAATCGAGAAAGACGTGGCACTGGTAGGCGTGCAGATCGAGGGTCAGGCCACGCTCAGACAAATCATTCGCCCGGCGCAGGTATTCGAGCCCGGTGAGCGAGTCGCGCCAGGCAAGGATGGCGGCAGTATCGCCGCTCAGTCCGAGGCCTTCCCCCAGACGCTGCTGGCGCAGTTGCCCTGCATCCTTGTCGGCGTACGCCGCGGAGAAATCGATGGTCCCGTGCGTGGCGCCGTAGCGGTTGTTGTAGATCACCAGGGCGCGCTCGCCGCCATTGCGGTTCGAGTAGGCGAATACGTTCTCGTCCACCGAGCCGTTGTCATGGAAAAAGTCGTAGAGCAGGAAGTTGCTGCTTTCGGCGAAGAGCGAGCGGCGGTGCAACAGCGGCGCGATCTCGCGTTTGTGGCGCTCGACGAGCCAATGGTCGGGAGTCTCGTCGTAGCGGGGCCGCTGGTACTCCATCCCGTATTTCTCGGTGAAGCCCTCGATCTGGCCGTGCCCGAACATCGGCAGGCCGGGCAGCGTAGCCATCAGCGCGGCCACGCCGAAGCATTTGTCGCCCTTGCCAAACTGGTCGATAGCAGTGCGCTCGTCGGGATTGCTCATGAAGTTGACGTACCGCTTCATGATGTCCGGGTCGAACTCGAGCGTGTTCTTGATGACCGAGCGGTACTTGGCGTTCTCCTCGTCGCGCATCATGTTCATGAAGGCGCTGTTGTAGACGCGGTGCATCCCCAGGGTGCGGACAAAATAGCCCTCCATCAGCCAGAACGCCTCAGCCAGCAGCAGCGTACCGGGCACTTCCGCAGCCACGCGATCCACCACCTCGCGCCAGAACTCATGCGGCATGCACCGGTCGAACTCGGCTTGGTTCATGCCATATTCGGCGCGGGACGGGATGGCGCCGCTGGAACCTGGGCCGGGAAACCACAGCCGGTGAAAATGCCGCTTGGCCAGAGTCATCGCCGCATCGAAGCGAATCACCGGAAACAGCCGCGCCACATGCAGGATGGTCTGAATCACCTGCTCCCGCACCGCGGGATTCAGGTAGTCGAGCTGCGCCGTATCGTTCCAGGGAAAGCTGGTGCCGTCGTTGCCGTGGTAAATGTAACGGGTTTCGCCGGTGGCACGGTTGCGGCGCCGAAAAACCACCGCGGCGTCCGACTCCTCGAAGTAGTGGTCTTCAATCTTGATCTCCACCCGCCCATCATGAGAGAGATCGGGACCGTTGAAGCTGTAGGCGGGATAGGGCGCATCCGGCCGGGAAATGAACCACTCCGGGTGCTCGACGACCCAGGGCGAATCGATGCCCATGTGGTTCGGCACCATGTCGCTGGCGAGGCGAACGCCGTGACGATAGGCGCGGTCGCGCAGGTTCGTGTAGGCTGCCTCGCCGCCCAAATCCTCGGCGATGCGGTAGTCGAAGAGCGAGTACGCGGAAGCCACGGCGTCGCGGTTGCCGCAGAGCTGCTTGATGGTCTTCGACGCGCGGCTACGCTCCCACACGCCGATCAGCCAAAGAGAATTCAGCCCGCGCCGCGCCAGCGTTGCCAGTTCCTCATCGGGAATCTCATCCAGGCGGGAGATTCCGCGGCCGTACTGTTTGCTGAGCTGCGCCAACCATACATACGAGCTCTTGGCGATCAGCACCGTAGTGGGCATCCATGCCGTGTCCGGGCTGAACTTCTCGTATTCGTGGGCCGGATCGCCAAAAACCGGAACCTCGGAATGGCTGACGACTGAAGGCCACTGCTGCTGCCCGCTCTCCCAGCGGCGCTTGGCCGCGGCCTCCGCGGCGGCGCGGGCCTGTGCGGCGGGAGGATTGAACTGCATCCAGATGGCCAGCTCTTCTTCGTGAAGAATCTCCCCGGCGATAAGCAGGAGGCGTTCCAGGCTATCGCCGAGCAGCGGCTTCCACAGCCGGCGAATGAGCGCAAGCTGCTCACTGAGCGATCCGGGAGAGCTAACGGCCGGCGCACGCAGAAGGTCCAGCAGGTTCACCGGTTTGGAGCCCTCAAGCGGAATCAGCGGCCGGGTGGCAAAGTAGTCGGGCAACTGCTGCGTCACCTGCCGGTAAACGGTCTTTTCCGCCAGGGTCTTTTCCTCGAAAAGCTCCTCGAACGGCTGGAAAGCTTCATTGCGGTTGGCGGTCCACAGCAGCAGCAACTCCTCCAGCGCGGCGGCCCGGTGAGGAGTCCCATCGGTGGTTCCGGCCAGCCATTGCCGCGGCGTCTCCAGGCCGCGGATGACGCTGATGCCCGGAAACTGCTCGACAAACGTCAGCAGCATGGTATCCAGCGCCTCAGCGCCCACCTGCGCGGAAAACCAGGCGAGGGCGCTGGTCATCACCTCGGGGTCGAATTGCTCGCGGTAGCGCGCCAACAGGACGTGGCAGGCCTCGTCGATCAGGCCCATGGCGTAAAGCGCGCCGGCATGAACCGCCCGCTCGGGATGCTTTTCAACGTCGCGCACCTGATTCATGCGGTGCGCAAACTCGCGGCATGCGGACAAATTGGCGAAAACGACGTTCCCTGTATAGGAAAAGAGCGACTCCGCAAACTGGTACCGTTCACGCGCATTCCGCGAAATGTGGAATTCCATCATAAGAAACCGAGCTCCCGAACCCTTCCAGCCACTCATCCAACCCAACATGCCGCCCGTGCCACATCCCCCGGCAGTTTTTCCTGTCCGCCGGTTCCGGCCTATCCGCCAAGCCGGCGCATCCTTCCGGCACGAACGCAGCCAAAGGGTAAAGTAACACCTGGGAGGGCAAAGACGCTGGAATCGATGAGCGTTTCACGCGCACGGATACAACCGGCACTTTTCACCGCTGTCCGGTACAGCACTTTGCAAGGTTCGATAAAGGTTGTTCCATCAATAGGATAGAAGGCGTTGCCCGCAAAAACGATTTGAATTGAAAGTGGCCTGAATGGCCTGTTTCCAGGCGGATTCTATAGCATTTCCCGAACCGGCGTAAGGAGAATCGCCTGGCCGCCGCGGCTGCGGACAATCCCGCCCTACCCGTCGCGGCACCGGCGCTGGTGGGTGGAGGGGATATTCAGGTCCTCACGGTATTTGGCCACGGTGCGTCGAGTGAGTTGGATGCCCTGGGCTTGGAGCATAGCGGCAAGCTGGTCATCGGTCAGCGGATGGCGCGCATCCTCCTCCGCGATCAGCTTGCGCACCTTGCGCTTGAGCACCAGCAACGGCGTGTCGGCGCCCTCCGGCCCGTTCGATCCCTCGGAAAAGAAAAAGCGTAGCTCAATGACCCCCTGCGGAGTGTGCGCATACTTGTTGGCCACCGCGCGGCTCACCGTCGAGGGGTGAACCCCGATCTCCTCCGCCACTTCCTTGATCATCATCGGCCGCAGGGCTTCGACACCCCGATCGAGAAAGTCCTGCTGGCGGCGCACGATGACTTCACAAGTCCGCAAAATCGTGCTCTTCCTCTGGGCGATGTTACGCAGCAGTTGCAGCGCGGAGCGGAACCGCTCCTTCACGTAGTCCCTGACCTCTTTGTCGGTGTTCTCCGCCACCAGCATCCGCCGGTAGCGCTGGCTGAGCCGCAGGCTGGGCAGGTCCTCCTCGTTCATTGAAACCGCCCACTCGCCGCCTCGCTTGATAAACACGACATCGGGTTCGATCAGCCGCGTCTGCTCGCGGTTGTAGAGGCGGCCAGGCCGGGGATCCAACGTGCGGATGAACTCCACCCCGGCGTGCGCCTCCGTGGGCGTAATCTGAGCCGCCCGCGCCAGGTCTTTCACGTCCCGCTTTTGCAACAGTTGCAAATGCCGGTCCACAATCAGCGCCGCAACTTCCATGCCGCGCCGCCGCTCCTTCAACTGGGCTTCGGCCTCGGCGCGAAAGCCACGGTGCGGATCCTCGGCCGGTTCGGCTGCCTGCCTGGTATACAACTGGCTAAACTCGTGCTGCTGGGCCACGATCTGGATCAGCAGGCACTCGCGCAGATCTCTGGCCCCCACTCCGGCGGGGTCAAGATGTTGCACCAGGTCAATGCCGCGCCGCACCAACTCAAGGGCCGCGGCCAGTTCCGGCTCATGACCGTTGATCGGGGACTGGCTGGTCTTGGACTCGCTTTCTAGGGGCTTATTTCCAGGGGGCGGGTTCTCTGGGGTCCGGTTTTCCGGCGCCTCGTTTTCAGTGGACTGGCTGAAGACCGCGGCCAGTTCTTCCTCGGTGGAGGCCAGGTAGCCGTCCTCGTCCAGATTGCCGATCACGAATTCGGCCGCCTCATGCAGCCTGGGCTCCAGGGTCAGAGCTCCCAACTGCCACGCCAGGTGATCGGACAGAGTCGTAGGCTGGGAGAGAAAGTTTTCAAACGAGGGCTTTTCGTTCTCTTCAAACTCCGGCTGTGTGCGGTAGCCGGGGTCCAGATAGTCCTGGAAGTAAGATCCGAAGTCGATCTCTTCAAAAGAGTCCTTGGGTGGGGCCGCGGGCTCCTCGACCCCGCGATCCTCAACGCCGCGTTCCAGCCGTTCCTCGCGGCCGGCAACTTCATCCAGCATTGGAACCGATTCGTCAATCTCCTCCAGGACGGGATTCTCCACCATCTCGGCATCGATCATCTCCTTCAGCTCAAGCTTATTCAGAGCAAGAACGCTCACCATCTGCATCAGGCCCGGAGTCAGGATCTGGCGTTGCGCGACTTTCAGGCTTAATTTGGGTTGCAGCAGTGCCATAAATGGGACTCAATTCCCGTTCGGACTCACCGTCAGTGTAATCCGGCCTGAAAAATGCTAAAGGGTAAAGTGCCGCATTTTGAAGCACTCGTTCCGGATTGGGCGGCACTCAATCCGGGAATCTCTGTCTGAAATTTGATGCACTGATTAGCACGTTTGGCACATTGACAAAAGCTTAGCTCATCAGCCCAGCGAGAAGCCCTCACCCAGATAGAGGCGCCGCACGTCCACATTGTTGCCCAGTTCATGGGGCGTTCCGGCGAAAAAAATCTTTCCTTCGGCGATGATGTACGCCCGATCTGTCACGCTCAGCGTCTCGCGCACATTGTGGTCGGTGACCAGAACTCCGATGCCGCTGGCCTTCAGGTCGAAGATGATCTTCTGCAACTCCAGCACGGCGATGGGATCGATGCCGCTGAACGGCTCGTCGAGCAGGATGAAGCTGGGCTGGATGCACAGCGAGCGCGCGATTTCCACCCGCCGCCGTTCCCCCCCCGAGAGCGCATAGCCCCGCGTGGCGCGGATGTGGCCTAGGTTGAGTTGGTGAATCAGCCGCTCGGCCCGCGTGCGCCGCTCCCGATTGCCCAGCGGCTGCGCCTCAAGCACCGCCAGAATGTTTTCCTCCACGGTCAGCTTGCGGAAGACCGAGGGCTCCTGCGGCAGGTAGCTGATGCCATAGTTGCGCGCGCGCAGATACATCGGCACCCGGGTGATGTCGCTCTCGTCCACCAGCACGCGCCCGGTCTCGGGCGCCACCAGTCCCACGATCATGTAGAAACAGGTCGTCTTGCCGGCGCCGTTCGGCCCCAGCAAACCCACCACCTCCCCGCGCGAGATGCGCAGGTCGACCCCGCGGACCACCTGCCGTCCCTTGTACGATTTGCCGATTCCCTCGGCGATCAATGTCTCCATCCAGGTCTCAGCTCGTTTCCGCCGTCACTTCGGCGCCGTGGTATCCGTTGTTGTCTTGCGTCCGCCGCCTTCGACGGTAACGCTATTGTCGCGGTTATGGAAGATCAATGCTTCGCCGGTCACGGTTCCCTGCGCCGGATCGTTCATCTTTGGCGGCACGGCGGCGGTTCCGGTGAGCACATACTCCCCGGTCTCGCCGGTATATACCAACTGCTCGCCGGTTCCGCGCCGGCCCTCGGAGGTCACCACCACGTGGCCCTTGGCCGTCATGCGGTCCACCTGCGCCTGCCCGCCGTCCTTACCGGCGTGATTGCCCGCCGGCAGCAGCGTCAACTCAACCTCATTCGAGACGGAGGCCGCCGTCCCCGTCTCGGCTACTACTGTGCCCAGGGCGCCTCCGTGCATGACCGCCTTGCGCTCGGCATCCGAATATTTCAGGTCGCCCCCGCGCACGCGGATCACGGAAGGCGTGGCTGGTTTGCCGGCCGCATCCTTGCCCGTTTCCTTGCCCGCAGCCGCGCCGGACGCACTCACCAGCACCGCCCGCACCGGCTCAGCCGGGTCCGTGCTCCGGGCCACCAGCGTCTGCTTCTGGCGATCCAGCACGATCACCGGCCCGACAACCGAGTTTGACTGCTGCCACAGCCGCGCGTGCCCCCGGAAGGTGGCCTCGCCCGTCGCCTGATGCAACTGAGCCTCGGCCGCGACGACGTGTGACGGACCGTGCCCGCCCAGGGTCAGGCTGCCCTGGCCAGACGCGCCGGTTGCGGGCCCGCCCTGCTGGCCGGTCTTGGCCGAGCCGGTTTCGCCCGCACCTGCATCAAGCCAGGTCGCCTTTACGTTTCCGTGCGCAAAGGCGTCCCCCGAATCATGGGATACGTCAATTTTGTCCGCTGTGAGCTGCAGGCCGCCGTCTTCCACGCGCGGACTGAGCGTCAGGCGCAGCCACTGCCCCGCACCCTCATAGACGGCCCGGCCTGCCGTGGCCCGCATCGGCGCCGCCGCCGGCGCGCCGGGCTTGGCCGATGGCTCCTGAATCAGCACCACATGGCCTTCGAGCACTGCCGACTGGATCTGCGCCGCGCCGCCCGGCTCGTTTGTTGCGTGGCTCTTTGCCTCTGTCCCCGGCACGTTACCGGGGGCAAAACGCGCCTCCAGCCGGTCGCCGCTTGAGGTCTGCCGGGTTCCGGTGACAGTGATTTCTTCCATGCTGGCGTGGCCCACCCCGGTCATTCCGGTCAACACGGAGCCCGGCCCGAATTCACCGGTCACCTCGTCGGCCGCCAGCCTGGAAGGCACGACGGCGCTCTTGCCGCGCTGGCTCTCGCCCGTGATAACCACCCCTTGCGTCCCGTGAATCGTGGCCGGCTCCACTTGTCCATGCCCAACTTCGCGGAACTCCATGTCGGCCACCGGCGAGCGCCACGTCCGGCTCACCCGCAGCGAACCGTCCCCAAGCCCAATCCCGGTCTTGGCCGCCAGCTCGCTCAGCTCTTCGCTGTGCATCTCCACGCCCCGCTCCAGGCGTACGTGGCGCAACTCGCCCTGCGGCGTAAAATCAAGCTCCGCTGTGGGCGAGGTCCCATGCACATGGCGGCTCTGGCTCCCATTCTGTCGAATCGAGTCCATCGTGACGCCGCCCTCCAGATGACCGTGCCGGGGCCGGTTGTGTTCGTTAAAATCCATTGACCCCGTGGGCGCTGCAAGATGACCGCCAGTCGCGGTTGCCAGCGTGAACCCGCTCATAGCATCCAGCCGCACCGCCGATCCATCCTGGCGGAACAGTATCTTCGCCACGCCGGCCGTGGCTTCCCCGCCCTGGTAATCGGCCGTGGCCACTTGCAGATGACACAGATAGGTCTCGCGCTCGAACTCCCCGTGCTGGGCATGGATCACGACCGTCTCTCCGCCGCGAAGCGTCGTCAGCTCCACCGCGCGATCCAGCGCCAGATGCCCCTCCTGCGAGTCGTACGAGGCGCCCATGGAGCTGCCGGTTCCCTGCGCCATAGAAAAATCCACATGCTGGCTGGTCGTCGCCATTCCGCTCTTCTGGTCGAAGGTCAGCCCGCTGGTCTTCACGTGAATCTCGCCGCGCGCGGCGGTCTCGGCAGCAGAGGCTAGCGTGCTGCCTTTCGGCTTGTCGCCTACAGCCTGCCCCGGCGTCGCCTTTGGCGTCCGCCGCGGCGGACCGGGCGCCACCCCCGGCCGCATCAGCGTAATCTCCACCAGTCCGGCAGCCGTTACCGTACCCTTCTTCTGGTCGTACTCGAACTCGTTGCCCTCAATGCGATCCACGCGACTGCCGTCTTCGCCGTAGAGCTCGATCTTCACGTCGTGCAATAGCACATGGCCGCCCTTGCCCTGCGTCATCTGGATCAGTTTGGAGGCGTGAATCGTGTACTGCGAATGTGCGCCGAGGTGATGGGAAAATACCCAGCCGTTGGCCTCCTGCTGGATATCAAGGCCCAGCCGCTTGGGCAGATCGCGGCCATTGAAGGGATTCTTCCACTTGCCGATGGCCAGAAACACCACCAGCGCCACCACCAGCAGGCCTCCTGCCGCCAGCACCAGCGTCCGCATCCGCTCAATGGTGAATCGCGCGCTCAGTTTGCCACCCCAAGCCGCGCCGCCAGCCGCTGGGCAAGACTCTCGCCCAGTTCGCTCCACAAAAGCCGCGCCGTGGCTCCCGACTCTTTCTCGACGGCCGCCGTCAACTCCACCAGTTGGCGCACATTTTCTTCCACGTGCTGCGCCGCCACGGAATCCAATTCCGCTTCTTCTTCGAGGAACGGCGTATCCGCGCCGAAGTCCAGCCGGATGTGCCCATCCTGCTCGTAGCCCCCCCCGTCGAACAGCGGTCCATAGCCCGTTACCCGCACCAGACGAGGCTCCCGCACCCAACGAGCATCAAGGCCCGCACTCGTTTCCAGCTCCCAAAGACTCCAGCCGATCTGGAACTCATAGGCGTAATCGTCGTGCAGCAGCTCAAGCGCTTCTTCAATGGCCAGCCGCGGCTCCGCGCCCCGCTCGCTCCCGCTTCCACTGCGGCCATACACGCGCTGAAAAACCGGCGATTCACTCCAGCTTACCGGCCACACCGTGGCTGCATAGACCCTGGCTTCGCCGCCGTGCGCGGCAAACTCGCTCAGCACCGCCGTCAGCTTGTCAGGGAGCGCAGCAAGGCGCAGATTCGGGTACCACAAACTCAGATAAAGCGTGTCGGACATCCCTATTGATTGTAGACGTGCGGAAAGAGCCGAGGATGCGTGGAGAATGGCTCGGAAGAGCAGGAACCTGGAGTCTGGCGCCGGCCAGCGCGACCTGAAAGGCCGGGTGCCCCAAGTCTCGTCCGCCGCGGCGGAGAGACCTGAGACGCCACAACACTCAACCAGCCGGCGAAACGGACTCCACCCCTACGCCGTCACGATCTCGCTGAAGTCGGCAATGCCCGAGAACCCGCGCAGCACCTCGTCGATCAGGGCCAGATGCGCCCCGCGTATAGCGGGATCGGGATCGAGCACCATGACCTTGTCGAAGAAAGCATCCACGTCCGGCCGCAGCGTGGCGATCAATGCCAGCGCCTCGACGTAGGCCCTCTGCTGACGCAGCCTAGCAACCTCCGGCGCCAGCGCCGCCGCGGCTGCCGAGAATTGCCATGCTTCCACCGAGAGCCTGACGTCCTCCGCCGAGCCAATCGCGAACTGCTTCTCTTCGGCCTGCCGCAGAATGTTCTTGATGCGCTTGAAAGCCGCCGAGATCGCCCTGAAATCCTCTGACCCGCGCACCGCCGTCAACGCTTCAGCCCGCGCAATCGCATCGCGCACGTCGTCGGCGCCCGCGGCTAGCACGGCGTTTACCACGTCATAGGCAAAGCCGCGCACATCCTTCAAATAGAAGTGCAGCCGCTCGTTAAAGAAAGCCCGAACGTCTTGCTCGAGCTTTGCCTGGGAGCAGTTCTCAGCTTCGTTGACCGCAGGCCGAATCAAACGTACGAGATCAAGCGGCAACTGGGACTCGGCAAGAATCTTGATGACTCCATTTGCCGCACGGCGCAATGCAAACGGATCCTTCGACCCGGTCGGCGCATTCCCAATGGAAAACATGGCTGCGATGGTCTGTACGCGGTCGGCAAGACCGAGGAGTTGTCCCTCAACAGTGGGTGGAATCCGGTCCTCTGTATTCGCCGGACGATATTGCCAGTAGATCGCCTCAGCGACCCGTTCCCCCAAGCCCTGCGCCAGCGCGTACACACCGCCAACAACACCCTGCAACTCGGTAAACTCCTTGACCAACTCGGTAGTAAGGTCGGTCTTTGCCAACTGAACCGCGGTCTCTACGATTCCGCACAGGTCTCGATCGCATGTAGCCGAAGCATGGATTGCATACCAGCTTGCGTATTCCCTCGCAAGCCGGAGATTCGCCTCTGTCTTCCAGTGGTAGCTGCCCAGTTCCTTCTGGAAGGTGACGGCCTTCAGGCTCTCCACACGCGCCGCGAGCGGCGTCTTCTGGTCGAAATCCCAGAAGAACCTCGCGTCCTTGAAGCGCGCGCGGAGCACCCGCGCATTGCCGTGGCGGATGATCGCCCGGCCCGCGGCGTCCACCTGGGTATTCAGCACCGCCAGGAAGTGCGGCGCCAGCTTGCCGTCCGCGCCCTCGACAGCAAAATACTTCTGGTGGTCGCGCATGACGGTGACCAGAACCTCTTCCGGCAGCGCCAGGTACTCAGGCTCAAAGTCGCCCAGCACCACGGTCGGCCACTCGGTCAGATGCACCACAGTCTCGATCAGCGCCTCATCCTCGCGCCAGCGTGCGTCAGGAACCTTTCGTGTGGCCGCATCCAGCGCCTTTCGGATCGAAAGACGACGATCCGCCACATCCACCACGACAAAGGCCTTGCGCAGCGCCTCGGAGTAGTCCGCAGCCTTGGCAAGCAGTACTGGCTTCTCGCCGTGCAGTACTCGATGCCCGCGGCTCTGCTTGCCCGCCGCAATCCCGGCAATCTCCAGCGGCACAACCTTGGAACCGAGCAGCGCCACCACCCACCGCACCGGCCTGACGAAGCGTTCCGGCTTGCCCGCCCGCCAGTACATGTTCTTAGCCCAGTAGAGGCCCAGAACCTCCTTGGGCAGTTCCGCAGCCAGCAGCTCCGCCGCCCCGCGGCCCGGCCGCTTCATCGTCGCGCCTACATACTCGCCCTTGGCGTTAGTGACTTTCTTGAGAGCCGTCACGGCCACGCCAGCCTTCTTGGCAAAGGCCTGGGCAGCCGCCGTCGGCGCTCCGTCCTTGAAGGCCACCTTCCATGAGGGGCCCGTCAACTGCTCCTCGGTGTTCGCCTGGCGCGGCGACACTCCTTCCACCAGCACGGCCAGCCGCCGCGGCGTCGAGTAAGTAGTCGCTTTGGCCTTGGGGCCCAGCAGCCGCTCGCGCGTGAGTAACTCATTCACACGGCGGCCCAACTCGGCCTCGGCTCCGGCAATCATGCGGGCCGGAACCTCTTCCAGCCCAATCTCCAACAAGAAATCCGCCATAATGTGAGTTTCTTTCTGCCTTCAGGCTTCAGTAAGCCTAGCTTTTAGCTTATAGCTTCTGGCTCTCAGCTTTCAGCTCTGTCTTCCGCGGGCAAGTCGTTGCATCGAGCCCAAGCAGGGCAAGCTAAAGGCTAGCAGCTAGGAGCTGGAAGCTGCTCCATTCTGCTGCGCCACATACGCTTTGGCCACGCCCACCGCCAGGTTGCGGATGCGCCCGATCATGCCAACACGCTCTGTAACGCTGATCGCGCCGCGCGCATCCAGAAGGTTGAAGAGATTCGAGCACTTCAGCGCCAGCTCGTAAGTAGACATGATGGGAAAACGCCGCTTCTCGACGGCCGTCGCCTTCTCGTTTTCCTGAATGGCTTTCCACCGATCCAGCAGGGCCTGAGCTTCGGCTTCGTAGCTATTGAAGTGCGCCCAGAGCCGGTCCACATCGGCGTCCTCGAAGTTGTAGACCGAGTACTGAAGCTCTTCGCTCAGCCGGACATCGCCATAAGTGACCGCCGCGCCGGTCTCCGGATCGCGCGCCCAGACCACGTCGTAGACCGAATCCACGTCTTGCATGAAAGCCGCGAGACGCTCCAGTCCATAGGTCAGTTCGGCGCAGATAGGGTCCAGGTCAAGGCCGCCGCACTGCTGGAAGTAAGTGAACTGGGTGATCTCCATGCCGTCCATCATCACCTGCCAGCC